>Ga0213866_10000473_pt1 | contig 32278 bp, 30 predicted proteins | sample PICome_11_FD_160079 | JGI IMG/M metagenome (GOLD analysis project Ga0213866, IMG submission 160079) | Coastal seawater microbial communities near Pivers Island, North Carolina, United States - PICO284 | ecosystem: Environmental > Aquatic > Marine > Coastal | place: USA: North Carolina... | reverse complement strand
GGACAATCATGTTTTTGGTTCAAAAGACTTCACCATCGAACGCAGGGAAACGCTATTTAGCGGTTTTTTTCGCGTTGTAAAATACTATTTACGGCATCGCAAGTTTGATGGCGGCTGGACGCCGCTGCTGCAGCGAGAATTATTCCGGCGCGGTGATGCGGTGGGCGTTTTACTTTACGATCCGGTCAACCACTTGGTTGGTCTAGTTGAGCAGTTCCGAGTCGGCGCCCTGAATGAGCCCCATGGGCCATGGCAGTTCGAGCTGGTTGCCGGCATGGTGGAGATGGGTGAGACCCCGGAACAGGTAGCAGTCAGAGAATTGTGAGAAGAGGCCGGTGTAGAGGTGGAAAAGCTGCTGCCCATCTGCGATTATTTGGTCAGTGCGGGCGGCACGGACGAAAAGATGCACCTGTTCTGTGGCCTGTGCGATCTTCAGGGCAAAGGTGGGTTATTTGGTCTCAAAGATGAATCCGAGGACATACAATTTCATGTATGGTCCTATAATAAAGCTGTACAAGCCCATCAATCGGGTCGCCTTAACAGTGCCGCGGCCACTATAGGTATGCTATGGCTACAGCTCAATTATGGTCGCTTGGGAAAGCAGGTGGAATTGGAAAGCGTGGCGCAAATTGACTGAAAGCCCCGCTATTACTGGTGAATTATTTTAGGGAAAAAACAGTGTCATTGATTAATGAGCGCAGACATCAACTGGATCTCGCATCCCTGCATCGGGAATGTGAGCACAATTACCGACGAATTATGCGTCTTGTTGAGAGTTGCCAACAGCTCGATGCTCAGTATTCTATACCCTGTTATCAGAATGCGGTTGCTCAGTTGACGGTGATTGAGGTCACCAAATTTACCTCCACCCTATCTATTGTTCTGGAAAAAGCCGGACCTCAGTGGCTGCCAAATATTGACCTCAAGGTGAGAATTTATCGCGATGCCCAAATGGCAGAGGTGATTGAATGGTGCTCAGACAGGACTATTCCCTGGGCGTTGGTTGAGCAAAAAGGTCTGCAGTCCCGTGACGAAAAATGGCAGTGGAACCTATTCTTTAGCGAATTGCTGGTACAGGCACTGAGTCTGCGGGCGCTGGAAGCCCAGAGCGGCTAGGGCCTTGAGTGTCCTTAGACTGACCCAGGTCACCGATCTCCACCTGGGTCCGGAGCCCGACTATAGAACACGCGGCGTGGCGACCCTCAGTAGCTTTAAAGCCGTGTTGCAACAGATTGATCAGCAGGGGCGGGGCGCCGATCTGTTGCTGTTGACCGGTGATCTCGCCAGTGATTGCCAACCCGGGGCCTACCAGCAGTTGAATCAGTTGCTCAAAGCTCAAAATCGCCGCGCCCTGTGGTTGCCGGGCAATCACGATGATGTTACCAGCATGACCCAATACCTCCCCAACTATCCTCGCTGTATGACTTTTGAGAGCGGCAATTGGGGGATTTTGATGATCGATAGCTGCAAGCTGGGGCAGCCGGGCGGCGAACTGTCCCAGTCCGAGTTACAGCGGGTTGCCGAGGGATTACAGCAGCTGGCGGGCAAGTTTGTGCTGGTGGCTATGCACCACAGCCCGGTGGATCTGCACAGCAAGTGGTTGGATCGGCATCGAATTGCCAATCGACAGCAATTGCATCAACTCCTCAGTGCCCACGGCAATGTCAGGGCAGTGGTATTTGGCCATGTTCATCAACAGTATGAGGCTGATTGGCAGGGTATTCCGGTCTACGCTGCGCCCTCCTCCTGTGTGCAGTTTGAAAGTTTTTCTGATGAATTTGCCGTCTCTGATCAGCCCCCCGGCTATCGCTATCTGGAACTGCACCCCGACGGTCGGCTAATCACTACAGTAGAGTATCTGACGGTAAATTAAGCAGTGCTGTTTGACCCAAAGTGTGATGCTGACAACGCAGTTTAATGGCTTATAATGCGCATTGATTTTTAGGTTAACCGATTATGTCAACGCTGCTCTACCTGCACGGGTTTAACAGTTCCCCGCAGTCCAAAAAAGCAATACAGACTCAGCAATGGCTGGCGGGCCATGCCCCCCAACTACAGTTCCACTGCCCGCCCTTACCTCCTTTCGCCAACCAAGTGATGGCACTACTGGAGACACTGATTGAAGCGATACTGCCCTCACCGGTTTACCTAGTGGGCAGTTCCATGGGTGGATTCTTTGCCACCTGTCTGGCCGAGCAGTATGATCTGCGGGCTGTATTGATTAATCCGGCTGTCAATCCGGCGCGAGGTCTGCACAACTGGCTGGGGGAAAATCACAATTATACAACCGGAGAACCCTGGACACTGTTGCCGCAGCATATTGACGAATACGCCGCCCTCAACCCGGGAGAGCCTTTGCGCAGAGAAAACTACAAAGTCCTTTTGCAAACGGGGGATGAGGTTTTAGACTACCGTAATGCCGAGGGTCGCTATGGTGGATGCCAAATGCTAATTGAACAGGGTGGCGATCACAGCTTTATCAACTATCAGACGCATTTGCCAGCCATCTATCGCTTTCTGATCGATGTCGAGAGAGAGAATAATCACAGCCAATGAGCAACTATAACGCACAAGATATTGAAGTCCTGACCGGCTTGGATCCGGTAAAAAAGCGCCCCGGTATGTACACCGACACCAGCCGACCCAACCACTTGGCTCAGGAGGTGATAGACAACAGCGTCGACGAGGCGCTGGCCGGTCACGCGCGGCGAATTGATGTCACCCTGCACAGCGATGGATCACTCTCGGTCTATGACGACGGCCGCGGTATGCCGGTGGATATGCATCCTGAGCAGGGATTGCCGGGGGTTGAAGTGATTCTCACTACACTGCACGCCGGAGGTAAGTTCTCCAATGAAAACTACCAGTTTTCCGGCGGTTTGCACGGAGTTGGCGTCTCGGTGGTCAATGCCCTGTCCAGCAAATTGGAAGTGGTGGTTAAGCGCGAGGGCAGGGTCCATCAAATTAACTTTGCCAACGGTGATAAGACCTCGGATCTTGAAGTGATTGATAGCTGTGGTCAGCGCAACACCGGCACCCTACTGCGCTTCTGGCCAGATGCCAGCTATTTTGACTCGGTGAAGTTTAGCGTTTCCCGATTGCGTCATGTGCTGCGGGCCAAGGCAGTGCTGTGCAGCGGTTTAACTATCAGCTTCTACGACGAGAATACCCAGGAAAGTTTGGAGTGGTACTACGAGGATGGCCTCAAGGATTATCTGGCCGATGCGCTGCGCGGTTGGCAACTGCTGCCTGCAGAACCATTTATTGGCAGCTTTGCCGCCGACAATGAAGCCGCGGATTGGGCGGTACAGTGGTTGCCAGAGGGTGGGGATTTGGTGCAGGAGAGCTATGTTAATCTGATCCCCACTCCCCAGGGGGGCACCCATGTCAACGGTCTGCGCACTGGCCTGCTGGAGGCGATGCGCGAGTTCTGTGAGTTTCGCAATCTATTGCCCCGCGGCGTTAAATTGACCCCAGACGATATCTGGGATCGCTGTAGCTTTGTTTTATCTTCAAAACTGTTGGATCCACAGTTTTCCGGTCAGACCAAGGATCGCCTCTCCTCTCGGGAGGTCGCCGCCTTTGTCTCCGGTGTGGTCAAAGACGCCTTTAGCCTGTGGCTCAATCAGCATACTGAAGAGGCAGAGAAGCTGGCCGAGCTGTGTATTCTCAGTGCCCAGCGACGCATGCGCGCCAGCAAAAAAGTGGTGCGCAAAAAGGTCACTCAGGGGCCGGCACTTCCGGGCAAACTGGCCGACTGTTCCAGTGATGAACCGGAGCGCTGTGAGCTGTTTTTGGTCGAGGGAGATTCGGCTGGCGGGTCGGCCAAGCAGGCCCGCAACCGCGACAACCAGGCGATCATGCCGCTGCGCGGCAAGATACTCAACACCTGGGAAGTGGATTCCCAAGAGATCCTCAGCTCCCAGGAGGTGCATGATATCTCGGTGGCTCTGGGGGTGGACCCCGGCTTGGAATCCGCCGATGAACTGCGCTATCACAAGATCTGTATTCTTGCGGATGCCGACTCCGACGGCTTGCATATTGCCACCCTGTTGTGCGCCCTGTTTGTGCGCCACTTTCGGCCCCTGGTCAGCGCCGGTCATGTGTATGTAGCCATGCCGCCGCTGTTTAGGATCGATGTCGGCAAAGAGGTCTATTACGCCCTAGATGAGGCCGAGAAGCAGGCTATCCTCGACCGTATTCAGGCCGAGGGCAAGCGCGGCAAGGTCAATGTGCAGCGCTTTAAAGGGCTGGGGGAAATGAACCCCCTGCAACTGCGCGAGACCACCATGGATCCAGATACCAGGCGCCTGGTGCAGCTAACCCTGGAGCCCGGTGATGATACCAATAATGTGTTGGATATGTTGTTGGCCAAAAAGCGTGCCTCCGACCGGCGCAGTTGGCTGGAAACCAAGGGCGATCTGGCGGACACAGCGGGACTTTAAATTCAATTTGACTAGGTGCCAAGTCGTAAATAGGAAAGATAATGGATGAAGTAACCTTCAATCAACAGGGTCTCGAGAGCCGCTCCCTGAGTAGCTATACCGAGCAGGCCTACCTAGATTACTCCATGTATGTGATCCTGGACCGCGCGCTGCCCCATATAGGCGACGGTCTAAAGCCGGTGCAGCGGCGCATTGTCTACGCCATGAGTGAGCTGGGTCTTAAAGCCACCGCCAAGTACAAAAAATCGGCGCGCACTGTGGGCGATGTCATCGGTAAATTTCATCCCCATGGGGACAGCGCCGCCTACGAGGCGATGGTGCTGATGGCTCAGCCCTTTTCCTACCGCTATCCGCTGGTAGATGGTCAGGGCAACTGGGGCTCCCAGGACGATCCCAAATCCTTTGCCGCGATGCGCTACACCGAGTCCAAGTTGTCCAAGTACGCCGAGTTGCTGCTCTCGGAACTGGGGCAGGGAACTACCAATTGGCGGCCCAATTTCGATGCCTCCCTAGAGGAGCCGGAGATACTGCCAGCCCGGGTGCCCAGCGTGCTGTTAAATGGCACCACGGGGATTGCGGTGGGCATGGCCACGGATATTCCGCCCCACAACCTCAATGAAGTGGTGGATGCCTGCCTGCATCTGCTGGACAATCCCAAGGCCGATGTGGGGGAACTGAACCAGTTTATTAAGGGTCCGGATTTCCCCTCAGATGCTGAGATTATCACCCCGCGAGCGGATATTTTGAGCGCTTATGAAACTGGTCGTGGCTCGGTGAAAATGCGCGCGGTCTGGGATCGCGAAGATGGCGATATTATAGTGACCGCCCTGCCATTTCAGGCCTCGGGTTCAAAAGTTCTCGAGCAAATTGCCACCCAGATGCGCAATAAGAAACTGCCCATGGTGGCGGATTTGCGGGATGAGTCCGATCACGAGAACCCCACGCGCTTGGTTATTGTGCCGCGCTCCAATCGCATTGATACCCAGGCATTGATGGACCATCTGTTTGCCACCACCGATCTGGAGCGCAGTTACCGCATCAACCTGAATATTATCGGTGTGGATGGCCGACCGGCCGTGATGAACCTGCGCCGCATCCTCAAGGAGTGGCTGAGCTTTCGCATCGATACTACTCGCCGGCGCCTGGATTATCGACTGCAAAAAGTAGAGAAGCGCCTACACCTCTTAGACGGGCTATTAATTGCGTTTTTGAATATTGATGAGGTGATCAATATAATCCGCAGCGAAGATCAACCCAAACCGGCACTGATGCAGCGCTTCGGTCTCTCGGATCTTCAGGCCGATTATATTTTGGACACCAAGCTGCGGCAGTTGGCACGGCTGGAGGAAATAAAAATTCGTGCCGAGCAAGACGAATTAACCCAGGAAAAGGCAGAGTTAGAGTTGCTGCTTAGCTCCGATGCGCGGCTGAAAACTCTGGTTAAAAAAGAGCTCAAAGCCAGTGCCGAGGAATACGGCGATACTCGTCGCTCCCCCCTGACAGAGCGCGGCGAGGCCCAGGCATTTAGTGAGAAGGATCTGCTCACCGCTGAACCTATCACTGCGGTGCTGTCAGACAAGGGCTGGCTGCGAGCCGCCAAAGGCCATGATATAGACCCCAGCACACTGAACTATAAATCCGGTGATAAGTTTCTCGCCGCCGCCTGCGGGCGCAGCAACCAGAATCTGTTTATACAGGACAGCACGGGTCGCTACTACGCACTGCCGGCCCATACATTGCCCTCCGCCAGAGGTCAGGGCGAACCGGCCACCGGTCGTCTCAATCCGCCCTCCGGTGCACTGTTTACCGATTTATTGATGGGTGCTGACAACCAACAGGTGCTGATGGGTACCGATGCCGGCTATGGCTTTGTCACCACTATTGGCGACCTGTACACCAAAAACAAGGCCGGTAAGGCGGTGGTAAGCATTCCCAAGGGCGCGCGCATTCTCAGCCCAAAAATAGTATCTGACAGCGGCGCACTAATCGCCGCGGTGAGCAATGAGGGGCGGCTTTTGGTATTCCCCTTAAGTGAACTGCCACAGTTATCCCGCGGTAAAGGCAATAAAATCATCAATATTCCCAGCTCCCGACTTCAGGCCCGGGAGGAATTTGTGGTGGATTACGGTGTGATTTCCGAGGGTAGTTCGCTGGTGGTTCACTCTGGCAAGCGCTATCTGGTGATGAAGCCCAAAGATCTGCAACACTACCGCGGTGAGCGCGGCCGCCGCGGCCACAAGCTGCCGCGAGGGTTTCAGAAGGTGGATCGGCTGGCGGTGGAATAAGGACGGCAGTTCCCCATTAGCTAGCGCTGCGACGGCGCAACCACCGTATAGGATCCACCGGTGAGCCCTGTTGACGAATTTCAAAATACAGTGCTGTACTGGCCAGTCCCCCCGTATTGCCAGCCCGCGCGACAATTTCATCACTCTGGATCCAGGCGCCAGTGTCCTTGAGCAGCACCTCATTGTGGGCATACAAACTCATATAGCCATCGCCGTGATCGACAATGATCAGCAGGCCAAAGCCGCGCAGATAGTTGGAGAACACCACGCGGCCATGGTGCACCGCTCTGACCGCAATTCCCGGTTCTGCCTTAATTAGCAAGCCCTGCCAGCGCAGATCCCCAGTGCGGCGACTGCCAAAACGCTGAGACACAGAGCCCGCCACTGGCCAGCGCAATTTGCCCTTGCTGGCTGAAAAAGAGGGATAGTCAGTGGGTGGCACCAGTTTGGCGGCAGCGCGCTCTACCGTATCAATCAGGGCCTGTAGTTCATCCCGCTGTCCCTGCAAGCTGAGCAGCTGTTGTCGTCCGCTGCGCAGTTGCTGTTGTACCTGCTGCAATGTATCTGTGCGATCATCCATGGCAGCGACTAGAGCCCTGCGCTCTGCCTCTAGGGTTTTTCTCGATCGGGCTAGCCTGATCTTGTGTTTGTTGATGGTTTCTTCAAGGGCAGTCAATTGATCGATATCGGCTTTGAATTGCTCTATTTTTTCCGAGCGAGCCGCCAACAGATAGTCATAATATTTAAATACTCGGGCCAGTTTTTGTGGATCCTGTTGATTGAGCAACAGTTTAATCGGCTCTTCACTGCCGGTTCTGTGGCTTATGCGGATCTGTTCGGCAATCGCTGAACTTTGACGTGCAATATCTCGCTGTAACTGCTGTTTGGTCTCAGCCAGCTCCGATAGTTCCAGCTCAGTGGCTGTAATCTCAGTGCGGGACTGGCGAATATTACTGGTTACCTCGCTGGCCTTTAGTTCAATATTTTTGAGCTGCTGTTGCAGACTGTCTTTCTCGCCACGCTGGCGTTGCAGTTTATCTTCAAGCGTTGAGATCGCCTGTTTGAGCTCGGCTAGCTGGGCCTGTTGTTCGCTGTCTGCAATCACCGCAAAACTGGTCCAGAGACCACCGATCAACAGCAGTGCTTGGGCCAGGAGTCGAATAAAAGGCTGGATGTATTGTATGGGAGCCAGAGGGCGGTTGATTAACCAGCGGTTAGAGAGGAGCCATCGAAAGCAGGATTTAATCATCGCAGGATAAGAGAACGTCCGCTCATCTCCTCGGGCTGATCCAAGCCCATCAGTGCTAATATAGAGGGCGCAATATCCGCCAGTGAGCCGTCACTGTCCAAGCTGATAGACTGTGGCCCAGCGTACACCAGAGGCACCGGCAGGGTGGTGTGTTGGGTGTGGGGCTGATTGCTGGCATCGTCAAACATCTCCTCTACATTGCCGTGGTCGGCAGTGATCAGCACCTGCCCGCCCTGCTCGGCGACCGCCTCCAGCACCTGTTTGAGACAGCCATCCACCACTTCCACGGCCTTGACTGAGGCCTCAAAATCGCCGGTGTGGCCCACCTGATCGCAGTTGGCGTAGTTGCAGATAATGCAGTCAAACTTGCCGGACTGTATGGCCTCGACTAATTTCTCAGTGACCTCGGGAGCGCTCATCTCCGGCATCTGATCGTAGGTGCTGACTTGGGGTGAGGGCACCAGTATGCGCTCCTCGCCGTCAAACAGCGCCTCGCGGCCGCCACTAAAGAAAAAGGTCACATGGGCGTATTTCTCGGTTTCGGCGATACGCAACTGCTGACAGTTATTGTTGGACAGATATTCACCGAGGGAATTGACCAAGTTTTCCGGGGGGTAGGCGCAGGGCACGTTGAGATTGGCCTCGTACTCGGTGGCCATTACAAAGCTACTGAGCTCGGGCACGCGACAGCGGGCGAATCCATCAAAGTCTCTATCCACCAGCGCATGGGAAATCTGCCGCGCGCGATCGGGACGGAAATTCATAAAGATTACGGCATCGCCATCGGCGATAGTTGCCGTCGGCTGGCCATCGGCGACAATGCTAGTGGCTTTGACAAATTCGTCGTTTTCATCCCGGGCATAGGCTGCCTGTAGAGCACTTAGGGGGTCCTCGGCACGGTATTCTGCTACACCGTCGGTGATCAGCTCGTAGGCAGATTGCACCCGATCCCAGCGGTTGTCGCGATCCATGGCATAGAAGCGCCCAATAATCGAGGCAATGGTTCCGACCCCCAATTTCTCGCACAGCGCTTGGGTTTTTTCGAGACTCTTTTCGGCACTGCGGGGTGGACAGTCGCGACCATCCAAAAAGGCGTGAATATAGACCTTCTTGGCACCGCGCTGCACCGCCAGCTCTAGCATGGCGTTGATATGATCCTCATGGCTGTGGACACCGCCGGGGGACAGCAGACCCAGAATATGCACTGCCTTGTCGGCAGACACTGCCTTATCTATGGCCTCACAGAACACCGGGTTGGTGGAGAAGTCACCATTGGCAATCGCCTTGTTGATGCGGGTAAAATTCTGGTAGACCACTCTGCCGGCCCCCAGGGTCATATGCCCCACTTCCGAGTTGCCCATCTGGCCCTCGGGCAGCCCCACTGACATCCCCGAGGTATGCACCAGGGTTTTCGGATTGTTTTGCCACAGGTTCTGCCACACGGGCGCCTCCGCGGCGGTGACCGCATTGTATCGGTCGCTGTCGCTGTGGCCGAAGCCGTCAATGATAATTAGAACTGTCGGAGACTTTGGAGTTGGCATAGTTTTAAGATCAACTTGAAATTAGCGTACGATTTTAAAGATTAGTTAGACTTAAGGCTACGCCAGAGCATAAAAAATCACAAATTTTCCAGTTGCTCCCAACGCTGATAGCAGTGATCCAGCTGCTGTTGACGCTCTTTGAGCAGGCCCTCGGTCTCTTGGATTTTCTGTCGCTCGCCGCGGTAGAAGTCGGGCTGACAGATCTGCTCGGAGATTTGAGCAATCTGCTTTTCGAGGGACTCGATCTGCTGGGGTAAGTTGTCCAATTCCCGCTGATCTTTGTAGGACAATTTGGTTGCGGTCTTTTTGGGCCGGCTGTCCGTCCGCTGGTTTTTCTTGACGGTGCTGGACTGTGCGGTGCGCTGACGCAGCCAGTCACTGTAGCCACCCACATAGTGTTTGATCACACCACGGCCTTCAAAGGCTAGGGTGCTGGTGACTACATTGTCTATAAATGCGCGGTCGTGACTGACCAAAATCACCGTGCCCTGATAGTTGATTAGCAACTCCTCCAACAGGTCGAGGGTATCCATATCCAAATCGTTGGTGGGCTCATCGAGAATCAATAGGTTGGATGGTTGAATAAATAGTTTGGCCAGTAACAGGCGGTTGCGCTCACCACCGGACAGTGCCTTGACCGGCTGGCGACAGCGCTCTGGCGCGAACAAAAAATTCCGCAGGTAGCTGACAACATGGCGGGATTTACCCCCTATATCCAACATATCGCGACCGCCGGAGACATTGTCTTGCACCGACTTCTCCTCATTGAGTGCCGAGCGATATTGATCGAAATAGGCGACACCGAGGTTGGTGCCAGTCACCATCTTGCCGACATCCGGTGCCTGTTCCCCCAACAGCAATTTGATCAGGGTTGTCTTTCCGACACCGTTGCCGCCAATTAGGCCGACTTTATCGCCGCGCTGGATCAGACAGGAAAAGTTATCAATCAGCGGCTGACCACCGCCAAAGCCAAACTGCAGGTTTTGCGCCTCCATAACAATCTTGCCGGACTTCTCCGCCTGCTGGATTTTGATGGTCGCCTTGCCCTGACGTTTGCGCCGTTCTGCATACTCAACGCGCATCGCCTCCAGTGCACGCACCCGTCCCTCGTTGCGGGTGCGCCGCGCCTTGATGCCCTCCCTGATCCAGGCCTCCTCTTGGGAGAGGCGTTTATCAAACAGTGCATTGTGTTTGTCCTCAGTATCTAGCATTGCCTGTTTGCGTTTCAGATAGGTGCTGTAGTTACAGTTAAACTCGGTTAGTTTGCCGCGGTCTATCTCGATAAAACGGGTTGCCAAGTTATCCATAAACTGACGGTCGTGACTGATAAACAGCAGGGCCGCCTCCCATTTCAACAGAAACTGCTCCAGCCACTGAATGGCCTCGATATCCAGATGGTTAGTGGGCTCATCGAGAACTAGCAGGTGGGGGTCGCAAACTAGGGCGCGGGCCAGTAGCACGCGGCGCTTATAGCCGCCGGACAGGTCGCTAATATCGCTATTGGGATCAAGTCCCATCTTGGTGATTATGGCCTCGACCCGACTGTTGATATCCCAGCCATCCACCTGATCCAACTGAGTTTGGCATGCCTCGAGATCCTGCATTACCCGGTCGCTGGGCTCTTTGGCAAGCTGTGCGCTCAGGCGGTGATAGCGCTGCACCAGTTCGCCCTCAGTCCCGAGACCAGCGGCGATCACTTCAAACACAGTGCCCCGAGTGTCCAGGGGAACTGCCTGTTCCAGCTGCGCTATTCGGACGCCGCTAGCGTACTTGACCACCCCGTCATCGGCAGTAATCTGACCGGTGAGGATCTTCAAGAGTGTGGACTTGCCGGCACCGTTGCGGCCGATTAGGCAGACCCGCTCGCCGCGCTCGATGGAAAAATTGACCTGATCAATCAGTGGCGGCTGACCATAGCTCAGGTAGATATCCTGTAGGGTGACCAGTGCCATAATCTGTACTCTGGCTAAATGCTCAGCTGTGCAGGGGTCGCCGCAGGCTTATAAATACTGACATCGGCCTGTCTTGCTACTTTTTTTAGATCCTTATCTAGCGTTGCCAGGGGTAAACCCTCGCGAATTGCCAACTCTAAATAGGCACCATCGTAGCTACTCAGTTTGTAGGCTCTGGATAAGCTCAGTGTGCGGTTAAATGCCTGACGTGCTGTCAGTGGGTCTAGTTGAATAGGCAGGTTCTCCAGCTGGGAGATAAAACGCTCCACTTCGCTGATATCGAGCTGCTGTTGTTTTTCTGCACTGAGCAATACATTGGCGGCTTCCAGATGCCACAAATGGGGTACCAACGCCTCGCTGTCGATCAAACACTGTAAAACGCTTTCGGCATACTGCTGATCAGTTTTGTTGTGGCTGGCGAGGAGCCATCGCATAGCAACCGAATTATCCAGTACAAACCTTTTCATTTGCGACCGGTCTGGCGCAGTTGGGCTAGAGCGGCATCTGAGACCACGAGTTTTTTAGCACCTAAAATATTCTCGACAGCAGATTTTGCTCTCAACCGATTACCGGTTTGACTGGGTACTATATCTGCAATGGCCCTACCCCGGTTGGTGATGGTAAAGGACTCCCCAGCTTCAACTAGACGAAGCAGTTCGGGAAGTTTGGTTTTTGCGTAATAGGATCCAACTTCTCTGACCATATTTAATACCTCTCTAGAGCCGAAATTAGATAGACCAGTTTAACAGACTATATTGGGGCTAAACAAGCTGCTCAATCAGAAGTCTTAAGCCTGTCTTTAAGCGTGCTACCTAGCCGCTCAGGTGTCCGAAGGGTTTTACCAACAGAATCAATTTGGGAAGCAGTGTCATCGAACCCAACAGTGCTGCAGTCATTGCCAGTCCGGTCAACAGCCCGAAGTAAATCGAGGGGATAAAGTTGGACAGGGCGAGAATTGAAAATCCGACGATAATGGTAATTGCCGTGTAGAACAGCGCCTTGCCAATGCTGGCATGGGCGCGGTGCATAGAGGCGATATAGTCGCCATCTACTGCAAATTCTCGCTTAAATCTGGTGATATAGTGAATGGCGTGATCCACCCCTATACCCACGGTGATGGCGGCAATAGTGATGGTCATCATATCGAGGGGAATGGCAAATATGCCCATGCCGCCCAGCACCGTGCCGGCCGCCAGAAAGTTGGGGATAATCGCTATCAGGGAGATTTTCACCGACCGAAACAGTATCAAGAACATCAGCATAATACCCACAAACACCGCTCCCAAGGTCATAATCTGGGATTGAAACAGGCTCTGGAGCATATTGTTGTAGAGCACCAATAAGCCGGTAAAGCGGATATCCTCTGGAGAAAAGCCCACTTCATCGACGATAAAGGTTTCAATTTTAGTCAACAGTTCCGCTCGATTAACGCCGGCGGTCTCCATAATCCGCAGTTGGATACGGGTCTCATCGATGGCCTCGATAAGATAGGGTGCCACCAGCTGTCGATGGATCTCAGGGCTGAGGCTCTGGCGCATAAAGGCGATTTCAAAGTCATTGAGTCTGTGGCCCATCAGATCCGCGGCCACCTGATTAATCTGCACCAGAGAGCTCACCTTGCCTATCTCCGGCTGGGCCTCCAAAAAGGCGGTGAGTTTTTCCAGATCCCTGAGACCGGTGGAGGAAAACCAATAGCTATCGACTAGCTCGCCAGTTGGGTTTTCTTCCTCAAAGCCGTCCAGATCAGCGTACTCATCCTCCTCGGCAAAATCTTCCAGACCATAGTCATCATCGCTGCTGTACTCTTCATCAAAGTCGCCAAATTCGGCGTCTTGCTGCCCATCCGTCAAGGGCGCAAAGTTGGGCGCCTGGAGAATAATATCCAGCGGTGTGGTGCCGCCCAGAGCAGTGTCTATAACTTCCATACCGCGGTAGATCTCGGTGTCACTGCGGAAATAATCAATAAAGCGATTCTCCACCTGTAACCGAGAAATGCCATACACAGAGGCGGCTCCCAACAGTAACGACAGCAATATCACCAGCCAACCGCGGCGTTCGGTAAATCGGGCAAACTTGGCGGTTACCATGGCACTGTTATCAGCGGCGGCTGTGCCACTGGGCTTGCCCACTAGCATCATACCGGCGGGGATCACCACAAAGGCAACCAGCAGGGCAATGCTGATACCCAGCGTCATCATCCAACCAAAATCTATTACGGGACGAATATTGCTGACCACTAGGGAGACAAAGGCGACAATGGTTGTCAGTACGGTGTACAGGCAGGGTTTAGCCATGGAGCGAACGGTTTCGCTGACCAGCTGACGCTGCTCGGCATGGGGATTGGCGGCTTGCAGTTCGCGGTAGCGCACCACCAGATGGATAGTCAGTGCCAGGGTGATAATTAGCAATAGGGAGACGAAGTTGGAGGAGATCACCGTCAGTCGCCAGTCAACCCAGCTCAACAGGCCTAGGACAATTATTAGACACAGGGCGCAGGTGGCCAAGGGCAGAATAACCCATGGCGGGCTGCGAAAAATCACACTCAGCGTGAGGATGATAAACAGCAGTATGCCAATCCCAAATACCAGCAGATCACTGCGGATAAAATCGATCATATCCGCGGTGATCATATCGGCACCGCCCAGATAAATGGTTGCGGCGTCGCGGTAGCGGTCTGCCAGGGCGCGCACTTCGGCCACTCGCTGGCGATCCTCAGCGGCTTTGGCGGTGCGGTAATCGAGAAATTCTTCACTGACCCTGGCCAATTCCTCTGCTTGCTGGATGCTCAGACCCTGAGTGTCTCTGAGCATTCGCAAGCTGTCGCGCTGCTTGACCAGATCCAAGTAATGTTGATCTAGGGCGAGGGTGGCCATGATGCCGGTGGTTTGACCGTCGGCGCTGAGCAGCAGATCTCGATAGATAGGGCTAGTTAAGAACTCATCCTTGGCCGCCTGTCTATCCACCCCGTCGGAGAGCAGGGTGTTGAGCGCATTATTGAGCTCGCTAACCGCAACCTTTGGGCTGTAGAGCAGGGGTACATCCAGCATGGAGACAGTACTTTCAACACCCGCAATGCCTTTGAGTTGATCGCTCAGTGCTGACAGTTGTTGCAGATTGTGGTCGTCAAATAGGTCACCGGTTTTTGGTGAGAAGGTGAGAATCAGGAAGTTATCGCTGCCGTAGCGTTCAGCCACTTCGCGATAGAAATTTAGGTCTTCGTCGCGCTCGAGGGTTAGGGAATCCGCCGAGGCATCCAGCTTAAAATTGGGCAGGCCCAACGCCATTGCCACAGCCACTGCGATAACCAGCAGAATGGCGCTCAATGGCCTATCCATTAGGCTACTTTGATAGAGGCTGAGCAGACGAGAGGTTGTATTGGCAGTATTCATAAGAAGGGGCAGATCTCTCCATGGGCTGTGGCCCCATTATAGCGGAATTTACACTCTGCAACATTTACACCCTAAGTGATGGCCGCGGCGGGATAAAATCTTCGTGAAGGCTATGCAATCAGCTTGAGACTATACCAGAGGCATTATTGGAGTAGCTTGATGTGCTGAGCCTCAGATTGGAAAATCAGTTTTCAGCTTTTTGGGTGCCAGCGCGGATTTAAGGCTTGGATAATCCGGCATACCATCTCTGTAGGGCGGGTAATCTTCGCCGGCGATCAGTGGCGCCAGATAGTCTCTGGCCTGCTGAGTGATGCCGTAGCCGTCCTCGGTAATAAAGGAGCGCGGCATTTTCTTTTCCAGATTGGCCACCTGTTGCAGCGGTGCTTCACCCAGAGACCAGCTGTAGTCAGGCTCGACGCCGCGCTCAATGGTCACCATAATGGAGCTCTTGCCCTGTAGCGCTTTTTCCACGGCGGCGCGGCCCACCGCATAGGCGTGATCCACATCGGTTTTAGAGGCGATATGCCGGGCAGCGCGCTGTAAATAGTCGGCGATCGCATAGTGGTATTTATAGCCCAAGGAGTGTTTGACCATACTCGCCAGAGTGGGCGCTACGCCCCCCAGCTGATGGTGGCCAAAGGCATCTTTGTTGAGCGAGCCTGAAATCAGAGCGCCGTCCTCGTACACCGTGCCCTCCGATGCTACCACCACACAGTATCCCCGCTGTTCTACAGTTTTCTCCACCTGGGCAACAAAAGCCTCGCGATAAAAGGGAATCTCTGGAAACAGGATGATATGGGGGGCATCCCCCGACTGTTGGACAGCCAGGCCGCTGGCGGCAGCTATCCAGCCGGCATGACGACCCATCACCTCAAGGATGAACACCTTGGTCGAGGATGCCGCCATAGAGGCGATATCCAGACTGGCCTCCCTAGTGGAGATGGCGACATACTTAGCCACTGAGCCAAAGCCGGGCGAACAGTCGGTCAGCGGAAGGTCATTATCGATAGTCTTGGGGATATGAATCGCCTGAATGGGATAGTCCATATCCCGGGCAATCCTCGATACTTTGAGGCAGGTATCTGCCGAGTCGCCACCGCCATTGTAGAAAAAGTAGCCGATATTATGGGCCTTGAACACTTCGATCAGACGCCGGTACTCGTCCTCGGATTCCTCTAGGTCTCTCATCTTGTAACGACAGGATCCAAAGGCACCGCCGGGGATATGTTTGAGTGCGGCAATCGCCTCCGGTGTCTCTTGACTGGTATCGATAAGATTTTCTCGAAGGGCGCCGATGATTCCGTTTTGACCGGCATAGAGAGTCCCTATTTGATCGGAACTTTCCCGACAGGCTTGGATAACACCACAGGCCGAGGCATTGATAACTGCAGTTACGCCTCCTGATTGCGCGTAGAATGCATTGCGTTTAGACATGCGAGTTAGTTCCCTTTAAATCCCTGTATAGGTGATTATCTTACTGTTTTGTCGGTTTCCTGCACAGGTCTAATAGGCATTATCATCGAATTTTATTGCCAGACATTACCGGGATTGTTGATGCAAGGCACTGGGGAGGATTGATTGTGCTTCCGCGCGAACTTTTCACAGCTGGCATTTGCTGTTCTAATAACCAAAAAACTATGGCACAGATTGCGGCCCGCTACTCAGGGGCACAATAATTGGCTCTAGGCTAAAGTCTCGATAGTTTTAATTGGCAGGTTTAATCTATGCATCTACATATCTTGGGTATCTGCGGCACCTTTATGGGCAGTTTGGCGCAATTGGCCAAGGCGGCCGGTCATCGGGTGACTGGCTCCGATATGAATATCTATCCACCAATGAATACTCAATTGCAACAGGCGGGTATCGAGATTGTTCAAGGTTATGACCCCTCACAGTTACAGCCGCCTCCAGATCTGGTTGTGGTAGGTAATGCGCTGTCCCGGGGCAATCCCTGCGTGGAATATTTACTGGATCAGAAGCTGCCCTATACTTCCGGACCTCAGTGGCTGGGGGAGACACTTTTGCGTCACCGGCATGTGCTCTCGGTATCGGGAACCCATGGCAAAACTTCCACTGGCAGTATGCTGGCGAAGATTCTCCACAGCGCCGGTTACAACCCCGGGTTTCTAATTGGTGGCGTGCCTCAGGATTTTGGGGTTTCCGCACAGCTGGGTGGCACTGCGGCGGATGGCAAGCAGTATTTTGTGGTTGAGGCGGATGAGTACGACAGCGCATTCTTTGATAAGCGCTCGAAGTTTGTTCACTACCATTCAGATACACTGGTGATTAATAACCTCGAGTTTGACCACGCCGATATCTTTGAAGATTTGGCGGCGATTCAGCGACAGTTCCACCACTGTATTCGCACTGTTCCAAGTGCGGGTACGGTGATTTATCCCGCTGATGACCCCTATATCACAGAGGTTATCAGCCAGGGCTGTTGGAGCGATCAGCAGTGTTTTGGCGGTGCCAATGCTGCCTGGCAATATCAATTGTTAACTGAGGATGGATCGGCATTTGCAGTGATTTACCGCGATAGCCAGTCAGAGATGCGGGCACAGGTGAACTGGCAGCACAGCGGATTGCACAATGTCAAAAATGCGCTCGCGGCAGTGGCCGCAGCCTATCAGGTGGGGGTGAGCATTGAACAGGCCTGTAGAGCGCTGAATGAATTTATCGGTGTCAAGCGGCGTATGGAGTTGATTTACGACCTCAACCAAATTCGGGTCTTTGACGATTTTGCCCATCATCCCACCGCTATCAAGACCACCCTTGAGGGATTGCGCGCCAGTCTCGGTGAGGGGCAAATTCTAGCTGTGGTGGAGCCGCGATCGGCGACTATGAAACTGGGCGTTCACAGAGCGCGTCTCAGCGATGCAGTGGCAGCGGCAGATCAGGTGCTCTGGTATCAGAATGCTGATATTGACTGGGACCTGTCGGCAGTCGCCAGTGCCTGCCAGGGTCATGCAGGAGTCTGTGGGGATATCGACAGTTTATTGACCCAGACCCTTGCTATTGTCCGAGAAAATTCCGCTGCCGGTAACCCTACCCATATAGTGATTATGAGTAACGGTGGCTTTGAGGGATTTCACGGTCGGCTGACTCAGCAATTGATGGCTGAAGCCAACTAGCTTTGCAGCAAAAAAGTTACCGGCCCATCATTGCACAGGGTCACCTGCATATCGGCGCCAAATTCACCGCTTGCAAGATGGCCGCCAAATCGCTGGCGGGCGCGACCGAGGAAATAATGGTAGAGAGCCTCTGCCTCTGTGGGAGGCGCTGCTGTCGAGAAGCTGGGGCGCAGGCCGCTGCTGGTATCCGCCGCCAGAGTAAACTGTGATACCACCAGCAGATCACCACCTGTATCTGCTAGAGCCAGATTCATTTTGCCATCCCCATCACTGAAAATACGGTATTTGATAACCTTATCCAGCAGTCGGTCAGCACGCGATTGGGTATCGCCCTTCTCAACCCCCAGCAACAGCAGTAGGCCTCCTTGGATTTGACCCACAACCCGTTGATCTACGGACACAGAAGCTGAGGATACCCGCTGAATCAGTCCCAGCATATTGAGGTTTCTCTTGTTTTTTTGACAGCGGCAGGAGATTGCCATAGACCTACAGGGTTGGCAATGATTCACCAGGGGATTTGCCCTAAACCCAGTTTTACCTCAAGATAACTTCAAGCTAGAAATTGGGTTGGATCGAGATGGCATCGAAAATTCGCTGTCGTTGGTGTGGTGATGATCCCCTCTACAGGGACTATCACGACACCGAGTGGGGCGTGCCCTGCAGGGATGACAAAAAGTTGTTTGAGTTTCTAATTTTGGAGGGTGCTCAGGCGGGACTGTCGTGGATAACTATTTTGCGTAAGCGAGAGAGCTACCGCAGGGCATTCGCCGAGTTTGATGTGGAAAAGGTTGCCGCCTTCGGCGATGGCGATATTCAACGGCTGACAGAGGATCGCGGCATTGTGCGCAACCGCTCAAAAATTGCCAGTGCGGTCACCAATGCTCGCTGTTACCTGCAGGTGATCGATGAGTTTGGCAGTTTCAGTCACTACCTTTGGCGCTATGTAGAGGGTGAACCTCTGGTGAACAGTTGGGTTGATGAAAGGGATATTCCCGCTCACACCCCGCTGTCCAATTGCATTAGTGAAGATATGAAACGCCGCGGCTTTAAATTTTTTGGCACCACCATCTGCTATGCCTATCTGCAGGCCATGGGATTGGTCAATGACCATGTGGTGCGTTGCTTTCGCCATCGACAGTGTCAGACCTAGCCCGCAGGACCAGTTTGACAGCTTTGGAAATACCCTGACAGTATTTACTTTGGGGCGCGTTTGCGTTGATTTTCTGTCAGTAGCTTCTTGCGCAGGCGGATGCTTTTGGGCGTGACCTCTACCAACTCGTCATCGGCAATAAATTCCAGCGCCTGTTCCAGGGTGTGATCAATAGGCGGCACTAGTGTCAGTGCCTCATCAGTTCCCGAGGCGCGCACATTGGTGAGCTGCTTGCCCTTGATTGGGTTGACCACCAGATCGTTGGAGCGGGAGTGTAGGCCAACGATCTGGCCCTCGTAGATATCCACGGCGTGGCCGAGGAATAGACGGCCGCGATTTTGGATGTTGAACAGCGCATAGGCGCTGGTCTTGCCTTTGATCATACTGATCAACACGCCGTTGGATCGCGCCTGACTGACGCCCTCTTTGACTGGTCCATAGTGATCAAAAATGCTAGTCATAATCCCCGAGCCGGACGTCAGGGTTAGAAAGGTACCGCGAAAACCGATCAGCCCTCTCGACGGCACCATAAATTCAAGACGCACTCGGCCTTTGTTGTCCGGTGCCATGTTCGTCAGTTCAGCCTGGCGTTTGCCCAGTTCCTCCATCACTGACCCCTGATGCTGTTCTTCAACATCGATCACCACGGCTTCAAAGGGTTCAAGGGTCTCGCCATCAACAATTTTTTGTACCACCTCTGGACGCGAGATGCCCATTTCATAGCCCTCGCGGCGCATGGTTTCTATCAGCACGGAAAGATGGAGTTCACCGCGCCCAGAGACAATAAATTTATCCGGCGTATCGCCCTCAGTGACCCGCAGGGCGACATTGTGCACCAACTCCTGTTCCAGGCGATCTTTGATATTTCGGGTGGTTACAAACTTTCCCTCCAGGCCGGCAAAGGGGGAGTCGTTGACACAGAAAGTCATGCTGACAGTGGGTTCATCGACACTCAGGGGCGCTAGTGCCTCCACATGATCGGGATCACAGAGGGTATCGGAGATGCTCAATCCCTCAATGCCGTTAATGCAGACAATATCGCCGGCGCTGGCCGCTTCAGTCTCGATTTTTTCAAGCCCCAGAAAGCCCTTTAGATTGAGCACCCTGCCCCGCCGCTCCTTGTGGTCAGAGGCTTTAACTACCACTTGCTGGCCGGCTTTGAGTTGGCCGCGGGTGATGCGACCGATGCCAATCACGCCGACATAGCTGTCGTAATCCAGTGCTGAAATTTGCATTTGAAATGGGCCCGCTGTGTCAACCGCAGGCGGTTGAACTTGATTGACAATTATTTCAAACAGGGGTGTCATATCTGAGGCCATATCTTCAACCTCATGGCCGGCAATGCCGTTGATGGCTGAGGTATAGATAACCGGAAAATCTAGCTGTTCATCGGTGGCACCCAGATTATCGAACAGATCGAACACCTGATCCATTACCCAGTCGGGTCTGGCGCCGGGCCGGTCTATTTTATTGATAACCACAATGGGGTTGAGACCCTGCTCGAAGGCTTTCGAGGTGACAAAGCGTGTCTGGGGCATTGGTCCGTCAACCGCATCCACCAGCAACAGCACCGAGTCCACCATCGACAGTACGCGCTCGACCTCACCGCCAAAATCAGCATGCCCCGGGGTGTCCACAATATTAATGCGGTACTGATTCCAATTGATCGCAGTATTTTTAGCCAGAATGGTGATCCCGCGTTCTTTTTCCTGATCATTGGAGTCCATCAGCCTCTCCGAGGCCACAGTTTTTCTGTCCAGGGTGCCCGATTGACTGAGCAGTTTGTCTACTAGGGTCGTTTTGCCATGATCCACATGGGCGACAATGGCAATATTTCGCAAGTTTTGTGTAGACATCGGTATACCTAAGGTTGATCGGTTTGGGTGGAAAGGGCGCGATTATACGAGAATCTCAGGATACTGCTAGGAAATTGTCGGTACTGTAGGCCATGGATATGATATACCGACAATCCTCTGAAAATTGTAGGGTAACAGACTAGCTTGCAAAGTGCATTATGGGTAACTCTTCAGTTGGAGGGAGCGTGCATAGGTAAAAACGCACTAATTCTGTGCATTTAAATATTTTCGCACACAAATGGTGCACTATGCGATATGATTCAGTTTAGAACCAGATGTAACAACTGGGTTAATCAGCCACTTGTTAAGGGCTTCTCACCGAGTCTCTATGCCAATCTGATTCTATCAACAGTTTTTTGTGTGTCTTGTGCCTGCTTGGCATGCGAATTGCAATGCTAATCTCTGATTGGAGTGATGTGCGCGTTGAACTCTTCAGAATTTTTTAACCCGCATCGATAAGATGTTTTTGATAATAAGTTTTACTAGATCCGTATGGAGGAAATAATGTCCGAGAAGACCTTAAATCTAATTAAAGAAAGTGAAGCCCGCTGGGTAGATCTTCGTTTTACTGACACCAGGGGTAAAGAGCAGCATGTGTCTATACCCGTTTCTGAAGTAGGCGAAGACTTTTTTGTCGAGGGCAAAATGTTCGATGGCTCATCCATTGCCGGCTGGAAAGGCATTAATGAATCAGACATGATTCTGATGCCAGATGATAGCACTGCGGTTCTAGATCCATTCACCGACGAGCCCACCGTTATTCTGCGCTGCGGTATTGTCGAGCCATCCACCATGCAGGGCTACGAGCGCGATCCGCGATCGATTGCCGTGCGCGCTGAACAGTATCTGGAATCCACTGGACTTGGCGACACCGCATTCTTCGGTCCCGAGCCCGAGTTCTTTGTATTCGATGATATCAAGTGGGGCAGCGACATGAGCGGCGCCTTCTACAAAATCAATTCAGAAGAAGCTGCCTGGTCTTCCTCAGCTGAGCTTACAGATGGCAACATGGGTCACCGTCCCAAGGTCAAGGGCGGTTACTTCCCCGTTCCCCCAGTGGATAGTCTTCACGATCTGCGGGCCGCTATGTGCAGCGCTATGGAGCAGATGGGCTTGGATGTCGAAGTGCATCACCACGAAGTGGGCACTGCGGGCCAGTGTGAAATCGGTATCCGTTTCAATACCTTGGTTAAGAAAGCCGATGAAGTGCAGATCATGAAATACTGCGTTCACAACGTAGCCCACGCCTATGGCAAGACAGCTACCTTTATGCCCAAGCCTCTAGTTGGCGACAATGGCTCCGGTATGCACTGTCACCAGTCCTTCTGGAAAGATGGCGAAAATCAGTTTGCTGGCGACGGCTATTCCGGTCTGAGTGAAACCGCCCTCTACTACATAGGTGGTATTATCAAGCACGCCAAGGCTATCAATGCATTCTCAAATGCCTCAACCAACTCCTACAAGCGTCTTATCCCGGGCTTCGAAGCGCCGGTGATGCTGGCCTACTCCGCCCGAAACCGCTCCGCATCAATCCGTATTCCCTATGTTGCAAGCCCCAAAGGCAAGCGTATTGAAGCGCGGTTTGGCGATCCAACAGCCAACCCCTATCTGATGTTTGCCGCTATGTTGATGGCTGGTATCGATGGAGTTAAGAACAAGATTCACCCCGGCGATGCCGCTGACAAAGATCTCTACGATTTGCCAGCTGAGGAGGCCGCTGCCATTCCTCAGGTTTGTGGTAGTCTCCGTGAAGCACTGGAATCACTGGATGCGGATCGCGAGTTCCTCACTGCGGGCGGTGTTTTCACCGACGATATGATCGATGCCTACATCGAGCTGAAAATGGAAGAGGTCTATCACGTTGAGCACACCACTCACCCAGTTGAGTTCGATATGTACTACAGTGTCTAACGCTCTGGCACTCTGAGTGCTTAAAGAACCCGTCATTCTCAGGATGGCGGGTTTTTTTATGGCAGATGTCTTTACTTTACGCTCACTGGTTTGAACCTGGCACTGATTTACTTGCGCGCCAGGGAATTGCGCGATGGGTAGAACCGTTGAGGCAGTCTGCACTAAAATAGTGCATAATGCCTTGCCCTAACTCGTTAGGCAATCTCTTTGTAGGGTTAGATGCAGCTATTCGGGATAATTTCTCGGCCGAGCATACTGCACAAATTGGTCTGAAAATTGCAGGACTAGCTGCTACCTAGGGCCAGAGTTATTTTTAGGAGTAAAACTTTTGCCATGACTGCGGATCAACTACATCGCTTTCTGCTGGATAACCTTAACACTGCGGTGTTATTGCTAGACGATAATCTGGCAATTGAATACTTTAATCCCGCCTCAGAAGCACTGCTTAAAGTGAGTAGGGCAAGGTTAAAGGAAGCTGTTGCAGAAGATATCTTCGCCGATAGCGGTCATGTTATGAAAACGCTGAAAAGCTCTCTTGAGACAGGCCGTCCCCATGTGCGCCGTCATGAATATCTCGATGTTTACGCTGCAGACACTGTGCAAGTAGATTATTCGGTAACGCCCATGGAATTAAATACGCGAAAAATGCTTTTGATGGAGCTACAGCCAATCGATCGCTTTTTAAAAATCAACCGAGATGAGGCGCTGTTGTCGGCGCATGACACATCGAAAACGTTAATTCGCGGTCTGGCCCATGAGATTAAAAATCCCCTCGGCGGTATTCGCGGCGCTGCCCAGTTGTTGGATGATGAGCTAGCTGAGCAACGGGTTGACAGCGAGGCGAGAGAGCTCTGTCAAATCATCACCACCGAGACTGATAGACTGAGGAATCTAGTGGACCGACTGTTGGGTCCCAATCAGCTCTCCAGGGTGACAACCCTAAGTATTCATGAGGTAACTGAGCGAGTTTTTACCCTGTTAAAAGCCGAGCTTCAGGGGCAGATTAGCCTCGAGCGCGATTATGATCCGAGTATCCCGCCAATTGAAGGCGATATTGAACAGCTTATTCAAGCGGTGCTTAATATAGCGCGCAACGCGATGCAGGCGTTGCTCGATTGTGATCACAGTTCGCCGAGAATCCTATTTAAGACCAGGGTTCACCGCAGTTTTACCATCGCTGGTGCCAGTCACAAAATGATCTGCAAGCTCGACATAATCGATAACGGCCCGGGCATACCAGATGCTATTAAAGACCAGATTTTCTTCCCTATGGTGAGTGGCAGGTCCGAGGGCACAGGCCTGGGATTAACTATCGCTCAGACGGCCATTAATGGCCATCAGGGCATGATTAAATGTGAATCGAAACCCGGTGATACCCAATTCACCCTATTTTTACCAATAAAGGATTAACCAAATGATGACTTCAGAAATTTGGATTGCAGAAGATGACCGTTCACTGCGGTGGGTGATGGAGAAAGCTATCAGCCGCGAGGGCATAGGCGTAAAAAGTTTTGAAAATGGCGAAGAACTGCTTTCGGCGCTGGATCTGGGCAGGCCAGAGATTATTATTTCAGACATTCGCATGCCGGGCATGGACGGACTGGAACTGCTTAAGCGCATTCACAGTGATAAACCGGATATCCCCATCATTATAACCACCGCTCACTCGGACCTCGACAGTGCGGTTGCCGCCTATCAGGGCGGGGCCTTTGAATACCTGCCCAAACCCTTTGATCTAAAAGAATTGGTGGATGTCGCCCGCCGCGGTATCACCTTTTCTAAAGAGCAGAAATCCACCCAGATAGAGACACAAGCACCCAAAGTGGCCCGAGAAATTATCGGCGAGGCGCCAGCCATGCAGGAAGTATTTCGCGCTATTGGCAGGCTCTCAAACTCCAATATTACTGTGTTGATCAACGGCGAGTCCGGCACTGGCAAAGAGCTGGTGGCCCAGGCGTTGCACCGACACAGCCCGCGGCGAAACAATAAATTTATTGCCCTCAATATGGCCGCCATACCTCACGATCTGATTGAATCCGAACTGTTTGGCCACGAAAAAGGTTCGTTTACCGGTGCCGCCCAGCGCCGTGAAGGGCGATTTGAGCAGGCTGACGGGGGTACTCTTTTCCTCGATGAAATTGGCGATATGCCGGCCGAGGCGCAAACCAGGCTATTGCGGGTGCTTGCAGATGGTGAGTTCTACCGCGTGGGAGGGCGCACATCCATCAAGGTGGATGTTAGAATCATTGCTGCCACCCATCAGAATTTGGAAAAGTTGGTGGACGAAAATCGCTTCCGCGAGGATCTCTATCATCGCCTGAATGTTATTCGGGTGCATCTCCCCCGCCTCGCTGATCGCCGCGAAGATATTCCCGAGTTGATGAACCACTTTTTCCAGAAGGCGGCCCGAGAGTTAGAAATGGAAGCCAAGGTGCTGTCTCAAGAAGCCCAGGACTTCTTTTATAACCTGCCTTGGCCCGGCAATGTGCGACAGTTGGAAAATACCTGCCGCTGGTTGACTGTGATGGCCGCCGGGCGAGAGGTACTTTTGTCGGACATACCGCCGGAGCTGCGCGGAGAGGCAACAGAGCAGCAACCCCATCGCGATGGAGACTGGCATGTCTCCCTGTGTCGCTGGGCAGAGCGCCAGTTGAGGCTGGGACACAGAGAAATTCTGACTGAGGCCGTCCCGCAGTTTGAGCGCGCTATGATCGGGGTGGCATTGGAGCACACCGCTGGGCGCAAAAAAGATGCTGCAGAGCTTTTGGGTTGGGGTCGCAACACCCTGACACGCAAATTGCAGGAATACAAGTTGGGGGAATAAACCTCCAGAGCCAGATTGATGCATTATCCCAAATCAGTGCGTATTGTCGAGGTAGGGCCTCGCGATGGTCTGCAAAATGAACAGACCACCATTGATACTGCGTCCAAACTTGAATTTATTCGCCTGCTGGTTGACGCTGGACTGCGCTATATCGAGGCGGGCAGTTTTGTCAGTCCAAAGTGGGTGCCGCAAATGGCCGGCAGCGATCAGGTTATATCTCAACTGCCAGTTTCTACAGACACCACCTATGCCGCCCTCACCCCCAATTTGCAGGGTTTAGATCGAGCCCTAGAAAGTGGTGTGGAGGAGGTGGCAGTGTTTGCCGCCGCCTCTGAGACCTTTAGCCAGAAAAATATCAACTGCTCGATTGCCGAGAGTCTGGAGCGTTTCAAGCCGCTGATCAAAAAAGCCGCCAGCTCGGGTATCAGGGTACGTGGCTATATCTCCTGTGTACTCGGTTGCCCCTATGAGGGCGCTGTTCACCTACAATCTGCGGTTGCAGTGGCTGAGCAGTTGTTGGCTATGGGTTGCTATGAGATCTCCCTGGGAGACACTATTGGCGTTGGCACTGCGGCCTCAACCGAGGCGCTTCTGGCGGCGATGTTGCAACAGATTCCCCCACAGCAATTGGCGGTACATATGCATGATACCTACGGTCAGGCGCTGGCCAATATTCTGCTATCACTGCAAATGGGAATTGCAGTGATTGACAGCTCAGTTGCCGGACTGGGGGGTTGCCCCTATGCGAAGGGAGCTTCAGGTAATGTGGCCACAGAAGATGTGGTCTACCTACTGGACGGCCTGGGTATCGAGCATGGTGTAGATCTGCCGAAACTGATTGCGGCGGGTAACTATATCTGTGAGAAGCTCAACAAGCCCAACCACTCGCGGGCTGCCACAGCGCTGAAAAGCCGCTAGTGTTTAGTTTCACTCCCACTGCCCTGGGCATTTTTAGCCTCTTCAGCGGCCTGTTGAACCGCATTAGCAAATAGGGCATCGAAATTAATTGGCGGCAACATCAGTGCGGGAAAGCTGCCTTTGGTCACTATATTATCTATAGTGTCACGCAGGTAGGGGAACAGTATATTCGGGCAGGTGGCATTGATAATTTGGGGTAGTTGCTGATCGGCGAAACCCTTGATGGTAAATAGACCGGCCTGTTCTACTTCAATTAAATACAGGGTGCTGTCTTCGTCAGCCATAGTGATAGTCACGCGCAGCACCACCTCATAGAGGTCATCGCTAATTTTTTTGGACTTGGTGTTGAGATCTTGACTCACCTTGGGTTTCCATTGTTTTTGGAAGGCGTCGGCACCCTGAGGCGTTTCGAATGAGATATCCTTTACATAGATACGCTGGATAGAAAACTGAGTCTGTTCAGTCGAAGTATCCGCTGCGGTTGTTTCTTCAGTCATAGCAAAACCTTTGGCGCTGTATTTTATTGATTACTGTTCAGAGGAATTTGGATTCTTCTGACAGACTGTTATGGCCGCTGAGCAATTCATCTAACCCACTGCTCAATGCCAATTTATGGAGGTCAGTATAGCCTCCAATATGCTGTTCCCCAAACCAGATTTGCGGCACCGTATGCTGGCCGCTGCGCTCCGCTATCTGCGAGCGCAGTTCAAAGTTGTTGTCTACCGCTATATCATCAAAGGTGATGCTGTTGGCGTTGAGCAGGGATCTCGCCGCAATGCAATAGGGGCAGAATTTGGTACCGTATAGAACAACTTTCGCAGTCATGGCTCTGAGTCTGTCCAGTGATCTTTGATCTAGCTTTTCCCGCCTCTGACCAGCGGCAAATTATCCTGTTGCCAACCGCTGATGCCGCCAGCTAGGCGTCTAACCTGATAGCCCTGCTTGGATAGTTCGGCACCCACTCTCCCTGCATGTTGTCCCATCTGGTCGGTGACCACAATCAGGGTTTCACGGTATTTTTCCAGCTCGCTAATACGGGCAGCCACCTTGGTGTGGGGTATATTGATTGAACCCTGAATATGTCCAGCACTGAAATCGCCAGTTGATCGCACATCTAACAGTAAAGCCTGTTCGGCGTTTACCAGTCTCACCAGCTCACTTGAAGACATTGGCAGTCCGCTGTCTTTGCGACTGATGGTGACATACAGTGCAATCAGTGCAAACAGCACAGTGATCAATAGCCATTCACGGCCAATAAAAGTAAACATATCCACGCTAGCTATTCCTCGAGCAAAATAAGCGGGCGCCAGTATACACAGTAATTAGTAACTGGGGAATTGACTGCCTAATCTTAAGCCCATCTGGACCATACGGGCACGCAATGACTGGGCAGTGCCGGCACCTTGCCCAGGGCAGCCCAGGGTTGTTGTGGACTGTGGAAATCCGAGCCACAGGATGCCAATAGCCCAAATTGCTGGCACAGACGAGCCATGGATTGGGTTACTGAGGGTGTTTGAGATCCTGAAATTACCTCCATCCCCTCGCCACCCAGGGCTACAAATTCCGCCAACAACTCGGAGAGTTTAGTTCTGGTCATATTGTACTTGGTGGGATGGGCCAGCACTGCCACCCCACCGGCGTCGCGTATCCAGGAGATCACCTGTTCAAGGTCGGCCCACTGCTGTTTAATATCACCCGCCCTACCAGCACCCAAATAGCGTTTAAAAGCCTGCTGCACATTGGTAGCAGCGCCTATTTCCACCAGATAGCGGGCAAAGTGAGGCCGTCCGATTTGGCCACCCTCGGTGTATTTTTCCGCCCCCGCTAGACAGTTTTCAAAGCCAAAACTTTGCAACTTTTCAGCAATCTTTTGGGATCGCTCTGCCCGCGCCCGGGACTGGCGATTGACACCCTGCAATAACCCAGTGTTTTCTAGGTCCATATTGAGCCCGACAATATGGATTCCGCGGTTGCGCCAAGTGGTTGATAATTCAATGCCGGTGATTATTTGGATATCGCCAGTTGACCGAGAAATTTGCTGGTAGCAAGCAATGCTGTCGTGATCGGTGATCGCCAACATATCAACACGCCTTTGCACAGCCAGATCTACCAGTACTCTGGGGTCCAGTGCGCCATCGGAGAGATTGGTATGGCAGTGAAGGTCGACATTCATAGCGCACAAATTATACCCGCAAAGGTATAATTGCCACAGTGGCAAATCACAAGGTGGGTAAGGTGCAGATTGAGCCGATTGGTCGATCACAACAGGCTGAAGTTGTGGCGGCCACAGAGGATTGTATTAAATCAGCCGAGCGGCGCTATGACCGGCGGTTTTCTCCGCTGCCGGTGCAGTTTGACCTAAGGGGAAAATGTGCGGGTATGTACCAGCGCAGCGGCGATATTCGGCGTATTCGCTACAATCCCTGGTTATTTGCCAAACACTATGCCTACAGTCTGCGACAGACCGTCCCTCACGAAGTTGCCCACTATATCGCCGACTGTCTCTGGGGTATAAGCTGTATTAAGCCCCATGGCAGGGAGTGGCGATCGGTGATGGCTACCCTTGGGGCCGAGCCGGCGGTGACTACAAACTACAGTCTCGAGGGAATTCCCGTCAGGCAATATCAGCGCTTTGACTACCAATGTGACTGTCAAACCCATCGGCTGACCGCCATCAGACACCGCCGTGTGTTGTTGGGTAGCGCCAGTTACCGCTGTCCCCGATGTGGCGGCCCACTGAGAGCAGTGGTGCAATGACTGCCAAGTTAGCACCAGAGTGGTTTGTCTATATCATCCGTGCAGATGATCAGAGCCTCTACACCGGAATAACTACTGATCTTGAGCGCCGACTGAAACAGCATCAATCGGGGAGTGGGGGCGCCAAGTTTTTCCGCGGTCGCAGGGCAATGGAATATGTCTACACCGAAGCGGGACACAATCGTCGCAGTGCGGCTGTGCGGGAAGCTCAGATAAAAAAAATGACACGCCAACAGAAACTTTTGCTATTCTGATTGAATTGCCTTATTGTATATACATACATAGAAAAAATATGAGTAAGGCTTATTATAAAAGGGCTTTAGATAAATAAGTATATACAAATAGATATTTATGAGTAATAAACAACAATCGCGCCCTCTGCCACGCTTTGCACTGATCAAGCAGTTTCTGCGTGATAAGGTCGAATCTGGAGACTGGCCGCCGGGTACACGGATCCCTGCGGAGCAGGCGCTGAGTACTACCTTTTCGGTCAGTCGCATGACTGCGCGGCGCGCGGTAAAAGAACTTGCCGATGAGGGTTTGTTTGATCGAACACCGGGGCTGGGATCCTTTGTCAAAGCGCAGCCTGTGAATTCGCCAACCCTAGATGTAATCGATGTAGTAGCTGAAGCCCGGACAGCTGGCACCCATAGCTACAAACTACTGGCACTGGACAGCATGCCAGTTGATGCCAAGACGGCATACCTGATGCAATTACACCCAGGGGAGACAATCTATTGTTGCACGGTGCTGCATCTCAGCGGGGAGATGCCGATTCAATGGCAGCGTACCCATGTCAATCCAGTATTTGCGCCGGCACTTTTAAAGCAAAAGTTTACGAAGGTTACGCCATATGCCTACTTAAACTGGATTGCCCCAGTTACATCAAGCCAATTCCAACTGCAGGCTGTGATACCTAGCGCCAGTCAGCGTTTGGCATTGGGGCTCAGTGAACAGCGGGCGCCTCTGGGGCTACAGTTATCCCGCAGAGACTGGCAGCGAGATCAGGTGGTGAGTTTCTCAATCCTATTACATCCAGCTGACCAGTATCAATTGGGTGCAGATTTTGAACGCTAGTATGCCCATCGCTCCGGTGAGTTAACCAGTTAATCAGGAGTTTCAGGTAACAGTGACTATCTAGGTTATAATTCCGCTTCCGCCGGGGCCATTGCCTGGTCCACCCTGTCCTGGAACCACAATTTTCGAGGCCTGCTCGCGGCGCATCCGCTCCAGTTCCCGGCCCGCTTCTTCAACCGCTAACTGCGCCTTGCCCGCGAAGTCTTCCGCGGCCTCGCCAATGGTAGTGCCGTCCAGGGCAAAGTTTAACGGCATGGCGCCCATCGGGGTCATTACCTGAGCTGAGCCGAAAAAGGTAATTTCGCGATCGGGATCCTCTGATCCGTCAGCTTTTACTGGTATCAGTTTGCGAATTGCACCAGACTTTTGATCCGTATAGTTCTCTTCGCGGTAGAGCCCGTTGGGGTCCATTGCAATATTGTTATCGTCACTCATGGTGTTTTTTCGCCTTAGTTTCTAAGGGCGGCAATGTACCAGAGAATGTGGATTCTGAACAGGTTGAGAGGGCTATAAACCGAAAACTCGCCTTTAAACTGCGAATGAGACCGCTGTTTTAATCTCGCAGTTTAGCGGCAATCAACGCGCTAATAGCCACCATAATTGCCGAGCCCAACAGACAGTGGATCAGTCCATACTGCTGAAAGACTATACCAGACAACAGGGTGCCGGCAAGTCGTCCCGCCGCATTGGCCATATAGTAAAAACCAACATCTGTAGCTACAGCGTCGCGCTCGGCGTAATTGACAATAAGAAATGAATGGATACTGGCATTGATGGCAAAAACAGCGGCATAAATAGTCAGACCGATAATTAGACTGTAAGCAGGGTTTGAGTCCAACCACAAGCAGAGAGCAATTGTCACTGGGATAACACTTAGAAAGACCCCCCAACAGAGTAGACTGTATCCACTAGGGAGTTGGTCGCGGCTAATCTGAGTAATCTGGGGTGTTGTTGCCTGGACAATACCATAGCCTATGACCCAGCTGGCCATAAATGCTCCCACGCTGAGGTGATCCCACTGCAGTTGGCTGTGCAAAAATACTGGCAGGGCAACCACAAACCAGATATCTCGGGAGCCGAACAAAAAAAATCTCGCCGCCGAGAGCAGGTTGATGGGTCTGCTCCTGGAGAGAAGCTGGGTAAATTTTGGTTTGTAGCTGGTGGTGCCTGATTCCAGCCGTCCCCAGCTGGCAATTAAGGTGACACTCAACAGCACAATCATGGCTATCAGCCCGCCGCGGAATCCCACCGTGGCCATCAGAGCGCCGCCGAGGAAAAATCCCAGGCCTTTCAATGTGTTTTTAGACCCGGTCAGTCTGGCTACCCAGCCATAGAGCGCATTCTGTTGATCGTCTGCCAACAGCAGCTTGATACTGCTCTTAGCGCTCATCTTGTTTAAGTCTTTGGCAATGCCCGATAGTGCCTGAGCCGCCATCACATAGACTACAGACAGTAGGGTCGAATCCACGGTCAGCATTGCCAGTGCCAAAATCTGCAGCAATAGGCCGATTTGCAGGGTTGAATTTAGACCGATACGGGTTGCCAACCAGCCACCGTAGAGGTTGGTGATCACACCAAAAAATTCATAGAGCAAGAACAGGCTGGCGATCTCTAGGGGCGAGTAACCCAGTCCGTGAAAAAAAAGCAGCACTAGCATACGCAGTGCGCCATCAGTAAGGGTAAATGCCCAATAGCTGAGGGTGACAGTGATATATTGTTGGACTGCAGAACCTGGCATCATAGCGCTAGTAGGGAAGGTCGAAGGGCTAGATTATATCGACTTGGCAACTTTA
>Ga0213866_10000472_pt1 | contig 32294 bp, 17 predicted proteins | sample PICome_11_FD_160079 | JGI IMG/M metagenome (GOLD analysis project Ga0213866, IMG submission 160079) | Coastal seawater microbial communities near Pivers Island, North Carolina, United States - PICO284 | ecosystem: Environmental > Aquatic > Marine > Coastal | place: USA: North Carolina... | reverse complement strand
AGTTCGCCTCTGGTATATTGGTAGTCTTTCTCACGATCGTCCTTATCTACCTCTGGTGGTTTTGGTTTGGAAGGTTTGCTCTCCTCAACTGGTTCAGCACTGATATTGAGGATCTCCTCCATGTTCTCTTCTAGGCTCATAAGAATTCAATTCCTTCATTAAATCCAAAGTCATCGCCAGCATCAACCAAGACATCATCATTGACATCAATGACACCATCTGAGTTGATATCTGTAACTGCCTTTGGTGTGTAAGTTCTTGTAATGGTTCTACGATTGACAGCAAGATCTCCAATTGTTTCATGGATAATTGCCTTCCTGATAATATCAGAAGTGCTGTAAGGACCGTAGAGGTAAGACTTCATTGTGAAGTTTAGAGTGTAAGCAATATACCTACGCTGCATAAAACTATCATCCCACTCATCTTCGCTGCTGATATTGTTCAATACAATAGCAACGTCTCTTTTCTCATTCATGTCTGGAATCATGTTGAGAGTTACAGAGAATGATGGTTGGAAGTATGGTAAGATCTGCTCTAGAATTTGTAGAGCATCATCCTGAGACTTAGCAATAATTCCCAACTCAAATCCTATGTTATAAGGAACAGGAACATATTGAACCTTGACTTCATTACCATTATCAGCAATGATTGTTTTGTATTTTTGGATTGGTGATGTCTTACGGGCAGAATCGTAATCAATGCTAGTCATCTCGAAATAAATTCGAGGAAGAGTGATGGATACCTTTGATGTTGAAACATCAGTTAGACGAACAAGAAACTTCTGCTTAGGTCCGTAAGCAAGAGGAACTTTCTGTGCTTCTAATACTTCTCCAGTGTCAGGATCAGTGCTCTTCATTTCAATGTTATTGAAGAGCGTTCCGAACGCAATAATGTTCTTACGAACAATCTGATTGTAAAAATGTGACCCTAACATTAGATACTACCTGTAAAATTACCATACTCACCAAATGGATTACCTTCCGTCCAGTCGATAATCTCATCAGCACTATTTTCAATCTCCCTATTCTGGGCGTAGTATGTGCTGCTCGTATTATTTAGAGTGTCAAATGACTCGGGACTCCACTTAGCACCAGAAGTTTGACCTGTAATTACCTCAGCAGTTGTGAATGTTCCAGTTCTGTTGATGACCTCAAGGGTTCTTGTAGCAGCATCCCAGGACTTGACTTCTGCTCTATTATCTTTGGGGGAGTAGTCAATCGTGACAGTAGGAGCAGAAGTGTAACCTGTGCCCCCAGATGTAATAAGAATGCCAGTGACAAGACCAGTAGAACTAACCGAAGCAGTCGCTGTTGCACCATTTCCTCCGCCTCCTGAGATTGTAACTGTAGGTGGTAATGCAGAATTGTAATGTAGTCCGCTGTCAGTGATGGTAATGCTATCTACAACATTAGTGTTAGAATCAATAGTTGCTGATGCCTTGGCTAGGAACTCATCACCAACAACTTCTTCTCCAACGGTGAAGTTTCCGACTCCACCAGGATCCATAACAAGTTTGATTGAAGATGCGAATTGGAATTCTACATCATCAATCTCCTCAACTCCAGTATTAAAGTCATCGCTACCGATTTCGTAGAGCTCAGCAGTGATAGAATAGAATTGAATTTTACCAAACTGGAAGAATGGTGATTCCTTTTCTACGAACTTGATTTCGTAAATATCTGTTGTGAGTGGGAAGTATAGAAGATCTCCTTCATTGGGTCTTCCATCAAAAGTGAGAGTAGGATTCTCTGCTGCTACTACCTGATCCCAACGTCTGGTTGATACTCTGAATACAACTTCGTCTGTAATTCTTAGACCGAACTTACTGACAAACTCTGCTCCGTCAGCAAATCCAGTAACGTTTTGTAGAAGCATCTCAATCTGAAACTGCTCCTGATACTTGGAGTATCTTACTTCTTCTAGAGTATTATCTTGTAGCATGGTTCTGGGAAGATAATAGATATCTGTCCCGAACAGTTTGATCTGTTCATCTACAAGATCTTGATAAAGATTCTGCTCGTCAGAATCTCCCTTGTAATATGTTGGAAAGTAAGGACTAGTAGGCATCTTATCCGATCATATCCATAGGTGGAATAGCATACTTGCTGAGAACTTCTGATTCGATTTTCTCAATTTCTGCTAGTGCGTCTGTGTATAGTTCTCTGCCATTGAGTGTAATACCACCTGGCAGTTGAACATTATTGTATTTGATTAGGTTTTGACCCCACTGCTTCTTCATGAGAGCAGTAGCGTATTTCTTCACAAACATATCGTTATACATCTCAGTAGCATCATTAGGATCGATCATCCTATGTGCTTCAACAAGTAGATACTTACCTTCGGCAAGGAAGTCAGCATCCACGTCAAGATACAAACGATCACGACGCATGGTGTATCTGAACTGCTGAAATGATCCATTGTTGAGGACCATATCAAGAGTTTCAAGATACTGCTTAGTCATAAAATAGTTGAGGATATCAATTGATCCAAATGCATATAGGTCATTTAGATATAGTTGATACTCAACACCAAAAAGATTAGAACGGATTGAGTTGCTGACAAGACCAAAGACTTTAGTGATACCTACAACGTGTGGAGGAACTGGAATGTAGTTTGTTGCTTCATTCCAAGTAGTTGATGCTCCACCAGTTGTCTGAACTGTGGTATCAAATCTAGTCTTATCAGCAGCAGTTAGTTCGTGTGTAAGATAGCAACGCTCCATACCATTGTAGCAGTTCTCTTGAAAGAACTGAATAGTATCGTCAATAACGTTATTGACCTGCTCGTCGTCAATATTTACTTGGAGGACAGGCTCACCAAGCTGCCTCTTGCAATATGTTATGAGATCAGCTCTTGAATTTGGAGATGCCATTACACACAAAAAATCCCTTCTTACCTATTTAGGAAGAAGGGATTTAGTATTTATTCAGTTGGTGCTTCTGCTGGAACGTCTGGGTCTGATTCACTTTCTAGAAGACCGAGAGTTTCTAGACCACCCTCCAGTTTAATTTTATACTCTTTTGCTTTTTTCAGATTCTCTTCGAGTTCTCTGATCTGCTTGTCAGTAGAAGCTAGTTGCTCCTCAAAATTTTTCTTAAGTGTTTCTGAATCCATGATTACCTCAAATTAATAACGGTTGGTTACATCAAATGCATGTTGGCATCTATTCCCATCTGCTAAAACATAATGAAAAAATGCTTGATGCCAGAAAGTGTCATCTGGACCACGTAAAATTCTACGCGCCCACCACTTATATTTAGGTTCATCTCTTCCATACTTGGAAGTTAATGGTGGTCTCCAGTGTGGTATTTCACACCCTTTGTATATGACAGCATCTCCAGGTGCCATAGTGATCCAAGTTTCCCTTAGAACAGGATCTGAACTATCTACGATAAATGGCCATTCCCAATTCCATCTTAAATTGGTTTTAATAAAAAGAGTGACAGAAATTTCACAAGCATCTCTATCAACATGTTTTACCAATTCATTCCCAAGAAAATAAAATCTATCAAAATAGTAGGTATTGTATAATTTTTTTCCTAAAATTTTTTCAACTTTAAATCTTATCTGTGTATGTAAATCTTTGTATCCTGGCCAATTATATCTACTTGCAGATCCATTTACTTGTCCTTCAACGTCTTCATGAGAATATCTATCTTCTCGATCAAAATAAGTTCTAGTTCCTCTCCAATCTGGAACATCACACTCCAACTCAGTGGGATCTACAATTAAATTTGGAACAAAAAAGAAACCATTAGTATCAAATTTTTCATTCTTGGTTCTTAAAGTAGAACCCTTTGTGTGTATTAATTGACTATCTAAAGCTACAACTTCCATTATTTCCACCTCGGACCAACTACCCAAGCAACAATAGATCTCCTAACACCAGAAGTAACTTTTAATACTCTATGTTGAGTTCTAGAATCAAATATGATTATAGTTCCTCTAGTTCTTGGAGCAAAATACGTTTTACCATTCTCATCCATCAATTGCAGATTTCCACCTTCATAATCCTCTGGATCTGAAAGTTGCATCACAATTGATAATTTTCTGACTTTCTCATACTCTGTATTAATTCTATCATTAAGATACTGGTCTCCTTCAGTGTTCTCTGTTTCTGGTTTGTACATATTGAGAAGACCATGATCACAATGCCAGCTATAAAATTGCCCCTCATTATATTGAGTATATTGTACAGTATTCATATCAATACAATCAATATCATACAGAAAATTTGATCTGTTAGCTAGAGTGACATAATGCCATAAAAATCCAGGCAACCAATGACCTGTAGGAATCCAAGCGTTACTGGAATTCCTCAATTCAGTATTTACTTCTCCTTTATATAAACCAGACGCTTCCATAGAATTTCCAAACTCATTAAAGAGTTCTTCGTCTATAGTTTTTACTAATTTTTTAGGTAGTCCTGTAGAATACCAAACACTCTGAAATGCCATGTCAATAATTAATAGGATGTAAATTAAACGAAAGAATTAATCTCTCTTTATCACTTGTATTCGGTGATGTGTAGTGATGAATAACTGACGGGAAGAAAATCATTGATCCACTTTTTATGTTTGATGGAGTATGTACTAATTGACATCCAACAAAAAAGTTATTAAAAGGTGACAGAAATTTTGTTGGAGTATGTTCTTCTTCATCATAGTCTATGTACAAGACACAACTATATCCAACGGCACCATGATTATGAATTTCGTGGTGCATACCTTTTTTAGATAACTCAAACCAATGTCCGTTTGGACCATAAGACATATTTGTTTCCTGAGAGAACAATCCTAACTCTTCTTTCAAGATACCTACAATGTCTTCCCAGTAATGGTTCTCTTCCTTATTTTCTCTAAAATAATCAGTTAGTACAGTATAAGATAAATCTTTATTTACGGATACTCTATTGTAAAGATCTTTTAGTTTTTTCTTCTTAACTTCCCAATCCCTAACTTCATAGCGAAATAAAGGGACAGAAAAAATAGATTCGCTGTAATCGCTCATGATAAACTAATATCAGAATTGAATGATATAATTGTTTTTCTTTTATCTGATTCTACCTTCGGAGCAGAATGAACAATAAAAGACGGGAAGGTTATAATATCTCCCTCTTCAGTATCAACATCAAATGTATCTGTATTATTTAGAGGATTGACAAAAACTGTTCTGGGACTTCCTTTTGGAAATTCTAGATAATAAACAGATGACCATTGGCATTGTGTATGTGTATGCCATTCATGAAAAGAATTTTTTTCGTATTGCTGAAACCACATGTTAATAATATCAACAGTTGGGAATCCTAATTTATTGAACAACTCACGGTGATTATCCTCAATGAGAGGAAAAATAATATCTAGATATTTTCTTTCTGCTTCTTTGGGCAAATTCCAATCACATTTACTGATCATGGTTTTTGTATATCCGTGATCATCTACACCAACATAAGAACTACACCCCGAAGAATCAATGAGACCTAAAATCTCATTCTTCAGGGTGCTGTGTTCTTTTAGTTTTGTTTTGTATATTGGACAAGGAAGATCAAATACAAACATTCCACATCACTAAAAAATCATTCTATCATGGATTCCAGGTAATAACAACTCGTCCTGCTGTTCCTGTATTTCCATAACCACCTCTATCACCATCTCCACTATTGCCTGCAGTTGGACCACTTCCAGTTTGTAATGATGGCGCAGAAATATATGATGGATTTGTATAACCAGATCCTCCTCCACCACCAAAGGCACCAGAGTCTCCTCCACCTTCTCCACCGCCATAAAGACCTCCGCCTCCTCCACCAGAACCTTTATCGCCTGGGTTAGCAGCACCATAACCACCTTGGAAGACGTTGTTGCCAAGACCACTAGTTCCGCCTGGGTTTGCTGGTGGTCCAGTTCTTCCTTGACCACCTCTTGTTCCAGATCCAGGATTACCTCTTCTTCTGGAAGATGCACCACCTGCCCCAACACCAGATTGTGATCCACCACCTCCACCAGCTGGAAGTCCAGACTGACCATTTGTTCCACCTCCAGCATAACCAGGGCGACCAGCAGCTCCGCCGCCGCCTCCACCAATAATAACATTTGTGCCACCTATCCTAATACCAGAAGCAGCACCACCACCAGCACCATTTCTTCCACCAGATGGAGTTCCTCTACCACCTGCCCATACTGTATAGGTTGTTCCAGCAGTCATAGTCATGTTACCGCCAGCAAAACCGCCAGCACCAGCATTTCCATCAACTCCTCCACCAGCACCCCATACTTTAATATTAACAGGAGTATCATTATCAAAAGTAAGACTCCAACTTGTTCCACCAGGAGATCCACTATTGCTAGGATTTAGAGTTAATTTTGGAGAAACACTCAGGTCGCCAGGGGATCCTGGGGAACTTAAAGTATAAGTTGCTGCTGAAGCGGCACTGTAAGTTTCTCTCCACGTTCCAGAAACATTATTATTAACTGTTTGAATCTCTCTCCAAGTTCCAGAAACATTGCACCAGAGAGTTTGAATCTCTCTCCAAGTACCAGAAACGTTATTAAAAATACCCATGGTTTATCTCAAATATAGTAATTTGATTCTGCTGGTTTAGATGGCCAAATTGCATCATCTTCCAGTCTTGTAGTGGGACCATCAATTGTAGTGATATCAGTAATTGTTGATGGGAAGTCTCTTAAAGCTTGGCGATAAGTTTTTACTTCCTGTGATATCGTTTTTCCTTCTTCAAGTCCCTTAAGAAGAATAACATCAGATTCTTGCAATCTTCTGTTTCTATGCTCTCTTAAAGAATCCCAGACTGATTGCTTTTTAATTGCCAATTCTTCTGGAGTTAGATCTACAATAGTGTAGGTCTTTGTCATAACCATATTGGATTTATCAACAGTCCATTTATCGATATCATTATCAACCCAAGTTTTATCAAATGGTAAAACTGCTGGATATGATGCTTCTCTTATTTGATATACATCATACTTTACCGTTACGGTAGTAGAAGTGTTAGTCCATTGAGTGTAAGGCGTTCTCTTGATGATGTGATTAGCATCATCAACTTCGCTAGGATAGTTATCAATCAATCTACGATAACCCTCATTCTTTAGAAGATACTCATCATCTACTAAAGCTTTATTCTCATAGGTCCAACCAGGGTGCTTTTTCTCTTCACCATCGGGTGTTAGATAAAATTTTGTTTTCTGAGCTAATTGATATTCTTCTGTTGGAGATGGAAGAACTTCAGGCATCCAATAAATCTTTTCTTCTGACATGTTTCTTTAATTAGTATGTGTACCAAATATCACCATTGCTTCCACCAGATGGGTTGCCAGTGGAAACTGTTTTAGCACCCCATCCATTGGAATAGGCACCTGAAGTTGGATTGACTACGATATTACTAGAACCATTAAAAGATGTGTTGTTAATGTTTCTAGCAGTAGAAAGTGTAGAAGCACTACTAACACTTAAACTACTAATGTTAGTCCATGAAGGAGTACTTCCACCAACCAAAACTTGTGAGCTATTACCAACACTCAGTTTTGCAGTAGTATCCGCAGCGGATTGATATAGTAATTGTCCAGCAGATCCACCTGCAATATTACTTGCTGCTGCAATTCCGCCACCAACGAAAGCTCCGTTGGAAACATATGTTACCCCTGCAGTTGTCTGCAAAGTATCACACTTTAGAATACTTGCCATTTTACTCTCTTGTTTCCGTTGTTATTTATATTTATTTAGATGATGGACCATGCACCACCATCTAGGATGGTGACAATAGTGTTGCCAGTCAATTCAATTGGTCCAGCAGACATACAGTTTGTATTTGCAGGAACAGTAACGTTTTCTGCAATTGTATTTCTGTTTGCCTTCATGACGCCGTAGGTGTCAATATACTGTCTGTCGCCCTCCACTCTCATAGCGTTGCTGTTATTGTTATTAGTTGCGCTAGCAGTAGTAGTTCCGAAAGAAGCACCAACGAAGTTAGAAGATCCATTAACATGTAACTGATAATCAGGATCTGCCTGATTAACACCAACTCTAGATAGTCTGTAGATGTTTCCACCAGTGGTACTATCAGTCCATTTAGAAGTAACGAATGGAGAACCATTAGCATATAGAGTTCCGTTGAGGTTGAAGTTACCATCAACATTCAACTGCATGTCGATACCATTAACTGTGGTAGTTGTGGTATTAATAGAAACTCTGTTTGTATCACCATCGATTGCAATAGCAGGTGTAGCATTCCAGGTTGTTCCACCATTAGCAGTTGATGCTTGGATGGCGAAGATATCATCGCCAATTAATTGGTTGCCAATTCTAAAGTTTCTAAAGGAAGATGAACCGAGGAAATTGACACCGACACCTGAGTTATCATTTGCACTGTCTAGAGTTAGATTTGATCTAATACGAGCAGCAGCATTTACATCTAAACGATAATTAGAATCTGGATTGTTTGTTCCAATGCCAACCGTACCATCATGCTTGATGGTCATTCTTTCGGTATTATTTGTTCCAAAGTGCAATGCATCGTTATTAACATTAACAATTGCACAACTATTGTCTTCTCCAGAAGTAGATAGGTGATAACCAGCATTACTAGTAGAATCGCTATTGCCTAGCAATAGTCCCCATCCAGTATTTCCACTGTGTGCTATATTGACTTGATTGTTTGCACTACCCTTAAATCCAGCAACACCACCAGCACCAGCACCACCAACATCTAATGTTCTTGATGGAACGCCAGCATTAATGCCAACTCTATTTGTTGATGCATTTACATATAGAGTATTTGTATCAACAATAAGGTTTCCTCCAACAGTTGTGTTTCCAGTTAGAGTAGATGTTCCAGATACGCTTAGGTTAGATCCAGAACCAGTTAGAGTTAGCGAACCAGTCATGGTGTCGCCTGCTTTTAATACGTTCAGAGAAGCAGCACCAGTTAGATTACCAGTGATAGATCCAACACTAATTGATCCGTTAGCATCGCGAAGAACAGCAGTGTTTGGAATATTGGTTGTTTGGAATTGAATGTTACCTGCGTTCCAAATCTGATTACCGTTGATGGTCATTCCATCAGCATTGGCAACCTGAACGTTCAGAGTTCCAGATCCGTCAGTTCCATTACCACCAGAAGCAATCATTGCAACATTGTAGTTTGCAACTAACTGAGAACTATTGAAGTAGATTCCTGGTGCTGAAGAAACTCCATCTTTTCTTCCAAGTCTCAAGTTTGCTGTTCCACTATCACTTTCCAGCACAGCAACATCAATAGTGTTACCAGATTCAATAGAGAAATCTTGGAATGGTACTCTATTGCTTGCAGATCCAATAGTTTCTGCACCAATAAAATTACCAGTCGTTAATCTACCAACGATAATTGTATAATCGTTGAAGTTATCAACCGTGTCATCATTAACAATAAGATTGTCAATAGTGATAGTACCAACACCCTGGGAATTGTTGTCATATAAATTGACAGAACTACCTGGAGTAAATGGAGTTGATCCTAGAACCAAACCACTAATATAGATATTGTATCTTGGATCACCATTGAAAGACTTAATTGTTAGATCATCACGAACTGCAGTTGCGCTGATAAATCTAGGTAGTCTTTCATCAGATAAGGTGCCAAAGTTAATGTTTAGAGCATTCTGATACCATATTCCTTGTCTGTTATCAAGTCTATCTGCATCTAATTCTGATCCAGGTCCATCATTTAACGATGACCAAATTTTTCCCCAAGAACCAAACGCAGTAACACCTGTTCCAGAACCACGCAACCACATGTTGTCGTTGTCTGTAAATGCTAATTGTCTAACGCCACCAAAAGAAGAATCAAATCCAGACCCACCATTTCTGATGGTCATTACTAAATTCTTACTTCCGCCATCAGAAAGTCCATTGGCACTATTGTTAATTGTATTAGCAATAACACCTTCAACGAAATTATTTGGAGATGGGTTTGATGTTGGGTTGTTTGTACCAGTGATCAAACGAATAGTGTTCGCAGAAGAACCAGAAACACTAATATTATAAGTACCAGATAATCTATCAGTTGGTAAAGTTCCAGCGTTTTGATTACCAGAGTTTAGATAGAAAGCACCTTGAGCACCATCGAGAAGGTCAGCATCCAAACCACTGTCAGCACCAACTTTTAAGGAAACAGAACCGTTTCCTTCTGTGCCAATATCAAACTGAGACTTCTTAAATCTAGAAACACCAATTGTACCGAAGAGATCTGCACTGACGGTTAGATCAGTAACTCTCTGAACATCAATAGAAACGTTTGCATATTGCTTATTGACTGTAGATATTTTTGCTGCAAGTACTAGATTAGATCCTGCACCAATATCAGTTGGTGCCTGAGTAATATTAAAGTCTGCTGTATAACCAATTCCACCATCTGTTACAGTGATATCACTAACAGCATTATTTGCTACTGTAATATTTGCTCTTAATCCAGTTCCAGTACCACCAAGTAATTGTTGATCAAAGTATTGTCCGTTTGTAAATCCAGAACCACCATCAGCAATTACTATGGAATCTACAAATCCACCTTGAGTATATGAAGACTCAAATGTGATTGGTGATGCTCCTCTATCAAATTCAATAATTGTTCCAACTGGAAGTGTTGCTGTTAGATTATTATTGAGAGAAATAGTTGTAAATCCACCAGATGTTAGAACCCCAGTAATACTGGTGTTTGCTTGAATACCAGTTACATTATTAACTACTTCATGACCAATCAATACATCAGAATTTGTTGCAAATTGAAATTCTGCACTTCCAGAAGAAGCTTGAGAAGTTAGTTTTGCAAAATATCTAGTCTCTGAACTCTTGACAGATTGTACTGCCAACGCCCAGTTCTGGTCTCCTCGTAAGAATGTAAATGAGTTTGCTGTTCCTCCAGAAGCAATAACATTAGCTGGAATTGGACCGCCAATCAAAGTAGATCCATCAATCGTACTTGAAGTTAGTGATACCCAGTTATTACTATCAAACGAGGAAGTATTAATAATTCTGGTAAGATTGATAGTGGTTGATGGAATATCACTTGATTCAATTGTATCTGTATCGTCTATAGAAATGTTATTAACAATATCACCATACAATCTACTTTCAATTAATGCGACACCCGTTGCCTGTGTTCCAGATCCAGCAGGGGCAGAGAACGTTATGGTTGGAGCAGTTGTATATCCTTTTCCTCCTTTGTAACCATTGAATTCAATGATAGTTACAGTAACAACTTCTCCGTTAGCAATTGTACAAATTGCTGCAGCAGATATAGCACCCTGTTGTGGATTACCGCCAGCAATCGTTACTGTAGGTGGCGATGTGTAACCAGAACCACCATCGGTAATGTTGATTTGATAAACAACACCTTGTCTATATTCTGTTGCTTGAATTCTTCCTTGAGTTATACTACCCGTAAAAATATCACCAATTGTAAATTGAACAGTTGGATCAACATTAAATGCAGCAAACAAACTATCCAGATCATTATTAAGAATGAACGAAGTAGTTGTGTCTTGTTGAATAGCAATATCACCAGCAAGTGCTCCTTCAATAGAAGTCCTTTCTTGTTGGTTAGCAACTGTATAAACCTCAAATGGTCTTAGAGCAGGAATTTGATCCACAGAGATCTTACCAGAATCGGTAAGTTCGACTAGTGCTCTAGGAACAGCGTTTGTAGAGTATGGTTTGTTGATGTAAGGACCAAGGTTGTTGGTGATATAATCCTTAACTGCCTTCTGAGTAGGTAGTTTAGAATCGGTGGAGTTAGCACCGCCAAGTGTGTTAGATGCGTCGAAACCAGTAACAACAACGTCGCCACCTTTCAGTTTCAAGAATTCAACTTCAGAGATCGTAACCGTGCCTGTAAAGGTGATAGCACCAGTTCTGTTCTCAATTCTAGCAAACGTACCAACCTTGAAGTCACCAAGTTCATCAGTACCAGAAACATAAACACGTCCATAGTTCTGAGACACTTGCTCGTTTGCCTCAACCTTAGTACCACCGTTTTCAGGTAGTGCTAGGTAGTTAGTACCAGAACCAGCATATTCCCAAGTATGTGAGGAGCTATTGACAATAGATGGTCTATGTAATCTGATAGTTTCTCCCAAGAGTGCAGCTGCATTCTGACTGGTTCCATCGCTATCTCTGATAACAGCATATGGTTGTCCAGTTCCATCATCAATAGTGATAGTAGCAGAGAAAGGAGGACCAACAGTAACACCACTTACATTGTCAATAAAATACTCAACAGTGCTTGATACATTAGAATATCCATCTATTTTTACAACATAGTGCTCTAGTGGTTCTCTACCTAGACCATCAACAGTGAAGATTGTTCTACCTGTTGGAGTTGCGGATACATTAACAATAGTACCAGTGTCAAACTCATATGCCTCTCTTCTAAATCCAGTGCCTCTAAGTGCAAACTGTCCAAAGTTTGTAGCAGAGTTAGTAATAGATGCATAACCGCCAGTTTCTGCAAGGACACCATCAGCACAGAAGATAACAAAAACAGAAACTAACTGAGTATAACCATCTTCAATAACTTTGTATCCTGTACCACCAAAGGAGACGATGGTGAATGCCGCAGCAACCATCGACTTACCCTGGTTGGGGAAAGATGCTGTTCCATCTAGTTCTAGACCAGGGAAAGGACAGTTAGGTTGCTTGACCTTAGAACCATCAACTAAAGCACCACTACCACCAAGGAAAGAAATGATTGAAGCGTTTTGGGTATATGGCGATGCTTCAATAATTGGATAATCATCAAAGTCACCACGAATTGCCATTCTTTGATTGTTGGCATCATAAATGTAATTGTTTGGATATGTAATTACATCTGTAGTATCAAATAATGTTCCTGTAGTCTTAACAGTTGTTCCTGGTTCAATAGCAGTTGGACTTGCTGGATTATCCGCATACTCTAAGATACCGTCTAATAATGCAAATGATGTTGTAATTGAGCTCTCTACATTTGCACATGTTGGATTACCAAGAGGATCTACTAAGATTGTATTATCAGTAAATTGTGGTATTGGTGAAGATGTAGATACAGCAGCACCAGCGCCATCTTTCCAATTACGCATTGCGGCAATAGAAAGATCTCTTACCTGAGTATATGCATATCTCGTCTCATCTAATTGTGTAGCATCGATACCAGATAGAGCAGTTCCAGAGAAATATGCTTCTGCATTAGTTACGATACCAGAGTTTCCTCCAAGAACAAGATCTCTAATGAGACCGCCAAGAATATAGTTGATATCTCTGCGACACTTTCTCTGATGAATATCAGATAATCCTAAAGAAGGATATTGAGTTTCTGTTTCAATAAGTGCTTGATCTGCAATTAGATCTCTGTTTCTAGCAATTAAATATGCAGCATCTAGATATGTACCAGAAGCATCGTTAGCGATAACATCGACATATAGATATGCAAGAGTATCAATAGCAGATCTTACATCATCACATGCAGGAGTTCCAGCAGTTGATGTGATAACACTGTCATCAAAATATCTTGGTACGTTAGAATATACTGGAGTATAAGTTGGTTGAGAAGGAGTTCCATCTCCAGTTCTCCAGTTTCTCATTGCAAAGATTGCTAGTTCTCTAGCATACTCAATTGCACGAACGGTTTGGATAATTTCATTTTCAATATAAGCAATCTTAGCACCAACAATATACTTCTGTGCTGCTTCGACAATGTTATGATTAGATCCAAACTCAAGGTCTCTTACTAGAGCATTAATAAAATGTCTTACGTCTTGGCGACATTGCTCATCACCATTAGTTGTGCTATTTGTTACAGTAGGAGAACTGTATGCTGGATATAATTTCTGACCAGATTCACATTCAATCAAAAGATCTGCTAATTGCACAGTATCATCTTCTGAAAGATTTAATGGTGCATCTGTAGTTACTGTTGCTACTCCAGTTACTGTTGTATCATAAACAAAATTGGTTACATTGGCAGTAACTCCGTTAAATGTAGCAGTTCCTCCACTGACGTAAGTATTTGGATGATCCAATACACCTAAGAAAATATCAAATGAATTTCCACTTACGTTATAAACAGAATAATAGTCTCTCTTAAATTGATCATTAATCTTGCCTACAACTTCGTCTGCAATAAAATCTCTATTATTGCGTAAAAATACACAAGCATCCTGGAATCTTCTTTCTACGGGAGTAGAAATATCAAACTTGTTTGGTGAGTTTAATAGGGATAATGTAATTGACTTTGAGTAAGATTTTACTACAGCAGTTTGACCTGGATCAAAATTAGAATCATTAATCGTTGGTGCTTTCTTTGGAATTACAAATCTTCTAGAACGACCATCTGCATCCTCTAAAACTTTGTAAATTCTTTGCTTACCCATCAAGAACGATAGGTCTGGATTTAGAGTAGGCAATCCAGAAATTTCAATTTCTTGACCTTCCTTGAAGTCGTGAATATTATCTCTGCCAACTAATTGGTTTGTGTAGAAAATAATACCACCCAAATCTTCTGCATCGCCAAATTGCTCACTTTGGAAACCTCCAGTAGCAATGCTTGGATCTCCTTGTAGAGAAAAATCAATTCTCTGAATTGGCAGAGTAGAAGTTATATCTTCATCTACAGAAACAACTTCACCTTCTGCTCTAATTGATTTGATAGAAGTGCTATCAAAAGACTGAGTTACAATAGAAGCCTGGAAAATATTAATAGATGCTGCTTGATTGGTGTCCCATCCAGATGATCCAAGAATAGGTACTACTGTTACCTCATAACTGGTTGGAGCATTAGTGTCATCAACATCCGTTACTTCATAGAATCCTTGGGTAAAATTAGCATTCGCAGTATCATCCAAATAAATGTAACTTCCTGGTATAATACTATCATTGGTAGGATTGGTTGAGAAAGTTAATTTATTTGTACCAGCAGTTGCGGTAATTGTTTGAGTATTAATTTGAGTTCCTTGAGTACCAGAAACCAAATAATTAAATCTTTCACCTTCTACGAAAGAACCACTAGTTAGAAGAACATCAACATTACCATTAATATATGCTGACGCTCCAGTAGTTGTATTGAATCTAACATTACTAATTTTTGCTCTAGCACCAGTATTAACACCAACTACTTCTAATCCACTAATGAGTGCAGATAATCCAGTGTTCTGTTGAAACAAAACATTAAATTTATCTGGACCAAATATTTGATGACCGATTGAAAAATCTACACCAAAATCACCATTAACTTCATTATCAATAATGATCCTTTGCTTGTCATCAAAGACCATCGCAAAGTCCCAAGTAGCAACAGAGTCTCCATTGGAATCAATTTGATCTCTGTAAGTTACTCCAGTAACGTAGTTTTTATCACCAAACTTAAAGATATGCTTTCCAGGATTTGCTGGTCTAATAATTACTAGACGAAGGTTATCACCAACAACAGAACAGTCTGGTGGTAGTGAAATTGGGTTATCCTCTACATAGTCACCACCAGAAACGATTAAAGTTTCTTTTACCCCAGGTGTTGCCCACGCTAACTGCGCTGCTTTTTTAATTGTACGAACAGGATTTACAGCAGAACGACCATCGTTTTGATCATCACCAATTTGAGCAGAAACGTAAATACGACCACCAACGTCATTCGTTGCTAGGTTGAGGACGTATTCCGTTGTAGCGATCTTATCAGATCTATCGCCAAGTAGAGGAGTGATAGAGCGTGGAAAGATACCTGCTGGTCCAGTCTCTCCATAACTATATGCTTGAGCGTCATCTGCTCTGAATCCAATATGCTTTAATGTAGCGGTGCCATTGGTTGCTTCACCATCAGTATGAGTTGGAGCATCTGATCCAGTAGTGCCAGAAGTTATTACTTGATAAATGTTTGTTCCAAAATATCTGTATGAATCCTTTTGTAAGAAAACATTTGCAGACCATAAAGTTCCTGTGTTATTAGCATAGGTCTTTAAGTTTGGAGCTCTATGATTTAGATCTGGACTAATTAAATTATCAACGTCTAAGTTGAGAATTCTTGCAGTATCAGAAATAATAGACGTGGAAGTTCTGATAGCACCAGAAATATCTAACTCAAAATCAACAGTATCAAGTGTTGCGGTAGCAGCAGCACCTACTCCATTTCCTCCAGAAAATGTTACTGTTGGCGCAGAAGTATATCCACTTCCTGGATTATTGACAGCAATATTAACAACTTCGCCGTTAAAAATAAAAGCAGAAGCAAGAGCTTGAACTCCTCCTGGAGTCGTTGGTGGAGAAATTACAACAGAAGGAGCACCAGTATATCCAGAACCGCCAGCAGTAATTGTAATTACATCAACTTTTTGACCAGTCCTATTAATACCAACACGAGGCAATCCAGTGTTACTATCAATCTGAGCTCGAATGATTTCTTTTTCTAACGATCCTGTACCAGATCGAATGGTAAGTTCGTTATCACCGATGAGTCTAGGTTGAGAACCTCTAACAAACTCTTTATCGGAATTGATATTAAAACTCATGGTGCTGACTACCTGCGCCTACTGTCCTAACTTATATTTAGCATCACTGCCATGCAATACTTACTATCTGAGTGCTAACAACCCACTTGATAGTGTTTGTTGTGCCAGCTCTTGTAGTAGAATATGAAAATCTATTAGTTGCTCCTAAAGGAAGTATAGACCAAGTTTGTCCTGTTGGAATATCATCTTTAATAACAGTAGTCATACTGGAAAGAACAGACACTTGACCAGCATTATCACACGAAACAACGCTTTCTATTTTTTCAGAATAAACTGTTCCTGAAGGATTAACAGCAATTACATGACCTGTGATAAAATTAAGAGTGTTATTATCGATTGGAATCTGAGAACCAACCGTATCTAATTGTAATACTGCTGTATTTATTCCTCTCAATATATACTGGACAGTTTTGCTGTCTGTAAATTCAGAGTTTTTGATTTCTAAAGTATTAAAATCTTTAGCGTTTCTAAGTTCATCAACAACGACAGTTTTGTCGATAGAAAATCCACCAACTGAATCAAATTTATCTTTTGTAGTTGCCATTTTTATTTCTTAGCGAGTTGTGAAATTACTTTAATATTAACTAAATCACCAGTTGTTAAACTTGTATCTAAATCAATATTAATTCTCACGATACTTTGTCCAGTCAGTTCAATGGTGGTTGAAATAAGCGGACCAGATGTTCTTACGTTTCCATACTCAGTATGGAATACATCCGTTCCATTATCTATAACAGCATACTCAATAAATTCTCTTTCGCCAGTAGTTGCATTGTCAGCAAAGACTGTTATCTTGGAACCCATTGCGGTAGAAGTTGAATATAAATCAGCACTGCCAGAATCGATAGTTCCCTTATCCAAATTAATAGTTTCCGTTACAATCTGATAATCAGCAAGCTCAAAGTCTTTCAGTTCTCCATCGAAAACTTTAACTCCAGAAAAAGTTCCTGTACCGAAACCAATGTTAAAATAGACATCACCTTGATCATCTAAACGTAAGACTGGATCGGTATTAAGTCCAGAGGAAAGACCAAGATCGAAGTATTGTTTTGATGTGTGTAAAAATGTAGATGTTGTTGATGTATTGTCAAGAGTTGTAGTAGCATTATTAAAGAGAATTGTTTCTGCAGTAAATTCTAGAGTGTTAGATACAGGACTGCTAATAGAATCAACTCCACGCATCTCAAGATTTGCGGTAGTTAAATTAATAGTATTGTTGCCATCATTATAGAAGAACAACGTGTTCTCATTTGCACCAGGAGCAGTTTCTGGAATAATGTAAGTATTTTGATCAACGTCTTTTACACCGCCAAGGGAACCCCAGTTGGTTCCATCATAACCTTCATATGTGAAAGTTGTGGTGTTGAAACGAATTGATCCCTGAATAGGAATACCTCTTTCGGCAGTTGTTCCAGATGGAATTGCCAGAGTCGTGTTGGCATTAACTACAACTTTCTTACCAGTGTTTGGTGCCAAGGTCAGGTCGCTAATATCTGTAGATACAGTGCTACCGACAAGTCTTAGATCACTGCTAATACTTAATGGTACATCTGTATTAGGACCAATTTTTAAAGTACCAATTTCCTCAAAAGTTAGATCTGCTACAGCAGTTGTAGAATATTGTAGATTTGCAGTTCCGTTTGTAAAAACGTTGCCGCTTGTATCAGTTGGTGGATCTTGTGATACACCAGTTGTTCCAGCAGTAGTTACTAGAAAAATATCGTGATTGTACTTTAGATAATCTCCAATATTAACGGGAGTATTTGCAGTCCAATCTACATATGCTGGAGCACTTGTATTTACAGATCTTACTTTTTTAACATCTACAAATTCTTGATAAAAAGGAGTAAATCTTACAGTGTTATCACCATCATTATAGAACCATAAAGTATTATCGTTTGCTCCTACTGTTTGTTCCGCTAAGATGTAAGTATTGCCATCTAGATCTCTTACCCCACCAAGAGATGACCAAGAAGAATTAGTATTGCTATAACCTTCGTATTGATTTGTGTCGGTATTAAATCTAATTTGACCATCTGCTGCTACTCCTACTGGAGGTCTTGCTCCAGTATTACCAGCGGGAATTGTTATCGCTGAAGTTGTATCAATTTTAACAACACTTGTAGTATCTGGTTTTAATATGAGGTCATCTCCACCAGAAACAGTAATTTCATTATCTACAATTCTTAAAATGTTATTTACATTTAATTCTGAAGTTGTTTTTAGTACTCCAGTCGTAGTAACATTACCTGTTAGTGGAACTACAGTTACAGTCGTTCCACCAATACCACCAATGTAAATATTTCCTGCATCGATATTTAAATTTCCTAGTGGAGAAGATACTGATAGACTATTCGATGAGTTTGGTTCAATTGTATCTACTTCTACATTTGTGAATCTTCCTAAAGGAGAAGTTACAGATGTATTTCCAGTTAGAGTGTCTCCAACTACCGATGTAGATGTAACAGTTCCAGTTACAGATATTGTTCCAGTATTGCTTATAGTAATTGGAACTAAACTATCAATATCAGTAACTGAGATAGAAGCTTCTATTTCATTACCAGACAATCCACCTGGATTTGCTACAAGAGCACTTCTATCTAATTGAAGCACATCACCTGTATAATAATTTCTACCAGGATTTGTGATAGTGATACTTTCTAGAGTTCCTTCTTTAGTAATCTCAAACTCAAATCCATCATCTCCGCCATAAGTACCTGGATCTGGTGGCAGTCTTAAAATATCTCCTACTACATATCCTGTTCCTCTATTAACAAATTGAATATCAGAAATTCCTCTTCTATTAGATATTCTATACTCAAAACCAGTACCAGTATTTTCTGTAATACTATTGTTAAAAGTAAGAATATCTCCTTCTACATATCCACTTCCCTCATTTGTAATTGTTACAGTAGTAACTGAACCTACAATTGTAATAGATGTATATGCTATTAAAGCTCCAGATCCAGTCCCTCCAAGATATGAGTTATCTACAGTTACTTGATCTCCGCCTTTCCAATTGTCTCCATAATCTGCTATAGACCAAGAAATAATTTGACCACCAGATACTTCGATGTTTGCGGTTTGATCAAGGATATATTGCCCAATAGCTGGAGTCTGAGATAACGAAAAATTAACTCCCCTTCCATCTGGACCAGTAATTGGTGTGATAGTAAATCCACTAATATTTTGAGATACAACATCTGGAGTTATTACTAATAAAGAGTATGCTCCAGCATTTCCAGGAGTTCCGTAATTTTTTAATCTAACAATTGTATTTTGTATTGAAGCTCCAAATGCATCAGCGATAGAAACATCATACCCAACATTTGATGCATCTGAAGTATCTAATAAAATGGTTTGAGAATAATCAACACTTGTATTAAGTAGTGTGGAATCATTACCATCTAGTAAATATTGATACTTATCTGTTACTGGTGCTTTTACAATGCCATATGCTCCAGCAGCACCAAATTCTTGTCCTACTGAAAATGTTCCAGTTACAGACGCAAAATAAAGTGCTCCAATAGTATCGTTAAAATTAACGATAGTTGCGCTTCCTGTTGCAGAAGCAACTGTATCTCCAACAGCAAATGAATTACCTGTGTTTGTTGATATAGTTATAGTTCCATTCATCGTAGAATGGTTTTCGCAAACATAATAAAAAGTTCCCTCAAAAACTTCATTTGTGTCAAAAATAATAGTTCCGCTGTCAGTACCATTATTCGTTACACCATCAGCACCTATTAGAACATTTGCAGGATCATATGCTCCTGCCGTTGTTTGCAACCAGAATGGATGACCAGGAGCATTAATATTAAATACTAAGTAATCCCCTCTCTGAACAGTAATAGCAATATCGTTTCCAGATGTCGATCCAGTAAAAACAAAGTCTGTTGCCAACCCATCATCGGTAACGTTCCATTCATAACGTCTTCCATATGTAAATAGTAACTCTTTTCTTTGAGCAACTGTAAGGTTGATAGTTTGACTCGGAACGTTATCAACAGGAATGCTTGAATATGAACCATCAGCATATCCAGTGCCAGCATTGGAAATAGTGGTATTAAATGTAATACTTCCAGTTACTTCAATGTCTGCTACTTTGCCGTTTCCAAATCCACCGTCTAGTGATACATTAGTATAAGTTCCTGGAAAATATTCGGTTCCTCCATTCTGGATAATACCTTTAGTTGCTACTTCCGTAGTTACAATTTGGAAATCAATTGCTGCATTGCTTCCTGTTCCTCCACTTAGAGGAATATTTGTATATTGACCAGTTACGTATTCATCAACATTGTTATTTGCAGTTACCTCTCCATTATATTCCGCAATAACAACAGTTGCTTCAGCACCTACTCCGCTACCACCAAATAAAGTTATGTTGGTAAAAGTTCCTACATCATATTCAGATCCAGTCTCTGTAATGTTGAGATATGTATCTTCTAAAAAATTGTTTCTTAAGAATAAATCATTCTCAAAATATGTACCAAGATTATTGTATGTAAATGCTAATCTATCGTTACTAACAAATCCGACAGTATTAGAATTATTTTTGTATAAACCTAATTTAGTATCAGATTGAAATGTTAGTGCTGGAGCAGATTTTGTGCCATCCTGAAGAGAAACTCCTGCAGGGGAAATTGTAGCACCACCAGTTCCTCCAGTAAGCTGAAACAACTCATCTGCGACCTCGTTAATTTTTACCCTTTGTTGCTCAAAGGTATCGGTTCTAGCGACATTAATTGCTGGCATTTTTGATTAACTCTCGCAGTAAAGCTTTGATTTCAGATACTTCATCCTTCAAGTTATTTATGTCATCCAACGCGGAATTCAACTGTTTTTGTTTACGTCTCGCTTGGATAGCGGAATCGTCGTGATTTAAGATGGCACCTGTGGTCTCGTCTCTGACAAGACCATCGTGCCCCGAAACTTTGATATAAGACATACGCGGAAATTAGAACGATGCAACAGCTCGGATATCTTGTATTTTTGGAACGAATGCTGGATCTACTCCTTTCATAACTACCTTCACTGCAAAGGACGAAAACTCTGGTAGATCAGAAACACTGAATGCTAGTTCTTGATATGAACTTTGCTTCTCTACAATTGAAGAAATTGTATTTTCAGGGTTTGCAATTTCTAAAGTATCAGGAGATCCATCTACATTGAAATACTGCCAATCAATGTCATCAAAGTTTTCTTGACTCGATGCTTTCTTGAACTTGTACAAGACAGCAACGTTAGATACATCCTTGAGGTTAGCAGTCAATCTAACATCAATCGTTGTAGCAGGACTTGAAATAGATACTTCCTTGGTAACATACTTAGCAACCGAAGAACTATTCTTAGAAGTATTTTCTGCTACAAACTCAACACCATTAGTGTATGATACAGTGGAGATTTCTAGGAAAGATGCTTCATCATCTGGTTGATCGGGATACTTAACAAAATCTCCAACACGGAAGATATCAGCAACTTGAGCATTTACAACAGCATTTCTATTGAATAGAACGTTGTCGATAATTCTTCCGTTGTAATCATCATTGATAGGTCTAGCATCATTTCTTACAGTTAGTTCCTGTGTTTTATTATTCCAGATAACTGCTCTACCAGTAATGATATTTTCATATGTTTCTAGAATGATAGATGGATTTCTAGCAACAATTACAGATGCATCATTAATGCTGGTAATTATTTGAGTCAAAGCACTATCAACAGTGACACCAGATAGTGAGAGTTGATTTCCTAGATCAACTCCCTCGCCTTTCTCGAAGATCTGAGAGGTTTTGATTCTAACAAAAACGGTAGATCCATCAATCTTAGCAATAGTTCCAGCAGCCTTTGAGGTCTTCCCTTTAATTGTTTGATTTGTCTGAATCTCTGTGTTTTGATTACCAGTCAGAGTGAAACTGTAAACACGATAGAATGAAATAACTTGATTTCTTCTTCCATAACGATCTTCAGTTCCAGAACCATTCTCAATTCTATTGCTTATTGTCTTGACAGAACAAGAAGACAAATCGACAAGTGGAGACAGATATGAAACAGTAGATGATAGAGACAACTTGTACTCTAAAGATTTATCGATACTATTGAGAGTCTCATTGATAGCAGAACAAATCATCTTTTGGTTTGTGAAATAATGTGGTTCATTCAAGAATGTCTTTTCATAACCTGTCTGAGAATATGATGTGTAATTTGTAGTAGAAGAATCTACAGGAATTACATTTGTGGTTTTAACAGAAGATTCTAACGTAGTGCCAGTAAATGATAGATAATGAACTTGTGGATATAGAGTCTCGAATTTTCTGTTGTAAGTTGCATAAACATCTGAACCACCACCAACAGCATTGCCAGCAGATTGGTTTGTTGATCTAATGGTATAAGTATCAATTCCAGAATTATCAACCTGGAACAATACACTATTTAATGTTTCTGCAGTAATACCAGCAGTCTCTTTTGCTCCTCTATAGAATACATAAGATTTTCCTCCTTGCTCAAATCCGTTATCTCTATGTAAGACTTTAACAATAGAATTGTTGTTGCCAAACAATAGGGAAGTTGCATTTGTATTAGAAGATGCATCTGTCTTGAATGGATTATTATCCAGTTTCTCATAACCTAACTTGTCATTAGTAAGAACAAGTTCTGCTGGTCTTGTAATACTAAACTCTGCTCTGTATAGAGTAAATTTAATATCCTCAAAGATATCTTCTGTCCAGTTATCGATATTTTGCGATCTATAGACAGAACCCAGAGATGGTTGTGTGGTAATAACTGTATTCGTAGCTATATCAGTTTCTCCTAGACGAGAAGCCCAAATAGCATAATCAACAGAATCTGTTTCTACTGCTAGTGCATACTCAGTATCATTTTGTAGATAGATTGGATTATCAAATGCAAAGTAAGTTGGAGTAGAAGACTCAATTGCACCAGAAACCTCGATGTCGTCGATTGCAACGCCCATTCTAACTGCTGGAGTATCAATATCAATGAATGTCTCTACTTCGCATCCTCCTGCACCATTTCCAATGCCTTTGATTACAACAGCTGGTGGTTCTGTGTATCCAAAACCATTGAGGACCACTTCTGCATTATAGATCTTGCCGTCTGAAACATCGATTCTTGCAGTAGCTACTGATCCTCCTGGAATTTGAGGACTTTCAATTGTCAAGATAGCACTATCATAATTTGCTCCTGGGTTCGTGATTTTTATATCAGAAACCTTACCGCTGTTTTTAGCGATACTTACTGTGAAGTTAGTTCCATTTGTATTGTTAGTAGTGGTGACAGAACCAATGGTTAGATTTTCATTCTGTTGGAAAGATCTTCCATTGTGATTACTCAACACTAAAGTATATACTTGCTCATTTGTTATTGCAATCTTTCCAGTTGAAGATGGAATCAATTCAACACCATTCTTGTCAATGATCTTTTTGATAGGACCACTTGCAGCAGAACTAGATCCAATTACCGTCTCGCCAACATCAACTGTTACTGTTCCAGTAGTAAAGATTTTCAGATATGTATCTGGAGTCAGAGTTTTTTCTGTTCCAGGTACAATATTTTTTCCTGGTTTGTCACCTTCTACATCAGTCAAATAAACTTTGACTGGGATATTAGAACTCTTTTGATTGAAGAATAGATCGACACCAGTTACAAACAATCCACCATCATAGTTTTCAATCTTAAATGTTTGTGCTAGTGGGTTTGGTCTAATTGGATTTTCTGTATTGTTATCTACTAACTGAACACCTTCATTTGCCTTGAAATATGCTGGTTTTGTTGATATGATACCTGAAGGATTCTGTGGTAGAACTCCAGTAGCGTAGAATTTAACTTCTGCATATGTATCAACATTATTTTTATTTTCATCAGTAGCACTGGATGTAAATCTAATTGTTTTTACACCTGCGGTTACTCTTATTTCCTCGAATGAAGAATCATAATCGACAGTATCAACATCTCCAGTCCAAGTAGAGTTTTCTCTTGGCGGATGTCCTGCAGGAACTAGAATCAAACCACTAGCGTTACCATTTTCATCTGTAATAACATCACCATTAAATGCTGATAAAGAGTTTGTTGCAGTTCCAGTAAATCTAAAGTCTGGATTGACCCATCTGTCAATATTTCTTCCTTCTAAGAATACAGAAACTTTAGTATTTGGTTTTAATCTTCTAAGGACAAATCTAACGGGAATGCTTCTAGCAAAGAACTGAAGAGAATCGGAAACAATGCTATTACCAATAGTCTTAGATTGGACTCCTTTAGCAACCTCATTGTTTTGTGGATTAACATTAGAAGAACTACCAATAGACGCCATGCTTACAGTTGCATTTGCTTCTAGAGTATTGATTTCTCCAAGGGAAACAATTGAAGTGAAACTCGAAGAAGTTCCTACCCAGTTGATGGCGAATGAATTGAATAGACTGGAGAATGAATCTCTAACATTCTCTTTTGCAATAAAGATATTGTAAAGACTTGTATTGGTATTTACAATTAAAGGTTCTACATTATCATCATACCACTGATCAATAGATGGATTGATAGAAGCATCACCAACATATTGAATGACAACAAATGGATTTGGATTTAGAGTCTTAGAAGCAAAACTGTTGCCAAGTAAAGATAATGATGTGTATGGAAGAGTAATTACATTACCCGTCTTTTGATAACCAGAAACTGTTCTTTGATCTTCTCTCGTATTGATCTCTCTCAATAAGAAAGAATCTTCTTTAGACTGAGGTCTTAAAACAGACTGCTGACTATCAATAGAACATAAGTAGTCTGCTGAAGAAATGTTTCCGACTCTATGTTCCTCAAAATTATCAACTAAAAATCCACTCTTAAATCTATCTAATCCAATGTTATCTTTAACTTGCATGTTAAGAGCCTGCTGCTCAAGAATGCTAAGTGTTGTATAATACTCAAGACGCTCAATACGCTTCTCTAACTTACCGATGTCACGCATCGTGTAACGACGGTTATCGACTGGAGTAATCCTTACATTCTTACTCGAAGATGTATAAGCAGGAATATAAGCATAGAAGAGAGGAATTGCATCTTCAATTGGATCTGGTTTGTTTGGATTGAGAGATGAGTTACCTTCTTTGACGATAAACTCACCCTTCTTATTCAAGAACACTCCATCAATACGATCAAGGTATTGAATTTGACTGAACGAGAATGTATATTCAAGATTGTTATCTGGAGCTGGAGTGCTAGCAATAACAGAACCAGGACCAGAAAACTGACCAGTAGTTACTGATAGAGAAGATTGATCTTGGAATCCTGGGATAATTGCATTGCTATCAACTTTTGGTCTAAAGTCGATTACATTTTTCAACTCTAGATTTCCATGGACAGCAGAATTGAATCCAGGGATTTTATCTTCTGTTACACCAGCTTCATGGAGATAACTATCAATTGTACAGAAGTCTCCCTGAGAGTGCTCGAAATAATCAAATGAAATTACCAATTGACCAGAGGTAGCCTCAAATCCTGGTTTTAGAACAATTCTTGAAACATCTAGGATAGTATCTCTCTGTCCATTATCAAACGTGAATCTATCGGTAACATCAGTTCCAGAAATCAAGTTACCAGCACTATCAATAGTTGGTGCTTGAGATGCAGTTCCCTCATAAACAAAGTTCAACTTGTACGCATCAGAATAAGTTAGAATTTCTACGACTTCACTATCGTAGTCTGTTCCTCTGAAAGGAATTACTCTGTCACCAGATGCACTAATAACAATTCTCTTATTTTCTACAGAAGTCTTTAGTCTTGGTTTTGCGTTGGTAACTTCAATAGTTGATGAAAGTTTTAGTTTAGGGAATGTTCCGTTGGTAGGAATAGTTCCAAAATATGTTGATGGTAACTGAAGACTAATACTACCAGATGTAAGACCACTAGCAGTATCGGTAGAGGAAGTAATTTCTACGCTATCATTAGGAACATAAACAATATCTCCAACTGTCAAGTCTGGTGCATCACCTGGATCTAAGACAGTAATAATATAGTTATCTTCATTGAAAGCAACAAATCTCTGAGTACCGAATGGCAACTGAGCTGCAAACGTAATGGTTCCACCACCAGAAGATGCAGTTGTTACAAAGTCTCTTCTGAAGTAATACTTAATCTTGGTGTCATCACCACCAGCAGAAATTTGTTCTATTTGCTTGCTACCAGTTGGGAAGACTAGAGTTCCTGCATTTGGATTCTGTACCTTGGGTCTTAGTCTAACAATACTTGTGTTTGTTACATCTCCTGGTAGAGCGATATCTAGATATACTCTGGTCTTAGATGGTCCAGACTGCTCAGTTGCATACTGTACAACTGCTCTAACAAGATTGTTATCAACATCGGAGAATTGAACAATGTCTCCTTGCTGTAAAATACCACTAGCGTCTGCACTGAAACTTGTGGATTCGATAAACTTATAACCTTTTGTTCCAAAGAAAGTAAAGTCGGTTACTGATTTAATTTCTGAATAAGTTTGACTATCTACTACTAAATCTGCTGTGAATGTGTTTGCATTTCCAGATCCGTATTGACAACCAATTGATTTTACATTTTGTGGTGTGTATGTAGTAACTGAATTTCTAAACAGAACTGGAACAATTGCAGCAGCTGTTTGTGGTTGTGCAACTTGTTCTGCCTGTAATACAGTTACTGCTGGTGGTTGTGAGTATTCAATATTAACAGAATTTCTGTCTTTTACTTCTGCTTTATAAATTTTACCAGTTGCATCTTGTCCAGAAAATGAAAGTTCGATTTTGGACGAATCATACTCAACTCCATTGATCAGCAGCGTTGATAGTGTAGAATATCCAAGACCTCTGTTCTGAACAACAAAGTGTGAAATAGTATTGTCCTTTGCAATCTTGAGAGTATTTCCATCTTCATCTCTAATTGTTTCACCAGAAACAAAGTTACCAGATAAAGTTTTTACGAAAAGCATAGTAGTCGTAGTATATACTCCACTTGGAGCTCCTTCAACTACACCATATGCACCACTAGTCAATCCGAATACATACTTTCCTTCATCAAAAGTTCCAGATTGGATTCTGGAGTCTAATAGGATTTTTGTAAAGAATGAAGGATCAAAATAAGAGAATCCAAAGACAGCATTGTAAGCAGCAGTTCCTGCAGACAATCTTCCCTTAGATAGAACGATATCAGCATCGGGGTTAAATCCATCTCCTCTGCTTTGTAAAAAGAAATTACTTGGTTTTACTTTACCAATTACAGGAGTGATGGTATCGCTATAATCAACAACAAATCCAAGTTCATTGTCTCCTATGGTAGCATCAGATTGCGAGACGTATAACTTTCTTAAGTATCCCGCATCTCCCTCGTCATACTCTCTCAGAAGTAGATCAACTTCATCTTTGTCTCCAAACACTGTCAATTCTAAGAATTGAACTGACTCTGCAGAATTGATGAGAGGTCTATTTACGGATGCAAATGCTAGCGAAGTTACAGATCCAATAGAAGTAGCAGATCCCTCATCATCTCTTGAAGTGACATAATATAAAGTTCCAATTTGACTCTCAAAAGTTCCATCAGTAATTCCTACTAAAGGATTAGTAGCACTAGTTACTTGAATTGTAATAGTTTTGATTGCATCATTAGAAGTGAAAATTTTCCCTCTTCTCGATAAAGTTTGTCTATGATCTGTAGATGCTTCTGTATTGCTTAGTCCAATAGAACCATCATTAAATGTAGAATATAAGAATACATCAGGATATGCTGTAAGATCAGATCCTTCTTTGTTTAGTGGAGTGCTACCATAAACGTTAGTAACATTGAATGTTGGAAGTCCTCTAGTCTTTAGAGTTACATTGTCGCTAGATAGACTTTCTCTTGCTTTATTGATCTCAAGATACTTAGTCTCTTTATTGACAATTTCATAACCTTTAATGTATGCTTTTCCTGGTCCAATGCTAGCAATCATCTTTCTAGATGCTTCACTAGCAGAAATGCCATTGTAGAGACCAATGTCATCTACTGCATAAATTCCATTATTGTTATCTTTCTGAGCATACTCTCTAATATCAACAGAGAAATTATCTACAACATAATCTCCACTTTCATCATATGTTCTTCTTGCAAGGGTTTGCTCAAGTATGCTATAATTTGTTGGAGAAACCTTTTTCTGAATAACTCCTCTAAGAACAGTAATTAACTGAATAAAATTCCTATCGGTGATTGCATCTACAGCAAACTCTTTTAAGGAAAGGTTAATTTTTAATCTGTGAGCTCCAGGTGCTGTATAGTTCGATGATCCAATAGCATTGTCATATAGACTTGGATCTTCCTCTGGAGTTACAATTTCTTCGTTAATAACAAAACCAACTTTTGCAGATGGTTTGTCATAATATTCATCAATAATTAAAAGTTCTTCGTTATTTCTTACAAAGAATCCATTAACAAAATAAATGCCTTCTTCTACTTTTACAGCAGAAGCATAACCCATTGCTGGACTTTCTAGAGAAGTAACTTCTTTTGTGTCTGGATTGGTAACTTGAATACTGGTTGGGAGGACGCTACCGTCCGTTCCAACAACCATTAGCGGTGTATTTACACCATCCACTACCTCAATGGTTTCTCCTTGCCTGAAGGTCCCCTCTGAGTTAGAATTACCACTGTTAAGATAATTTACATACAATGTGTCTGCTGCTTCTTCTGTAGCAGTCTTAGCATCGAGAACGGTTGCTAGTACGCCAGAATTTAATCCTCTGATCTGTAGTCCTTTGAGTAAGGAAATATCGTACTTTTTATATACGATGTTGTTTCCTTCCCCAACAGCAACTTCAGAAACAGAGGATAGTTTTACGTAGTCTAATTTTGTATTAAGACCAACTTCTCCAGGGACAACTAATTGTCCCTGCTTGAAGGCGTATTTTCCAAAACTTTCAACCTGATTTTGTAGAATCGATTGTAGTTGAGTTAATTCCCTACCTTGAATAGAGTAACCAGGACGGAAAAGAATTTTATAAAAATTCTTATTTACGTCAAAGTCATCGTAGTATGGTGATGCATTAAGGTTAGTCTTCTGAGGCATTGTACTCCGCCGATAATACTAATATTCTCGTAGAAGTATTTAGCGAAGTTTCTAGAGATCAGAACTCGATAACTAGTTTGATATCTTCAATCTGGTCCTGAGCACGGGTGATAAGACGACGGTTCTCGACGTAAATTACCTCACCAGAATTGTTTTCGATTTCTGGAGCAGCAAGACCAGATGCAAAGGTCTTACCTAGTAGAGAACCAGCATATCCTGTATCAACAGTTCCAGAAGCAGCAGATAGTCCTCCGCTAATTGCGTTTGCACCATTGCTCTCGAATGCGCGAACAACACCTTGATCGGTATGTGCAGTTGTTGTTTGGAGATACTTGAGAACACCATCAGTAGTAGAACCCTGATCTAGTGTCCAAGAAACAACTGTTCCATATGCTGTTCCGTTAGTAACTGTCTGAGTAATAGTTTCATCAGGAATGTAGTCTGCAGTTGCTCCAGTGATCTTGACTGCTTTAAGACCCGAAAGGGTGTCTTGCGTTGCATAATCGGTAGTACCCCATAGATATGGGTCCCTGATAATACCAATTCTACGGAAATCGTTATCAACAGGGAAATCACCTTGACCTTCTGCATAGGTGAGGCGAATGTTGGTCATGACACGCTTACCATTTAACTCTTGCTCATGGTCTGATGCGTGTCCTCCTTGTGGAGGTAGAATTGCTTCTAGGGCACCAACAGCGTTAGCAGCAGTTGCAACTGCTGAAGTTAAACCAGCATCAGAGAAGAGATTGCCATTGCCAAGAAGGATATTAGCATAGGTGTAACCTGATCCTCTTGCTTCAATTCTTGCTGCAGTGATAGAACCAGAACCATCAGTATCAAAAGCGACTACTCCGCCAGCACCGTCTCCTTTAATGGAGGTGTATAGTGTCTGTGAAGCAGGAAGATTTAATCCAGCATTTTCGACTAGAACAACATCAACAGCACCATCGACGGCAAGTGCAGTTGCTCCTTGTCTCGAAGTGTTTGATGGTAGAACAATGGGAAGGAAATCTGATGAGAGGAATCTCATAGCATCATCGATTTCTAGTTGATACATAAACTTCCAGATGTATCCAGCACCAGTAGTTTCAGTGTATAAACCAGTAGCAGCATTATAGTTTGCTCCACCTGTTGATGGTTCCTCAGTAGCATTTTGACCAGCTGGGTTTGCTGGATTTTCGCCGTTGTAGAGGCACTTAAAGACTTCATAAGTTCCGTTCATTACATAGAACTTAGCATCAGCAATACTATTTGCACCTGTTGCAGTCTGCTTACCAACTTGACCACCGCCACCAGGGGTAGCAGAGTAGTCAGGTTTCCACATATCAAATTTAGGGTTTGTTACAACATCCCAATTGTAACGGCGAATTACTGTTCTAGCAAATGCTGTAGTAATTCTCTTAGCGGCAATAATTTCGTCGTAAAGACCAAACTTTTCGTTCTGGTTATCTAGTGGAAGAGGGGGAATGTCTTCGGTTGCGTAGCGATAGACTCCAGTAACAGCAGTAGCACTAGTAGTAGTGGAACCACCATCTGCGGTTTCGAGAAGAGTGCTGCCTAGTGGAGGAACAGAACTGATTCCGTTTGCTCCAAAAATACTCGATAGAAGCAAAGCACCGTCATAAACAGCAGCAACCGTAGCACGGAATGCTGTTGATCCATACGTTCCAATAAAGACCTCATTGCCAACACTAAAGTTGGTTGAAGACTTTGTATGGATTTCTAGGTATGCGGACCATTCTTGAGGGCGTCCTACAAAGAAGTACATTCTTGAACGCTCGGCGCTAGTATCAGTAGCACCCTCAGAAAGGGACTCTAGGAATTGAGTCGCATTAAAAATTCTAAACTTATCAGAGATAATAGCAGCCATTGGTTTTCTGTTCCGACGTAATTTGTGTCTGAGTTATTTATATTTATACAGTTATTTAGGAAATTGAGAAGGGGATCAATTCATCACCAATATTTAGTTGATTGGTTCCACTATAAAGAGTGCAACCAGTAAATGTTGTTTGAGTTGTGCCAGTATATTTAATAACTGCTCCAGTGCTGGTGTATAGATATCCTTCACTTGGGAAATATGTGGTTGATCCAAGAATAGTGATTATAGATGGTATCAATCCTTGTGTGTTAGATATAGCAACTGGATTTTGGATAGATGCAGTAGCAAGATTAAAGTAATCACCTGATAGAGTGTAACTAGAATTTGCACGCTCTACAAAATCATTAATTGTCAAGTTTGGATAGTAGAATTGAATGTTTAGCAACGACAGTCCAGAAACATCACAAACACCGTCATCTAAAATTTGATCAAAGTTCCTCAGTGTTGGACCAGCATTTCCAGTTGTATATTGACCGACATACTCTGTCGAAGTTCCTGATGCATTGGTGATAGCAACAATATTTCCATCTCTCTGTGTGACGGTATATGGTTCAATAAGGTCAATAAATCCAGCTCTTGTTAAGATTGGATCACTGAATATTACTGATTCCTCGTATCCATCAATCACACCAGATGGTGGAGTGAATAGAAGGACTTCTAGAGTTTCTTTTCTCAATACAGAATTTGCTTGTACTGATTGTACAGCATTTGTAATAAATGTTTGATTTTGAGAAATTTGAGATACCGTAATAGTCGGTTCAACAATAATCAAAGATTTGACATCTGTTATTGTTCCTATTTCTGAAATGGAAATTGCAATAGGATGAACAGCAAC
>Ga0213866_10000471_pt1 | contig 32339 bp, 47 predicted proteins | sample PICome_11_FD_160079 | JGI IMG/M metagenome (GOLD analysis project Ga0213866, IMG submission 160079) | Coastal seawater microbial communities near Pivers Island, North Carolina, United States - PICO284 | ecosystem: Environmental > Aquatic > Marine > Coastal | place: USA: North Carolina... | reverse complement strand
CGGGTGATAATGTTGAGATGGAAGTCGAATTGATTGTGCCGGTCGCTATGGAAGAGAAGCTCCGCTTCGCTATCCGTGAAGGTGGCCGCACCGTCGGCGCCGGCGTCGTCGCAGCAATTATTGAGTAAGAATTTATGGGCGTGCCCTTCGGGGCGCGCCTCTTTTGAATGGAAACGGAATAGAAAATGGTACAGTCACAAAACATTCGTATCCGCCTGAAAGCGTTTGACCATCGCGTGCTGGATAACTCAGCGCGTGAGATTTTGAATACGGCAAAACGCACCGGTGCGGATGTGCGCGGACCCATTCCGCTTCCGACACATATTGAAAAATATACGGTTCTGCGTGGCCCGCATATCGACAAGAAAAGCCGCGATCAGTTTGAAATGCGTACGCATAAACGACTGCTCGATATTGTCGATCCGACACCACAAACCGTTGATGCATTGATGAAACTCGACCTGCCTGCCGGTGTCGATGTTCAGATTAAACTGTAGGGACTGGGAGACGTCATTATGCGTTCCGGATTAATCGTTCAGAAACTCGGCATGACACGCCTGTTTACCGAAGCCGGTAAACATGTGCCCGTCACAGTGCTGAAGCTCGACAAGTGCCAGGTTGTTGCCCAGCGCACGGAAGAGAAAGATGGCTATTCAGCCGTTCAACTCGGGTCGGGTTTTGCCAAAGTAAAGCGCACGAGCAGCGCCATGCGCGGTCATTTCGCCAAAGCCAAAGTCGAACCTAAGCGTCGCGTCGCTGAATTCCGCGTCAGCGCTGATAATTTGATTGATGTGGGCGCAGAGCTTTCTGCCGCGCATTTTATCGAAGGTCAAAAGGTTGACGCGACAGGCACTTCCATCGGTAAAGGTTTTGCCGGTGCGATGAAGCGCCATAATTTCGGCGGCTTGCGGGCGACACATGGTGTGTCCATCTCGCACCGTTCGCATGGTTCAACCGGCCAGTGCCAAGACCCCGGTAAGGTGTTCAAAGGCAAGAAAATGGCCGGTCACATGGGCGATAGCCGTGTCACCATTCAAAACTTGGAAGTTGTTAAAACCGATACCACGCGCGGCCTGTTAATGGTCAAGGGCGCGGTGCCGGGTGCCAAAGGCGGTTGGATTTTGCTGCGTGATGCGGTTAAGCGTCCGCTGCCTGCTGACCTGCCTTATCCGGCCGGTTTGGTTGAAGGCGAATCACCTGCCGAGGATGCTGCTGCTGAAGAAGCACCGGCTGAGGATGTCACTGAAGAGATTGTTGAAGAAGCTGCCGCTGAGGCTGCTGAGGCGGCACCTGCTGAAGAAACCGCGGCTGAAGCCCCGGCTGATGAAGCGCCTGCCGAAGACGCATCGGCTGAGGAAGCTGAAGAAGACAAGAAGGATAGCGAATAATGAAAGCGCAAGTTCAAACGCTTGATGCGAAGGCCGATGGCGAGGTGACCCTCGACAAGGCATTGTTCGGTATCGAACCGCGTGCCGATATTTTGCAGCGCATGGTCAATTACCAGCTTGCCAAACGTCAGGCCGGTACACATAAGACCAAGCCGCGCGGTGAAATCACCGGCACGACGAAAAAATTCGGTCGTCAAAAAGGCGGCGGCGGTGCACGTCACGGTAACCGCAAATCCAACATCTTTATCGGTGGTGGTAAGGCGCATGGGCCGGTTGTTCGCAGCCATGCCATTGATATGCCGAAAAAGGTGCGTGCTTTGGCCCTTAAAATGGCGCTGTCCAGCAAACAGGCTGACGAGTCATTGGTTGTTCTGGCCGATGCCAAGTCGAAAGACGGCAAGACGGCTGATTTGAAAAAGCAGCTTGGTAAATTGGGCATTGATAATGCTCTGGTGATTGATGGCGCTGAAGTGGATACGAATTTCGCCCGCGCCGCGCGCAATATTGCTCATATCGATGTGCTGCCTGCACAGGGCATTAATGTCTATGACATTTTGCGCCGAGAGAAGCTGGTTCTGACCAAAGCGGCTCTCGATAGCCTGAAGGAGCGTTTCAAATGAGCCGCGAAATTTATTACAACGTCATCCGCAAGCCGGTGATTACCGAGAAATCGACGATTGCATCTGAGAATAATCAGGTTGTGTTCAAAGTCGCGCCGGATGCCAATAAAACGATTATCAAAGAGGCCGTTGAAGCCTTGTTTGACGTTAAGGTGAAAGCCGTTAACACATTGGTTCGTAAGGGTAAAACCAAGCGCTTCCGGGGTGTTGCGGGTAAGCAAAATGATGAGAAAAAAGCCATCATCACGCTTGAAGAGGGTCACTCCATCGACGTGACCACGGGTCTGTAAGGGGTAAGGTAGAATGGCATTAAAGACATATAAACCAACAACCCCCGGCCAGCGTGGTCTGGTTCAGGTTGACCGCGCGGCGCTGTATAGCGGCAAGCCGGTTAAGAAGCTGACCGAGGGTCTGACCAAATCGGGCGGGCGCAACAATGCCGGTCGCATTACCGCGCGTCGTCGCGGTGGTGGCCATAAGCGTAGCTATCGCATCATTGATTTCAAACGTCAGAAATTTGACATGGAAGCGACGGTCGAGCGTCTGGAATATGATCCCAATCGCTCCGCCTTTATCGCGCTGATTACCTATACTGATGGCGAGCAGGCTTACATCATTGCGCCGCAGCGTTTGGCTGCCGGTGACAAGGTGGTTTCCGGCGAAAGCGTTGACGTGAAGCCGGGCAATGCGATGCCGCTTAAGTCAATTCCAATCGGTACGATTATTCACAATATCGAATTGAAGCCGGGCAAGGGCGCACAGATTGCGCGTTCCGCCGGTACTTTTGCTCAGCTTGTCGGTCGTGATGCCGGTTATGCGATTATTCGCCTGACATCGGGTGAGCAGCGTTTGGTTTTGGGCACCTGCATGGCGACAGTCGGTGCGGTGTCAAATCCCGACCAATCAAACATTAAATTGGCGAAAGCCGGTCGTAGCCGTTGGCTCGGCAAACGTCCTTCGGTTCGTGGTGTTGCCATGAACCCGGTCGATCACCCGCATGGTGGTGGTGGAGGTAACACCTCAGGTGGTCGCCATCCGGTGACACCATGGGGCAAGCCGACCAAAGGGCGTCGTACGCGGTCTAATAAAGCGACGGACAAATATATTCTTCGCAGCCGCCATCTGAAGAAGAAACGTTAGGAGTGTTGGCACGATGACACGTTCAGTCTGGAAAGGTCCGTTTGTTGACGGTTATTTGCTCAAAAAGGCAGAAGCCGTGCGCGAAAGCGGACGCACCAATGAAGTCATTAAAATCTGGAGCCGTCGTTCGACGATTCTGCCGCAATTTGTCGGTCTGACTTTTGGTGTTCATAACGGGCAAAAGCATATTCCGGTTTCAGTGACCGAGGATATGGTTGGGCACAAATTCGGTGAATTTGCACCGTCGCGCACCTATTACGGTCATACAGCCGATAAGAAGGCTAAAAGAGGTTAATCATGGGCAAAGCATCGCTACAGCGGCAATTGCCGGAAAATGAAGCCAAAGCGGTCGGTCGGATGATCCGCACCAGCCCGCAAAAGCTGAACCTTGTCGCGCAACTTATTCGCGGCAAAAAAGCTGAACAGGCTCTGAATGATTTGACGTTCTCGCAGCGTCGTGTTGCCGGTGAGGTGAAGAAAGTGCTGCAAAGCGCCATCGCCAATGCTGAGAACAATCACAATCTGGACGTTGATAGCCTCATCGTTTCAGAAGCCTATGTCGGCAAAAATCTGGTTATGAAGCGTTTCCGCGCCCGTGCGAAGGGCCGCGCTGCACGCATTTTGAAGCCATTCAGCCAACTCACCATTGTTGTGCGTGAAATCGAGGAGAAAGCGTAATGGGACAGAAGGTTAATCCGATTGGCATGCGCCTCGGCGTCAACCGCACCTGGGAGTCGCGCTGGTATGCTGAAAAAGGCGAATATGCCAATTTGCTGCATGAGGATTTGAAAATCCGCGCCATGGTGTTTAAGGAATTGCGTCAAGCCGGTATTTCGCGCGTCGTTATCGAACGCCCGCACAAAAAATGCCGCGTGACCATTCATTCAGCCCGGCCCGGTGTCATCATCGGTAAAAAAGGCGCTGACATTGAGAAGCTGAAGCAGCGCATCGGCAAAATGACCGATAGCGAAGTGGTGCTGAACATTGTTGAAGTGCGTAAGCCTGAGGTTGACGCGCAACTGGTTGCCGAAAGCATTGCCCAGCAGCTTGAGCGTCGCGTCGGTTTCCGTCGCGCCATGAAGCGCGCTGTTCAATCAGCCATGCGTTTGGGCGCTCTGGGTATTCGTATTAATTGCGGCGGCCGCCTCGGCGGTGCCGAGATTGCCCGTACCGAATGGTATCGCGAAGGCCGTGTGCCATTGCATACATTGCGCGCCGATATTGATTACGGCGTTGCCGAAGCGATGACGGCTTATGGTATTTGTGGCGTCAAAATCTGGATTTTCAAAGGCGAGATTATGGAGCATGACCCGATGGCTCGTGATCGTCGCGATGAGCCGAACGACAATAATCGTCCGCAGCGTGCTCAAGGCTCAGGGGCATCGGAGAACTAAGTTATGTTGCAACCGAAGCGAACAAAATTCCGCAAGGCTCATAAGGGCCGTATTCGCGGCAATGCCAAAGGCGGCACAACGCTGACTTTTGGTTCATTTGGTCTGAAGGCAACTTCGCCGGAGCGTATTACGGCGCGCCAAATCGAGGCTGCCCGTCGTGTTATTACCCGTCACATGAAACGTGCCGGTCGTGTTTGGATCCGCGTCTTTCCTGATGTGCCGGTCTCGAAAAAGCCGACCGAAGTTCGGATGGGTAAAGGTAAAGGGTCGCCGGAATATTGGGCGTGCCGCGTTAAGCCGGGCCGTATCATGTTTGAAATTGATGGCGTGAATGCCGATGTGGCGCATGAAGCCCTGAAATTGGCTGCTGCAAAATTGCCGGTCGCCACGCGCATTGTTTCGCGCCCGGGTGAAGGACAATAGGTGTCACTATGAAAATGGCCGAAATTAAAGACATGACAGTGGACCAGCTTGGTGACGAGCTGCTGAAGCTGAAAAAAGAGCAACTTAATCTGCGCTTCCAGCAGGCTTCGGGCCAGCTTGAAAATACCGCCCGTATGCGGGAAGTGCGTCGCACCATTGCGCGGTTGAAGACAGCGCAAAGCGCGGCGAACCAGTAGCCGGAACGAGGTAGGAAAATGCCAAAACGAGTTTTGCAAGGCACGGTAGTAAGCGATAAGGGCGACAAAACAGTTGTCGTTTCTGTCGAACGCCGTTTCACCGATCCGGTGATGAAGAAAACCGTTCGTAAATCAAAGCGTTATCACGCGCATGATGCGAACAATGATGTGAAAGTCGGTGACAAAGTGGAAATCCGCGAATGTCGTCCGATCTCGAAATTGAAGAGCTGGGAAGTTATTCCCGGCGCTGCTGAGTAAGGGGTCTCATTATGATTCAGATGCAAACCAATCTGGATGTTGCCGATAATAGCGGCGCACGCCGGGTGCAGTGCATCAAAGTTCTCGGCGGTTCCAAACGGAAAACCGCTTCTGTCGGTGACACGATTGTTGTCTCTGTTAAAGAAGCTATTCCGCGTGGCCGCGTGAAGAAGGGTGATGTGATGCGTGCTGTTATCGTGCGCACAGCGAAGGAAATTCGCCGCCAAGATGGCAGCATTATCCGCTTTGATCGCAATGCCGCTGTTTTGGTCAATACGTCGGGCGAGCCAATCGGCACCCGTATTTTTGGCCCGGTGACGCGTGAACTGCGTAGCAGCAACCACATGAAAATCGTGTCGCTGGCACCGGAGGTGTTGTAATGGCCGTGAAGCTGAAAATTAAAAAAGGCGATAAGGTGATTGTTACCACCGGTCGCGATAAGGGTAAGAGCGGCGAAGTGATTTCCGTTTTCCCAACTGAGAACCGTGCTTTGGTGCAGGGCGTTAATCTGGTGAAACGTCACCAGAAGCAAACGGCGCAAAGCGAGGGCGGTATTATCAACCGCGAAGCCAAAATTCACATTTCCAATCTGGCGATTGCCGACCCGAAAGACGGTTCAGCAACGCGTGTTGGTTTCAAAGTCAATGATGACGGCAGCAAGTCGCGCATTGCCAAACGTTCGGGAGAAGTCATCGATGGCTGATACGTCTTATATCCCGCGTCTGAAAACGCAATATCTGGACTCCATTCGTGGCGACCTGATTGAAAAATTCGAGTTGAAGAACCCGATGCAGGTTCCGGCGCTTGAAAAAGTTGTTTTGAATATGGGTGTTGGCGAGACCACGCAAGACACCAAGAAAATCAATTCAGCTTTTGAGGACATGCAGGCAATCGCCGGTCAAAAGCCGGTCATTACCCGCGCGCGCAACTCAATCGCGACCTTTAAGGTGCGTGAGGAAATGCCGCTTGGTGTCAAAGTGACCCTGCGTGGCGCCCGCATGTATGAATTCATCGACCGTCTCATCACTGTGGCTTTGCCGCGTGTGCGTGACTTCCGTGGATTGAATGCAAAGAGCTTTGACGGCAATGGCAATTTCGCCATGGGCCTGAAAGAGCACATTGTGTTCCCGGAAATCAATTACGACAAAGTCGATACGATTTGGGGCATGGATATTATCGTCTGCACCTCAACCAATGATGATGATCAGGCACGTGAATTGCTGCGCGCCTTTAACTTTCCGTTCAACGATTAAGGGCGGAGGAGAGAGATATGGCGAAAAAATCTGCTGTAGAACGCAACGATAAGCGCAAGCGCATGGCTAAGAAATATGCTGCCAAGCGCGCCGCGCTGATGGCGGTTGCTAAAGATCAGTCACTGTCCAATGAAGAGCGCTTTAAGGCGCGTCTGCAATTGGCGAAACTGCCGCGCAATTCTGCGCCAACCCGTGTCCGCAACCGTTGCGGCGTCACCGGTCGTCCGCGTGGCTATTATCGTAAACTCAACATGTCCCGCATCGCGCTGCGTGAACTGTCCTCCAAAGGGCTGGTTCCGGGCATGGTCAAGTCTAGCTGGTAAGGGAGGGCAAGATTATGAACGATCCTCTTGGTGATATGCTGACCCGCATCCGTAACGCTCAAATGCGTGGCAAAAGCAAGGTGATAAGCCCTGCCTCCAAGCTGCGCTGCTGGGTGCTGGATGTGCTGCAAGCTGAAGGTTATATCCGTGGCTATTCGGAATCGAAAACCGATAATGGCGCTGGCGAACTGGAAATTGAGCTGAAATATTATGAAGGCTCACCGGTTATTCAGGAAATTCAACGCGTGTCCAAACCGGGCCGCCGTGTTTATTCCTCTGTGAAAACCATGCCGGTTGTCCGCAACGGATTGGGCATTTCCATCATCTCAACGCCCAAAGGCGTGATGTCGGATAATGCCGCTCGTGAAAACAATGTTGGTGGGGAGGTTCTGTGCCGCGTCTTCTAGATGCGTCTCGGAAAGGATAGATATTATGTCTCGTATTGGCAAAAGACCTGTCGTTGTTCCGCAAGGGGTTGAGATTAACCTCAGCGGACACAATATCGCCGCCAAAGGCCCGAAGGGCGAATTGGCCGTTACCCTGTCTGAGCTTGTTAAAGTCGCGCAGGATGATGAGGGCGTTACCGTAACGCCGGCTGATAAAACCCAAGCCGCTCGCAGTCATTGGGGCCTTAGCCGCTCTATGGTGCAAAACATCGTAACCGGTGTTTCGGAAGGCTTTTCGCGCAAGCTGGTGCTGCAAGGCGTCGGTTATCGCGCGCAAATGCAGGGTAAAACACTGAAATTATCGCTCGGCTTCAGCCACGATATTGACTTTAGTGTTCCCGAGGGCATCGCCGTTGAGTGCCCGTCGCAAACTGAAATTGTCATCTCCGGTATCGACAAACAACAAGTCGGTCAGGTGGCATCGGAAATTCGCAGCTATCGTCCGCCGGAGCCTTATAAAGGCAAGGGTGTGCGTTACGAGGGCGAGTATGTCTTCCGTAAAGAAGGCAAGAAGAAATAGAGGTTGATCATGGTTGGTAAGATTTCTACTGATGAGCGTCGTAAGCAGCGGGTTCGCCGCCAGCTTCGCAAAGTTGCCAATGGTCGCCCGCGTCTGTCGGTTTACCGCTCGGCTAAACATATTTACGCGCAAGTCATTGACGATGAAGCGGGCCGGACATTGGCCTCAGCTTCGACGAAAGAAAAAGATTTTTCCGGCACATCGGGTGGCAATGTTGATGCCGCCAGTGTTGTCGGTAAGCAAATTGCTGAACGGGCAAAAAAAGCCGGTGTCGAAACCGTTATTTTTGACCGTGGCGGTTATATTTATCACGGGCGCGTCAAAGCCCTGGCTGAAGCGGCTCGCGAAGCCGGTTTGACCTTTTAATCGGGCTAGAGGAGAGAAATCGTGGCAAGAAACGAAAATCGAGAAGAGCGCGATAGCGAATTCGTCGATCGTCTGGTGCACATTAACCGCGTCGCTAAAGTGGTGAAGGGTGGCCGTCGCTTCGGCTTTGCCGCTCTCGTCGTTATTGGCGACCAACGCGGTCGCGTCGGCTTTGGTCATGGTAAAGCACGCGAAGTGCCGGAAGCCATTCGCAAAGCAACCGAAAGCGCCAAACGTCACATGATACGTGTGCCGCTGCGCGAAGGTCGGACTTTGCATCACGATATTGCAGGGCGTCATGGCGCCGGTAAGGTGGAGCTGCGTGCAGCGCCTCCCGGAACCGGTATCATTGCCGGTGGCCCGATGCGTGCCGTTTTCGAAGTTTTGGGCATGCAAGATGTGGTCGCCAAATCGGTCGGCTCGTCCAATCCCTACAATATGATTCACGCCACTTTCGCGGCTCTGAAAAAGCAGGGCAGCCCGCGCTCGGTTGCGGCGCGTCGTGGCAAAAAGGTAAGCGATTTGATTACGCGCCGTCGTGACGAAGCTCACGATGCGAGCGAAGTCGAAGTGTCTAGCTAGGAGAGAGACTAATGGCGAAAGCGAAAACCATTGTCGTTGAACAGACAGGCAGCCCTATCGGTCGCCCGAAAGATCAACAAGCAACGCTGGTCGGTCTCGGCCTGAACAAAACCGGTCGTCGTCGTGAACTTGAAGATACGCCGGCTGTCCGCGGTATGATTGAAAAAGTCGCACATTTAGTGCGTGTCGTTGACGCTTAAGTCAGCGAGGAGAAGGTTATGAAACTGAATGAACTTCGTGATAATCCCGGTGCCCGTAAGTCGCGCATGCGCGTCGGCCGTGGCACATCTTCGGGCAAAGGCAAAACCGCAGGGCGCGGCGTAAAGGGTCAAACCTCACGCTCGGGCGTTGCCATTAAGGGTTTTGAGGGCGGTCAAATGCCGTTGCATATGCGTTTGCCGAAGCGCGGTTTTAACGTGCCGAATCCGAAAAAGCTGAATGCAGTCAATCTCGGGCGTCTGCAAGTGGCTGTTGAAGCCGGTAAGCTGAAAAAAGGCGCGACAGTCTCGGCTGCCAGCCTTGTTGAGGCGGGTATTATCCGCCGCGAGTTGGACGGTGTTCGCATTTTGGCGAAGGGCGCGTTGACTGAAAAGCTGGACTTTGAAGTGGCCGGTATGTCGAAAGCGGCGCAAGACGCTGTTGAGAAGCTGGGCGGCAAGGTTAACATTTTGGTGGCTGCCAATACGGATGAAGCTCCAAAAGCCAAAAAGGCGACAAAAGCCGAAACGGCTGAACAGCCTGCCGAAGATAATGCTTCCGACGAAACCACAGACGAAGCTTCCGACGAAACTTCAGAAGACTAAAACCTAGTAAGGAGACCGCTTAATGGCCTCAGCTGCCGAACAGCTTGCCGCCAATCTCAGTTTCTCGGCCTTTCGCACGGCCGATGAGCTGAAGAAGCGTATCTGGTTCACACTGGGTGCGCTTTTGGTCTATCGACTTGGTACCTATATCCCGCTGCCGGGCATTGACCCGCAAGCCTTGCAAGCGGTTTTCAGTCAACAACAATCCGGTATTATCGGCATGTTCAACATGTTTGCCGGTGGTGCGGTTGGCCGTATGGCGATTTTCGCGCTCAATATTATGCCGTATATCACGGCGTCGATTGTTATCCAGCTTCTCACCTCAGTGGTGCCGCGTCTGGAGCAATTGAAGAAAGAGGGCGAGTCGGGCCGCAAGCAAATCAACCAATATACGCGCTATGGCACAGTGTTTCTGGCTGCCGTGCAGGGCTATGGCATCGCCATTGGTCTTGAGGGCGCGCAAGGTGTTGTTGTTGAGCCGGGCCTCTTCTTCCGCGCCAGCGCCGTTATTACATTGGTCGGCGGCACGGTATTCCTGATGTGGCTTGGCGAACAAGTCACCTCGCGCGGTGTCGGTAACGGTATTTCGCTGATTATTTTTGCCGGTATTGTCGCTGAATTGCCGAGCGCTTTGGCGGGAACGCTGGAGCTTGGTCGGCAGGGTGCGCTGTCAACTTTCATCATTCTCGCGCTGATTATCATGGTTGTCGCGGTTATCGCCTTTATCGTTTTCATGGAGCGCGCGCAGCGTCGCTTGCTGGTGCAATATCCGAAACGCCAAACCGCCAGCGGTATGGCGCAAGGTGATAATTCACACCTGCCGCTTAAGCTGAACACAGCCGGTGTTATTCCGCCGATTTTTGCCTCTTCACTGTTGCTGATGCCGATTACATTGGCCAATTTCTCAGGTGACGCCTCAGGCGGCGCATTGGGCACAGTGGCGGCTCTATTGGGGCGCGGACAGCCGGCTTATATGGCGCTTTATGCTGCCGGTATTATTTTCTTCTGCTTCTTCTATACCTCGATTGTCTTCAACCCGAATGACACGGCGGATAATCTGAAGCGTTATGGCGGCTTTATTCCGGGTATCCGTCCCGGCCCGCGCACGGCTGAATATATCGACCATGTGCTGACTCGTTTGACCCTTGTTGGCGCGCTGTATTTGACGGCTGTCTGTTTGCTGCCGGAAATGCTTATCAATGCCTATAATGTGCCGTTTTATTTCGGCGGCACCTCGTTGTTGATTGTCGTCAATGTGACAATGGACACGGTCGGGCAGGTGCAGGGCCATTTGTTTGCCCACCAATATGAAGGTCTGATTCAAAAATCGAAGCTTGGAGGCAAGCGTCGATGAAGCTGATTTTCCTCGGACCGCCCGGTGCCGGTAAAGGCACACAGGCCCAGCGTATTGAAGAGGCTTACGATATTCGTCAGCTTTCGACCGGCGATATGCTGCGCGCTGCGGTGGCGGCTGAGACCGAGATTGGCAAGCAGGCCAAAGATATTATGGCGCGCGGTGATTTGGTGCCTGACGAAGTTGTCGTCGGCATTATTTCGGACCGCATCGAGCAAACCGATTGCAAAAACGGCTTCATTCTCGATGGCTTTCCGCGCAATGTCGCCCAGGCCGAGGCTTTGGATGCGATGTTGGTCAACAAAAATATTGCGCTTGATGCGGTGATTGAACTTGCCGTTGATCCTGATGTGCTGATTGGCCGTATTCTGAAAAGAGCGGAAGAAAGCGCTGATGGCCCACGCGCCGACGATACCGAAGAAGCGTTGCAGCACCGGCTGCGCGTTTATGAGGAGCAAACTGCACCGGTCGCTGAATTTTATGCCTCAAAAGGCATTTTGAAGACGCTGGACGGTATGCAGGAGATGGATGAAGTGACACAGCAAATCAATGCTGTGTTGAAGGAGATTTAATCGGGGTTTTCCAATGGTTTGCAGTTGACTGGCGGGGCGAAATTCATATAATTCGCGCTTCCGAGAGACGATAGCAAAAATCGGCAAAACTCGCAGAATTGTTGGCCTTTTAGGGGGGCAACGCCACCGGGAACGGTGAAAAGGAGAAGCAAGTGGCTCGTATAGCTGGTGTTAACATTCCGACTGCCAAGCGCGTCGTTATTGCCCTGACTTATATTCATGGCATTGGCGATACGATGGCAAAAGAAATTTGCGAGAAAGTCGGTATTCCGGCTGAGCGTCGCGTCAACGAATTGAGCGATGCAGACGTCATTCAAATTCGTGAAACAATTGATGCTGATTACATGGTGGAAGGTGACTTGCGCCGCGATACATCAATGAATATCAAGCGTTTGCTGGATATGGGCATTTACCGTGGCCTGCGTCATCGTCGTAATTTGCCGGTTCGGGGTCAGCGCACCCATACAAATGCGCGCACCCGTAAGGGCCCGGCGAAAGCAATCGCCGGCAAGAAGCAGTAGCGCGAGAGGATTTTTATAAATGGCTAATGAAAATACCCGAGTGCGCCGCCGCGAGCGGAAAAACATCACCTCCGGCGTTGCTCATGTCAATTCGACTTTTAACAACACACTGATCACCATTACCGACGCACAGGGTAATGCTATCAGCTGGTCTTCTGCCGGTTCTATGGGCTTCAAAGGCTCACGCAAATCGACCCCTTATGCGGCACAAGTTGCCGCCGAAGATGCCGGTCGCAAAGCGATGGAACATGGCGTTAAGACGCTTGAAGTAAATGTTCGCGGCCCCGGTTCGGGCCGTGAAAGCGCGCTCCGCGCATTGCAAGCCGCCGGTTTTACCATCACATCTATTCGTGACGTAACTCCGATTCCGCATAATGGCTGCCGCCCGCCTAAACGCCGCCGCGTTTAAGCAATCTTGCGTGCAACCATTAGCGATAAACTGATTGAAGAGGTGACATTGTGATCCAAAAAAACTGGCAGGAACTGATTAAACCCACCAAGCTGGATATTATCCCCGGCCATGACGAGACCCGCGAGGCCCGCATTGTGGCTGAGCCGCTTGAGCGTGGTTTCGGTTTGACATTGGGCAATGCGCTGCGTCGCGTGCTGCTGTCATCTATTCAGGGTGCGGCTGTAACCGGCGTTCAAATTGACGGCGTGCTGCATGAGTTTTCATCTATTGCGGGTGTCCGCGAAGATGTAACCGATGTTGTTCTCAACATTAAGAAAATGGCTTTGTCGATGGATGCCGAAGGCCCGAAACGCCTCGTCCTCGCGAAAAAAGGCCCGGGCGTTGTGACCGCCGGTGACATTGAAGAAAATGCCGCCGTGACCATTCACAACCCTGATTTGGTGCTGTGCACACTTGATGATGGTGCCGAAGTGCGCTTCGAATTTACCATCAATACCGGTGCCGGTTACGTGCCTGCCGAGAAAAACCGTCCGGAAGATTCGCCGATTGGCATGATTCCGGTCGATAGCCTGTATAGTCCGGTGCGCCGTGTTTCTTACAATGTAGAAAACACACGCGAAGGCCAAGTGCTGGATTATGACAAGCTGACAATGGACATTGAAACCAATGGCACGGTCACACCGGAAGATGCGCTGGCGCTGTCTGCGCGTATTCTGCAAGACCAGCTTCAAAGCTTCATTAACTTTGAAGAGCCGGAAGTGCAGGTTGATGACACATCAGCTATTGAAGAGACCGGTTTCTCTGCTGCGCTGCTGAAGAAAGTCGATGAGTTGGAATTGTCTGTTCGTTCAGCCAATTGCCTGAAAAACGATAATATCGTTTACATTGGCGACCTGATTCAGAAGTCAGAAGGCGAAATGCTGCGGACCCCGAATTTCGGCCGCAAATCGCTGAATGAGATTAAAGAAGTGTTGGGCGATATGGGCCTGCATTTGGGAATGGATGTGCCAAATTGGCCGCCGGAAAACATCGAAGAACTTGCCAAGAAGTTTGAAGAGAATTTTTAAGGCCTCGTAAGAGGGCGTAAAGGAGTGACGTTATGCGCCACGCAAAAGCAGGACGCAAACTAAACAGAACCAGCAGCCATCGCAAAGCGATGCTGGGAAACATGGCTGTCGCGCTGATTAAGCACGAGCAGATTGTGACCACATTGCCGAAAGCCAAAGAGCTTCGCCCGTTTGTTGAAAAACTGGTGACGCTGGGCAAAAAAGGTGATTTGGCCGCCCGCCGTCGCGCCTATGCCCAACTGCCGGAAGAGCAATATGCCACCAAGCTGTTTGATACATTGGCCGAGCGCTATGCCAACCGCAATGGTGGTTATATTCGTGTGTTGAAAGCCGGTTTCCGTTTTGGCGATAATGCGCCAATGGCGGTGATTGAATTTGTTGATCGCGACCCGGCCGCCAAAGGTCAGGATAGCGGCCCGGTTGAAGTGAATGATGAGGGCGATGCTGTCGCACCTGCCGCTGCAACCGCGTAAGGCGACAATACCTCTAAATAAGGCACGGAAACGCGGTTTTCGTGCCTTTTTTTATGCTAGTTTACCGATGTGAGGAGAGATTATGAGCGGTCAGGCCATTATTTTGGTAGCAGCAGGCGGCGCGTTGGGCGCGGTCGCGCGCTATCTGGTCGGCGGCTTGCTGAAAACCACTTCCGGCTTTCCCTGGGCGACCATGAGCGTCAATATTTTCGGTTCGTTATTCATGGGGTTGCTGATTGGCTGGTTATCCCGCCAAAGCGCCGGAAGCGACGCCATAAGGCTGTTTCTCGCTGTCGGCATATTGGGCGGTTTCACCACATTCTCGGCCTTTTCGATGGATTTATTCACGCTGATTGAAAAACGCGATATGGCGGCGATGATGTTGTATCTCGGCGGCTCGCTGGTGGGCGGTTTGCTGGCCTTTATCATCGGCTTTATGGCATTGAGGGCATAATGGCCGGGGTTCGTCAGGTAAAGGTCAAACGCGAAGATGATGGGCTGCGCCTTGACCGGTGGTTTCGCAGGCATTTTCCTGCGCTAACACAGGGGCGCCTTGAGAAATTGCTGCGCCGTGGGCTGGTGCGCCTCGACGGTAAGCGCGTCAAAGCGGCCGAGCGTGTCGCCATCGGCCAGATTATGCGCGTGCCGCCGGAAGTGCCGCCGCAGGGCGCCAAGAAATCAGAACGTTCGGTAAGCGTCGCAGATAGTGTGGTCACACAATTGCGCGACGCGATTATTCATAAAGATAAAGATGTGATTGTGTTGAACAAGCCGTCCGGCTTGGCTGTGCAGGGCGGCAGTAAAACCACAACCCATATTGATGCGGCGCTGCCGGCTTTGCAATTTGATGAGGCTGAGCCGCCGCGTCTGGTGCATCGTCTCGACCGCGATACATCGGGTGTTCTGGTATTGGCGCGTAATCGAAAAGCAGCGCAATTCCTGACCCGTCAATTTGCCGATAGGGCGACAGAAAAAATTTACTGGGCGTTGGTATATGGGGTGCCGCGCCCGCCGCGCGGCCATATTATCGTGCCGCTGGCGAAACGCGCCGCCGCTGATGGCGGGGAGCGGGTGCGACCGGTCGAAAAGGGCGACCCTGACGCCATGAAAGCACATACGGATTACCGCGAAATTGCGCGTGTCGGGCAACGCTTTAGCTGGCTGGCCTTTCGCCCGATTACCGGACGCACGCACCAAATACGCGCCCATGCCGCCGCCATAGGCCATCCGCTGGTTGGCGATGGCAAATATCGCGTGGAGAATGAAAATGAAGAATATGGCGGAATTCTGCCGAAAAAACTTCACTTACACGCCCGATTGATTAAGATGCAGCATCCCGCGGGCGGGGATTTGACCTGCCGTGCGCCATTGGCCGACCATATGGCTGAAACTTGGGATATGCTTAGTTTTGCGTCTGAAGATGGCGATATCGAGTTTGATGAAATTTGACGGGGAATAATGTGAGGTTGATTGTCTTTGATTGCGACGGCACGCTGGTGGATAGCCAGCAGACCATCATCACCGCGACTGAAGCGGCGTTGGGGTCGCATGATTTCGCGTCACCCGACCGTCGCGATATTCTTTATGCTGTCGGCTTGCCGGTCGATGTCGCCATGCGTCGCCATGCGCCCGAAGCGAGTGACGACCAAATAATCAATATGCTGGATATTTATCGCGAGACCTATCAGCAGCTTGTGCAGCAAGATGATCGCGGACAGGTGATGTTTGAGGGCATGCATGAACAGATTATCAAGCTGGGTAATATGGACGATACATTGCTCGGTATTATCACCATGAAGTCGCGGCGCGGGCTGGAGCGCGTTGTCGATGCCTATGACATTCGCCAATTCTTCCAAGTGCTGAAAAGCGCCGATGACGGGCCGGGCAAACCCAATCCTGACCTAATGCTTGATGCTATTCGCGAGACCGGAGTGGACGCGTCGCAAGCATTAATGGTCGGCGATACAAGCTTTGATATTCTCATGGCCAAATCGGCGGGAACAAAAGCCATCGGCGTTGGTTGGGGCTATCAGACCGTCGAGGAATTGGAAGAATCGGGGGCCGACGCGATTGCCGAGACGCCCGAAGATTTGAATGATTTATTGGTGGCTTTTCAGCCGCAGTAAAATTTGAGCAAGTTTAAGCAAGCTATGGAAAAGCGTTTTTATGAGACTGTGACGGTTGCGGCACGCGATGCGGCTTTTATTGTGTTGCTTGATACGCATGAATTGAAAACCCCGGCCAAGAAACCCATGCGTCTGCCAAACGCCGCGCTGGCGCAGCTTGTCGCTGATGAATGGCAGGCGCAGGGCGATGACATAATGCCTGACAGCATGCCGATTATGCGTTTGGTCTCGACCGCGCTCGACCGCGTTGTCGATGTGCCGACAGAAACGGCTGAGGCATTTGCCGCCTATGTGATGTCAGATTTGCTTTGCTATCGCGCCGAACATCCTGAAAAGCTCGTTGAAAAACAAGCTGATAGCTGGAACCCTCTGCTTGACTGGGCAAAGTCACGATTTGATGTGTCGCTGGTGGTGACCGCCGGTATTTTGCCGGTTGACCAGCCGCCGGAAAACCGTGCACGCTTTGCCTCTGCGGCCGGTGAGGAGCCGTTGCGGCTGACCGCTTTGGCGCATTTGGCGGCGTTGCTTGGCTCGGCCATATTGGCGCTGGCTTTGGCCGAGGCGCATATCTCGGCGCGTCAGGCATATGAATTGGCTTTTCTTGATGATTTGCATCAGATTGATGAGTGGGGCATGGACGAAGAAGCGCAGGCGCGCTTGGATAAGATAGAACTGGAAATAGCGACGATAGCGCGTTATTTATCAGCGCTATAGCCTTCACACAGGCTGTTAGGGAGGAAACATCGTGCGAGATATTGTCGAAGAACTCGAAGAGCGCCGTCGCATTGCCCGTTTGGGCGGTGGCGAGAAACGCATTGAGGCGCAACACGGACGCGGAAAGCTGACCGCGCGCGAGCGCCTCGACTTGCTGCTCGACCCTGATAGCTTTGAAGAAATTGACATGTTCGTTGAACATGATTGCCAAGAGTTTGGCATGCAGGACAATAAAGTGCCGGGCGATGGTGTCGTGACCGGCTGGGGCACAGTGAACGGTCGCCCGATTTATGTGTTTGCGAAAGACTTCACCGTGTTTGGTGGTTCGCTGTCGCGGGCACATTCCAAGAAAATCAATAAAGTGCAGGATATGGCGCTGCGAAATGGCGTGCCGATTATCGGTATTCTTGATGCCGGTGGCGCGCGTATTCAAGAGGGCGTCGATGCGTTGGGTGGCTATGCCGAAGTGTTCCAGCGCAATACGCTGGCCTCCGGTGTTATCCCGCAAATCACCATGATAATGGGCCCCTGCGCTGGCGGTGATGTGTATTCACCGGCGTTGACAGATTTCATTTTCATGGTGCGAAACACGTCTTATATGTTTGTCACCGGCCCCGATGTCGTCAAAACCGTGACCAATGAAGAAGTCACTGCTGAGGAATTGGGCGGCGCGAAAGTGCATACCTCCAAATCCTCAGTGGCTGATGGCGCGTATGACAATGACGTTGAAGCGTTGACCGAGCTGCGCCGCCTGATTGATTTCCTGCCCCTGTCGAACCGCACAGGTGTGCCTGAGCGTCCGACCTTTGATGTGCGCGATCGCGTTGAACATTCGCTCGACACGCTCATTCCTGACAACCCCAACATGCCCTATGACATGATGGAACTGGTCGAGAAAGTGGTCGATGAAGGCGATTTTTTCGAAATTCAAAAAGACTTCGCCAAAAACGTCATTACCGGTTTTGGCCGTGTTGAGGGCAAGACTGTCGGCTTTGTCGCCAATCAGCCAATGACGCTGGCCGGTGTGTTGGACAGCGATGCCAGCCGCAAGGCGGCGCGCTTTGTGCGTTTTTGTGACTGCTTTGATGTGCCGATTGTCACCTTTGTCGATGTGCCGGGCTTCTTGCCGGGCACCAGCCAAGAATATGGCGGCCTGATTAAGCATGGCGCGAAGCTGCTTTTCGCTTATGCCGAGGCCACTGTGCCGAAAGTCACCATCATTACCCGCAAAGCCTATGGTGGCGCTTATGATGTGATGGCGTCGAAGCATTTGCGCGGCGACTTTAACTATGCTTGGCCGACGGCTGAGATTGCCGTGATGGGCGCGAAGGGCGCGGTCGAAATTATCTTCCGTAATTCCACAGAGGAAGAGATTGCCGAGCAGACGTCGCAATATGAAGAGCGTTTTTTGAACCCGTTTGTGGCGGCAGAACGCGGCTATATTGACGAGGTTATTCAGCCGCATAATACGCGCCGACGTGTGGCGCGCGCGCTGGCGCTTTTATCGTCCAAGAAACTCGATAATCCATGGAAAAAACACGATAATATCCCGCTCTAAGGTATGGCCATGTTTGATAAAATCCTGATTGCAAATCGCGGCGAAATCGCCTGCCGTGTCATAAAAACTGCCCGTGCGATGGGCATTAAAACGGTTGCGGTTTATTCCGATGCCGACGCGCTGGCCTTGCATGTGCGCGAGGCCGATGAGGCCGTGCATATTGGCCGCGCGCCTGCCGCTGAAAGCTATTTGGTGATTGATAAAATTCTCGATGCGATTAAACAAACCGGCGCGCAAGCCGTGCATCCGGGCTATGGCTTTTTGTCTGAGAACAAAGCCTTTGCCGAAGCCTTGGACAAAGCCGGTGTCGCCTTTATCGGCCCGCCCGCCGGCGCGATTGAGGCAATGGGCGACAAAATCACCTCAAAGAAATTGGCAGCCGAAGCCGGTGTCTCGACCGTGCCCGGACATATGGGGCTGATTGAAGACGCTGATGAAGCCGTCACTATTGCCAATAAAATCGGCTATCCGGTGATGATTAAAGCCTCCGCCGGCGGCGGCGGTAAGGGCATGCGCGTGGCGTTTAATAATGATGAGGCGCGCGAGGGCTTCCAATCCTCAAAAAATGAAGCCGCGTCCAGCTTTGGCGATGACCGCATTTTCATTGAGAAATTCGTCACCCAGCCGCGCCATATTGAAATTCAAATCCTCGGCGACAAACATGGCAATGTGATTTATCTGGGCGAGCGCGAATGTTCCATTCAACGCCGCAATCAGAAAGTGATTGAAGAAGCGCCAAGCCCGTTCCTTGATGCCAAAACCCGCAAGGCGATGGGCGAGCAATCGGTTGCGCTGGCGAAGGCCGTTGATTACTGCTCGGCCGGCACGGTTGAGTTTATCGTTGATGGCGACAAGAATTTCTATTTCCTCGAAATGAATACGCGCTTGCAGGTGGAGCATCCGGTTACGGAATTGATTACCGGCGTCGATTTGGTTGAAGAAATGATTAAGGTCGCCGCCGGTGAAAAGCTGAGCCTGAAACAAAAAGACGTGAAGCTTAATGGCTGGGCGATGGAAAGTCGGATTTACGCCGAAGACCCGTATCGCGGTTTCCTGCCCTCCACCGGTCGGCTGTCGCGTTATCGCCCACCCGTAGAGCAAGTGGTTGATGGCATTACGGTGCGAAACGATACCGGCGTGTATGAGGGCGGCGAGATTTCGCTGTTCTATGACCCGATGATTGCCAAGCTGGTGACGCATGGCCCCGACCGCCTTGCCGCGATTGATGCGATGGGCGAGGCGCTGGATACTTTCCGCATTGATGGTATCCGCCACAATATTGATTTTTGCGGTGCGATTATGCAGCACACGCGTTTTCGCGATGGAGCGCTGACCACGGCCTTTATTGACGAAGAATATCCTCACGGATTTGAGGGCGCGCCGATGGATAGCGCGCGCATTGAAGAGCTGGCCGTTATCGGTTTCACCATGTCGCAAATGGCGCAAATGCGCGCGACGGAAGGCTCGCAAGTGCTGGCCGGTCATCAGTTTACGCCCGATGTCGAGCAGGCCGTGCAAATTGACGACCTTGTTTTCACCGCCAGCAAGTCCGCGCAAGGCGTTGTGCTGAACGGCGTTGATATTGAGGTTGAGAGCGAATGGTTGCCGGGCGATTTATTCTTCTTCGGCGCGGTTAACGGCAAGCCGATAAGTCTGGTGGTTGACCGCCACTCGGAAGGCTACACGCTGACCGGTCGCGGTGCGGCGGTTAAGGTTTCGGTGCGCCGTTTGGTGGCACAAGAGGCGATGGCTTACATGCCGGAGAAAACCGACGGCACGAGCGATAAGGAATTGGTTTGCCCCATGCCCGGCGTTGTTGTTTCCGTCGCCGTGGAAGAAGGCCAATCGGTGAAAGCCGGAGAGCCTTTGGCGGTTGTCGAAGCCATGAAAATGGAAAATATCCTGCGCGCCGAAAAAGACCTGACGGTTAAAAAAGTGCTGTGCGCGGCAGGCGACAAGCTGGCTGTTGACGAGGTTATGGTTGAGTTTGAGTAGGCAAGGTAAACGCCGCCTGGAAATTCTCTATCAGTGCTTTGTCCAGTTCTGCCATACTGACCGGATAGCCTAAATCAACCATGCTGGTGACGCTTTGGTCGCTAATGCCGCATGGCACAATGCCGCCAAAATGCTCAAGCTCCGGCTCGACATTAATTGAAATGCCATGAAAGCTGACCCAGCGGCGAATACGCAGGCCAATGGCCGCGATTTTGTCTTCGCGCTCATCGCCCTTATCGGGGCGCGGCACCCAAACACCAATGCGCCCTTCGGTGATGTGAGCGTGAATGTTAAAATCATCAAGCGTTTGAATAACCCAGTTTTCGGCCTGCTGCACAAAGCGGCGCACATCGCGCCCGCGCTTGCGTAAATCCAGCATCAGATAAACCACACGCTGACCGGGGCCGTGATAGGTATATTCACCGCCACGCTTGGTCTCATAAACCGGAAAGCGGTCTGATTGCAGCAAATCATCAGGATTGGCGCTGGTGCCCGCCGTATATAGCGGCGGATGCTCGACAAACCACAAACATTCCGGCGCTTTATCGACGACAATATCGGCAACACGCTGCTCCATAAAGGCAATTGCATCGGGATAGGCGACCGGCGCATCGCTGAAAATCAATTCGGGCATTTGGCTCATGCGCTAGTCTTATCACTGAACAGCACGTTCATTAAAACAAAAATAAATGTAGAATAATCTTAATCACATAAAAATATTGATAAATAGGCGCGAATGTCCCATATAGGGTGTAAGGAGACAGATATGCTGCCTATCATTCTTGATGTGAGCGAATTGACGATTGCCATTGTCGGCAGCGGTCTGCAAGCACGTCGCCGCTTGCAAATGGCTGATGCGGCGGGGGCTGAGTTTGTGCGCGTCTATGCGGCAGATGCCGAAGATGAGATGCGCGCGCTGGCGGGTGACCGCCTGATTGAAAGCTGGCCGAGCCAAGACGAGCTGTCTGCCTGCCATATTGTTTATATCGCCAATGTTGATGATGCGTTGCAAGAGCGTTTCACGGCGGAGGCGCGGGCCGTTAAAACATTGGTCAATGTCGAGGACGTCAAACCGCTTTGCGACTTTCATGTTCCGGCCATTGTGCGCCGTGGCGACTTACTATTGACCGCATCGACGGGCGGCAAGTCACCCGGTTTGGCTCGGCGTCTTAAAGCCAAATTGGAAGAACAATATCCGGAAAGCTGGGATGCGCGGCTGAATGAATTGTCAGATTTACGCGATGGCTGGCGCGATGAAGGGGCTGATTTCAAAACCCTTATCGACCGCAGCAATCAGGTGATTGACGAGAAAGGGTGGCTGGCATGAGCAATCTGGCCGTTTCCGAAAATACCGCGCCTGGATTGGCCGATTTGAACGCGCTTTACGAGACCATGAGCGCGCAAGAAATTTTGCGCCATGCGATTGAAGAGCAATTTGTCTATCGGATTTCCATTGTGTCTTCCTTCGGCGCGGAGTCGGTTATTTTGTTGCATATGATTGCCGAGATTGACCCGACCGTGCCGGTTATCATGCTCAATACCGGTAAGCTGTTTGGCGAGACATTGCGCTATCGTGACCGCCTGCAAGAGCGGCTTGGCCTGATGGATGTGCGCGCCGTATCGCCAGACCCGCGTGAATTGGCTGCAGAAGATGCCAAAGGCGGGCTGTGGCAACGCGATACTGATGCGTGTTGCGACCTTCGCAAAGTGCGCCCACAGGCGCGCGCCATTGCGCCCTTTGATGCGCTGATAACCGGCCGCAAGCGGTTTCAGACCGGCACGCGCGCGCAAATGCATATTATCGAGAAAGACACTGATGGCCGCTATAAAATCAACCCACTGGCCAATTGGGACCTCGACCAACTGAAAGCCTATATTGAAGAGCATAACCTGCCGCGTCATCCGCTGGTCAAGGACGGCTATCTGTCGATTGGCTGCATGCCCTGCACCAATCGGGTAGAAGAGGGCGGCGATTACCGCTCCGGTCGCTGGGCCGATAGCGATAAAGACGAATGTGGCATTCACCTGAATATTGATGGTGACGGCATTTAGATACGTTAGTCGCTTGTTACGGCGCGAATATTTTGCTAGCTAACAGCTCTACCGACTATCCGGTTATCGCGTGCGACCGTGGCGGAATTGGTAGACGCGCAGCGTTGAGGTCGCTGTGGGGTAACACCCGTGGAAGTTCGAGTCTTCTCGGTCGCACCATTGTTTCTCAGACCCTTAGTTAAGCCTATGTAATTGAAGCGAAAAAAGCTTTTAAATTATAAAGGGTTGACCACATGGTAGACCAGTCACCGTCCTACTTATTCACCAAGCGAGATGTCTATTACTACTCTCGCCGCATACCTCCCAATATGCGTGCCATCTATGGCAAAAAACGTCTCGTTGTCTCCTTGGGGACAAAGTCTCTAAACGAAGGCTTGAGCCTGTCACACGCCCTGACACTTAAGCTCGATACACTTTGGGAGGAAGATACAGCCATTCCAAATAGTTTGGATGTTTTGGTCGCAAAAGTTGAGCCGAGAAAGCTTGAACCAAGGCTATCAGAGGCGCGAGACTGCTATTTGAGGATAAGGGGTGCAGGCAAGCCCGAAACATTTGAGCGTGCTGCTATTCGCAATATAGACGCTGTTATCAGCCTTGTTGGGGACCTGAAACTCACTAACTACACAACGCTCGAGGCACGAAAAGTAAGAGATACACTTCTATCGAGGGGACTTACGGTTCTATCGGTGCGCCGCATGTTTGCCACGATAAATGCTGTCTTTAACTTTGCTATAGGCGAATTTGGCCTAGACATGAAGACCCCATTTGCGCTGGTCCAGATGCCGCAAGCGAGCCGCAAGAAACGCCTGCCAATTCCAATAGAGACTATTCAGAGGATACAAAGTGCCTGTTTTGAAACTGACGATGATTTGCGGTGGCTGGTATCCCTCATCAGCGACACAGGCATGCGGCTCTCAGAAGCTGCGGGCTTGGCCATAGAGGACATCTGCTTAGACCATCAGGTTCCACATATCAGTCTGCGTCCACATCCCTGGCGGAGGTTAAAGACACAACAAAGCGAGAGACAAATACCCCTGGTTGGCGCTGCTCAATGGGCGGCGCAAAGGCTGGTTGAAGAAAAAGAGAGTCAGTGGTGTTTCCCAAGGTATACAAATGCAGAAGGTTGCAATGGAAACTCGGCAAGTGCCGCGCTTAACAAATGGCTTAAGGCTAATTTTAGCAGTGAGGCTGTTGTCCACGGCTTTAGGCATTCCTTCAGGGACAGACTGCGAGCGGTTGACTGTCAAACTGAGATGATTGACCAGCTGGGTGGATGGTCTCCCCATAACGTAGGCGGGCAATATGGGGCAGGTTTTGAGTTAGAGAAGAAGGTGATTTACTTGAGAGCTATCGCAATCTATTCTGCACCTGCTCTAACGCATCCCTGAAATCAGCATTCGTATTCTGTATCTCGACCTTTGGCTTCCCAAAGCCTCTATCAAGCAAAGCCTGCGCCGCTGTGCCACGCACTCTGTCATCTCTTGCATTGCGCATAAGGTCCACGAGCGTATCGATAGCTTCAGTCGAATAGCTGCGAGCAAGAGCAGCAATATTGTGCTCGTCCTTTGGTCTGCCACCAGCGTTGCCGCTATAGCCTTTTACAAAACGTCCTGATTTATCGCGCATCGTGTATTGCCTCTGTATTGAGGATCAGTTTACGCTGATTTGCATGGAGGAGACATAAATGACCCGCGTAATGACTATCACCGCACTTTTGTTTTCGATATTTAGTTTTGCCAGTGTCGCGCAAGGCAAACCAACGAATAGTGGCTCGCCTGAAGAATTCATCCAATTTTACTTTGATGCTTTTAACGATGAAGATGAAAAACGTTTGGAAATGGTCTTTCTGAAACCCTTTTCTGGTTTATCTGGCGATAAGGTTACTGTTTATAAGAGTTGGCGAGAATATATTAATTACGAAGTAATTAAGAAAACAGGCTGGTCTTATTCATCTTTGGATAACTCAAAAGTCGTATTTGGAAATGAGACTACTGCAGCCGTTAGCGTCGACTTTGCCCGCTGGCGGGATGACCAAAGTAAGATTTTGTCGACGAGAGTATTGTTTGTCGTAACAAAACAAAATGGCGATTGGAGAATCGCTTCTGTTGTCATTCCATCCGACGTACCCATTAACCAATGACCCGCATACTGACCATTATCGCGCTTCTGTTTGCGACGCCTGTGGGGGCTTTTTCGCCTGATGATGTAGTTATTGCCTGTCCCACCGAACAGGAAGGTCGTGACGTATATATTTATAAAAAATATGTGATGTTTGAGGCTGGTATTTCTTGGCCGTATAATGAAGATTCAAGTCACTCGGTTGAAGCTCAAGTGGGTGACTATTTTGGATGGTCTACAGCAGTATATGAGGACCAAACGAAATTGAAAGAATTAGCCGCAGGAAAAGATGTTTTAAGAAGACCAATTGCTCGCCTTGAAAAGACAACGTCAATTGATTTTAGGTCATTCACCCGCGACGTGAATTTCAGATTTTTGGATGACAACTTAAAGCTTGTGTCTGAGGTCGCTGCAACGACCGATTGTGAAGATATAACCCCGCGCTAGTTTAGGGGTGCTAACAAAACGTCCCAGGAAAGAACCAAATGACCCGCATTCTGACCATCATCGCGCTTCTGTTTGCGACGCCTGCTTGGGCGGGTTATGAGCAGCCTCAATTTGAAGTTGTTCTTCAAAAAGAAAACTTAGCTATTCGAGATTATGCTTCCGTAATGGTTGTAGAGGTTCAGGTGGCCGCGTCTCGGCGAGATGCTGCAGGTGACGCGTTCCGAAGTTTGTTTAAATATATCAGCGGAAACAATGAAGATAATTTGGAAATTCCAATGACATCTCCAGTAGCGCAAACCCAAGTCCCCAAAGCTTCGAATAATGAAGATGACAATTGGGCAATTCGATTTTTTCTACCTAGAAAGATTATTGATGAGGGTGCTCCTCTACCAGAAGAAGACGGCGTTAATCTTGTAAACTTGAAGGCTCAGCGATACGCCAGCGTTTCTTTCAAAGGCACACAAAATGATAAGAAGGTTGCAAAGTATTCCGCTCAACTTCGTGAATTTATCGTGCAGAATGGTTATCAGGTATCTGGTCAGCCGATATATGCCTTCTATGACCCGCCTTTTGTGCCATGGTTCTTGAGGGATAATGAAATCTTGCTTCCTATTGCGAAAGTAAAAATCGAATGACCCGCATGCTGGCAATCATCGCGCTTCTGTTTGCGACGCCTGCTTGGGCGGGGGATGATGGCAGGTATATTTTGGGTGACGACCCCCCCTCTGAGTTTTACTCCTACGACCAAGGTGGTTTGGATTCCGTCGGGCGTTTGATTAAGCAAGAGAAGATGCCCAACGAAATGCTCCTGCCAAGCTCCTCGCAAGGTATTCGTTTTCTTTATTCTTCCACCAGCGGTCTTGACCCCGAAAATCTTGTGGCGGTCTCGGGGGCTTTGTTTTTACCAAAAGGAGAGCCGCCAAAAAATGGATGGCCGCTTCTGTCTTGGTCGCACGGCACGGTTGGTATCGCTGATAAATGTGCGCCAAGCTGGGATGGATATCCCGAATTTCACCGAAACTATCTCTCACACTGGCTCGAAGCAGGTTTTGCTATTGTTGCATCAGATTACGAAGGGCTGGGCGTTAAGGGAACGCATCCATATTTGGCTACAAAGCCTGCTGCTTATAGCAACCTTGATTCAATTCGGGCAGTTCGGTCCGCTGGCTTTCCTGTTTCGAAAGATGTTTTTCTACTTGGGCAGTCTCAGGGAGCAGCAGCTGCATTGGCAACAGCAGGTCACGCAAGGGTTTATGCCCCAGAAATTATCGTGCGCGGCGCTGTGCTGACTGGTGTTCCATTTTTTTCACCAAAAGCCCTGATAGCTGTTCGTGATGCGCGCCCTCGAGATATTGTTGACCCACAATTAGGCTATAATTTTCTTGCTCTTTCGCTTGCTCAAATGGCTGACCGCAATTTTTCGATGAATGATTATCTGTCAGATAAAGCGCGCCCCGTAGCTGAACGAATAAGTACGATATGTAACCGCCAAATGCGGACAATTATTTCCGATGAAAAACTTACCTACGATAACAGTTTTATCAGGTCGCCGAACTCTGGCTTGGAAAGAGCTTTTGAATTAATGCAATATCCCAAACTGGGTCTCAAAGTGCCAATTTTCATAGCGTCTGGTGCGATGGACAAAGATACACCGCTCAGAATGCAGCAGGCATTGGTTTCAAAACTCTGTAATGCAGGTTCTCAAGTTCATTCGGTTGTATACAAAGATAAGGCGCATTTGAGTACATTGAGCCATTCGATAAATGATGCGATGGAGTTTGTGCAGGCCGTGCGCTTGGAAAAATTGACCGATGGAAACTGTTCAAGTGGGAGGTCGCTTCAATGACCCGCATACTGGCCGTCACCGCGCTTCTGTTTGCAACGCCTGCTTGGACAGGAGCTTGTTAAGTTAATATGGACCCAATATCTCAAGGAACAGTCGGCGCAGCTTTTGCCCAATCATCGGCAAATAAAAATAATATTGCGAAGATAAGTATCGTCGGTTTTCTCGCTGGATTGGCGCCCGATTTAGACGTTTTAATTCGGTCGTCAACCGACCCCGTTCTATTTCTTGAGTACCATAGACAATTCACTCACTCCCTCTTCTTTATTCCGTTTGGGGCGTTAATCGTCTCCGCACTTATTTTTCCGCTTGTCAGAAAATCTCTAAGTTTCAAAGCTACCTATGTCGCTAGTTTTTTGGGCTATGCGACCCATGGTTTATTAGATGCATGCACGTCTTACGGAACGCTCCTTTTTTGGCCGTTCTCCAATGAACGTATAACCTGGAATAATATATCCATTGTCGACCCGCTTCTTACAATTCCCGCTATTATTCTTATTGCTGTGGCAGTAAAGACAAATCGGCGAAGATTTAGTTTTTTTGCAATTGGATGGATTGTCTCTTATCTAGCCTTAGGTCTGGTTCAGTACGAGAGAGCATTGTTATCTAGCCTCAAACTAGCCGCATCAAGGGGGCACAGCGCGGAGCGAATGACGCTTAAGCCTTCTTTTGGAAACTTAATACTCTGGAAGTCCATTTATCAGCATGAAGATAGGTTTTATGTTGACGCTATTCGTGCTGGACGAGTGCTCAGTTGGTGTTCTGGCCAAAGTATCAAAATATTTGACTATCAATATCATTTGCCTGAATTGGACAAAAATAGTCAGCAAATGAAGGACATTGAGAGATTTCGCTGGTTTTCGCAGGATTATTTGGGTTTTGACCTAGACAAAAACCTTGTCACAGACGTTCGTTACTCGATGATTCCAAATCAGATTGCGCCTATGTGGGGACTGGTCATTGACGAACAAAAGGAAGCAAATGAGCATGCGGTTTGGTGGGCAAGCCGCGATTTAGATGATGACAGCTTAAGGTTATTTAAGGAAATGTTGCTTGGTTATGATTGCAAGGCAAAACAAGACCGCTCACGTTAAAAATTTTAATCACCGTATCGCTAAAACCCCTCATAAAACGTCCTGATTTATCGCGCATCGTGTATTGCCTCTGAATTGAGGTTCAGTTTACGCTGATTTGTATCAAGGAGATACATATGACCCGCATCCTGACCATCATCGCGCTTCTGTTTGCGTCGCCTGTTTTTGCTGCAGGCAGCTATAGCTATGAGCCAAGCGCTAGCAAGCTTATCAACGATGCAAAGAAACTTATAAAAAAAGAAAAATATAAACGTGCAATTGAAAAGCTTAAAAAGGCAAAGAAAGAAGAGCCAGATAACGCAGATGTTTTCAATTATTTGGGCTTTGCCCATCGCAAAATGGGCGACTATGACAATAGCAAAATTTTCTATGAAGAGGCTCTTGCCATCCAACCAAACCACAAGCTAGCGCTTGAATATCAGGGAGAACTATTCCTGAGCCTTCATGATATAAATTCTGCTCAGTCTAATCTGATAAAACTGGAGGCGCTTTGCCCTGAAGGTTGCGATGAGCTTCAGGATTTGGGAGCTGCGGTCTTTAAATACATAACAGAACATAGCGACTAATGATCTACGCAGTGACATTCATCGTTTGTTGTGCGACGGCTCTTGAGCAAACCTTTGACTGCTTTACTTGAGTTCCGAAGAAGAAAAACAGAGCTGAAGATTGGTGGGCATTAAAATGAAATCAAATAAACCGAAATTGGCTATCGTCGGCACAGGGATGTCGGGTTTGGCATGCGCTGATGGCCTTGGCCAGCATTTTGAAATTTCTTTGTTTGAAAAGTCGCGTGGCTTGTCGGGAAGGATATCGACGCGGCGCGGAGAGGCTCATGCCTTTGACCACGGCGCACAATATTTTCGTGCAAGGACAGAATTATTTGCCAGTTGGCTGAAGCTCTTTGAGCGCGATGGCCATTTGCAGCCTTGGACACCCCGTCATGTTTATTTCGGGGCCGACGGCAGTCGAAAGGCGCATGGTGACGGGTCATCAAAGCTTGTTTTTGTATCGGGCATGAGCACGATTGGTAAAGTATTGCTAGCCGACCGCCCTGACTGGAAGCTTTATCTCGATTGTATGGTGGATTTGGTAACAGGAAATGCGGGCAAAATTTTTTTACACTGCGGCGCAGAACGTTTCGGCCCCTTTTCTCACGTCGTCTTGGCTATGCCGCCTCAACAGGTGCAGGCGCTGGTCACACCAGATATCGCTTTTGCTGACGCTCTGAAGAGCGCCCAGATGATAGGTTGTCATTCACTGATGTTAGGCTATTGCGACCAGGGGGCGCCTGATGTGGACTGGGACTGCGCCCATTTTGAGGACGAAATACTTGGCTTTTCTGCGGTAAACTCAACTAAACCAGGTCGAAGCGGTGGCTTTGCGATTGTAGTGCAGACAAAACATCAATGGTCCGAGGTGCATATTGAAAACAACTTGGACACTGTTGGTTCAATAATGAAGGAGCGTTTTGAATCAATAACTGGGATAAAAGCAGACGCTAGCGGCTATAACCGAGTGCATCGCTGGCGTTACGCATCGACCCAAAGTGCCGCTGCCAGCGAGGAATGTCCTTACTTGTTGGACGAAGCTATGGGGCTGTCTGCAGCTGGTGACTGGTGCAGAGGCTCCAAAGTCGAGGATGCTTTTTTGAGCGGTTCGGCTTTAGCAGCCCAGCTAGTTAGCCACCTCGCCTGAAGCTAATGTTTAAGCTCAAAAACTAACAAAACGTCCTGATTTATCGCGCATCGTGTATTGCCTCTGAATTGAGGTTCAGTTTACGCTAATTTGCATGGAGGCGACATAAATGAGACAGAATTCATCTGATGCTATTGAGTTTTCTTGGAAGCAGTTCTGGGTCAGCTTACTTTATGAGAACTTACCGCCTGTTATTTTCTCACCTTTTGCCGCTCTTTTGGTTGAGCGCTCCTTTACCCGCGCTTGGAATGTTTGCCAGAACCGCAATTTGTTGATTACACCATCCCATAACAACCCCCTTTATTTTGTTCTCTTCTCTTGGCTAGTAACCTATCCCGCTTCTTGGTTGATTACATGCGGACTACTGATTGTGATGACATCTGACACAGCACCAGGGGGGGCAATTGACGAATTACAAATGCTATTTGCATATTCTCTTTTATTTACGCGAAGGCTAATAATTGCAGTTAAGTATGGCTATTTCAGCAATGACGAATACGCTTCACTAGCCAAGCCTCCTGGCTGGGATTTCGAAAACAACCAACGGAAGTTGATTGCTCAGGGATGGAGTCGCCCGACTGAGTTCAAAGGCCTCATCAGTTATGAGTTAGAAGAGACAATCGGTTCCCAAGGCGTGAATCTCAAAGCTATGCAAATCGAGAGTGGAGATGGAAAAAGCCTCGGCCTGTTCGCGGTTGCGCGGGCCATCATTCATCAGGCCTATGCAGCCCCGCCACCTCGCTGGTTTAATCTACTTACCTTTGCTTCGGTATTAATCATTGTAGGTTCGCTTGCTTACTTTCGTTCAATTAATGGCATCCCCTTTTGGAGTGATGGCTGGCAGCAAAATATCGTCACGTTGGCCATTTTCGGCGGAGTGATTTCTAGCATGGGGCTAATGGGTTTCGGCTTGTTATGCGCTCACGATTTTCGCCGCCGCGTACGGGCAGGTGAGTTATTTCACCAAGCACTTTTACCTCCTGGCCTCGAAATATCTATGCCCGAAGGCGGAGTTGAACGTGTTTTTTTCGACAAACATTCACCCAATTGCGTAAACGGCTGGGTACAGTCGCGAAACGTTGTTCGTGGTTTTGGCGAACGTTTTTATCGACGGGTGCAAAGTTACACATCTATTTTGATTGCCTATTCGGTGCTTTGCGTTGGCGTATTGAACTTTATGATGTGGACCCAAGTTCCTCATCAATCAGCTACTGCCGTGACTATTGCTGCTACGGTATTCGTCATTTCTCTAATAGGCAGCTATGCAATGTATGGCGCTACTCGCTTACAGCATAGCAGCTATCTGCAGCGCGCATCTTTGCAACGTGAACTGCTTTTATTGGAGGTGGAAATTGGTGTCCTATCCCAACAAGATAGGTCGACCGACGATTTGCACCGCTTAGGCACAGCTAAAACTCTGCTGCAGCAGGTTGATGAAAACGTAAACTACGAAGAACTTGTTTTTCGTCCTACCTCAATATTAGGATATCGAGCCGAGAGCGGTTTGATTGGCTCAGTTCTGGGGATTGTTATTACTGGCGGGCTTTTGGTGCTTCAAGGGTTCGCAAGCATGGGCATAACTTATAACGCGTCAGGTTGGTTTTGGCCTTAAGCATGCTGACCAGCATCTCGCTTCTATTTGCGGCTCCTGCTTGCGCTAAAGATTCAGATGCCAATTGTGATTTTTAATCTGTCGGTTACTGAACAATCATGGCAGCCGCTGATAATAGGGTTGTTTGCCTGTGCTCTTTTCGGTCCACTCTACTTCATGCCTCAAGTTCGAATTTTCAGGGAACGTGGATTCAAAAATATTTTTCCCGTTAACCTCTAATTTAAATTGAAATGCGACGTTTTTTGTTTAACGCTAAAGTTTGAAAATCAGGAGGTGAATTATGGCTTGTATCGTTAACTTAACCGTCTCAGTGAAACCCGAATTGCGCGCCGAATTTTTGCATGAAATGTCCCTCATTTTGCCAGGCACGAAATCTTTTAGCGGCTGTCATTTTGTTTATCTCAGTGAGAACGACGATAGCGACATGATTGAAGCCGTTTCAAAATGGGATAGTCGCTCAGCCTATGAAACGTATCTTGCCTGGCGTCAGGAGAGCGGTTTTCTTGGAAGCCTGGCAGATAAATATTTTAATGGTGAGCCAAGTTGGAAATACATGCCCGTCCTCATGGATTTCAATAAATAAAAGTTTGTTTGCTTAAAATGTATGCGAAAAAACTTCTTAAAAATGTCGTCTTTTAACCGAAGCGACTGAGATTTTCTCGAATGTGCTAAACCTGACGAACTTCCAATATGACCCGCACACTGACCATCATCACGCTTCTGTTTGCGACGCCTGCTAACGCATTCCTATTTAACTTTGAAATGTATTGAGGCGTCCGCGTTAACAAAAAGCGCCGATTTCTTAACATCTTTCTAAATCCCGCAACAGCCAGATTAAAATCCCCCCCCTATAGGGGGGGGGGATTTTATCTGATGCTGTCAGGCATATTTGACGCCTACTGTCGTGTAGTTTCGTCCATTGTCGTTAGCTTCAATTTCAACCAAATTAAATTTTACCTTTCTTCCTCTTTTT
>Ga0213866_10000469_pt1 | contig 32376 bp, 28 predicted proteins | sample PICome_11_FD_160079 | JGI IMG/M metagenome (GOLD analysis project Ga0213866, IMG submission 160079) | Coastal seawater microbial communities near Pivers Island, North Carolina, United States - PICO284 | ecosystem: Environmental > Aquatic > Marine > Coastal | place: USA: North Carolina... | reverse complement strand
ACCTTTTTAGCATTAAAATTGCCTTATTTGAGTAGCGTTGCGGATTTAAAGAAGCTCCAAGAACATATGTTTTAAAGCTCTTTACCATTTGATGATTACACTACCCCAAGTAAAACCACTACCAAAAGCAGCTAAAACTACAATATCATTAGACTTTATTTTACCCTGCTCATAAGCTTCACTCATAGCAATAGGAATCGATGCAGCGGTTGTATTGCCATAGTTTTGGATATTATTAAAAACTTGATTATTAGAAAGTTCGAATTTTTTTTGAATAAATTGAGCTATTCTTAAGTTTGCTTGGTGTGGAATCAACATATCAATATCTGAAACTGATAAATCATTTGCTTGAAGACCTTGAAAAATCACCTCGCTAAAGCGTTTGACTGCATTTTTAAAAACAAACTTACCATTCATGTATGGTCTGTAGCTCATATCATTAGGGTTATTGTCAGAAATAATATCTGTAACCCATCGTTTACCCATTCCAGGGGCTTCAGCAGCAAGTTCTAAAGCATGTTCTCCTTCTGAGTGTAAGTGAGACGATAAAATTCCTTTTTTATTATCAGATTCTTGACTCAAAATAGCTGCACCTGCACCATCACCAAAAAGTACTGACAAATTTCGACCCCTGGTAGACACGTCAAGTGCTAAAGATTGAAGCTCACTGCCAATGACTAGTATATTTTTATACATCCCAGTTTTTATAAACTGATCAGCCACAGAAAGACCATAAATGAAACCGGAACATTGATTTCTAACATCAAGAGCTCCTACAGTTTTTATACCCAAAGCCTCTTGAATTTGAACTCCAGGCCCAGGAAAATAATAATCAGGACTAAGAGTTGCAAAAATAATAAAGTCAATATCCTGTTTGTTTATACCTGAATTTGTGATAGCATTATTAGCAGCTTTTAGACCCATAGTAAATGTGGTATTACCATCTCCTTTTACTGCCCAACGGCGCTGTTTTATACCTGTTCTTTCTTGAATCCACTGGTCATTAGTATCCATTAATTGCGACAAATCGTCATTCGTAACAATATTTTCTGGAACAAAATGCCCTAAGCCAATAATTTTTGAATTAAACATTAATTTATTTAAAATATTATTTACAAATATAAACTTTATATAATGTCAGTTTGTCACATTTTTTAAAATGGTATTCTTTTTGCAAATTATATATAAAATCTAAAAAATAAAATTATGAGTAAAGGAACTATAAATGTATCTGTTGAAAATATTTTCCCGCTAATAAAAAAATTTCTTTATAGCGATCAAGAAATTTTCCTTAGAGAACTTATTAGTAACGCGACAGACGCAACATTAAAACTTAAGCATTTGACAAACATTGGTGAGGCTAAGGTTGAATATGGAAATCCTTTAATTGAAGTTAAAGTTGATAAAAAAGGGAAAAAACTTCATCTAATTGACCAAGGAATTGGAATGACAATTGATGAGGTGAAAAAATACATAAACGAAGTTGCTTTTTCAGGAGCAGAAGAATTTCTAGATAAATACAAAGACAAAGTAGATGATGCAGGAATAATCGGACATTTTGGATTAGGTTTCTATTCAGCATTTATGGTAGCTGAAAAAGTTGAGATTATAACTAAATCTTACAAAGATGAGGATGCTGCTCACTGGATTTGCGATGGAAGTCCTGAATATAGTCTTAAAAAAGGAAAAAAATCTGACAGAGGTACTGAAATAATACTTCACATTGCTGAAGACTCAACTGAGTTTTTAGAAGAAAACCGTATTTCTGAACTTCTAAAAAAATATAATAAATTCATGCCAATACCAATTAAATTTGGTACGAAAGAAATCAACGATCCAGAGCATAAACCAAAAACGATTAAAGATAAGGACGGTAAAGAAACAACTGAGCCGCAAAGAAAGATTACTGTTGATAATTTAATAAACAATCCTAATCCGGCATGGACCAAAACTCCTACAGATTTAAAAGACGAAGATTATAAAGAATTTTACAGAGAGTTGTATCCGATGCAATTTGAAGAACCTTTGTTTAATATTCATTTAAATGTTGATTACCCTTTCAATCTGACTGGGATTCTATATTTTCCAAAATTGACAAATGATATGAATATTCAAAAGGACCGTATTCAGCTTTATCAGAACCAAGTTTTTGTAACTGATAATGTTGAAGGAATTGTGCCAGAGTTCCTAACTATGCTAAGAGGAGTTATAGATTCTCCAGACATTCCCTTGAATGTATCACGTTCATATCTTCAATCTGATGGGGCTGTAAAAAAAATATCATCATACATAACAAAAAAAGTAGCTGATAAATTAAAATCTCTATTTAAAGATAACAGAAAAGATTTTGAAGCAAAATGGAATGATATTAAAATAGTTATTGAATACGGAATGCTTTCTGAAGAAAAGTTTTTCGAAAAAGCAGAGGCATTTGCACTTTACCCAACTGTTGATGGAAAGTACTATACATATGATGAATTATATAAGAAAGTTAAAGCCAAGCAAACTGATAAGGACGATAAGTTAGTTATATTATATGCCTCCAACGCTGAAGAACAACACAGTTATATTGAAGCTGCAAAAGCAAAAGATTATGAGGTTTTATTACTAGACTCACCTATCATATCACATTTAATTCAAAAACTTGAAGGAAAAAAAGAGAAAGTTTCGTTTACAAGAGTTGATGCTGATCACATTGATAAACTTATTCAAAAAGAGGAAAACAACATTTCAAAGTTGACTGATGATGAAAAGAAAACTCTAGATTCTCAGCTAAAAGACGTTATTCCGTCAGAAAAGTTTATTGTTCAGCTAGAATCAATGGACAGCAACTCAGCTCCATTTATGATAACTCAACCAGAATTTATGCGCCGTATGAAAGAAATGCAACAAACTGGAGGTGGAGGTGGTATGTTTGGTATGGGTAATATGCCTGAAATATACAATCTTGTGGTAAACACAAACTCTGATTTAGTTATTCAAATACTCAATACGAAAACAGCAAAAAAACGAGAAAGATTGATAAATCAAAGTCTTGATCTTGCTCAGCTTTCTCAAGGACTACTTAAAGGTGAAGCACTAACAAAATTCATAAAAAGGAGTTACGATATAATTAAATAATAATCTATTTCAAAAAGGTGTTTTTATTCTGAAACACCTTTTTTTTTAAAAATAATTTATCATATATTGATTTAAAATTAAAAATGTTATTAGACTTAGAAAATAAAAAAAAAATTAAAATCAAAGACGGTGAACTTTATTATGATCGCTTTTTTTTTAGTAATATAGAAGCTAATAAATATTTTAATTTACTTAAAAAGGAAATCCAATGGCGACAAGATAATATTAAAATTTTTGGAAAAATATATCCTCAACCAAGACTTACGGCTTTGTATGCAAATAATAACAAAAGTTATAGTTATTCAAACATTAAAATGCAACCAATAACTTTTACACCAACTCTCTTTGATATTAAATCTAAAATTGAAAAAAGACTTAATTCACAATTCACAAGTTGTTTGTTAAATTTATACAGAAATGGGCAAGACAGTAATGGTTGGCATGCAGACAATGAAAAAGAATTAGGATTAAATCCCGTAATAGCATCTTTAAGTTTAGGCGCAGAACGAATTTTTCATATGAAACACCGAAACTATAAAAAAGAAAAACTAAAAATAAATCTTACAAATGGTAGTTTACTTGTAATGAGAGGAAAAACACAACACCATTGGCTTCACCAAATTCCAAAAACAAGAAAAAAAGTTGAAGAACGCATAAATTTAACTTTCAGGATAATAAAATAATTACATGAGACAAACAAAATACATAGCCTCAGTTATTATTATTTTAACTTTAAAATTAAATGCTCAAAACTATAGTGAAAGTAATATTTCAATAAATGAAAATATTTATGGATCAATAGTAGAACCGAAGAGTAGATCAAACTCAAGTCTAGTTATTTTTATCGGAGGCTCTGGTCCTATTGACCGTGATGGAAACCAATCGTTTATGAAATGTGATATGTTTAAAAAGTTAGCATATTCATTAAGTAAAAAAGGCATTTCAAGTTTTCGCTATGATAAAAGAGTAGTGACTCAGATTAGAAAAGGAAAATTAGATAAAAAAATAACTTTTGATGATTTTGTTAGTGACGCAATTGCAATTATAGATTTCTTTGAATCAAAATATAATAGCATAGTAATAGCTGGTCACAGTCAGGGAAGTCTTGTAGGATTACTTAGCATTAAGGAAGGTGTATCTGGATTTATCTCACTTTCAGGAGCAGGAAGACCAATTGATATGGTTATAGAGGATCAAATTTCAAAAACAGCACCAATGTTTCTAGAGGATACTAAGAATATTTTCGAAATCTTGAGAAATGGAGAAACAACTGAAGATTTTCCATTGCCATTATATTCGCTTTTTAATATTGAAATTCAGCCTTTTATGATAAGTTGGATGCAATACGATCCAAAAAAAATCATTGCTAAAATCCCTATTCCAAGTTTAATTATTAATGGAGATAATGATTTACAGGTTGATGAAAAGGAAGCTAAACTTTTATACAATTCAGCTCAAAATTCTGAAATTTTAATTGTTAAAAACATGAATCATGTATTAGTTGAAATTGAAGGAGATGAACTAAAAAATGTTAAAAGTTATAATAATCCAGAATTAAAAATTAGTGAAATAGTAATTGAAAAAATGGTAGAATTTATTGAAACGCTATAAAAAAAAGCATCGGGGAATCGATGCTTTTTTATTACTAACCAACCAAAGTGTATTATTAAATACAATCTTTATAATACAAACTTACAATCAATATATTATATTTCAATTAGGTTTAACAATACTTTCACAAAAAGGTTAAAGCATCGGGAATCGATGCTTTAACCACTAACCAACCAAAATATATTACTAACAAAAAAATTAAATAATACAAAATTTACAAAACAAGTACCGTGCCAAAGTAATTTTTTTAAATTATTATATTTACATTTATTAACTAACCAATCATATGACTGAAAAAATTCCTCTAATCACAGAAGACTCAATAGTATTTGGGCTATTAATGCTAGCGTTAGCTTTAATTTTTTATACTGAATCAAAAAAAACAGGCTTTTGGTATAAATTTTACAAAATTGTTCCTGGTCTTTTTGTAGCATATATGTTACCTGCTTTGTTCACAACTTTTGGATGGATTGCACCTGAATGGGAGGTATTAAATAGCTCTGGTGAAATAGTAGTTGAATCCAGTAATCTGTATTATGTAGCAAGCAGATTTCTTTTGCCAGCAGCCCTTGTCCTAATGACATTGAGTATTGACCTAAGGGCTATTTTTAATTTAGGGTGGAAGGCATTAATAATGTTTTTTACTGGAACTTTAGGTATAATAATTGGAGGACCATTGGCCATCTTGATAATTTCTTTTTTTTCTCCTGAAACAGTAGGTGGAGTTGGTCCAGATGCTGTTTGGAGAGGATTATCAACACTCGCTGGAAGCTGGATTGGTGGAGGTGCAAACCAAACAGCAATGTTGGAAATATATGGTTATAACCCCAAACTTTATGGTGGAATGGTATTTGTGGATATTGTTATAGCAAACATTTGGATGGCTTTATTATTAATTGGAATAGGTAAACGTAAAATTATTAATAATTGGTTAAAAGCAGATACTTCAGCAATAGAAGAGTTGAAAATTAAAGTTTCAAAATTTAGCGAGAGTATAAAAAGGAATCCAAGCTTAACAGACTTAATGGTTATTGGTGGCATTGGTTTTGGCGCAGTAAGTTTTGCTCATTTCATTGCTGGATTTTTAGCTCCTTATTTTAAAAATTTAGTTAATCAAATTTCTTCAAATACAACAGGTAATATATTATCCTTTCTGGGTTCATCATTCTTTTGGCTAATATGTATATCTACACTAATAGCTATTGTTTTGTCTTTTACAAAAGCTAAGAATTATGAAGGAGCCGGAGCAAGTAAATTAGGAAGTGTTTTTATTTATATTTTAGTAGCTACTATTGGAATGAAAATGGACCTAAAACTAATTTTTGATAACTCAGGTTTAATTATAATTGGAGCAATTTGGATGAGTATTCATGCAATTTTGCTTATAACAGTTGCAAAACTCATAAAGGCCCCATATTTTTTTCTAGCTGTTGGAAGTCAGGCTAATGTTGGAGGAGCAGCTTCAGCACCAGTGGTTGCATCTGCTTTTCATCCATCACTCGCAACTGTTGGTGTATTATTAGCAGTTTTTGGATATGCAATTGGAACTGTTGCAGCAATTGGATGTACTATATTGATGTCAATTGCTTCTAGTTAGTTTTAAAAAAAATATTGTGATTAAAAAAAAGATATTATTTATAATAACATTTATTATGGTTTTTGGATGTAATCCAAAAAACAAAAAAAATAATACAATTATTGGATTTGTAAATGGTCTTCAAAAGGGGAATTTATATTTACAAAAAATTAATGATCGTGAATTCATCACTCTAGATTCTGTGTTTGTTAAAGGTGAAAAAGAATTTGAACTAAGCTGTAATCTTGAGGAACCAGAAATTTTATTTCTAAGTCTTTCCAAAAAATCAAATTCGGAAAAAATACCATTTTTTGGATATGATGGTATTACAAAAATAAATACTTCGGTAGATCGATTTAATTTTGATGCTGAAATTATTGGAGGTCCTCAACAAAATTTATTGGAAACATATAATAAAAACATAAAAAAGTTTAAAAATAAAGAGTTGGAACTGCTTGAAACTTTCTTAAACGCCCAACGTTTAAATGATCAAAATAAAATGGATCGTGCTTTAGACGTAAGAGATAAAAACTTAAAAAGACAATATCTATATACAATAAACTTTGCTATCAATAACAATAAAAGTGAGATAGCACCTTATATAGCCTTAATGGATATTAGCGATGCAAAATTTAAATATTTAGATACTATCTACAATAGTTTATCACAAAATATTAAAGCATCAAAATATGGTACTGTTTTGAAGGAATATTTAGAAGAAATCAAATAACCCTCTATAAGCTTTAAAGGTTGTTAATTTTTTCAATCATTAACCGCCCTTTAGACTCTAACTCATTTTGAATTGATTTAAAGTGATCTTTTTTATTATTGACATTTTTTGAATTTACTTTTTCAATTAAATCATCAAAAGTAGAAATTGCTTCATCGATAATGGCTTCACTATCTTTTGTACCTGTATTAGAATTTGCAGATTCCCATATGTAAACTGCTTCTATAATATCTCCTAAAACGTAATTAATATCTTTTTTTAAGTTTCTGATGTTAGCCATAATTATTATTTAATTTAAACAAATTTACTTCAATTTATACAGATATATAAATTTCTATTTAATTACCAGGATATGAGACAAAATTTCTTGGAGTCTCATAAAGTGTAACTTTCAAATCTAATTTTTTATCCAAAACAGCCTTGAGTTTGTTATAAATTACTATTACAATATTTTCTGCTGTAGGATTTAATGTCTTAAACTCTGGAACATCAAGATTTAGGTTTTTATGATCAAAAGCCTCTTCAACTTCTGACTTAATAAAATCTTTAAGTATCTTAACATCAAGAACATATCCAGTTACTGGGTCGACTTCACCAGTTACACTAACTATTAATTCATAATTATGCCCATGATAATTTGGATTATTACACTTACCGAAAATGGACTCATTTTGCTCAGAACTCCAATCAGATCTATATAACCTGTGAGCTGCATTGAAATGGGCCCTTCTACTAACAGTTACTCTCATTTGCTATTATTTAAATGGTTATAAAAATTTTTAAATATTATTTTAAACCACGCTGTGTAAAGATCGGGGTTTAAACTAATATCCTTTTTTACATCTTCTATTTTCATCCATTTCCAATCTTCAACTTCATCACTATTTATTACTGGATCTTCATTATAATAACCCACCATTATATGATCTAATTCATGTTCGGTCAATCCATTATCAAAAGGTGCTTTGTAGATAAATGAAGTTATTTCTTTTAAAGATGTTGTGAAACCCATTTCCTCATAAAGACGCCTAACGCCAGCCTGTATATTAGATTCACCTGAACGCTGATGACTACAACATGTATTAGTCCATAAATTAGGAGAATGATATTTGTTAGAGGCTCTTTGTTGAAGCATTAACTCGTTTTCAGAGTTAAAAATAAAAACAGAAAAAGCTCTATGTAAAACAGCCTTTTGGTGTGCCTCAAGCTTTGGCATTAAACCAATTTCTTGATCTTTTTCGTTAACTAGTATTACATGTTCTTCAGCCATGATGCTAAATTATTAACTAAATTAACATATTATACTAATTAAATGCTAAAATAAAAGATGTTGTTTTGTTGATTGGATTTTTTTTTTGATTTAGGTTTTAATTTAACTAGATAAAAATCATCAATATGACAATTTTCATTACTATAATTAATTGTTTTTTTAAAAGCAACTTGGATTCATAATAGTATATTTGGAAAAATTAAATTTTATGCAATTTAGTACTGAAATTCAGCGCCGACGGACTTTTGGTATCATATCACACCCGGATGCAGGAAAAACTACTCTTACTGAAAAACTTCTATTATTTGGTGGGGCAATTCAAGAAGCTGGAGCAGTTAAAAATAACAAAATTAAGAAAGGAGCTACAAGTGATTTTATGGAAATTGAACGCCAAAGAGGAATTTCGGTTGCCACATCAGTTTTAGCTTTTGAATACAAGGGAATAAAAATAAATATTCTAGACACTCCTGGTCACAAAGATTTTGCTGAAGATACTTTTAGAACTCTTACCGCTGTGGATAGTGTTATAGTAGTAATAGACGTAGCAAAAGGGGTTGAAGAGCAGACAGAAAAATTAGTAGAAGTATGTCGTATGCGAAATATCCCAATTATTGTTTTTATTAATAAATTGGATCGTGAAGGCAAAGATGCTTTTGATTTACTTGATGAAGTTGAGAAAAAATTAAAACTTAATATTACTCCACTAAGTTTTCCCATTGGTATGGGATATGACTTTAAAGGTATATATAATTTGTGGGAGAAAAATATTATACTTTTTAATGATGATAATAAATCAAATATTAATGATACAACAGAGATAAGTATTGATGATAATAAACTGAAATCTAAAATTGGTGAAAATTCTATAAAAACACTTAAAGAAGAAGTCGAATTAGTAAATGGTATTTATCCTGAATTTAAAAAAAGTGATTACGAATGTGGAAAACAACATCCTATTTTTTTTGGATCTGCGCTTAATAATTTTGGTGTTAAAGAACTTTTAGATTGTTTTATTGACATTGCACCTGCACCTCGACCAAAAGAGAGTGATGAAAGACTAGTACTTCCTAATGAAAAGAAATTTACTGGTTTTGTTTTTAAAATTCACGCTAATATGGATCCTAAGCATAGAGATCGTCTTGCTTTCATTAAGATAGTTTCTGGAGTATTTAAGCGTAATACTCCTTATTTACACGTTAGGCTAAATAAAAAACTAAAATTTTCTAGTCCAAATGCCTTTTTCGCTGAAAAAAAAGCAATAATTGAAATCTCATACCCAGGAGATATAGTAGGACTTCATGATACTGGAAATTTTAAAATTGGAGATACTCTCACTGAGGGTGAAATTTTAAATTATAAAGGAATTCCAAGTTTTTCTCCAGAACATTTTAGATACATTAATAATGCTGATCCGATGAAATCAAAACAGCTTAGTAAAGGAATTGATCAACTAATGGATGAAGGGGTTGCGCAATTATTTACACTAGGCTTAAATGGACGAAAAGTAATTGGAACTGTTGGGGCATTACAATATGAAGTTATTCAATATCGACTTGAACACGAATATGGCGCAAAGTGTAGTTACGAAAATTTAAACGTATACAAAGCCGCATGGGTTGAAGTAAAAAATGATAAAGAAGAACAATTCAAAGAATTTAAAAGAGTAAAACAACGTTATTTAGCTACAGATAAGCAAGGTCAACTAGTTTTTTTATCAGATTCTAAATTCTCTTTAGAAATGACTGTACAAAAATACCCCAATATCAAATTTCATTTAACGTCAGAATTTTAAAAACTAAAAAAACCACAATATGTTGGTTTTTAAATTTAAGCTTGACCTGTTGGCCCAAAATTTAATGGTATTGGTGGGTGATCATAATCTTTAATTTCACCATGCGCTTGTTCAAATCGTTTCACATTATCTATCAATGCTTTTGAAAATCGCTTAGCATGTTGGGGTGTCAAAATTATCCTTGATTTAACCTTATTTTTTGGAATTCCGGGCATAATCTTAACAAAATCAACAACGAACTCTGAAACTGAGTGATTAATTATAGCAAGATTGGAATATGTCCCCTCTGCTACACTAGCATCTAATTCAATATTAATTTGACCTTTTTGATCTTTACTAGGTTGACTCATGAATTATTAAATATTAAAAGTTTGCTTCTCTTCTTTTGCTTTTATTAAACTTTCTAGTTCTTCGCTAGAGCCTACTATCATATTGTCGTACTTTCTTAAGCCTGTACCCGCTGGGATTCTATGTCCAACAATTACATTTTCTTTAAGTCCGTCAAGATTATCAACTTTACCATTAACAGCAGCTTCGTTAAGTACTTTAGTTGTTTCTTGGAAAGAAGCAGCTGAAATAAATGATTTAGTTTGTAATGAAGCGCGCGTTATTCCTTGAAGTATTGGTGTTGCAGTTGCAGGTCGAGCATCACGAGCTGTAACTGTAGATTTATCCTCTCTCTTTAGAATAGAATTTTCATCTCTTAACTCACGAGCAGTAACAATTTGACCTGGTTTTAAAGTTACAGAGTCACCAGCATCTTCAATTACTTTTTTACCAAAAATTTCATCATTTTCGTCAATAAAATCTGATTTGTGTACTAATTGATTTTCTAAGAATATAGTATCACCAGAATCTTGAATCCTTACTTTACGCATCATCTGGCGAACAACAACTTCAAAATGTTTGTCATTAATTTTCACCCCTTGAAGTCTATAAACCTCTTGAACTTCATTCACTAAATATTGTTGAACAGCAGAAGGTCCTTTAATGTTAAGAATATCATTAGGAGTAACTGAGCCATCAGATAATGGCATACCAGCTTTAACAAAATCATTTTCTTGTACTAAAATCTGGTTGGATAATTTAACAAGATATTTTTTTATAGCTCCTGTTTTTGATTCTATTATAATCTCTCTATTACCTCGCTTGATTTTACCAAAAGAAACTACACCATCAATCTCACTTACTACTGCAGGATTGGAAGGGTTTCGAGCTTCGAAAAGTTCAGTAACTCTAGGTAAACCACCTGTGATATCTCCAGCTTTTGAAGATTTTCTTGGAATTTTAACTAAAATCTTGCCTATATTAATTTTTTCATTGTCTTCAATCATTAAGTGAGCTCCAACAGGGAGGTTATATGATCTAACAACTCCACCTTTTGCATCTTCAATGTGTAATGTTGGAATTAACTTTTTGTTTCTAGACTCAGAAATAACTTTTTCTTGAAAACCAGTTTGTTCATCAATCTCGACTTGATAAGTGACACCCTGTTCAATATTTTCAAAACGAACTTTTCCGGAAAATTCTGAAATAATCACTCCATTGTATGGATCCCATTGACAAACAACAGTATCTTTTTTAAGTTTCTGACCATTTTTTACAAAAATTGTAGAACCATAAGGAATGTTATTAGTACTTAAAATAATACCCGTCTTACCATCTACTAATTTAATTTCGGAAGTTCTGGAAATCACTATATCAATATCATTTCCGTCACTATCTTTTCCTTTAACTGTCTTTAAGTCTTCTATTTCAGCTTTACCATCAAATTTAACAGTTAAGTTATTTTCTTCAGAAATATTTCCAGCAATTCCTCCAACATGAAATGTTCTTAATGTTAACTGTGTTCCTGGCTCACCAATTGATTGAGCAGCAACGACACCAACAGCTTCACCTTTTTGTACCATTTTACCGGTTGCAAGATTTCTGCCATAACATTTTGCACAAATACCAGTTTTGGCTTCACAAGTTAAAGGAGACCTTACTTCGACTGATTCAATGGCAGAATTTTCTATCTTTTCTGCGATCGACTCGCTTATATGCTCTCCAGCAGAAACTAATAATTCTTCAGTAATTGGATCATATACATCATCTAGAGAAGTTCTACCAACTATTCTCTCTTGTAGAGTTTCAACTATTTCTTCATTCTTCTTCAATGGCTCAACAGTAATTCCACGAAGTGTTCCACAATCGTCTGAATTAACAATTACATCTTGTGAAACGTCAACTAACCTTCTCGTTAAATATCCAGCATCAGCTGTTTTTAAAGCAGTATCAGCCAATCCTTTACGAGCACCATGTGTTGATATAAAATATTCTAAAATCGATAAACCTTCTTTAAAATTTGAAAGAATTGGATTTTCAATAATTTCACCACCACCAGCATTGGATTTTTTAGGCTTTGCCATTAATCCACGCATACCTGTAAGCTGACGGATCTGCTCTTTAGAACCACGTGCTCCTGAATCAAGCATCATATAAACAGAATTAAATCCTTGTTGATCCTCACGAATACGTTTCATTGACAGCTCTGTTAATTCAGCATTTGTTGATGTCCAAATATCAATAACCTGGTTATAACGTTCATTGTTAGTTATTAGCCCCATGTTATAGTTAGCCATAATTCCATCAACTTGCTTGTTAGCAGCATCAATCATAGTGTGTTTTTCCTTAGGGATAATAATATCTCCAAGGCTAAATGATAATCCGCCTTTGAAAGCAAAATTATAGCCTAAAGATTTTATTTCATCTAAGAAACTTGCTGTCTCAGGCACAGAAGTGACTTTCAAGATACCATGAATAATATCACGAAGTGATTTTTTCGTCAAAACTTCGTTAATATATCCAGCTTCAGCAGGTACTTTTTCATTAAAAAGAACTCGCCCTACGGTTGTTTCTATTAATTTTGTTTCTAAAACCCCTGTAGAATTAAAATCTTGCGTACGAACTTTAACTTGAGCATTTAAATCAACACGTTTTTCGTTGTAAGCAATAATTACCTCTTCTGGAGAGTAAAATACCAGTCCTTCACCTAAAATTTTGACTTTGTCAGTAGATTTTCTAAGCTTAGTCATATAATAAAGTCCAAGCACCATATCTTGTGAAGGCACTGTTACTGGAGAACCGTTAGCAGGATTAAGTATGTTATGAGAAGCAAGCATTAAAAGCTGAGCTTCTAATATTGCTTCGGGCCCTAAAGGCAAGTGTACTGCCATTTGGTCACCATCAAAATCAGCATTAAACGCGGTACATACCAAAGGATGCAATTGAATTGCTTTACCCTCAATCAACTTTGGTTGAAAGGCCTGAATACCCAATCGGTGTAATGTTGGAGCGCGATTTAATAAAACTGGATGACCTTTAAGAACATTTTCTAAAATATCCCAAACTACTGGCTCTTTATTATCAATAATTTTTTTAGCAGATTTTACAGTCTTTACAATTCCTCTCTCAATAAGCTTTCTAACAATAAATGGTTTGTATAATTCTGCTGCCATGTTTTTTGGTAGACCGCACTCAAATAATTTTAATTCAGGACCAACAACAATTACTGAACGGGCTGAGTAATCAACACGCTTACCTAATAGGTTTTGACGAAAACGTCCTTGTTTACCTTTAAGTGAGTCAGAAAGAGATTTCAATGGTCTATTTGAATCAGTTTTTACAGCGGAGGATTTTCGTGTATTGTCAAAAAGCGAATCTACAGATTCTTGAAGCATACGCTTTTCGTTTCTCAAGATCACCTCAGGTGCTTTGATTTCTACTAATCTTTTCAAACGATTATTTCTAATTATAACTCGGCGATATAAATCGTTTAAGTCAGAAGTTGCAAAACGTCCTCCATCCAGCGGTACAAGAGGTCTTAACTCAGGCGGAATGACTGGAATAGCTTTCATTATCATCCATTCAGGCTTATTTTCACGATTTTTGTTTCCATCTTTAAGAGCCTCAACAACTTGTAGCCTTTTTAAGGCTTCAGTCTTACGTTGCTTGGAGGTCTCTGTATTTGCCTTATGGCGTAAATCATAGGACAACTGTTCTAAATCAATTCTAGAAAGTAGCTCTATTAAACATTCTGCACCCATTTTAGCTATAAACTTATTTGGATCAGAATCATCCAAATATTGGTTCTCTTGAGGAAGTGATTCTACAATATTGAGATACTCCTCTTCAGTTAAAAAATCCATTTTCTGAACAGCTTCTCCTTCAACATTTATTGCAATACCAGGCTGAATTACTACATAACGTTCGTAGTAAATTATCATATCTAATTTCTTGGAAGGTAAACCTAATAAATAACCAATCTTATTTGGTAAAGATCTAAAATACCAAATATGGGCAACTGGAACTACTAAATTAATGTGTCCAACTCGCTCTCTTCTAACTTTCTTTTCAGTAACTTCCACACCACATCTGTCACAAATAATTCCCTTATAACGAATTCGCTTATATTTGCCACAAGCACATTCATAATCTTTCACAGGTCCAAATATGCGCTCACAAAATAAACCATCACGTTCAGGTTTATGAGTTCTGTAATTTATAGTTTCTGGTTTTAGAACTTCACCTCTAGAATCTGCTAAAATTGATTCAGGAGAGGCTAATCCAATAGAAATCTTATTAAACTTTTTTTGCGTTGTATTGTCTTGCTTTCTTGCCATTTTATAGTATATAAAAATGAAATTATTCTTCTAATCTAATATCTAATCCTAATCCTTTTAATTCGTGCATTAACACATTAAAAGACTCTGGTAATCCTGGTTCAGGCATTGGTTCTCCCTTGACTATTGCTTCATAAGTTTTAGCTCTACCAATTACATCATCAGATTTAACAGTCAAAATTTCTCTCAATGTACTTGATGCGCCATAAGCTTCTAAAGCCCAAACTTCCATTTCACCAAAACGTTGACCACCAAACTGAGCTTTTCCTCCAAGAGGTTGTTGAGTAATAAGAGAATATGGTCCAATAGATCTAGCATGCATCTTATCATCAACCATATGTCCTAGTTTCAACATATATATAACTCCAACCGTTGCTGGTTGATCAAATCGATCCCCAGTTCCACCGTCGTAGAGATAAGTATGTCCAAACCTTGGAATTCCAGCTTCATCTGTAAATTCGTTAATTTGATCAAGTGTAGCACCATCGAATATTGGTGTAGCGAAAGTTCGTCCAAGATCTTTACCAGCCCAACCTAAAACGGTTTCATAAATTTGACCAATATTCATACGTGAAGGTACACCAAGTGGATTTAAAACTATATCAACAGGCGTACCATCTTCAAGGAATGGCATATCTTCCTGACGAACAATTCTAGCTACAATTCCTTTGTTTCCATGACGTCCAGCCATTTTATCACCAACTTTTAATTTACGCTTTTTAGCTATGTAAACTTTTGCAAGCTTAATAATCCCAGCTGGTAATTCATCTCCAACAGAAATGGTAAATTTCTCGCGTCTCAATGAGCCCTGCAAATCATTTTCCTTGATTTTGTAATTATGAATAAGCTCTTTAACTAATTTGTTAAGCTTAGAATCAGTGGTCCATTTGCCACCTATTAAATGGGCATAGTCATCAACGGCATTCAACATTTTTAGAGTGTATTTTTTTCCTTTTGGAAAAACCTCTTCTCCTAAATCATTAAATATTCCTTGTGCAGTTTTACCTCCTACAATTGTAAATAACTTTTGAACTAACACAGATTTTAATTCTTCAAACTTAACATCATAATCATCCTCAAGCATAGAGATATCTTCTTTATCTTGAGCTCTTTTGCGCTTGTCTTTTATAGCTCGTGAAAAAAGTTTCTTATCAATAACAACTCCATGTAGAGAAGGTGAAGCTTTCAAAGATGCGTCTTTAACATCACCTGCTTTATCTCCAAAAATAGCTCTCAAAAGTTTTTCCTCTGGAGTAGGATCGCTCTCTCCTTTAGGAGTGATTTTACCAATTAAAATATCACCTGGTTTAATCTCAGCACCAATACGGATCATACCATTTTCATCGAGATCCTTGGTAGCTTCCTCTGAGACATTAGGAATATCATTAGTGAGCTCTTCATTTCCTAGTTTTGTATCTCTCACTTCCAAAGAATATTCGTCAATGTGTATAGAAGTAAATATATCATCTCTTACAACTTTTTCAGAAATAACAATTGCATCTTCAAAATTATATCCTTTCCAAGGCATAAAAGCTACTTTCATATTTCGACCAAGAGCTAGTTCACCATTTTGAGTAGCATACCCCTCACAAAGAACTTGACCTTTAGATACCTTATCTCCGGAGTTAACAATAGTTTTAAGATTTACTGAAGTCCCTTGATTTGTCTTTCTAAATTTAGTCAAAGGATAAGTAGCAGTATCAGAATCAAAACTAACAAGCTCTTCATCACTGGATCTGTTATATTTTATAATAATTTTTTCAGCATCAACATACTCAACTACACCGTCAGCTTCAGCATTAACTAATACTCTAGAATCAGAAGCAACTTGACGCTCTAGTCCAGTCCCAACAATCGGTGCTTCTGGTCTTAGTAATGGAACAGCTTGACGCATCATATTAGAACCCATAAGTGCTCTGTTTGCATCATCATGTTCTAAAAATGGAATCAAAGATGCAGAAATTGATGAAATCTGGTTTGGGGCAACATCTGTGTAGTGAACTTGTGATGGGTCAACTACTGGGAAATCACCCTCTTGACGAGCAATAACTTTATCCATTGATATTTTACCTGTTTTATCGACAGGAATACTAGCCTGTGCAATCAGTTTATCTTCTTCTTCTTCAGCTGTTAAATAAATTGGATTACCCTTAATATCTACAACTGAATCTTCAACTTTTCTGTAAGGAGTTTCAATGAACCCCATTGAATTTACCTTTGCGTAAACTGAAAGAGACGATATTAACCCAATATTTGGACCTTCAGGGGTTTCTATTGGACATAAACGACCGTAATGAGTATAATGAACGTCACGAACCTCAAATCCAGCTCGTTCTCTGGATAAACCTCCAGGTCCAAGTGCAGATAGCCTTCTCTTGTGGGTTATCTCGGCTAATGGGTTAGTTTGATCCATAAATTGTGATAATTGGTTAGTTCCGAAGAATGAATTTATCACTGATGATAATGTTTTTGCATTAATCAAATCAATTGGAGTAAAAACCTCATTGTCACGAACATTCATACGCTCCCGAATTGTTCTTGCCATTCGAGCTAATCCGACTCCAAACTGAGATGATAATTGCTCACCGACAGTTCTGACACGTCTATTAGATAAATGATCAATATCGTCAATTTCTGCTTTTGAATTAATTAACTCTATCAGATATTTGATAATTGTAATAATATCTTCTTTGGTTAAGACTTGCTTATCCATTCCAATATCAAGATTTAATTTTTTATTCATTCTATAACGACCAACTTCACCTAGGTTATAGCGTTGATCACTAAAAAATAACTTATCTATAATACCTCTTGCAGTTTCTTCATCAGGTGGTTCAGCATTTCGTAATTGTCTGTAAATATGCTCAACAGCTTCTTTTTCAGAATTAGTTGGATCTTTTTGTAGTGTATTGTGAATTATAGCATATTCTCCTTGCTGTGATGATTCTTTGTGGAGTAAAATAGTTTTTGCACCAGAATCTAAAATTTCTATTGTATTTTCTTTGTCAATAATTGTATCTCTATCTAAAACAATTTCATTTCTTTCAATAGAAACAACCTCACCTGTGTCTTCATCAACAAAATCTTCATGCCATGTATTTAATACTCTTGCAGCTAACTTACGGCCTAAAACCTTCTTTAAACCAGACTTTGAAACTTTAACTTCTTCAGCTAAATCAAAAATTTCTAAAATATCTTTATCTCTTTCATATCCAATAGCTCTGAAAAGTGTTGTTACAGGAAGTTTCTTCTTTCTGTCAATGTAAGCATACATAACACTGTTGATATCAGTTGCAAATTCAATCCAAGATCCTTTAAAAGGAATAACCCTAGCAGAGTACAGCTTGGTACCATTTGCGTGAAATGATTGACCAAAAAACACGCCTGGAGATCTGTGCAATTGTGATACAACAACACGTTCAGCACCGTTTATACAGAATGTTCCACTGGGAGTCATATATGGAATAGTACCTAAATAAACATCTTGAACAATTGTTTCAAAATCTTCATGTTCAGGATCTGTACAATATAACTTTAGCCTAGCCTTTAGAGGTACAGAATATGTTAATCCCCTTTCAATACACTCTTCAATTGTATATCTTGGTGGATCTACAAAGTAGTCTAAAAATTCTAATACAAATTGGTTTCGGGTGTCTGTAATTGGAAAATTTTCCATGAAAGTGTTAAACAGACCTTCATCTGCTCTTTCATCAGATTTTGTTTCTAACTGGAAAAAATCCTGAAAGGATTTTATCTGAATATCCAAAAAATCAGGATACTCTGTTTTATTTACAATGGACGAAAAGTTTAATCTTTCAGCTTTTTTTGCTATCATCGATGGACGAATTATTGATTAAAAAATAAAATTTGTGTGCATATTAATTTATACACAAAAGGGTTTAGGTCCTAGAACTACTGGTTCTATGACCTAAACCATTGTTAAGTGGGGCTGTAAAAACTACTTAAGCTCTACTTCAGCACCAGCTTCCTCTAAAGATTTTTTCAAGCCTTCAGCTTCATCTTTAGAAACACCTTCTTTTATTGCACTAGGTGCATCATCAACTAAACCTTTAGCATCCTTTAAACCAAGACCTGTTAATTCTTTTACAAGCTTTACAACTGCAAGTTTGGAACCACCAGCAGCTTTGAGAATTACATCAAATTCTGATTTTTCTTCTTCAGCCTCACCTCCACCAGCGGCTCCACCAGCGGCAACGGCTACTGCAGCTGCAGCAGGCTCTATTCCATACTCGTCTTTTAAAATTGTAGCAAGTTCGTTAACCTCTTTTACTGTTAAATTTACTAATTGTTCTGCGAAATCTTTTAAATCTGCCATTTTTCTATCGTTTTAATAATTTTTTAATTTAATATATGTTTGTATGAGTGCGTACTTATTTATTTAACCCTCTTTTTGGGATAATGTTTTAATAATTCCTGAAAGTTTACCACCACTAGATTTAAGTGCCGAAACTACATTTTTGGCAGGAGACTGTAGCAATGCTATTATATCTCCAATTAACTCTTCTCTAGATTTGATTTCAACTAACATGTCTAACTGATCATCGCCAATGTAGACAGCTTCTTCTATATATGCGCCTTTTAAAAAGGGCTTATCAGATTTTTTTCTGAAAGCTTTAATTACTTTAGCGGGAGCATTTCCAGTTTCAGAATACATTACAGAGGTATTACCTTTTAGCGTAGAAGGTAATTCTCCAAAATCTTTATCTGAAGCTTCCATTGCTTTCTCAAGCAAAGTGTTCTTTACAACGGAAAGTTTAACGTTTGCCTTGAAACAAGCACGTCTTAAACTTGATGTGCTAACTGCATTAAGTCCTGAAATATCTGTAAGATAAAAATTCGAACATTCCTTTAATTGGGCAGTTAACTCTTGTATTACTTGTGATTTTTGTTCTCTTGTCATAATATAATTTTTACTACCTAATTAACAGCTGCTTTAGAATCAACTGCGATACTAGGACTCATTGTACTTGACATAAAAATACTTTTTACATACACGCCCTTAGAAGCAGTTGGCTTCAATTTAATCAAGGTCGACAATAATTCTTTGGCATTCTCTTCAATTTTATCTGCTGAAAAAGAAACTTTTCCAATTGCAGCGTGAACAATACCTGTTTTGTCAACTTTAAAATCAATTTTACCTGCTTTAACTTCGGAAACTGCTTTTGCAATATCCATAGTAACAGTTCCTGTCTTTGGGTTAGGCATAAGACCTCTAGGACCTAAAACACGTCCTAATGGACCTAACTTACCCATTACGCTAGGCATTGTTATAATAACATCAACGTCAGTCCATCCAGATTTAATTTTATCTAAATATTCGTTTAAACCAACGTAATCAGCACCAGCATCTTTAGCTTCTTGTTCCTTATCTGGGGTAACTAAAGCTAAAACCTTAACATCTTTTCCCGTACCATTTGGAAGAGATACAACACCTCTTACCATTTGGTTAGCTTTCTTAGGATCTACTCCTAAACGAACAGCTATATCTACAGAAGCATCAAAATTTGAATTTGATATTTCTTTAACTAGTGACGAAGCTTCATTTAATGAGTAGAATTTACTTTTTTCAATTTTAGCTACAGCTTCTTTTTGTTTCTTTGTTAATCTTGCCATTTCAAATATGTTTATTTGGGTGCAGTTCCACCTCTTACTGTTATACCCATTGACCTGGCAGTTCCAGCAACCATTTTCATTGCTGATTCAATAGTAAATGCATTTAAATCTACCATCTTATCCTCAGCTATTGCCTTAACTTGATCCCAAGTAACTTTAGCAACTTTTTTAACGTGAGGTTCTCCTGATCCTTTCTTTACTTTGGCCGCTTCCAATAATTGCACAGCAGCTGGAGGGGTTTTAATTACAAATTCAAACGATTTATCTTTGTAAACAGATATAACAACAGGTAAAACTTTACCAGGCTTATCTTGAGTTCTTGCATTAAACTGTTTACAGAACTCCATAATATTTACCCCAGCAGCTCCTAAAGCGGGTCCGACCGGTGGCGATGGATTCGCTGCACCTCCCCTTACTTGTAGTTTTACTACTTTATCTAGTTCTTTTGCCATTTTTAAATTTTAGTGACTTGTGTTTAAATTGGAAGCAGTAAACACAAATCTTGTTATTTGTAACAATTTATATTTTATCAACTTGCATATAACTAAGTTCTAAAGGAGTCTTTCTTCCAAAAATCTTAACCATAACTTCAAGTTTTCTTTTTTCTTCATTTATTTTTTCAACAGTACCATCAAAACCATTAAAAGGACCATCAATAACTTTGACAGTTTCCCCTATCACAAATGGGATAGCTATATTCTTATCAGCTTCTAAAGCAAGTTCATCAACTTTACCAAGCATTCTGTTAACTTCAGACTTTCTTAATGGTACCGGATCTCCACCCTTTGTCTCACCTAAAAATCCTATTACATTAGTAATAGATTTTATTATGTGAGGGATTTCACCACTTAAGTTTGCTTTGATCATTATATAACCTGGAAAATAAACTTTTTCCTTCTGTACTTTCTTACCATTGCGTATTTGAATGACATTTTCAGTTGGTACTAAAACCTGGTCAACAAAATTATCTAAACCTAATCTAGATATTTCAGTTTCAATGTATGTTTTAATTTTGTTCTCCTGACCACTTACTGCTCGAACAACATACCACTTTTTATCTTGTTTGACTTCTGCCATTTTCTTAACTATGATTACTTTATCCAATTAAAATACGCTTCTACAACACCAGCAAAGACCGTGTCAACACCCCAAATTGCTAATGAAAATATTACAGAAAATAAAGCAACCAATACTGTAAGGCTGTAACCTTGCGACCAGCTTGGCCAACTTACATTATTCTTTAGTTCATCAAATGAATCTTTTATATATTCAATCATTATACAATTATTATTTTCATTTTGAGTTTATAGCTGTTGGATGCACGTCTAAATTTAGTTGCACGGGTTGAGAGACTCGAACTCCCGACACCTGGTTTTGGAGACCAGTGCTCTACCAACTGAGCTAAACCCGTAAACACAAGTTAAGGTATCCCAAATCAGGACACCTTGACTTGTATTAATCTAACAATTATTAGTCTAAAATCTCAGTTACTTGACCAGCTCCAACTGTTCTACCACCTTCGCGAATCGCGAAGCGTAATCCAACATTCATTGCAATTGGTTGAATTAAATCAACTTCAATAGTCAAGTTATCACCAGGCATAACCATTTCTACTCCAGATGGAAGTGCAATATTTCCAGTAACATCAGTTGTACGCACATAAAATTGTGGACGATAGTTGTTATGGAAAGGTGTGTGACGTCCACCTTCTTCCTTTTTAAGGATATATACTTCAGCTTTAAACTTAGCATGTGGAGTAACAGAACCTGGCTTACAAATAACCATTCCTCTAGAAATTTGAGTTTTCTCAATACCTCTTAATAAAATACCAGCATTGTCTCCAGCTTCACCTCTATCAAGGATCTGACGGAACATTTCGATTCCAGTTATTGTTGAAGTTAATTTTTCGGCACCCATACCAATTATTTCTACTGGATCACCAGTGTTGGCAATACCCGTTTCAATACGACCAGTAGCTACAGTACCACGACCTGTTATAGAGAATACATCTTCAATAGGCATAAGGAAATCCTTATCCACATCTCTTTTAGGTAACTCAATCCAGCTATCTACTGATTCCATTAATTCCATTACAGAATCAACCCACTTTTGTTCACCATTTAAAGCCCCTAAAGCAGAACCTGAAACAACAGGACCATTGTCGCCATCATATTCGTAAAAGTTTAATAAATCTCTAACCTCCATATCAACAAGTTCTAGAAGTTCTTCATCATCAACCATATCAACTTTATTAAGGAATACCACTATTCTTGGTATACCTACTTGACGACCCAATAAGATATGCTCACGAGTTTGTGGCATTGGTCCATCTGTTGCAGCTACAACAAGAATAGCACCATCCATTTGTGCAGCACCTGTAACCATATTTTTTACATAATCCGCGTGACCTGGACAGTCAACGTGAGCGTAATGACGATTAGCTGTTGCATACTCTACGTGAGAAGTATTAATTGTTATACCTCTTTCTTTTTCTTCTGGAGCATTATCAATTTGATCAAATGATCTTGCTTCAGATAATCCAGCATCTGCTAATACCTTTGTAATAGCTGCTGTTAAAGTTGTTTTTCCGTGATCAACGTGTCCAATTGTACCGATGTTTAAATGCGGTTTGGAGCGATCGAAAGTTCCCTTTGCCATGATTTAAATTTTAGTCTTTGTTATATTAGTATTATTAATGTTCATTTTTTTGTCTTAAAAAAAAGAGCCAATGACGGGATTTGAACCCGTGACCTCTTCCTTACCAAGGAAACGCTCTACCCCTGAGCTACACCGGCTAAAACTTTAGAGCGGGAGACCGGGTTCGAACCGGCGACATTCAGCTTGGAAGGCTGACGCTCTACCAACTGAGCTACTCCCGCAATATTATTTTCATCCTATCATTTAAATGTGGGGAGAGCAGGATTCGAACCTGCGAAGTTAAAAAACAACAGATTTACAGTCTGTCCTCGTTGGCCGCTTGAGTATCTCCCCTCAAATAATTATAGTTTCAATATTTTTAAGAACATGAGCCGATGGAGGGACTCGAACCCACGACCTGCTGATTACAAATCAGCTGCTCTAGCCAGCTGAGCTACATCGGCAATTTTGAAGTTATTACACAACAAAAAAGCCCGCCATTTCTAACGGACTGCAAATGTATATGTAATTTTTAATGTTTCAAAACATTTTTGAAATATTTTTATATGGTAACAACAACTAATTTTAAGGTGTTTTATGACAATTAGTTGTTAATCTACACAAAAACATAAAAAATGAAATTAAAATTTTTATCATTTTTTAAAATTTTATAATAAAATATCTGCATTATGTTTCTCTGGGATGAGATCTTGAATAAACTTTTTTTAGTTCAGATATATTATTGTGGGTGTAAACTTGAGTCGAAGCTAAACTTGAATGCCCAAGGAGTTCCTTTACTGAATTGAGATCTGCCCCATTGTTAAGCAAATGGGTAGCGAAAGAATGCCTTAAGATATGAGGGCTTTTTTTTACTTTAGCAGAAGCTTGAGTAAAATAATTTTTAACAACCCTGTAAACCAATGCACTATAAATTTTCTTCCCTTTTTTAGTTAAAAAAAGATATGGTATATCATCAATTGAATCTAACAAATTCCTCTTAATAAGATATAAGCTGATTGTATCTTGTACAGATTTCATTAATGGAATGTAACGTTCTTTATTACGTTTTCCCAAAACTTTTATTTGGTTTTGATTAATGTCAACATCTGTTAATTTTAAATTAATTAGTTCAGCTCGTCTTATGCCTGTTGAGTACAAAAGCTCTACAATTAATTTATTTCGAATATCATCAAAATGATTATTAATATTTAATTCCAATACGGCTTTTATTTCATCTTCTGAAAAAGGTACTTGAATTTTCTTGTTTTGCTTAAGCGCTTTATGATTTAGAAGAGGAGAGCTTTTTAAAACTTCGATTTTAACTAAATATTTATAATATGTCTTTAATGACGAAATCTTACGATTAATAGTGCCATTAGACAAACCCATATCAACTAGCTTTGTAATCCAATATCTAACCTGAGAATAATCAACTTCCTCATGCTCAAGTTGTTTAAATTCAGATTTTAAAAATGAAAAAAAAGATTCAATATCGTTTGAATAGGCTAATAATGTGTGCTCTGAATATTTTTTTTCAAGCTTTAAAAAATCTTTAAATGAGCTTAATGACATAGAATAAAATTGAAAACCTTATAAAATTAATCAAAAAAAATACGTGGATAAAAGGATAAAAACAAAAAAACACCAAAAAGGTGTTTTTTTAAAATATTTTCAAATAAGAAAATTAAATATTCTCAGCGTCTCTAAGATTTTGAATGTATTGAGCTTTTTGTATTTCAGCTCTTCTTTTAACTGAGGGTTTAGTAAATTGTTTGCGGGTTTGCAATGAACGCTTAGTTCCAGTCTTATCAAATTTACGCTTGAATCTCTTTAACGCTCTATCAATATTTTCTCCTTCTTTAATTGGTATTATCAACATAATCTAAAACCTCCTTTCTTTAAAATTGACTGCAAATATAGTTTTATTATTTGTAGTTGAACGAATTATTTTAAAATATTTCTTGCTATTACTAGTTTTTGAATTTCAGTAGTGCCTTCTCCAATTGTACATAGTTTTGAGTCTCTGTAAAATTTTTCAACTGGAAATTCCTTGATGTATCCATAACCTCCATGAATTTGAACAGCTTCATTTGCTATTTTAACGCAGGCTTCGCTAGAAAACATTTTTGCCATTGCACCCTGTATCGTAACTTTTTGACCTTTATTTTTCATAGATGCAGCTTTGTGAATCAATAACTCTGAAGCAGCAATTTCGGTTGCCATATCTGATAATTTGAAAGAGATTCCTTGAAAGCTTGAAATAGGTTTTCCAAATTGAAATCTCTCTTTTGAATATTTCAAAGCAGCCTCATATGCACCTTTTGATATTCCTAAAGATAAAGCACCGATAGAAATACGTCCCCCGTCGAGAAGTTTGAGAGATTGTACAAATCCGTCTCCTTCATTACCAATTAGATTTTCTTTTGGAATTCTACAATTATCAAAAACAAGTTCAGCTGTTTCACTAGCCCGCATTCCTAATTTATCTTCTTTTTTACCACCACTGAATCCTGGAGTTCCTCTTTCAACTATAAAAGCAGACATACCACGTGAATCTCCTTTTTCACCAGTCCTGGCAATAACAACAGCTATATCACCGCTCTTACCGTGAGTGATAAAATTTTTAGATCCATTTAACAAATAAAAATCACCATCTTTAACAGCTGTGGTATTCATACCACCAGCATCGCTACCAGTATTATGTTCAGTAAGGCCCCATGCACCTATGTGCTTTCCTGAAGCAAGGTTTGGAAGCCATTTTTTCTTTTGTTCTTCATTACCAAAATAAAATATATGGCCAGTGCACAAAGAATTATGAGCAGCTATAGATAACCCTATTGATGGGTCAACTTTAGAAATTTCTTCTATTATACTGACATATTCATGGTATCCAAGGCCCGATCCACCATATTCTTCTGGAATAAATATACCCATAAAGCCCATCTCACCAGCTTTTTCTAAAATTTCTCTGGGAAAATATTGACTTTCATCCCATTTCATTATGTGAGGCCTGATGTGTTGCTCTGCAAAATCTTTTGCAGAATTTGAAATCATTTTTTGCTCTTCTGAAAATTGAAAATCCATATAAAAATATTACATACAAATATAATTTAATTAAGATTATTTCTTTGTATTAAAATCTTTAAGTTTTGTTAATTTGACAAGAAATATTTTTAATCATTTTAACAATAAAGCTCCGAAAAAACACAAAATTAAATTACTGTAAAAAATGTTATCAACCGTGTATAGCTCTGAAAGGTTAAGACTGTTGTTTAATTGCGGAAAAATAATTTTGAAGCTCTTTTTTTGCTTTTGGTGCAAGGATAATAATACCAACCATATTGGGTACCATCATTGCAAAAATCATGGCATCAGAAAAATCAATAACGGACCCTAAACTTGCAGCTGAACCAATTATGACAAAAAAACAAAATATTAGTTTGTACATATATTCCATTCTCTTTGATCTACCAAACAAATAAGCCCAACCTTGAAATCCATAATATGACCAAGATATCATTGTACTAAATGCAAATAAAACTACTGCAATAGTCAAAACATAAGGGAACCATGAAATTGCTGATTCAAAAGCTCCTGAAGTTAATAAAATGGCATCAGCATTATTCAAACTTGCATTTGATGGATCGACATAACCAGTAATTATAAGGACTAGAGCTGTCATAGTACAAACTACTACTGTATCAATAAATGGCTCCAAAAGAGCAACAAGACCTTCAGAAGCAGCGTACTTAGTTTTTACTGCAGAGTGTGCAATTGATGCTGATCCTATACCAGCTTCGTTTGAAAAAGCAGCTCTTCTAAATCCTTGGACTAAAACCCCAATTACTCCTCCTGCAACTCCTTGAGGACTAAAAGCACCATTGATAATTTGGCTGAACGCATCAGGAATCATTTTAATATTTGAAAATATTACAAATAAGGAAGCAGATACATAAATAACGACCATGAATGGAACAATTTTATCAGTAACATTAGCTATTTTCTTAATTCCACCAATTATTACAACTCCCACAAGAATAGCCATTACAATTCCAAATAACCACCCTCTTTGATAAAGAAATGATGATTCTCCACCAGTAATATTTTCCAACAACTGAAATGCTTGGTTTACCTGAAACATATTTCCTCCACCAAATGAACCACCAACAACAAATATCGCAAATAAAACAGCTAGAAACTTACCTAATTTTTCTAAACCACTAGACTTCAAGCCTTTTGTTAAATAGTACATTGGACCTCCGTAGACAACACCATTTTCATCAATATCTCGGTACTTGACGCCCAAAGTACACTCTACAAATTTAGACGCCATTCCTAAAAGCCCAGCCACAATCATCCAAAAAGTTGCGCCTGCACCACCAATTGAAACAGCTATTGCAACACCTGCAATATTACCCAATCCAACAGTTGCAGAAAGTGCTGCTGTTAAAGCTTGAAAATGTGAAACTTCTCCCTGATCACTTTCATTTGAAGTATTGTCATTATCAAAACTATCATATTTTCCTCTGACAATATTTATTGAAGTCCAGATTCCTCTGAAATTGATAAATTTAAAATATAAAGTAAAATAAGCCGCTCCAAAAATTAATGGAAATAAAACCCAAAAAACTTTAACATCCTTACTAAATTCAATTTGGTAAAAAATAAAATCTACAAACCACCCAGTAGCTTCACCAAATTTCTCATCAATTATTTGATCAAGTCCCTTATCCTGAGCGTGAGAAAAAAATGGTAGAATTAAAGCGGTTAATAGTTTGAAATTAGGTTTCATGTTTTTAAATTTTATTTTGTCTAGAGGCAATATCCCAAAAAAAAATGGTTTATTAAAATTATCCTTAAAAAGTTTTAAAATAAGTGAAAATTCAAAAATCAATATTATAAATTGAATTCAAATTTTGAATTTGTTTTGACTTACCTAATACAATTATTTTTGAGCCAGGTATTAATTTTTGATTAGCATCTGGGTTTATGTGGTATTCTCCATTGCTGTCTTTGTAACCTATAACATTACAACCTGTCTTTTTTCTAAGATCAAGTTCTAGAATAGTTTTGACATTTGAAACATCATAAAGTTTTTCTACAGGGATCTCTTCAATATTTATATTTTGATTTCCGATTATAGAAAGGTTATCTACAAATTCCAAAAGATCAGGCACAACCACCAAAGAAGCCATATGATTACCACCAATTTGATCTGGAAGTATAACATTGTTAGCTCCAGCAAGTTTTAATTTACTGTAAGAAGTTTCATCAGAAGCTCTGCTAATTATTCTTATGTTTGGATTTATCTGGCGAGCTGATAATACAACAAAAACATTTTCAGAGTCATTTGGAAGAGCGCTTATTAGACATGATGCTCTATCAATGCCAGCATTTATCAAAATATCATCCTCATTGGCATCACCAAAAATACAATTCAAATTATCTCCTTTGATTTTCTGAATAATTTGTTCACTTTTTTCAATAACAACAAAATTATGATTGTGCGCTTTGAGTTTTTTTGCAGCTTGTTTACCATTTCTTCCATATCCACATATAATTATGTGACCTGAAAGATTATCAATTGTTTTTTGCATTTTCTTTTGTTTTAATTCATTGATGTCATTTTTTGATATTAAATACTCTGTTATAACTTTTAGAGCATAACCAACAGTTACAGCACTTGTTAGGATAAGACCTACAGTAAATAATTTTGACTGACTATCCAATGGTTGTACCTCACCAAAACCAACAGTTGTTATGGTAATTATAGTCATGTATATAGAATCAATCCATGAAAATCCTGAAATAATTTTAAACCCTACAATTCCTGAAAGTATTAAAATTGAAAGCAAAAAAATTGCAATATTTAATTTTGACTTGAATACTTTTTCAATTGGATTTACCATGATTTAAATATCAAAAACTGAGCTACGTTTAGAAAAGATTAAATCTTTAATTTTTAACCAAAAAGCTACGAATAAATATAATGCAAAACCAAAACCAAAAGTAACAAAAGTAACATATATGAAAGAAGTACGTACTACTCTAGCCCGCATTCCAAAACGATCAGCTATCCGTTGACAAACGTAAAATCCATTACGTTGCAAAAAATATAATAATTCATAGAAATAATTCACAATTGCAATTTACATAATTAGGATCAAATATTGTACATTTAAGTAAGCTGAGTTCTAATCAATATATCCCATATTTTTCATCCAATCGTCATTAAATATTTTACCAACATATCTACTTCCATGATCGTGAAATAAAACAACTACAACATCATCTGATTTAAAATGATTTTTTAGTTGTAAAAGCCCTTTAATTGCTGCACCAGCAGAGTTGCCTAAAAACATTCCTTCTTTTTGGGCCAATAATTGAGTGTATACTGCAGCATCTTTATCTGATACTTTTGTGAAACCATCAATTATATCAAAATCAACATTCGCAGGCAAAATATCTTCTCCAATACCTTCAGTTGTATAGGGATAAATCTCATTTTCATCAAAAATACCAGTTTCATGATATTTCTTAAAAACACTTCCATATGTATCTATACCCCAAATTTTAATATTAGGGTTTTTTTGTTTTAGAAATCTACCAACACCTGAAATAGTTCCTCCTGTTCCGACACCTACTACAAAATGAGTTATCTTACCATCGGTTTGTCGCCAAATTTCAGGTCCAGTACTTTCAAAATGAGCTTTTGTATTACTTGGATTATCATATTGATTTACATACCAGGAATTAGGAGTTTCTTTACCTAAACGTCTTGAAACAGAATAGTATGATCTAGGATCATCTGGCGACACATCGGTTGGACAAACTACAACTTCAGCGCCAACTGCCTTGAGTATATCCATTTTTTCTTTTGATTGTTTGTCACTCATGACAAAGATACATTTATAACCTTTCACAATTGCAGCAAGTGCTAGACCCATACCAGTGTTCCCTGAAGTACCTTCAATTATTGTACCACCTGGTTTTAGACGACCATCAGCTTCAGCATCCTCTATCATCTTCAAACCCATTCTATCCTTAACAGAATTTCCAGGGTTAAATGTTTCATATTTAGCCAATACTAAACAAGGTAATTCAGAAGTTAATTTATTTAACTTAACAAGTGGTGTATTTCCTATAGTTTCAAGAATATTCTTTGCGTATTGCATTTAATTTTTTTTACAAATTTCATCAATTTAGTAAACAAATCAAAGTATAATAAAGTCAACTATTAAGAATCAAATCTAATTGCTTTGACAGGAGATATTTTTGAAACTAAGTATGACGGCAATAACATTACAAAAACACAAATACAAAATGTGGATAGATTTAAGTAAAGAATTGAAAATATATCTATTTCAACTGGCGCGTTATTAACATAATAAATTGATGGATTCAAAGAAATAGGACTATAATATTTTTGAATAAAAAGTAAGATTAATCCAATTGCATTTCCAATTAAAAGCCCATAAGTAATTAGATGTCCAGCCATGTAAATAAAAACTTTTTGAATACTCCAATTATTACACCCAAGAGATTTTAAAACCCCAATCATCTTTGTTCTTTCCAAAATCAAAACTAAAAGAGCAGTAATCATGTTAATCATACCAACAAAGATCATCATTACAATTATTCCAAAAGTGTTTTTATCGAATATTGATATCCACTCAAAAATGACAGGATACTTTTCCACTATAGTTTGAGAATCTAAATGGGAAGGTATTTCATTATAAATTTGAAGACCTTTTTTTTCTAATAAATCATAATCATCTATAAATACTTCAAATTGACCAACTTGAGTATTAGACCATTTATTCAACCTTTGTATATGATTTATGTCACCTATTAAAAAGGTTTGATCTAGCTCTGCAAATCCTGAATTAAATATACCAACTACATTAAATTTAATTATACTAGGAGGCCTTGTCGAGTCTGATTTCAAAAAATACATTTGAAAAGAATCTTCAATCCTGAAATTTAATCTATCAGATAAGTACTTTGAAATAAGTACTTCATTACTATAGAGATTTGAATAAACTGGTAATCGTCCATTAACTAAAAAATCCTTAAAATATTTCCAATCATAATCCTCACCAACACCTTTAATAAAAAGTCCCTCAAAATCCTTCTCAGTTCTTATTATACCAAATTTTTGTGCAACTCCTTGGATATGATTAACACCATCAATATTGTTAAATTTAGGATAAAATGATTGATTTAACTGCAGAGGATAATTAGAACCTTCGGATGAATTTGAATCAAAGTTGGTTATAGTTATATGACCATTAAATGCAACAGCTTTATCTCTAATTTTAATTTGCAATCCATTACTTACAGCTAAAGCTATGAGCATTACTATGGTACTTACAGCTATCGCAGCAATACCAATTTTTATTATTGGTGCTGAAACACTATTTTTATGGAAATTAGAATTAATTAGCTTTTTAGCTATGTAAAATTCAAAATTCAAATCCAGTTGTTTTTAAATTTCATCAAAAATACAGTTTTATTATTTGTTTCAATTTACTTTATTTCACATTGCTCAAAGAAATTTAATTCATTTTACGAAATAAATAATGAATTGAAAACTACAGAAAAATTAAAAGTTGGGGCGAATCGACTGGACCTTTTACTTCCTGAATTAAAAAATAAGTCTATTGGAATAGTAGCTAATCAAACATCTGTAATTTTCAAGAATCTTTCTGAATCGGATGCAAAATTACAATATACACACTTAGTTGATTCACTGATAAGTTTGAAGGTAGATGTAAAAAAAGTTTTTGCTCCAGAACATGGTTATAGAGGTGTATCTGACGCAGGTGAATACGTTAATGATGGCATAGACATTAAAACTGGATTACCAATTGTTTCACTTTATGGCAAAAATAGAAAACCAAATGCGAATTCATTAAAAGATCTTGATTTAATAATTTTCGATATACAGGGGGTCGGAGCTAGATTTTACACTTTTATTTCAACATTACATTACATGATGGAAGCTTGTGCAAAAATGAATATTCCATTAATAATATTAGATAGGCCAAATCCAAATGCGCATTATGTAGATGGACCAGTACTGAATATGGAATACAAAAGTTTTGTTGGTATGCATCCTGTACCAATATCACATGGAATGACACTTGGTGAATTTGCTCTAATGATAAATGGTGAAGGCTGGCTAGAAAATAATGTTAAATGTGACATCAGAATTATTCCAATTTCAAATTACAATCGTAAAATTATTTATCAACTACCAATAAAACCATCTCCTAATTTACCTAATGCTAAGGCAATAAATTTATACCCAAGCCTCTGTCTTTTTGAAGGAACAAATGT
>Ga0213866_10000468_pt1 | contig 32451 bp, 32 predicted proteins | sample PICome_11_FD_160079 | JGI IMG/M metagenome (GOLD analysis project Ga0213866, IMG submission 160079) | Coastal seawater microbial communities near Pivers Island, North Carolina, United States - PICO284 | ecosystem: Environmental > Aquatic > Marine > Coastal | place: USA: North Carolina... | reverse complement strand
TAAATCTACCTATTACCGGGCGCTCCTCTCTTCCGGCATTACGTTGCTGCTGTTGCAAAATTGTTTCGGCTGTTCTATTTCCTTCTTCTAGGTTAGATAGGCTTGTACCTGAAGCAAAATCCAAGCCTCTGTATAGTATGTCGTTATCTGGGTTGTTGCCATACCTCATTCGAATGGCAGCTTCAATCATGCTATCTCCTTGTGTTGAAGTGTATTGCTCGCTATTTGGTGGGATAGGTATGTTTCTATCGAGAGTTACGGCGGTTCCTGAGGGGATATTAGAAGTATTTTCGTTATTTAATTGTAAAGCCATTTGTCTGTCGGCTTCCTGCTGTGATACTGGTGTTATTATACCCTCTTTAGTTCTTGTTGCCTCTAAAGATCCGTCACGTAATTTTTGACTTCGTTGTGCAAATTCTTCTTTTTGTTGCTTTCGATTTGCTAAATCTTCTTTAGATTCTTCTTGTTCCGGTGTAAGGTTCTTTAAATCATTTATTTTACTTTTTATACGGTCGGTTATAATATCGTTATATTCTTGGTAATTTCTTTCATCTTGTACATAATCTTCCGGGGAGTCTAAAAGTTCTTGTATAGATTTAATCCCTTCTTTCAGATCTTTTTTGACCTCATGTTTGCCATCAGGTTCAATAATTGAACTTAGAGATTCTATAATATCTTTAGGTTCGCCTGTTAGGACACCATTTGTTTTGACGCCTTCTTTTATGCCGTCTTCAGACATTATGTAGGATGATACACCACCAAGAAGACCATCAGCTAGCTCGGCATAATCTTGTTTGAGTTTTTTACTTAAAGGCATAAAGGAGTTCTCTTTATGTATAAATTTATTTAACTATTAAGTGAATTGTAGCAGAATGTAGACTAACTTGAAAGTTTTATCAGCCACTTTGACAATATATATAAATTCTTACCTACTAAGTTGACTATCATTTTTATCGGAAAGTCTGTCTTGGAACTTTGTTCCTTGTTGCGACTGGTGCGCTCGCCTTACAGCATTACCCCTATCTTCGGCACTAGGTAATTCAACTTTCGTTTTTAAATTCTCCGATACCCTGTTGACTGAATCAAAAAGAGAATCTTTACCTTCGCTTTTCTTGGCAGGGTTATACATCTGGTCCAAACCATGTCGCCTTTCTGCGTCATTATCCTGCGCACTTTGTTGCGATAGTTGTTCTTGTGAAAGACTTTTTTCACCAAGTACAATCTCTTTGCCGTCAGGACCTATAACTCTTCCGGCCTTTTCTTTCAACTTTTCAAGCACCTGCTGCGGTGTCGGTCTTGATGGAGAATTATGTATTTCTTGTAAATTTTTTCCATCAGGGTTAAGGCCTGCTTTATCTATATGTGCCTGTTGGAACTCCTCCATATTGTATATATAAAAGCCATCATCAGGCTTATATTCGGCAATTAATTTCGGATCAGCCCCCTTTGGAACGTTAGTACTGAATTGTCTTAGTGGCAATTTGTTTTCAACTACGTAATTAACCGAATCAACTTGGTCCTCATGTCCTAATACCAAGTCAGGGGTTGGCATAAAACGGCCTGTTTGTTCACCTCTGGCGTATGATCTTTCGAGCGCAGTTTCAATATTTAAAGCAGCACCATATACTTCAAGGGTTGCTTTATCTTTAAATTTTCCGACGGTCCAATTATTTGCACGGGCATAATCACCAACCATATTGGGCGCTGCACCTGACTCATGCATATCCAGCCAACCTGCAACCATCGTATCCATTATACGGCTTGATTCAGCATGTGTAAGTGAACCATGATCTTGTTTGTTAGCGTCTGTAACTGCAAGTAAGGATTTTTTGTAATTATCGGGATTGAATTCAACTGCATCAGTGCCTATACCCGTTTCTTCTCGAGCCTTCTGATTAACACCCGATTTACCAGATGCTGCACCACCTATAACCACCACTCCCTCTGGTTGTTCACTCTTACTTAAAGAGCTAAGCCGACAACTCTCTACAAGATCATGCCCCTGCTCCTCTAGAAAAAGGTTTAACCCTCTTGTTTCCAGGTCACCATTCCACACTTTGTCTAAATTGTCTTTAACAATCCCCGACACAACCTGTGTTACTTGCTCTCCGACAAGTTTGTCACCCACATATCGTTCTAAAAACTCTTGTTGATTAGCTGGTTGGTTTAAATATTCCTTATCACTGTCTAACAACCTTTGGCCAGAAAGTTCAATCTGCAAATTTTCTATACTACTATTTGCAAGATTTACTACATCCTCGGCTTTGTCTCCAAACAGTTCTGCGGCACGCTCTGATGAAACAGTAACGGCTCCACTTTCTGTAGAAAAAATGCCAGATAACTTGTCTCGGATACCAATTTCCAATTCATCTATCTGTGCCTGCTGCCCTTGTATTGCAGGTTTGATATCATCTTCATAAAAAGCCTTCCATATTTTGGGAGCCAATTCTTCCTGGCCATTTACTTTTATAGACCCAGCGGCTTCTTCAAGTGTAATAATTCCCTTATCTACTGCTTGCTCTACTTCTTCACTAGTTGCATATGTATGTTTTCCGACGGCCCAAACATCTTCAAAATTCATACTCAACGAAGTTTCTTCTATTGCTTTATGCAACCCTATTCTGTCCGCCGAAAGATTTTCAGACTGATGATAACGGCCGAACACCTTGTGTCGCAAGACATTATCACGACTTATTTCTTCTTGGCTCCTCTTTTCTACAGGCGAATAGAATTCTTTATTCTCGAGGGTTGGTATCGTTTTTTTGTGTGAATCTTCAGAACTTGGAACATACCATTTGGCAACTGATGACGATTCAGCATCTTTATCTATATTAACATCATTAACCATATAACTCCTTATTTAAGACGGGCTATTCACTTAACAACCCATCTGGCCTCTCCGAAAGCCCAGTTTCCTGTTCGTCACGAGTCTGACATGCACGTTCCTTTGCTTCTTGTTCTTTCCTTTTTAATATTTCTTTCAAACTGTCTTTATCGTTTTGAGAGTTTGATTGCTCGTCAGTCATTATTATTCCCTTTACGTTTTTTTATTGCATAACCATTCAGTGTCTATTTGAATCTCCCATCAGGCCTCTCTGAAAGCTCGGTTTCCTGCTCTTCGCGGATTTGAAGGGCACGTTCTTTAGCTTCATGCTCTTTATTTTCCAATATCTCGCCAATCTTATCTTTGAACATACCGTCTGGCCTCTCCGAAAGCCCAGTTTCTTGTTCTTCTCGAGCTTGACGAGCACGTTCCTTAGCCTCTTGCCCTTTCTTTCTTAATATCCGGCTGAGTTTCTCTTTGAAGAAATCATCCGATATATTAGAAAGCCCGCTCTCTTGCTCGTCACGAGTTTGGCGAGCACGTTCTTTGGCTTCCTGCTCTTCTCTTTTTAAAATACTTTCCAAAGTAATCATCCCGTAAAATCGGTTAATAATTTATAATAATACCACAAAATGATGTATTCTCAAAGTGTTGATTTGGTGCAGCTTGGTCAAGTTTTGCGCTCCAAGGAAGCAGTTCTTCAAGCCTTTGGCGATTATGATTTTGTATGTGGTTTAGCACATATTCAAGATATTTCCTCGGATTAACATTGTGATAAGCTTGGCAGTTTCTATCAATGAGAGGACGTGCTTTTGATACATCCTCAGCAGGCTGTTTCGTAGGTTATCCTGAATTACACTGAAACTTTCCAATTACCCGATTTAGAGCCTTTACGCCAAAGAAGAGAAATACAGCAAGGGTGGAGTTTAGATTTATAGCTATGATTACTCTACAAAAATATTTGCAAACTTGTTTTCAAGCGTTTCGATTTCATCATTTGTTAGTGTGGCGAACTCTTTATCTTTGGCTCGCTTAGAAAGCTTGCCATTATTTTGATATAAAAAACGAACAAGCAGGTCAGCCAAACGATCGGGCATATCAATATAGTTATTGATAAAAACCTTCATCTCATCATACTTTTGGAGATACGATATTTCTTCTGGCAGTGCTTTTGTGACCGTTTCCTCAACACATTCATAAAAGAATTCTGCTTGCAGCGTCGCATCAAAAAAACGGTAAAGATCAAGTGTGTCATTTAATACTTCAACATTTCCTTTGTCGGTTGCCCGCCATTGGATATATGAAAGCCTTGGTTTTGAGTGTGCCTCTAAAGCTGCTCGATATTCTGTTATGCGTTTTAAAATTATTGAGGATACAGGAAACACCAGATTATCTGGTGTAAATCCAGTCTGAATTAGCATGTGATGCAATAAATATCTGTGCAGACGACCATTTCCATCCTCAAAAGGGTGAATGAATACAAATCCAAAGGCAATCAATGTTGCAGCAAGAACGGGTGGAAAATCGCTTTCTTTTAGTAATGTAGCAGTTTCAATCAGTCCATCCATTAATTTGTCCAGATCATCATGCTTTGCAGATATATGGCTTGGAATGGGCATGTTGGTTGAACGATCATGGCTTCCAATAAAGCCCCCTTCTTTTCGATAGCCCATAGTGACAAAACGGCTATCTGCAAGCACTTCTTTTTGTAGTCGCTTTAATTCTTCTTTTGTTAAAGGTATTTTTCCTGCCTGACCAATAATGCGCCCCCAACGCTCCGCTCTATTATGAGGCGGTGTTTCACCCTCAATGGCGTAGGATGCTTTAGAATCTTCTAATAGCAAGAAAGCCGCAGCGCGTAACAACATATCAGGGTGAACTGCCCCAACATTTTCTAACGCTTTTTCGGATAGAGTTTTCCCAATAAATTGATCCAACTTTTCTGTCCGTCGTATTAACGGGCAAAAATTTTTAACACCCGAAAGATTATTACGGATACGGTGACGTTTAGAAGGGCGGGGTGTGGCTGAATATTGGAGTTTATCATCAAGTAAATTGACAAAATTTCCTTGCGATAAATCTGGTCTATTCAGCTTAACATCTAGAAGATATTCATATAAAAACCAAATACGGCGAGAATATGCGCCATTTGGTTCTTTTGTAACAAGTATCTCAATATCACTTTTGTCAATTTTCGTAAAAAGGGCGTTGAGAACAGCAAGGTCAATACCCTCATACCTGATAGCAAATACCAAATGACCGTATAAACTATCTTCTGGTGCATGCCGTGGAGTGAACACACGCCAACTATTCGTCTCATACTTTGTGTGTTTTTCGCTGATAGCGGCAAGAGCAAATGGCAAAGGAACATCAAGCTCGTATCTGTTGATAAGATACGCATATCCAGCAAGAGATGCATTTTGTTCTGGTAAAGGTCTATTTACTATCATATGGCTATTATCACATGAAAAATGCTTATAGTCCATGAAAAACACTTATATTAATCGCATTTCATGAAAAACACTTATATCTTACTCCCCATCCTCTATCACGCTTTTTTTTTAAGAAGACGGTTTTCCAGCATGCTTTCGGCCAACAATTCTTTAAGTTGGACAGATTCAGAACGTAGCTCTTTAATCTCTGAACTAGTGGCCTCTCGAACAGCATCACCTGACAGACTCTTCTTGCCAGTCTCTAAGAATGTTTTGCTCCAGCTGTAATATAATAGATTCTGGTTTATACCCTAACGACGTAGATGGCGGCAGAGAGTCATTCATACTGACGGTGTAAGTCATTGTTAAATAGGGGTTGGTAGTCCATGGATTTTACATATGCCCCCATTTATGCCCCCAAATTATTTTTTGTTAAAATATTTTTCTCTATGCACTTGAAGGTATTTTTGTTGTTCAGGTAGAAACTCACCTACAGGTTCAGCTTTGTATAGTACATATGGTAAGAAACACATTAAAATATGTGATACACAAAGACAGAAAAACTGTTATGTCTGATCTTAAAATGGTATATAAAGCGCCTAACAGAGATATTGCTGAAAGTAGGTTGTTGGAGTTTGAAGAAAAATGGGGTGAAAAATATCCCGTAGTCATCAAGTCATGGAAAAATAACTGGGAAAACCTTGCACATTTCTTTCAATACCCTACAGATATTAGAAGAGTAATATACACAACAAATCCTGTAGAATCATTCCATGCACAGATTAGAAGGGTAACAAGAAACAAGCCTTCATTTACTGGAGAAAACGCACTACTAAAACTGGTATTTTGTGCAATTCAAAAAATAACTGAAAAATGGAACTCTCAAATTCCTAATTGGGCTTTGACTATTTCACAGTTAGATGTATATTTTCCAGACAGAATTAAATTCTAAATGACACACTTATTTGGATAGTCCCTGCCATCTTCATTGGTAGTATTCCAAAATAGACCGTTATGGGCAACTGTATTGCGTATGTCCCTTAGGTTACTAGTTTCATTGTCATTTACACCTAAGACCTTTCCATTACGGTTTCTTGGCAACTCTTCAATGAAGTTATGAATTATTAAATTAATTCTTGCTGTGAGATGGTATATAGGTTCTATATCTCTTCTAAAGCTTAATTCATTAGAGCCGTTAAAAATAATAATATGCTGATTAGTCAAACAGACCAAGGCCATTCCCCGGTTGAGAGGCGCCTTGTATTCTTTGAGTCCACTTAGCATCTTGTTTAGCAAGCTTGGCTTGCTCCCGCTGTGCATGTCTGGCTCTATGAGAGTCAATATCGGGTGCAAATTGATCTCTGAAATCTTTGTTTCTGTTTAGTGAGGGGTCAATCTTAATCCCATTTCTTTTAAGTAATTGCTTACTTTCTTCATCAAGCCGTTTGTCAAATTGCCTATCAAGAACGGCCTTTTGTAAAATTTTAGGATCTGCATTAGGGTTTATTTGAAGGCCTGTTAGTACTAGACCTGAATCATCCTCACGAGGAATTACGGAAAATAATACTTCTTCTTTGCCTACACTTGCAGCTGCAATCTCATGTTCACTGGATTTTGGGTCTAGTTTGTCGGTGCTAACATGTTAGGATGTAGAGAAATATCTTTTTGGTGCCATAGCGTACACTTTTGTATATTCTCCATCATCATTTGTGCTGTAATTTGCAGCTGTAGTAGCTTTTGTTGTGCCTGAAACAACTCCAGAAGTGTTGCTAGCCTTTCCTGATTTACTGCCACATCATCCATTCCGGGTTTGTTTACCGCTACCGGAGTTCCAAAAAAACCCGTTAGTGCAGCCAGATAACCCGAAGCATTTTGCCATGGAGTATCATATGCAAGAACGGCCGGCGTAAATCCCTCATTGAATGCCCTATCTTTTTTAGTGTCGTCGGAAGCACCCCTTGGGTCACCCCTCATAATAACAATGCCCTCATCGTTATTTTTAAACTGTACATTAGCGGGTGAGTTTTCTAGAGAGCTTTCAATATGCCGGTCTCTTGCTTCTCTTAACGCAGGAACAGTAGTAAATAATGCGTTAAATGCACCATTTACACCCTCAACAAATTCTTTAGTCCTATCTTGTGGCATGTTATAATTACACGTATTTAACTTAATAAATCTTTATAAATGTGCTAGAATGTTATTAACAGCTATAATAAAATGTGCTAACACTAAGTGCGATTGTATCATAATAACAACGGGAGAGCAAGTTTTTGAAAGATTATGCAACAAAAGCATTTAAAGAATTTTACCATTTGATGGATGACATAAAGGACGAATATGCCAATAAACGTAACCATACTGAAGTTTTGAACCAAGATGTTCTAAGTTCAGCAGATAGGCCGGTGCGACATGGGCCTTTGCATGTTAGCAGAGTGGCCTATTATATACCGGTATTAACCAACCTTCTTATTAATAATGGTGATGAAGAGGCAAAAAAACTATCGCAAGAAGAGCTAACGGCAATGCAGGTTGCGGGTCTTTTGCATGATTCGGGGCGGACGTCTGATTTGTCTGGTGATGCAGCATATTCTGACAGCGAAATTAGAAGCGTTACCAATTGTATGGATTTTATGAAGAAAAATGATGTCGTTGCTTTGGAGAAGGCATTTCAAATATGCCACGCCGCTTCTGCTATGGAGCATGGCGGACCCGAAATTTATGAGAATGTGATAAAATCAGCCGATTCTTTAGACGTACTTAGATCCGATGATTTTGACTTTGATCCAAATAAAATGGCATTGTATCGACAGTCCGGTGATAAGGTGAAAGAAGATTTGCATGTTATCATTGACGCTGCTAAAGAAAGGTTGGTTCAGCAGGGTGACTCCCCTAAGGAGCTTGATAGTTTTAGCCAGCAAAATAAAACCATCCAAGGTGCTTTTGATACTGATAAGAGGTCAAAGCTGGAAACCGGTGATATATTCGGGAATGTTGAAAAATCTATGAATGAAAGCCCTTTGCTTAAAAACTTATATAATGGCGGTCAGTTAATTACCTTACACAAAACCCCTGAAATTAGGGTAGGGAGCTTTGTGGATATGATTAAATCTCAAACTATAGATACGGGTTTACAAAAGTTTTAAAACGCTTGTTAATAATGCAGTTAATATTTTGCTCTCCTACAAAGTGATATCGCATCATAAAAGTGTGTTGCCTGTAGTCATTCTTAAATTTACATGATGTTGTTTTGTAAAACCTATACCATTTTTGGTTCTCGGTTACTAAAGCCTTACGCTTGTTCTTATCCGTTAACTTTGTTCGCTTTCTTTCTTGTGAAAACAGGTTGTATGTGTCTTTCTTTCTTGAGCTGGACGTGCTGTCAAAAATATTTCTTATATCTTGTTTTAACTCTTCTTTTGCAACGCTGTTTTCTATGTTAGCGAGCTTGGTTTGCCATGATTTAATATGCCCCATGTATAAGTGTGCAAAATGTGGAGGCATAAGCATTGCAATAGCCTCTATGAAACTCTTATCGGTAAACTTCTTTATTTTGTTTTTTGGCTTCCTATCTGTGAAGTGTTCAAGGTAGTGACGTGCTTTAAGTAATGTTTCAATTATTGAAATAAAGTCTGTTAATGAGAGAAATATTCCATGCCTTAGACGCAACCTGTCCTCAATGACATTCTTATAAGATATTAGGTTGTTAGGAAGCTTGCTTTTGTCTTGGTGGTCAAGGATTTTTAAGAATTTTACAAAGTCACCTTTGAAGCAATCAAGCGTTTGATGCCACCTTACCTTGTCATCAATTATCGCTACTAACAATTCTTTATTGTTGATTTCATGCTTTGCAAACTCCCTAACAGCTCTTTTTCGGTTGACCGCTGTTTTGCTTGTTCCACTTAATGAGTCCCAGAATATACTCTGTATATATGTTCCACATAGCCTTATAAAATATAGGGTGTCAGACCTGTAGCCTGATAAAGTTTCTAGTGATGATAAGTTAATTCTACTCATGGAGTTGATAATATCTTTTTTAACAATATAGGCAATGCTAACGTTTAGATAAAAAAGAAGCTGGGAGTTATCCCAGCCTCTCTATGCTATGCTACATCTTGGCTTTCCATCTTGTCCAGCCTTTGCATAATGGCTTTTAGTGGGTCGTCTTTATCGGGCTTGCCAATGTTCTTTATAATATCGCCTTGCCTGTGAACATCTACATAACCGTAGCTTACAAAGGTTGTAAGTGGGCTTTCATGTCCTAGGTTTTGACTCCATGCCTTGAACTCTTCAGGATTCTTGCAAAGCTTCTCTCCAAGATTAACTATTGTTTTTCTGAAGGTGTGAGGACTGTAATAATCAAGCTCTGCTTTGATAAAGGCTTCTTTAAAAACCTTCATTATAGGGCTTGCACTTGTCCAGTGTATAGGCTCTAAACCTCCACTTGAGAAGCTGTTTTGCTCATCAAGCTCTAGCTTGGTTCTAGGAAAAACAGGGTCATCATTTCCGTATAGCTTTTCTTCTTTTAAGTAACGTATCCAATCAATGACAATTTGTTTAATGTCATCACCAACGGGAAAGAAGAAAGTATCAATGCGTTTGCGGAACTTGGTCTTTACTTCACGGGGGTCTTGCTTAACAAGCCCGTGTTCAAGGTCTATATGCTTTAGTTTCAAAGATGCAATAGCACCGTCACGCATACCCGTTAATATGGTAAAAGCTAAAAGGGCTTGGTTGCGTTTTTCAATGTCCGTATTGCTTGGCATAGAAAATATAACCTTCCTTATTTGCTCCAATGTAGGGTAGGGCTTAAAGCCCGTTGCTTTGGCTGCCCTTGTTTCATTTTCAGATAGGCTAAGATAGTCAACATGAAGTATATTTATACTCTTCTTGTAGCCTTTTTGGTATCCTAGCCACTTGAAAAAGTCCTTCAGGTTGTTAATTGTACTATTCATAGTAGATAGGCTTAATGAATCACCAGAACGCTTTGCCTTTGTTTCTGATAGCCTCTTTTTAAAGCCTATAGCAAGCTGTTTTGTTATGCTGAAATCTTTATAGTTGGTGTATTCTTCCCAGCGTAAAATTGACTTGCGTATATTGTCAATGGTTAATTCTGACAGTTTTTTAGCCTCTTTTAGATACTCTAAATACTGCTTCTTAATCCTTTCGTTTGAACTGTTAATTTTCATCGTTTTTTATCCTTTGTTTTTGTTATAGATAGTGGCGGTGGTTTCACACTCTACTAGGTGTTCATTATCTACCGATTGCAAGTTGAATATTTCCTTATACTTTTGAAGGTCTGATTGGCTTATAGCCTTGTTGATTTGCGTATTGCAAATTATACAGAATCCTTTAATAATAGGGTTATTGCCTTTGCTGGTGATTAATGATGTTTTGCCTTTAGGTCTTCTTGGTCGTTGGCACTTGAGGCAAAACATCTCGTTTGGTTGGCACTTATGCTTTCGCTTTTTCTGCCTTTGCTGAAGAAATCTTTTAAGCTCCGTTCCATGCAGTAGATAAGGTGATATATTGTCTATAGGTTTCAACCCTTCTTTGTTAATCCAGCTATAAGCAGTACCTTTTGTGATGTCGAGAGTTTCGCATATTTCAGCAACATCATAAGAGTAGTTTGCTTTTATCCTTCGATAGTCAAATGTTCTTCTATGTTTCTTCATTGGTGTTTTCTCCTAACTGTTGAATTAAATTGTGTATGTCTTCAGTTTTCCAAGCTGCAATTTTTTTGCCTAGCTTAACTGGTTTGGGGTATTTGCCAGTTTTGACTCCTAGCCACCATGTGGACTTGCTAACAGGTATTAGGGGCGGTATTGGTGGTTCGGACTTTGAGTCGCCTAAGATATGCCATATTCTTAAGTAACCTTTTGGCTGTATGTTGTTAGTTTCTTTCATTTTTATAATCTCAAATTAAATTAAAAGTATATGTAGCTACTACTACCAGTTGTTTGTAAATTTTTTTATGTCATAGTGATAACTCCTTTATTCGTATTTTTGTGGCTTGAATTGACGTGTTGAAATCTTTTGACAGGCTTCCTATTGTGTCACCTGCTAAACTTTTCATATGGTATGAATATCTTAATCTAAAGGGAGCTTCTGGCATAAGTAGGTTCGATGCAAACCTATTAGCTTGCAATTCCATCCTGTTTTGTTCCTTTGTTCCAAGTGTCATATAGAAAACTGGGTCGTAACCTTCATGAAACACATAGTGTCCTACTTCATGTGCTATGGTAAACCTAAGAACTTTTTCATTTGTTGACTTGTTATTTCCTATTGGTTCAAGGCTAGAGTCTATTAGAATAACTTTTTCTTGGGCAATAAGCGTTCCTAGTGTTTTTTTGTCGTTTGTTTCATTCAATGGCTCGTAGTAAAAGTTCAAGCCTAAACCGTATGCTATAGCTTCTATATTAGTTTCGTATATATCTGGAGGGGGCGGTGTCTTCTTCTCATAGTCGCTTATAAGTGAGTTAGCTTTACTTGCTATTTCTTCATCTGGTATATACCTAACCTTCATTGTTCTTTTTCGCCCTTTCTCTTAATAGTGATGCGTATTGAGTAGGGTTGCTTTTTATGATGTCGAGCAATTCCTTATCTACTTTATCGGCATAAGATAGCAATATGTCTTTATCTGTGTTTAATACCCTTGCTATTTCTTTTATTACGGTTTCAGAGGGAGCTTTAAATTCTCCTCTTTCTATTTTGCTCATATAAGTTGGTGTGACATCAACTTTGAAAGCGAGTTGCCTTTGGCTTAAGCCTATCTTTTCCCTTAGCCTCTTAATCTCTTCTCCAAATTTATTCATAATAAATGCCTCTCCTGTAGACTGTATGTATTGGTAGTAACATATACCATAGCAAGTTGTCAACAAGTTATATATAAAACATGCAGAGTATATTCTTTTATTGGGTTTTAAAGTTACCCTCAATCACATTGCCACCGCCTGTTTTTAAGGCTCGTTCTATATAATCACTCCACCATTGCATCATTTGACGGCGTTCTGGTAGGTATTTTGCAAAGTTATAGCTTGCCTTTACTTCGTTGCGTTCGGCATGTGATAGCTGAATTTCAATGACATCTGAGGGGAAGCGGTTCTCATGCAAAATCGTTGAGGCTGTAGAACGAAAACCATGTGTTGTTGTGCGTCCTCTATAACCCATGCGATACAGGGCATATAAAAGAGTATTCTCACTTATGGGCTTGTTTGCATTATTAACATTTGGGAATAAAAGCTCTCTATTGCCAGTGATTAATTTTATCTCTTCTATAATTTCCAAGCTTTGTTTTGAAAGAGGGACTATATGCTCTTCCTTCATTTTCATGCGTTCGGCTGGGATTCTCCATTCTTTTTTATCAAAGTTGAACTCTTCCCATCTTGCCCCCCTTATTTCTGTTGTTCTAAGGAAGGTATTTATTAACAACTTAAATGCAAGCTTTGTTAATTTATCGCCTTGATATTCAGTGTCGTATTTTTCAAGCTTGCTAAGAAAGTCGGGAAGCTCTTTTTCAGGTAGTTTGTTGTAATGCTTCTTCTTTCTTGTTTGCAATGCCCCTTTTAAATCAGCGGATATGTCGTGTTCGGCTCTTCCTGTTGCTATTGCATATCTGAAAATTTGTCCGCTTGTCTGCATTGCTCTATGTGCAATATCAATAGCACCCCTTTTTTCAATCTCTTTTAGTGCTACTAATAATTCAGGGGCTTTTATTTCGTTAATAGGTCTATAACCGATTTTAGGGAATATATCGGCTTCTAATCTAGTTAAAACATAATGAGCATGTCGCTCTGTCCAGCTTGGCTTTTTTTGTTCGTGCCATTCTCTAGCTATACTTTCAAAGCTGTTTTCACTGTTAATATGCTTTGTAATTTTTTCAAGCTTCTTTTGTTGTGAGGGGTCTATGTTTTCGGCAAGCAGCTTTCTTGCTTCATCTCTTTTGTTGCGAGCCTCTTTTAAGGAAACCTCTGGATACACTCCGATTGAAAGACGTTTTTCTTTTTTATTATAGCGATATTTAAAACGCCAATATTTACTGCCGTTAGGCATAACCTCAAGGTAAAGCCCCTTTTCATCACTCTTTTTGTATGATTTGTTTTCAGGTTTAAAACCTTTGCAAGCAATGTCGTTTAAGGGCATTTGGGGGCATCTCCTATTTTACCTTAATTTATGCCCCCATTTATGCCACCAGTTGGGGGCATATGCGTTAGGACGGTATAAAACTATATAGGACTTAAGATAATAGCTATATCTTGATATATCAAGGAAAATCGGACTTGTTAGGAGCGTGTGAAACTAGAAGATGGCGGACAGAGAGGGATTCGAACCCTCGATACGGGGTTACCGTATACTCCCTTAGCAGGGGAGCGCCTTCAGCCACTCGGCCACCTGTCCGCATAAATATAAAGGCTAAATTAACCTTGGAAAATGCTTTTTAACTAGGAAAATAGCTTTTGGCAAGCACAAATCTTAGGTAATTTTGCTTATAAGGAGAATTCTTTTGGAATATTGCTGCCGCCACTTGATGAGTCACTATCTGATTCTTCTTTTTTATCAGTTGCTTGTGGTTCATCTGGAGCTTTGGGTTGTTCTGAATTATTTTCTACGGCTTGTTTCTTTTGTTGAGATTCTTTTTTCTCGTCAGCCTCAATTAGTATTCTTTTGTAATGGTCGGCATACTGGAAAAAATTTTCAGCTAGCACTCTATCACCAGAAGTTTTAGCGTCCTTGGCTTTTTCAAGGTATTTTTCATAGTTAGATTTTGCTGCTGAAAGATTTACTACGTTATTTGGATTATGATTACGTCTGCCACCGTTATTGCGACTGTTACGCGTTCTGTTATTGTTGTTGCGTGAAGAGCGATGTCTCATATTGCTCATATAACTTCCTAATTTTTATTTATTAACCATTATTTGAGAATTTTTATCTAACGTTGTAAGTAATATTTTAGATAAAAAATATGCTCGTTATTTTTGTGATGTAAATAAAAGAAAAAATACTAAATCAATCTTTTATTATGCGTGTTGTTTTTTCACAGTAACGCATCTGTTAATTCCGGCTAAATCTTTTTTATAAGATACAAAATTTAAATTATTATTTTCCAGAATTTTCTTTACATCAGCTTCCTGTCCAACCCCATGCTCTAAAACAGCAAATCCGCCATTAGATAATAATCGGAATAAGTCAGGTGCTAAATCAATATAACACTCAAGTCCGCTATTCCCGCCATCTAATGCATCTTTAGGCTCGTAATTGGAAACTTCAGGCTCTAATCCCTCAATATCATTATTTCTTATATATGGAGGGTTACTAATTATAAGGTCGTACTCGCCCTTAACATTCTCTCCCCAGTTACTTACTACGAAAGAGACACGTTTGGCAAGCTCTAATTTTTTTGAATTTTCCTCAGCAACTAAAATTGCACCCTTACTTTTGTCAACACCAACTCCTTCTGCTTCTTTAAATTCAGACAATAACGTAAGCAAAAGGCAGCCAGTACCAGTGCCAAAATCAATTATTTTTTTAGGAGGCTTCTTATCTTTGTATATATGTAAGACCTGCTCTATCAGACTTTCAGAATCAGGTCGGGGGTCGAGAGTGTCCTTAGTCACTTTAAATTCCATTCCCCAAAATTCACGTTTTCCAACTATATGCGACATGGGCTCACGTGATTCTCTACGCTTTATTAAGTCGTTAAATATTGTTTCTTGTTGTTGTGATAATTGCCGTTCTCGGTTTAAGAAGACATCTTCCCTTGATGAATTTATAGCATGTGCCATCAATAAATCAGCATCCAAAGAATAGGAGGGTATATTTACTTTTTGTAATCTGCCTTTAGATTCTAACAGAAGTTCTTTTATAGTTGCCATTTGCTGTTTATTTTGTGGAGAGAAAATCAAAATATCTATATAGCATATTATGTAAAAGATGTAAAATTTTTGTATTAAATGGTTTATTTTGATGTGAATAAGTGTTGTTTTACAATGGGTTGTTATTAGCCTAAACTGTTGTTCTTGTAAAATCGTATTGTCTGATATATTGTTTGTGCCCAAATAAATATATTAGGAAAATAGCGTATGCTAAGTATATTGGACATAACGCAGTACGATTCATTTCATATGTGGTTTGTTTTGTTGCTTATTGCAGGAACGATGTTCGCGTATGCTGTAGATAAAATACCATTAGAAGTGACTTCAATAGTGGTTTTTGCACTATTGTTATTGTTCTTCCATTTTTTCCCTCTTACTGGTAGTGACGGTAAGAATCTACTCGATACCGGGCGTATAGTTGCAGGCTTTTCTAATCCCGCATTAATAGCAGTTATTGGATTGCTGGTAGTCGGGCAAGCGGTGGTGCAAACCGGTGCATTAAATGAAATAGCAAATCTGATAATGAAAATATCAGGCAATAATGCAATTATTGCCATTGCAATGTCCCTTATAGTGGTGATGTTGGTTAGCGCTATATTGAATAACACTCCTGTTGTTGTAATATTCATACCGATATTGGCAGCACTTTCAAAAAGTATGGATATGTCGGTCAGCAAGGTTATGATACCGCTTTCATATGCCGCCATATTAGGTGGTATGATGACCCTTATTGGTAGTAGCACCAACCTTTTGGTTTCTGGTACTTTAGAAGAAATGGGGCGTGAACCTCTAACGTTCTTTGATTTTACCGTACCTGGTTTCATCATGGCTTCAGTCGGCTTTTTATATGTGCTTTTTATCGCCCCAAGGTTGTTACCTGACAGGGCATCATTTGCAAAATCACTTGTTGGTGACGATGAAAGACAGTTCATTGCACAGATAGAAGTTGATAGAAGTTCGGATTTTGTAGGCACTAAATTAGAAGAAGGTAAGTTCCCTGATTATCCAGATATCAATGTGCGTATGGTGCAAAGGGGAGAGCACGCATTCTTACCGCCTTATGATGAAAATATGGCTATTCGCTCAAGGGATATATTGGTGGTTTCAGCTACCAGAAAAGACCTGACCGAGCTTCTTGCCAAGCAACCGAGCAGCTTATTACAGAACAACCCAGGTGCCTCAGAGGTGGCAGATGATACGGATTCTGATACCTCCATTCAGTCCGATGTTAGTCTTGCAGAGGTGGTAATAACTCCGACATCAAGAATGATCGGAAGAAATCTTGAGCAAATAGGTTTCCACCACCACTATGATAGCGTGGTGCTTGGTATTCAAAGGGAATCAAGGATAATTAGGGCAAGAGTGTCTGAAATAAGATTGGCAGCAGGTGACGTTTTGCTAGTGATGGGAAAGCGTAATGACATAATGAACTTGCGTGACAGTAAGGATATGCTGCTTTTAGAGTGGTCGGCCGAAGAGATACATTCGGGCAATAAAGCAAAATCTGCTGCAGCTATCTTAACGGCAGTGGTTTCACTGGCTGCTTTAGATATTGTACCTATTGCAATATCGGCCTTTGCAGGAGCGGCGGCTGTTATTGTGGTGGGTTGTATAAATTTAAGGCAGGCAAGGCGTGCAATTGATAGTCAAATAGTGCTAATTGTTGCAGCTTCCTTGGCACTTGGAGCTGCTTTGCAGGCAACAGGAGGTGCTTCTTACCTTGCAAATGAAATGGTTGCGGTTATGTCGGGGGCAAGTCCTTTAGTTATGATGTCGGCTCTGTTTTTGATGATGGTGGGTGTGACTAACGTATTGAGTAATAATGCAAGTGCAGTATTGTTCACTCCGATAGCAGTTGAGATAGCCGTAAAGCTTGGAGTACCTGTTCCAATGTTTGTTTATGCGGTTATATTTGCATGTAATTGCTCTTTTATAACTCCGATAGGCTACCAAACGAACTTGTTGGTAATGGGGCCGGGGCATCATAAGTTCTCTGACTTTATGAGGGCTGGATTACCGCTGGCGATTATTGTTTGGATAACATATACGGCGTTTGCCAGTTGGTATTTTTAAAGAAATTATAATGCGCGTAAAAAAAAGCTTTCCTTGTTTTTTATACGCAATTAACAAAGCTAGGTAGGGTATATGACCAAGAAAAAACCTGTAATTTGGGTGTTGGCGGATGATAGGGCAGGCAATGTAAATCAGGTTTTAGGTGTAGCTGAGGCTTTAGGGTTGCCTTTTGAGGTTAAAGATATCGCATACGATGATATGGGAAAATGGCCTAATTTATTACGTGGTTCAACATTAAAAGGGGTCGACCTTGAAAATAGCTCTGAAATATCCTCTCCCTGGCCTGATATAGTTATAGGTGCGGGCAGAAAGACAGCGCCTGTTGCCAGATATATAAAGAAAGTTTCGCAAGGCCGCACCAAAGCTATCCAAATAATGTGGCCAGGGTTTCCATACAGGCATTTTGACCTTATTTTTGTCCCCCAGCATGATGGAATAGCACCTGGTGGGCGTATCGTTAATACAGTTGGCTCTCCCAACCGAATAAATAAAAAGGTGTTGGTGTCTAAAAAGAAAAAATGGCAAGAGGCGTTTTCTTATTTGGAAAAGCCTTATGTGGCGCTTTTAGTCGGTGGTGATACAAAAAAAGGTAAGTTCACTCAAGAACATGCACGAGAACTGGCAAATAAAGTTAATTTGTTCTTTCAGGATAAGAAGGGGTCTTTGCTGGTAACAAATAGCCGCAGGACTAGCCAAGAGGCCGTCGATGTGCTTAAAAAAGAGATAAAAGTAAAATTCCATTACCATGATTATTACAGTACTAATGAGAACCCTTATTTTGGCTATTTGGCAGTAAGTGATGCCATAATTGCAAGTGGCGATTCTATATCAATGTGCTCTGAGGCATGCTCGTCAGGTAAGCCTGTTTTTATATATGCTCCTGACAGTTTAACTCCTGATAAACACAAAAAATTCCATCAAAATCTATATGAAAAAGGGTGTGCAAAGCCACTAGATAGTAACTGGGAGAAGTGGGATTATACACCTTTGGATGACACAAAAAAAGTTGCTTCTATCATCCTTGAAAATTTTTGTTGATAAAAATTTATTGTCTTGACCTAGTGGTGCAATATAAACTATAAATTATAATAGGGTGTAGGACATTCTACGTATAGCGTAAATTATCACAGTGTCCATTATAAGTTATATATGGTTTTTTTAATGAGTTTTATCAGAAGTTTAGTTTCAAAAGTATTGTTCATTTTTGCATTATCATTGACATTTTCAATGCAATCTTATGCAGGTGATGTGGTTAACCTTACTCTGGGCAAGAATAGTGCAGAAATTATAGAGCTGCCAAAAGCCATGAGTCATGTTCTTATAGCGGATAGGAATGTCGCAGGTGTTGTAAAGCATGGCTCTAAGAAAGTTTCTGTAATTGGCCATGACTTGGGTAATACGGATATAAGGTTCATGAACGGTAATCGTATTGTTAGGCAGGTTAATGTTAAGGTAACACAAGACCTAAGGTCAATAAAGCGCTCATTGAGCAGTTTGTTCCCAATGCAAAGAGTAGGTGTGGAAGTTGTAAATGATAGCATCGCATTAAAAGGTGCGGTCAGTGATGCGCAAACGGCAGCTCAAATGGTGAAAGTGGTTCAACAATATCTTGGGCAGGAAGGAAAGGTGCTTAATTTGATGAGCTTGAAAGCCGGTCAACAGGTTATGTTGAGGGTTAGAGTCGGTGAGATTCGTCGTGATACATTTAAAAAACTTGGTCTTGGCTTGCATGGAGTTATATCATCAGGTTCTGCTGTGCTTGGTGCGTTAGAGCGTAATGGTACTTTCAAGGTTCTGGCTGAGCCTACGTTAATTGCTATATCGGGTGAGACGGCTGATTTCCTTGCAGGTGGCGAAGTGCCTGTTCCTGTGTTGCAGTCAGGTAATGTTATGTCAGTTGATTATAAGCCAGTTGGTGTAAGCGTTGAGTTTACTCCTGTTGTGTTGTCTGAAAACCGCATAAGATTAAATGTTTCTTCGGAAGTTTCTGAAGTTGCCAGTAAAGTGGTTAATGTAAATGCTGTTTCAGTTCCTTCTATTACGACAAGGCGTGCTAATACAACTGTAGAAATGGCTTCAGGTGAAAGCTTTATGATAGCAGGTCTTATTCAAGATAATGGAAAGTCTAATATCCATAAAGTTCCTGGCTTAGGTGACCTTCCTATTTTAAGTACTTTGTTTAGAAGTGTGGACTTTCAAAGGAATGAAACTGAGCTAGTGATAGCAGTTACGCCATATTTAACTGACCCTGTAAGTGGCAGTGATATACGTCTTCCAACGGATAATTATGTTCATAGGTCGATGATGGAAAGTGTGTTCTTGGGCAATATAGGTGTGAAATCTAATAGAACTAAAAATGCCGGATTAGAAGGTAATGTCGGTTATATAATTGATTAGGTGGTGATTATGCGTGTATTTGTTCTGTTGGCAGTGTTTTTTATTACTTCGTGCGAAACTAATAATATAGCTAAGCAAGTTAGGCCAGAGAATCTGTTGAGCAGTAATGTTGAGGATGTTTCATTTACTATATCTGGAAGTGAGTCGGTGGATTCTATGTTTGAATGGATAATAGATGATAAGCCAAATAGTGCTTTGTTAAGCTGCGCTAGTGGAGACTCTTTATGCATTGGTGCTGAAAGAGTGTTAAGTGACTTGTCGGTTCCTTACCGTATGGATGTGGTTCCTGGGGAGGAAAGCTCTGTATCATTGGTTTATAACAGGTTGTTAACAAGAGATTGTAGTAATGGTTTGGGTTGTGCAATGTCTACTAACATGATAGGCGCAATAACAAATCAATCTGATTTTACTAATCCCGCACTTTCTGATTATCATGATGCACAAAAGGCTGTAGAGAACTACAATAATTATTATAGTAGATAATTAGTCAGCCAGTTCTTTGGAGCGCTTGGTTGCTGCATTTATTGTTTGTTTTATAAGTTTTTCTAAAGAGTCGTCTTTTGTAAGTGCGTCAATTCCGGCTTGTGTTGTACCATTGGGGCTAATCACCTGTTCTTTTAATTCACTAACTGATTTTTTAGAGCTTTTTGCCAGCATGGCGCTGCCAATTACAGTATCAATTGCTAGTTTTGTTGCGATCTCATGGGATAGTCCTTCATCAATAGCCGCGTTAATCAGGCATTCGATGAAATGAAAGACGTAAGCAGGCCCACTTCCTGCAAGGCCGGTTGAAACATCCATTAGCGACTCATCATCCAGCCAAATTGCGGAGCCGACAGATTCAAATAGTAATGAGGCTATTTCTTTTTGCTCATTTGTAACCTTAGCATTTGAACACATGGTAGTAATGCCTTGGCCTATAAATGAAGGTAGATTTGGCATAGCTCTGATTACCGGGGCAGAGTCACCTAAGTGCTTAGAGAAAAATCCAAGTGTTTTGCCCGCGGCTACTGAAATAAATAAACTTCTACCGTTAGCGTATTTTTTATAGCTTGTTAAAACGCCTTCAATTATTTGGGGTTTTACAGCAAGAATTATAATGTCGGCTTTGAAGTTAGAAGGTATTTCTTCGGCAGTGTTTACAAGTTTGGTTCCAAATTCAGAACCTTTTCCACTTGGAGATACTATAATAGCTTGAGATTTTGATTCAAGGTTCGGAAGCAGGCCGCCAAAAAGGGCGCTTCCCATTTTGCCGCAACCGACAAGGAGTATATTTTTGCTAATCATTTTTTCGCCTTAAGTTTCTTCTCTAACTCAGTAACTTTTTTCTCAAGCTTAGTTTGTTCAAGGCGAGCTTTTTCAGCCATCTGCTTTACTACTTCAAACTCTTCACGAGTAACAATCTCGTGTTTGTTCATAAGCTCTTCCACCTTTTGGTGAGCGGCTTGATCGAATTGTGATCTCATATCGGCTACTGAATTAAATGCTGTATCCATTGCAGAACCTGCAAGCTTGGTAAGGTCTTCAAAAAATTTATTATCTTTATTCATGACAGTTATTGCTTTTATTTATGTGAAAGTCGTAATATATAAGCATAAAAATATAATTGAATAAATAACAAAGTGATAGAATATCCAAATATAGACCCTGTACTGATAGAAATAGGCCCTCTTGCTATAAGATGGTATTCGATAGCTTATGTTCTGGGTATTGTTTTTGGAGGGATTTATGCTGATTGGCTTAATAAAAAAGCTCCAGTACAAAAAAATCTAAAAGTTTTTGATGATTTTATGATGTGGGCAATAATAGGTATTATTATTGGAGGGCGTTTTGGATATGTGCTGTTCTATAATTTTGAGTATTACATTGTAAATATAACTGAGGCTATGAAAATATGGCAAGGGGGGATGTCGTTCCATGGTGGCTTCTTGGGAGTGGTTGTTGCAAGTGTAATATTTTGTAAGAAAAATAAAGTTAATTTGTGGGTTTTATTTGACCTTCTAGCTTGCGCTGCGCCAATCGGCCTGTTATTTGGACGGATAGCTAACTTCATAAATGGTGAGTTATATGGGCGTGTTACGGATGTGTCCTGGGCCATGGTTTTTCCGGCAGGAGGGCCTGAGCCTCGCCATCCTAGCCAGCTTTATGAGGCATTCTTGGAGGGGTTGGTTTTATTGGTCGTTCTTTTCTTTGTAGCTAACTACACTAAGTTAAAACAAATGCCGGGAGTGTTGGCAGGTATATTTGTAAGTGGATATGCTATATCTAGGATAATAGTGGAAAATTACAGAGAGCCTGATGAACATATAGGTTTTTTATTCATGCAGATAACAACAGGACAAGCTTTGTCGTTCCCGATGCTAGCTATAGGTTTACTGGTTATTGCATATTCATATAAAGTCGCTAAGAAAAAAGAGCCTCAGTAGATAATTGGTAAATGCAGCAATGGATATAAAAGAGCATATTAAACGCAATGGTTCTATAACGGTCAGTGAGTTCATGGGCTATGCTTTGCCGCAATATTATTCTCAGCAAGAGCCGTTTGGAGCCAAGGGGGATTTTACTACTGCACCTCAAATAAGTCAGGTCTTTGGAGAAATGCTTGGCATCTGGGTAGCATCAATGTGGATTGAGATGGGGAGACCTTCTGATATAGCAATCGTTGAGTTTGGGCCTGGAACCGGGACGTTGATGCAGGATTTTTTAAGGGGAACGGCTAACGTTAAGGGATTTCATGGTAGTGCTGAAATCCATATGGTGGAAAGTAGTAGCAGATTGCAAAATGTGCAAAAACAAAATTTAAATGGTTTGCATGATAAAATTAGCTGGCATGATAACATAGCAACTCTACCGCATAAAAAATCCTTTTATATAGGAAATGAATTTTTTGATGCATTGCCTATAAAGCAATATGTGAAAACTCTTGATGGCTGGTGTGAAAGAATAGTGGATGTTGAGAATAATGGTGAGATGGGTTTTGGGCTGTCACCTGTTTGTAGTTTTTCCGATAGTTTTGATAGTGAGCATCCTGATGCCCCTGAAGGTAGTTTTTTAGAAATAAACCAAGCTGCGATATCAATAATGAAGGATATTGCGAAAAATATTACTGAATATGGTGGAGGTGGGGTCTTCATTGATTATGGGTATAGCCATTATGGGTATAGAGACACTTTGCAGGCGGTGAAAGAGCATAAGTTCCATGATGTTTTGACTGATATTGGTAATGCGGATGTTACTGCGCATGTGGATTTTGTCGCATTGGCTGGTGTGCTTGCAGATAATGATATAAATAGTTATAGTATAGCAACGCAAAAGGATTTTCTGTTATCTTTAGGTATTCAGGTAAGGTCTGAGATGCTGCTTAAAGGAATTTCGGATAGTAAAAAGTCTGACGAAATAAAAAGCGCTGTCATGCGACTTATAGACCCAAAGCAAATGGGAAACTTATTCAAAGTCCTTACCTTTGTGGGTTAGTCAGGAAAACTATCCATCTGAACTGATTGAATTTTTTTGTTTTTTATTTTTAGATGTATAAAAATTTATTTATTTATTTGAAAATATGTGTATGTTGTAAAAGTGTGCGGAGGCTTGTTCCGCTATATATAAGAATATTCGTTCTTAAAGTAAGAGATATAATCTGAAAAATAAGAATGCCCTAACTGTTTAAAAAAATAATGTGTTCACGGATGTTACTTTTCGATAAAAAAGTCCCAATTACAAGAATTCTGGTTTCGTCTACAAGTCGTCCTGAGCATAAGTTTATGGAGTATTTAATAAATGCCAAAAAGAATTTTAGTCGACGCAACTCATGTAGAGGAAACTCGCGTTGTTGTATTGGAAAATGGTCGAGTAACGGAATATGATTCTGAAACTTCTGTAAAAAAACAATTAAAAGGAAATATTTACTTAGCAAAAATAACCAGAGTTGAACCTTCGTTACAATCTGCGTTTGTAGAGTATGGTGGTGACAAACATGGTTTCCTTCCTTTTTCTGAAATACACCCAAATTATTATGATATTCCTATCGCTGACAGGGATGCGTTACTTAGGTCAATAAGAAGCAAGCAGTCAAGAGATGATGATTCTGAAGATGAGGATGAACGCCCTGAGAAAGACTCGTCAAGTTCAAAGGCCGAGAGTTCAGATAATGACAATGATGATTCTGAAGTTGATGTAGTTGCAGTTGAAGAAGAGCAGGAAATCGAAGAAGAGAAAAAACAGGACGAAAACCTATATCGCAAATATAAGATACAGGAAGTTATCAAGCGTAACATGATCGTTCTTGTTCAGGTTGAAAAAGAAGAGCGTGGAAATAAAGGTGCATCTTTAACGACTTTCATATCACTTGCCGGTAGATATTGCGTTTTAATGCCTAACTCACTTCGCAAAGGCGGTGTTTCAAGAAGGATAGAGAATCGTGAGGATAGAAAACGCCTTAAATCAGTTCTAAGGAATTTAAGTATTCCAGAAGATAAAGGTTTGATAATCAGAACCGCAGGTGAAAAAAGAGCGGAAGACGAGTTAAAGGCTGATTATGATTATCTGGCGGGCCTGTGGAACGGGATATTGGAAATGACCAATAATTCTACAGCTCCGGCTTTCATTCATGCTGAAGGTGATATAATTAAGCGTACAATGCGTGACCTTTACAGTGAAAAAATAGATGAAGTTCTAATTGAAGGAAATGAAGCATTTAGCACGGCTAAGGATTTTATTAAGATCGTTATGTCGGGGCATATATCAAGAGTTAAGCAGTATAAAAACAAAGTGCCAATCTTTACCAGATATAAGGTTGAGGAGCAAATTGCAGCTTTATATAACCCTGAAGTATCATTAGATTCAGGTGGAGCTTTGGTTATAAACCCAACTGAGGCATTGATATCAATTGATGTTAACTCAGGACGTTCAACGGGACAAAGAAGTGTCGAAGAAACTGCGGTCAGTACTAATATTGAAGCTGCAAGGGAAGTTGCAAGGCAGTTGAGGTTACGAGACCTGTCGGGGCTTATCGTTATCGACTTTATTGATATGCTTGAGCTAAGGAATAAGAAAACCGTTGAAAAGGTGTTGCGTGAGGCATTCGCCGATGACAGGGCGAGAATACAAATAGGGCGTATAAGTACTTTTGGATTACTTGAGATGTCCAGGCAAAGAATGGCGGCGAGCTTTCTGGAAATAAATACCATGGTATGCCCGCATTGTGATGGAGCCGGAGTTGTTAAGGCTACTGAGTCAAATGCAGTTACAGTATTAAGGGCGATTGAAAATGATGTTAGCCGTTCTAAGTGCAAAGCTGTTGGAGTTTTTGTATCGCAGGACGTAGCTATCTATATACTTAACAATAAAAGAGAGCCACTTAGCAAAATTGAAAATAAATATAACGTTAAGGTTTTCCTTAATGTTGATAATGCTGCTGCGGCAAATAGTTTCTATATCGAGAAAATGAAAGGATATAGTGATGCTGAAGAGGCTGTTGCGCTAAGTCAGGATAAGCCTTCTTCTAAGTCAAAGCCGCTGGTTAAAGCTAAAAAGGAACAAGTACAAAAAGATAATGTTGAGCAGTTCCAGGATAAAAAATCCAGACGTGATTCTAAGAAGAAAGAAATAGAAGAGAAAAAATCAACTCGCACTGTCGGTGTTGAGAATATCTTTGAAGGTCTTTGGAAAAAGATAGTTGAATAGAATTAATAAATGAATTGCTAATGACTAAATTAAAATCAGCAAAATGTGAACATTTAAGCGGGGAGATAACTGTACCCGGCGATAAATCCATTTCTCACCGAAGTTTGATATTTGCATCTCAGGCTATAGGAACGTCAACTATTAAAGGTCTGCTAGAAGGTGAGGATGTTATAGCTACATCAAAAGCTCTAAAGGCTATGGGTGTTGATATAAAAAAGCAAGAAAATGGTAGTTGGGTAGTTAAAGGTGTTGGTGTCGGGGGCTTAAGCGAGCCTGAGTGTGAGCTTGACCTTGGTAACTCGGGTACGGGTGTTAGACTTTTAATGGGCTTGGTTGCGCCATATGGTTTTAAGACGACTTTTACAGGTGATGCCAGTTTGAAAAAAAGACCTATGTCACGAGTGATGAAACCTTTGGAGAAAATGAATATAAGGTTTGAGTCTAAGACGGGAGGGAGATTGCCACTGACGGTTATTGGTAGTGATGAAATAGTTCCGGTGAGGTATGAATTGCCTGTAGCATCGGCTCAGGTTAAATCCGCTATATTGCTTGCAGGGCTGAATTGTCGAGGGGAAACTACGGTTATTGAGCCAGTTGCAACTCGTGACCATACTGAATTGATGCTAAAAGGGTTTGGAGCGCAAATAGCTGCAAATGAAAATAATAACGGTGGGCGTGAAATAAAACTAAAAGGTCAGCCTGAATTGAAAGCAATGGATATTGATGTGCCGGGTGATCCTTCATCAGCTGCGTTTGCTGTTGTTGCAGCTTTGATAGTGCCGGGCTCTGAAATACTTATAAAAAATATCTGTACCAACCCATTGAGAACAGGTCTGTATGATACCTTGCTTGAAATGGGTGCGGATATTGAGTTCATAAATAAAAGAGATCAGGCCGGAGAGCCTGTGGCGGATGTTAAGGTAAAATATAGTAAGCTAAAGGGTGTTAAAGTTCCTGCTGCAAGAGCGGCTTCTATGATAGATGAGTATCCTATCTTATCAGTTGCAGCTTCTGTAGCATCCGGTGAGACCCTGATGGAAGGTTTGGAAGAGCTGAGAGTAAAAGAAAGTGACCGCTTGCAAGCGGTTTCTGATGGTCTTGAGGAGTGTGGCGTAAAATTTGAATCAGGCAGTGATTGGTTGAAGGTTATTGGCGGTGAAGTTTCAGGTGGAGGTCTGGTGAAGACTCATCTGGATCACAGAATAGCTATGTCATTCCTTATTCTGGGCATGGTGGCTAATGAACCTGTAGAGGTTGATGATTCGGAAACTATCAATACAAGTTTCCCTAATTTTGTAGAACTTATAAATGTACTAGGTGGAAAAATAACTTCATGAATTTCTTAAGGCAGTATAAGAAATATGGAAGTATCCCAAGTTCCCATGACTTCATAAAATTCTTTGCCTTAATTATAATGATAATTGACCATATTGGTCATTACTTTTTCCCCGAGCAGTTAGCATGGAGGGCTGTTGGGCGGATAGGTTTTCCTGTTTGGTTCTTCTTATCAGGATACGCTAAAAAATCAGATGAGTTTCCAAAAGAGCTTTTCATATTCGCAGTTCTTTTGGTTTTAGTTGATTTGCTATTTAAGTTTCCTCTGTTGTCAGTTAATGCACTCTTTACCATAATTTTTTGTAGATACTTCGTTCACAGTATAGTTAAAGAGAGAACCAGCGATAAAAGTCTGCTTATATGGGTGGTGATGCTAATTATATATTATTACCCTTCGGCATTGCTTTTTGAGTATGGAAGTTTGGCATTGTTATTTGCGCTTTGGGGGTACATATATAGAAATAATCCTAAAAGTAGGCAGAGCCTTGTTATGGGCATTACAAGCTGTGTACTTTTTATAGCTACGCAATTTATTGAATATTCGTTTAGCTGGTATGAAAATTTGATTATGATAAGTGGTACAATATTTGTTATTGTTTTGCTGCAAAATTTCAAAACTTCTTTTTATGAAAAACTTGAAGGCAATTTTTTTGCTAAAATAGGGATGTTTTTCGGTAGAAATACTCTCTATATGTACTTTATTCATATATGTTTATTTGTAGTATTATCTTATTTTATGTATATTGAAAAGCATCAGGAATTTTCCTGGTTCTAAAGTTTATAAAGTTTTTTATTAAATTATAATTTTAATCAGCTATGATACGCCATAAATTTTTAAGAGTGATATTAATTTTTAGGCTTTTTACATATAAGTGTAAGTTAGGTAGGAAAATATAATGAAAGCATTTTATCTTTATTTGATTATTCTATTAGAAGGATATGTGGTCCTTTCAACGGAGCTTGTTGCTATCCGGCAGTTGGTGCCTTTTGTTGGCAACGGTACAGAAACAGTTGCAATCATTATAGCTGCTGTTTTAATGCCTCTTTCGTTTGGTTATTATTCAGGCGGAAACTATCAGATAAAAAATAAAGGAAAAAAGCATCTATCAATAAGAAATAAGTTGATAAAGAATGTTATAAATTCAGCTGTAATATTGGTTCTGGGTATTTCGTATATCTTGCTGGAAATATATTTTGGTATGTTCGAAGCTTTGGGAATAAAGCACAGGGTGTTGCAGGCTACTATATTTTCAATGATTTTCATGGTTTACCCTGTTTACCTTTTGGGGCAGACAGTTCCTCTTGTAAGTAATTATTTTAGAGGCAGTAATCTATCGAAAGCTACAGGAACCATACTTACTTTCTCAACAATAGGTTCGTTCGTAGGTGCTACATTTTCAACTTTAGTGTTGATGGCGACTATCGGAGTTCATAATGTTATAATTGTGAATATTGCCTTATTGGTGGTAGTGGTTTTCATATTAAATAAAAAGACTTTCTCATATAATAACATTCTAATTATATTTATTCTTTTGGCATCATATGGGCTAAATGGCGAACATATGTTTAAGTCGATCGGCATTGTAGAAGATAATAATTACAGCCTGATAGTTATTCAAGAAGGTGAAGAGGAAGGAACCAAGATACTGAATATAAACCGCAGTTCTTCGGCTAAATTTTCGGAAAATCCAGACCAAAGATTCCCCTATCTAAGGTTTATGGAAGAAAGGTTTATTGACACTATAGCTAATAACAAGGCAAATGTACCGCCGAAATCTATTTTGGTCATTGGTGCTGGTGGATTTACTTTTGGTCAGGATGATGGCTATAATGAATATACTTATGTAGATATTGATTATTCATTGAAAGATGTGGTTGAGGAGCATTTCTTTGAAAGGAAATTAAAGGATAATCACAAGTTTGAAGCGATACCTGCGAGGGCATTCCTTAACAAGACCGATAAAAAATTCGATGTTATATTATTGGATGCATATACTAATGTTATATCAATACCTTTCCAGCTCATTACAAAAGAATTTTTTGAGCAGGTTAAAGACAGTCTGAACGATGATGGTGTAATGTTGTTCAATGCTATAGTTAGCCCTAATTTTGAGGATAGATTCAGTGTAAAGCTAGATAACACTATACGTCAGGTGTTTAATCCGGTGAATCGTCAGGTTGCATCTTGGTACAATGGATGGACCGGCAAGAATGAAGCGGGTAGAACTAGTTCAAATGTAATATATTCATATCGTCATAGGGATTATTCTAAAGATGATTATACCGATAATGTGAATACATATTACTTAGATAGATAAACTAAATTATAAGGTCATGTTTTTTTATGATAATAGCAATTGATGGACCAGCGGCGTCAGGTAAGGGTACTTTAGCAAAAAGATTAGCAGAGCATTTTGACCTTGAATATCTAGATACTGGAAGTATATACCGTGCATTGGGATATAAAATATTAGAAGCAGGCGAGAGCCCGGAAGATGAAGAAGTAGCTGTAAAAATGGCAAATGAAATTACGGCTGAGGATTTGAAGAACCCGCATTTATATGATGAGGGAATCGGACGAGCTGCATCTATTGTTGCTGTAATCCCAAAGGTTAGGGATGCTTTGTTCCAGTTTCAACGCGACTTTGCTAAGAGTGAAAAAGGTGCTGTTTTGGACGGTCGTGATATAGGAACGGTCATATGTCCTGATGCAGATTTAAAGTTCTATATTACAGCCGATATTGAAGCTAGAGCAACAAGGCGATATAAACAGTTGCAAAATCAAGGCATATCGGTTATATACCAGTCTGTGTTAGAAGACTTGCAAAGACGTGATGAACGTGATAGTGGCAGGGCTGTAGCACCATTGGCTATTGCAGAGGATGCGGTTAATATTGATACTACTGATATGCAAGTGTCTGAAGTATTTGATGAAATAGTTGCAGTGGTTACTGGTGCAAGAAGAGATTTTGCTAAAATAAGCGGGCAAAAGTAACGGGTTTTTCGGAGCTTTTGTAGCGATTAATTTGCTATATCTAACATATTTTAACCGTTCAAAAAGTTATTTAGACTTTTTTTATAACTTGGACATTTGTTTAACTTTTTATAAAAATAATTATTATGACTAAAAATAACACTGCTAAAAAAGATGAAGAATTTTCAACAAAGGAAAGTTTCGCGGACCTTTTTGAGCAATCAATCAAAGAAGAAAAAATTGAAGGTTCGGTAGTAACCGGAACTGTTGTAGCAATCGAGAACGATATAGCAATCATTGATATAGGACTAAAAACAGAAGGTCGTGTTTCATTGCGTGAGTTTGAGTCAATAGATGAGCAAGCTGATATTAAAGTAGGTGACCAGGTAGAAGTTTATCTTGAGCGTATTGAAAGTGTAAGTAGCGGTGGCTCAGTTGTTAGCCGTGAAAAAGCAGTAAGACAAAAAGCTTGGGAAACATTGGAAAGCACTTGCAAAGATGGCGATATAATCGAAGGTACTATTTTCGGACGTGTTAAAGGTGGATTTACTGTAGATATAAATGGTGTTATTGCATTCTTGCCGGGTAGTCAGGTTGATATACGCCCAGTGAAAGATATTGGTCCATTAATGAACATCAAGCAACCTTTCCAAATTTTGAAAATGGATACTAAACAAGGAAACGTAGTTGTTTCACGTCGTGCTATATTAGAAGAGTCACGTGAAGAAGAGCGTTCAGAAATGCTTGCGCAAATCAAAGAAGGTGTTGAGCTTGAAGGTGTTGTTAAAAATATCACTGATTATGGTGCGTTCGTAGACTTAGGAAGTGTTGATGGTCTATTGCACGTTACTGATATATCATGGAGCAGAATAAGCCACCCTTCAGAAGTTCTTTCTTTAGGTCAGAAAATCAAAGTTAAGGTTATCAAGTTCAACGAAGAAACTAAGAGAATATCACTTGGTATGAAACAACTTGATGGAAATCCATGGGCTGGAGTTGCTGACCGCTTCCCTAAAGGAAAGCAATTTAAAGGTACGGTTACAAATCTTACTGATTACGGTGCATTCGTTGAAATAGAGCAGGGTATTGAAGGCCTTGTACACGTTTCTGAAATTAGCTGGACTAAGAGCAATGCTCACCCTGGTAAGCGTCTGTCTGTAGGTCAGGAAGTTAATGTAATGATTCTTGATATTGATGAAGATAAGCATCGTATTAGCCTTGGAATGAAGCAATGTGAAGATAACCCTTGGACAGCATTTGGTGAGAAATACCCAATTGGTAAGATTATTGAAGGTGAGATCAAAAATACAGTTGATTTTGGTTTGTTCATAGGTCTTGAAGGCGATGTAGATGGTCTTATACATTTATCGGACATTACTTGGGACGATAACTCTGAGGAAGCTTTAAAAGAATATAAAGTAGGTCAGGTTGTTAAGGTTAAAGTTCTTGGTGTTGAGCCAGAAAAAGAGCGTATTAGCCTTGGGATTAAGCAACTTAGCGATGATCCAAGAGCTTCTGCTGTAGAGTCTATAAGCAAAGGAAGTCGCGTAACTTGTGTAATATCTGATGTTAAAGATGATGGTATTGAAGTCTTGATAAATGATTCACTTAAATCATTCATCAAGAGGAATGATCTTGCTCGTGACAGAGTTGACCAACGTAGTGACAGGTTCGCTGTTGGTGATAAAGTTGATGCTAAGGTTATTGGTGTTGATAAAAACTCAGGTTCAGTTTCTGTGTCTATTAAGGCTTTGGAAGTTGAGGAGCAAAAAGATGCTATTGCTGCTTACGGTTCTGCCGATAGTGGTGCTAGCTTAGGTGATATTTTGGGAGCTGCTTTAGAAAATAGCAACTCTACAAAATCGGATAAGAAGTAACATTAAAATTTTGTAATTTGCAAGCTATGCTCTTTTGAGTATAGTTTGTAAGTTGCATTATTTGTTATGTTGAACGAGAGTTGTTAATATGTCTTTGTCTGCAGATGAGTTGTTAGACCGAATGAAGTTAAAATCGGAAGTTAAAAGGTGGAGGTATCTCACGATACTTATATCTGTGCTTCTGGGGTTTTCTATATTGGGTAAAGCTGTAAATGTTTCAGGTTCAAAAGAAGATTATATTGCAAAAGTAAATGTAAGCGGTGTTATACTGGAAAGTCAAGAGCGTGATAAGGTTCTGGAATCTTTAAAGGACAGTGAGCATGTTAAAGCTGTTCTAGTATATATAAATAGTCCCGGTGGGACTATCGTCGGTGGTGAAAAAATATATAATTCACTAAGAGCCATTGCTGAAGTGAAGCCTGTTGTAGCGGTTATGGGTAGTCTGGCTGCATCAGGTGGTTATATGGCGGCAATTGCTGCTGATAAGATCTATACAAGTTCGGGCACTATGACGGGCTCTATAGGTGTTATGATACAGACTGCTGAAATGACCGAGTTAGCGAAAAAACTAGGAGTTAACTTCGTTACATTTAAATCTGGTGACCTTAAAGGTTCTCCGTCCCCTTTGGAGAAATTAAACCCAAGAGCAGCTAAAGTATTACAAGCGAGTATAGATGACGGTCATGAATTCTTTGTTGGCCTTGTTGCGCAAAGAAGGCCACTTACAAAGCAAGAGGTCTTGAAATTGAGTGATGGTCGTATATACACAGGAAGACAAGCTGTTGAAAATAAACTTGTTGATGCCATTGGCGATGAACAAGATGCTATAGATTGGCTAGTAAAAGAAAAAAATATTTCTTCGTCTTTAAAAGTAAAGAACGTGAAAACTAAAAGTAAAAAGAACCCGTTTAAGGATATACTTTCTAACGTGATAGGAAGTGATACGCCTTATATTTCTCAAATACTCCCTTCGGGTATGATGGCAATG
>Ga0213866_10000467_pt1 | contig 32471 bp, 18 predicted proteins | sample PICome_11_FD_160079 | JGI IMG/M metagenome (GOLD analysis project Ga0213866, IMG submission 160079) | Coastal seawater microbial communities near Pivers Island, North Carolina, United States - PICO284 | ecosystem: Environmental > Aquatic > Marine > Coastal | place: USA: North Carolina... | reverse complement strand
TGCCGCGCTCCATGTCTTCGAGCGTGACAGGGGGGATTCCTTCTGGTCGCCTCAAGCGCTTCGCCAAGAACTCTTCCCATGTGACAGGCTTGAAGTAGCGCGCTGTCGGCTCGACGGGGGGCGGCGCGAGCACCCGCCCGGCAAGGATCGTCGCGCTCTGGCCAAGATATGGCCGAAGCTGCGGCACCGCTGCGACGAGCGCTTCATCAATTGGAATCTCGATAGTTACGCCAAGCATGACGTACTTCCTTCACTGCTCATTGTATCACAGCCAAATGCGCCCAGCGAGGTATCAAGACGGCGTGCGCTTAGAGCTCATTGCGCAGCCATAGAGAGCCACGGGCTGCTCTTAAAAGGAAGCGAGTGCGCTCAACGCAATGCTGCGCGCGAACCATCGCCCCCCCCCAAAATCAAATTCCTGCAGCGGGGGCGCAACCCTGATAGGCTGCCGCTTCACCCTCGCGAGAAGCGGCAGAGGGATGGCGGTGCGTGTGTGCATCAGCCGCGTTGGCTTGGTCCGGAGGCGATATGCCCAGACAAACGAGCATTCACTTGCGCGGCGACAGCGCTCAGTCGGCGAGTTTCATCAATGTATCCGGTGAAATTGACACGTCGACAGCGCGCGCCTTCCGCGAGCAGCTCTTTTCCGGCATCAGCGGCAACGATATTCAGTATGTGATCGTGCGCCTCAAGCACGTGCCCTACATGGATTCCTCTGGCATTGCGGTGCTGCTTGAGCTTTTCAAAGCCACGCGCAAGAAGCACTTGCGCCTAAGCCTCTTAGAGCCATCCGAGGCCGTTCGCCAGGCGCTGGGGATGGTCGACTTCGAAGCGCTGACGCCGGTCTACTCCACCATTCGCGAGTGCGCGGAATGCACTGGGATTGGCATCTCATCGCTGCGTTCCGGGCTTGAGCTGAACGATCGCGAGAGTCTGCCGGCATCGACGAATTCTAGCCGCGCAAGCGTGAGGGAGTCCTCGCGTGCCGGATAGTCCTCCGCCATCACTTACAGGCAGCGTTCTGGCTGGCATTGGTAGTCGCGTCAACGGCATGCTGGTTGGCGTTGGCGAGGCCTTCTACTTGGGCGTGTGGGCCTTTTGGCTGGGCATTGTTGGCTTGATCGATGGCCGCAAGTACCCGCGCAGCGAGCTGATCCGCTTGATCAACGACACCGGCGTCAAATCGCTGATGATCGTGGTGCTGGTCTCAACCCTGATGGGCATGAGCCTGGTCACGCAGATCGTGCCGAGCCTCCAGCCATGGGGCACCGAGGTGCTGATCGGCGGCATGGCGGCAACCACCTTCACTCGCACCATGGGCCCGGTGTTTACGGCGATTATCTTCTCGGGTCGCGTCGGCGCCGCCTACACGGCCGAGCTTGGCACGATGAAGGTGAGCGAAGAAGTGCTGGCGCTGGAGACGATGGGGATCCCTCCCGTCGGCTACCTGATCGCCCCTCGCGTGCTGGCTGGTGCGCTGATGATGATGGCGCTGACGGTGGTGTTCAACTTCTGCTCGCTCGCTGCTGCCTACTTCATGGCGACGGAGCAATACGGCATCGACAAGGAGCACTACATTGAAGTCACGCGCAACTTCGTCGACATCTACGACTTCCTTTATGGCGTCCTGAAAGCGGGACTCTTCAGTTTGATGATCACCGTAACCACCTGCTACAAGGGCTTCAAAGTGCGCGGCTCCGGCATGGATGTCGGTCGCGCGACCATGGAATCCGTCGTGATCTGCATCGTGGTGATCATCCTGGGCGACTTCGTGATGTCCCTGGGCTACAACTTGGCGCGTTCTTCTGGCTTCTTGCCTCCGAGGGTATAGCGTGAGCGAGCATGACCTATATCTGCCCGAAGCCTCCGCCGAAGGAAGGCTGAGCTCCGCAGGCCCTGCGGTGCGGGTGGAAGGTCTGTCCAAGTCTTTCGGATCGCAGAAGGTGCTCAAGGACGTCAACTTTGAGCTCGAGCGCGGCAAGGTCTACTCGATCCTCGGGCCCTCGGGTTGCGGCAAGTCAACGCTGCTCAAGTCGATGATCGGCGCGCACGAGCCCGACACGGGAAACGTTGAGATTGATGGCATCCCCGTCTGGGGTGAGGGCGAGCGCAACCGGGCGAAGGCGCGTCGCAAGTTCGGCGTGCTCTTTCAAAGCGGAGCGCTGCTCAACGGCCTGACCTGCGGCGAGAACGTCGCGCTGCCGCTCAAGCGTCACACCAATCTGCCTGACTCGACCATCGACATGATGGTGCGCATGAAGCTTGAGCTGGTGGGCATGGGCCACGCGATCGACAAGCGCCCGCCGGAGCTTTCGGGCGGCATGATCAAGCGCTGCGCTCTGGCGCGTGCGATCGCGCTGGACCCGGCGATTGTCTTCTACGACGAGCCAAGCGCGGGCATTGATCCCGTGATGATCGCCGTGCTCGACCGCTTGATTCTCGATCTGAGCGACAAGCTCGGGATCACTTCGGTGGTGATCACGCACGAGATCCCCAGCGCGCTTCGCATTAGCGACGAGATGATCATGCTCTGGAATGGCCAAGTCCACTTCCGCGGCACGACGCAGGATTTCCGCCAGAACGATGACCCCGTGGTCAGCCAGTTCATGCACGGCTACGAAGAAGGCCCGCTCTCCGAAGGTCGCAGCAAGGCGGCGCTGGCAGCCAAGATTCTCGGCATCGACGAGAAGGAGCTCTTCAACAGCGGAAGCGATGTCGCGCAACGCAGAGCCGCGATGCGCTTTGAAGAGGAGCGCGAACGCCGCGCGCGCACAGCATCCGAGCGCTATCGCGAAGCGTCGAACACCATGTTCACCACCGCGGATGAAGCGCGCAAGCGCCACAGCCTGCGCACCGAGCGCGTCTCGGAGGATCATGCGGACTCGGCGAATGAGAGCGCGTCCACTGAGCGGCAGTCTGAGTTTCAGCAGACGCAGCGCGAAGCTGACAGCCATTCGAAGTACACCGACGCGGTCGAGCTTGACTACTTGCGGCAGCTTGAAGCGGCTGAGCAGAAGGCCGAGGCCGAGCGCAAGCGCATCGACACCGAGCTACGACTGCGAGCGGAGATGGCGGAGAGCGAAGACGAGGATCCGATCAACTTGCTGCATGCGCATCGCCCCGACGATGGCATTGACCACAGCGAAGACGCGAGCGAGCTGCCTGATGCCAGCGTGCATGACGAGCAGCATTCGCCTCTCGACACGGACGACAACTTGCACGCGCACCACGAAGCTCTGCCAGAGCCTGCGCCTGCGCCTCGCAACAATGAGAGCAGCAAGCCCGCGAGCATGTTCCGCGATCCTGCTCCAGCGAAACACGCGCCGGGCAGCAGTGATCTGCCGAGCATCCCGAGCGATCCCTTCTCTGCGTGGTTGGATCAGGAGGGGCAGATGAACGACACGCGTCCCGACGATGAAAGCTTAGCCGATGAGCTAGATGCACTCGACGGGGTAGCGCGCAAGAGCAACGACGAAGATTGAACGACAACGCAGACGCAGCCGAACACACAACGCAGCAACATGTAAGCAACGCTCAAGGAGAGCAGCGCCATGAAAACTAGCTTTGCTACCAACCTCGTAACGGGGCTATTCCTCGTAATCGTCGCGGCAGCCACGATCGCGCTGCTCGTGTTCTTCCAAGGCTATCGCGTCAGCGAAGATGGCGACGTGTACTACCTCGTCTTCGACACCGCGCCCAAGGTTCGCACCAGCACGCCGGTTGAAGTCAGCGGTCGCCGCATCGGTAGCGTTGAAGAGGTCATGATCGAACAGCGCCAGGGCGGCGAAGCTCACAACTACGCGCTGATCACGCAAGTCGTGCTGCGCGTTCGGATCGACGCTGAATTCAGGAAGCAGTTGCAGTTCTACACGAACTCGTACGCGGAAGTGGTGCCGAGTCTCTTCGGCGGTTCGGTCATCTCGATCAATCCGGGCGGCCCCGGCGCAGGCGATCCAAGCATCACCGGTGAGCTGACGACGCTCGTGCCAAGCGCTGATCCAACGCCGGGTAACACGATCATCGGCATCCCCACTTCTACTGTTAACGATGTGATGGCAAAGGCGGACGACGCTGCTGCCAACGTCGCTGCGATCACCGCCGAGCTGCGCGACCTGCTGACGGACAAGGAAACGCGCGCGAATCTTGAAGCGTCGATCGAGTCAATTACGCAGACCATGCAGGATCTCTCCAGCGTGATGCGCGACAAGATCAAGCCCGCGCTCGACGAGCATTTCCTGCCGATGGTTGAAGACCTGCACGCGATGGTTGACGAGAGTCGCCAGATGCTCGACACCAATCGCGAGAAGTTCGATGCGATCGCCACCAACATGCAGACGATCACCGAGCATGGCGCGAAGTTCGCCGAAGAAGATATGGGCGAGATGACTGCTACGCTCCAGTCCGTGCTCGAACAGGTGGACACGCTGACCAAGACCCTGAACGAGGTGATGCTTGATAATCGCGGCAACATCGATTCGTCGATGTCCAATCTGCGTCGTGCGACGCAGGAGCTTTCAGCCATGATGACCAAGCTGCGCCGCGATCCTTCGATCGCCCTTTGGGGAACTGACGCCGACGACAACGCGGCTGACGTTGATCCCAACCATGAACGAGCGACAGATGAGAAGAAGCTGCGGGATCGCGGGCATCTGCCGGCGCAGCCGCGCGATGAGTGAATGCTGCTGGAGACGAACCATGCGATACGAATCATCGCTTCAATCTTCTCGCTGGTCGCTTGCACGCGTGTTGCGTGGGTGCGCGCTGACGATTGCGCTCAGCTCAACGCTGGCGCTGCCAGGTTGCGCGATCTTTGGCGAGGAGCCAGACGCCTTCGATCGCGGCCTCTCGCACATCAATCAGGGCGAGTATCCACAAGCGATTGAGGAGCTTCGCCGCTTCTGCCAGAACAATCCCGAAGACGATATCGCGTGGTACAACTTGGGTGTCGCCTATCAAAGCAACGATCAGCTTGAGCTGGCCGAGGATGCGTACCGCTCCGCACTTCAGGCGAACAAAGAGCATGCACGCTCGATGGTCAATCTCGCGACGATCCAGGACGAGACTGGTCGCTACACGCAAGCTGGCGAGTGGCTGCGCAGGGCTGGCCGCGTGGAGACGAGTCGCGCCTATCCCCTCTACTCGCTGGGCTATCACTTGCAGCGCCAGAACATGCCGGAAGAGGCGGACGAGGCTTTTCGCGCAGCACTTGAGCGCGAGCCGGACAACGCGCTCGCCAACTACCGCTACGCTTTCTTCTTGAAGCAGAACGTGCGCTACAACGAATCGCTCGCGCATTACGAGCGTGCGATCAAGAGCTCCCCGGATGATCTGGTTGCGCTGGTGGAAGGTGGCGACGTGGCTTTTGCGATCGGCGCGTACTCGCGTTCGGTGGCGCTCTACGAACGCGCGTTGGCGATCAAGCCATCGCTGGTGAAGCCCGCGGTGAATCTGGCGGAATCCTATTTGAATCTTGAGCGCCCGCGCAAAGCGGCGATCTGGGCATGGCACGCGCTCGATCATGACGCGGAGAATCTGCGCGCTACGGATGTTGCCCTGCGCGCCTACGCTGCTCTGCAAGCGCAAGATCAAGCCCGCGCCCTCGCCGTCCAAGAGAAGCGCTACGAGATGGAGCGCGAGAAGAGCAAGGCCGCCGCTGAAGAGTAGCGCTGATCCTCAAGCTCAGTTTGACGCAACGAAACAGGGACGCCCTCTGCGAGAGGTGCGTCCCTTGTTTCGCAGGAGCGGAGAGCTATAAACTAGGTTCTCGCCATTCTCTGGCAGCGACCTTTTCTCACACGGTCATTTCAACGCAAAGCCGCGAAGGCGCAAAGGACCGCAAAGAATGATGGGAAAGGAGTTGCGCAGCACTCGCCCGCAGCGCAACACCCCCAAGACGCGTCGACGAATCACTCGGACTGAATTCGACGACGCTTTCTCGCAGTGCCTTTTCATTCTCCCAGTTTGGAAACTCTCGAAGGAAGCTTTCGTGAAAAGAGCGGTCGGCGCAAATAGCCCGCGATGCTTGATCCGACAGGCTTTGCGAACTTTGCGCCTCAGCGCCTTCGCGTTGAGTTCCGAATCCCCTCGCTCGCATGAGCGCGTGAAATGGCGAAACGCTAATCTAGATCAGCTCGTCGCGATCCTCATCCGGCACTTCCGCTTCTTCCGGCGTGACCTCGTGCGCTGCGACCGACACGAAGCGGTACTCGCCCTTGCGCAGCCAGCGCCAGAAGCTCGACACGTCAACGATTGTTGCGTAGCCGCAAGGCACAACGATCAGCGTCAGCACAGTGGCGAAGAGAATGCCGAAGACCAAGCTGATCGCCATCGGGATCAGGAATTGCGCCTGGAAGCTCTGCTCCAGCATGAGCGGCGCGAGTCCGCCAGCCGTTGTGATCGTGGTGAGCAAAATCGGGCGCAAGCGATCAGCGCCGGATGCGAGAATCGCGCGGTGAATCTCCCAGCCTTGCCGCACGCGCACGTTGACGAAGTTGACGAGCACGCTCGAATCGTTCACCACAATGCCGGCAAGCGCGACCAGTCCAATTAAGCTCAGCAGCGTCAGCGGAAAACCGAGGAGCAGGTGCCCGAGGACAGCGCCGATGAAGCCGAATGGAATCACACTCATCACGATGAATGGCTGGATGTAGCTCTTGAACAACACTGCCAGAACCGCGTAGATGCCGAAGAGCGCGATGATGAAGTAAAAGCCCAGCGAGCCAAGCGACTCGTTCACTTGCTGCTTTCGCCCGGCGAAAGTGTAGCGCGCGTTTGGAACTTCATCCTTCAGGCGAAGCGCAAAGGCATCCTTGAAGTCGTTCGTCACCTTCTCGGTATTCGCAACTTTTTGATCAACGCTGGCCTTGACCACTGCGGCTCGTTCCGCGTCGATGCGGAGTACCGTCGAGTAGCCGCGACCAGGCACGAGGTCAGCGACTTCGGTCAGCGGAATGCTCACTCCGCTGGGAGCAGTGACCTGCAAGCGTTCCAGATCAGCAAAGCTTGTGCGGCCCTCTTTGGCGAGTCGAACGTAGACCTCAACCTCGTCGCGCCCACGCTGCTGCGTTTGCGTTTCGATGCCGAAGAAGGCAGCACGAATCTGATTGGCGAGCGAAGCGCCGCTGAAGCCCAGCGCCGATCCGTGCGGCGTCACCTCCAACTGAATCTCCTGCTTGCCGAGCTTCATCGTGTCTTCGAGATCCTTCACGCCTTTGAACTTCAGCAGCTCTTCGCGCGCGATCTGCACGGCTCGCAGCAGCTTGGCTTCATCGCGTTCCATGATCTCAAGCTCAATGTCAGCGCCGCCTGGGCCGCCACTCTCAGCTTGAAAGACGAGTTTGTTCGAGCCTGGCACCGGGCCGACGGCCTCGCGCATGATGGTCAGAATCTCGTCCGAACTGCGGATGCGCTCTTCAGCGGGCCACAGCTCGACAATGACCTGCCCAACCTCTTCCGGCGCGCCCGCGGGCTGGCCGGTTTCTTGCAGAAGCTGATTGCCCCACATGGCATAGATCGTGCGAATCTCCGGAACCGCCTCGCGCAGCTTGTTCTCGATATCGGAGATAACTTCGCGCGTGACTTCTCCCTGCGTTCCGGTCGTCATCTCAAGCGAAACGGTGATGCGATCCGAGTCGCTCGTTTGCAAGAACACGAACGGAACTTTGCCCGAGGCGACAAGCCCGCCAGCAGCCATCAAGGCCGCCAGCGCAATCGAGAGCGTGACATAGCGCCAGCGCACAGCGATGTTCAACACGCGCACATAGAACGCGGTGAGTCGCGTTTGCAGGATGTTGTCTTTGACGCGACTGATCGCAGCCCAAGCACCCTTCACCGGCAGCAAGATGGCATCCATCCTGCGACGCTTGCGCGGCTCACCATCCACGACATGCGCGGGCAAGAACTCGGCCAAGTGCGCAGGCAGAATGAAGAAGGCTTCAATAGCAGAAGCCAGCAGCGCAGCTCCAACTACCCAAGGCAGCTCGCCCAAGAAGTCGCCGATGCGGCCATCAATGAACGCGAGCGGCATGAAGGCGATAACGGTGGTGGTGAGCGCAGCGATCACCGGCAGGAATACTTGCCGCGTGCCGCGCACTGCTGCAATGGGCGGAGGTTCCCCCCGCTCCACACGTTTCCATATGTTCTCGCCGATGATAATGCCGTCATCAACAAGCAGGCCGATTGCAATCAGCAAGCCGAACATGGAGATGAGGTTGAGCGACATGCCCAGCAGATTCATCATCGTCAACGTCGCAAGCAGCGCGACTGGCAAGCCCAGCGCGACCCAAAACGCGACGCGCAGATTCAGGAAGAGCACCAGCGCGACAAGCACGATCAGCAATCCCTGAATCGCGTTCTTGCTGATCAGCGCGACACGTTGGCGAACGAACTCCGCCAGGTCAGCGCTCGCAGCAACGTGAACGCCCTCGGGCAAATCGCCGCTCTCGTTTTTCCACTTCACGTACTCGTGAATGCGGTCAGAGATCGCAACCGCGTCTTCCATCTCCGATTTGAAAATCGTAAGCGATGCAGCTCGACCGCCGGTATGACGCTCCTTGGGAGGCGCGTTGGCAGCAGCATCGAGAGATTCGATCTTGTCTTGCGGCCCGTAGAACACAGCGCCGAGCTCGGAGTCTTTGAAGTCGCCTTTGACCGTGGCGATGTCGCCTAGCCGCACGAAGCTGCCGTCAGGCTTTGCGCGCACGACGAGATCAAGCAGTTCGTTGAGGCGCTTCGTCTCACCCAACGTGCGCACGACCAGCGTGCCGGAATCAAGCTCGATCAAGCCGCCGGGGAAGTCCCGGTTGTTCGCGCTGACTGCCGCTGCAACCTCGTTCACGCTCATGTTGTAGCGCGCGAGTGCGTCGGGATTCACCTCGATCTGCACCTCGGGCTCTTTGAGTCCGGTCAGTGTGATGTCAGTGATGCGCGGGATGTCGCGGATGATGTCCGAGTAACTCTTGGGCTTGATGCGATCACCTTGCCGATCGAGCAAGGGCTCAGGCTCCAACACGAGCAACTCGTCCTTGATTGCCTGCGCAACTTCGCGTAGCTGCCGCTCATCTCCAGCGCCGCTCACGGCGAGCGTGATGACGGGGAAGCGCGCATCCTCGTCGATCACGACAGTCTCTTCCGTAGCGTCAGGCAGAGTATCGAGGGCGTCGACTTCGCGTCGCACTTCGTCGGCGATGCGCCGCAAGTTCTCGCCCGACTCGATCTGCAGCACGACGACGCTCATGCCCTCGGTGATCGTCGAGCGAAACTCCTTGATGCCTTGGATATCCTGAATCGCTTCCTCAATCTTGCGCGTGACTTGCTCTTCGATTTCCGAAGGCGTCGCACCTGGGAAGGGCGTGCGAATCACGACAAGGCTCGGCGTGGAAGGCGGGAAAAGCTCCTGCCGCAAGCCAACGCCTTCGAGCAAGCCGATCGCAATGATGATGAACATGATCAGGTTGATCGTGACCGGATTATTAACCGCTTGGCGAATCATGCTTCGTCCTCGGTGGGCATGGCGCGCGTCTGTGCGAGGCGCAGCCGAAAATCACAAGCTTGGCGAAATGAGCGCGCTACTTCTGCGCTGCGTCATTGGCGAGATTCTCGCCCTCTTGCACCGGTCGAATTGCAAGGCCCTCAACCATCACGTCGAGGTTCGAGACGATCAGTTGGTCGCCAGGTTGCAGCGAGCGCATCTCGAAACCGCTACCGGTGTCGGCTGCATGCGTGTTGCGCACGAGCACGTAGTCGCCGGAGCGAGCAATCACCTCAAGCGCGCCGTCACCAACGCGACGGGCGATGTGCGTGATGCCGCGCTTCGCTTGCTCTTCGTTTGCGGGGCGAGCGACGAAGAAGCCACTCTCAACTTCCGCGCTGCGGGGAAGCCTGAATACCTCGTGATGCAGCTTGCCCTCAAGCTCGACGTACACCATCTCGCCCGGCTGTAGCAGCCGATCCGCGCGCATGTCCGCTTCCCACACCATCACATACGCCGTGCGTGTGCGGCTATTGGGATCGACTATCGGCGAGAGGCGAGACACCTTCACTTCGTTCTGCAGCAGCGCTTCGCCGTCGGGGCGGGAAAGCACTTTGAGCGGACTCCCAATCGTCACGCCGAAGCGCTTGTCCGCAGGAACGCGCACTTCAATCTCTAGGTAGCTCCCGCCGGCTGAGAGAAAGAGTGGCGAGCCAGGCGCAACGTAGTCGCCGAGTCTCGCGTGCATCGTGCGCACGCGAGCGCTGGGGAAAGGCGCGTAAATCTTGGTGTAGCTGAGGTTCAACTCAGCGCTGCGAATGGCTTGCGAAACGCGTTCGATGCTCGACTCTGCACGAGCGACTGCCTTCTGCGCGCTGATCTTGCGCGCCTGGAGCTGCTTCTCACTCTCGTCAATCTCGTCGAGCTGATTGAGCAAGGTCTGCACGCTGGTCTTCGCTTGCACGACCGCGCTCTTGCTGCTGACCGCGCGATTGCGCGCTTCGATGAGCTGAGCTTCGCCGCTTCGTACTTGCGTGGTTGCTGCGACGACAGCCGCTTCCTGATTGCTGACAACGACGCGCTGATTGTCGAGCTCAGCTTCTGTCGCATCGCCAGTCTCTTGCAAATCGAGCAAGCGCTGGAGCTGCTTCTTGCCAAGTTCGAGCGTGTCTTTCGCGGCTAGCAGGCTCTGCTTGATCGATTCAAGCGTGCTCTCGCTGGCGCGCACGGATTCAAGCGCAACGCCTGCGCCCTCTTCGGCGACGCTCTGCGCTTCGCGCGCAAGCTCAAGCTGCGAGTTGATGTTTGCGCGTCGAGTCGGCAAAGCGCTCAGTTCAACGTCGATCTGATCTTGCGCTGAGATGGCCTCGTCGCGTTGGCGCTCAGCTTCGGTCTTCTGCGCGTTCGCAAGATCAAGCGCGAGTTGATAGGGCGCGGGATCAAGCTCCATCAAGGGCATCAGCTTGCCTCTCGGCATCGGCTCGCCTTCGGCTGGATCGCCGTCGGAAAGCACAGCGCCTTCTTGCAAGCTGGGGTGAACCCAGATGACTTCGCCAGCCACGCGCGCGGTAGTTGTGGAGCGCAGAGGTGTGGTGACGGTCGCGTAGGCGCCGATCTCTTCGTGGTGATCGACCATCTCAACGTTGAAGACTCGCGCAGCTTGGCCGAGCGCTTCGGGGTCAACCTTCTCCGGATCCTTGGCGAGCGACTTGAGGTAGTTGAATGCGCCTGCGCCGACGCCAAGTGCCAGCGCGATCAGCGTGATGCTGACAATGATGCGCAGAGGTGTGGAGCTATTCGATGCTGCTTTGCTTTGCTCTTCGATCGAAGCGATCGTTGCAAGCTTGGCGACGTAAGCGGGATCATCAGCGGCCGCTTGAGCGCGCACACTTTGATGGCTGGCGTTCGTTGCGCGAGCATCTTCCTTTAAAGGAAGGGCGCTTGCAGCTTCATCATCAAAGCCATTGTCGAGCAGCGGGCCGGTGTCTTCGTCTTCCGGGACCCACTCAAGATCGCGGCTAGGGTCGCCCTCTTCCTGTGGGTAAAACTCTTCGCCTTCGCCGAACGCACCGTCATCGCCAGCTTCCGGTGGGAAGCCTTGGTCATCTCTGGCCATCACTCTGCTCCGTCTCGTCGTTCTGTCGCTCTGCCCGCACCACGCCCATCGCTCTCATGCTACGCAGGCTGGTAGGAGTTGGAAGTCCCATGGCAAATAAATCCGTTATAAGGAGCGATTCAGATAGGCGGGAGTTGGAGGGCGAAGCCGCGCTCTCTCTCCGCGCGAAAGAAAGTTAGGCTGAGGTGCATGAGTGAGAACTTTTCAACTCCGAAAATCGCGATCTGCGCCATCGGCAGCGAGCTGACCAATGGGCGATTCGTTGACACCAACTCGGCATGGCTAGCCTCAGAGCTGCGCGCGCTGGGGCTTGCGCCGAGCTTGCACATCACGCTGCCGGATGAAGAGCGCGAGCTTCACGGTCAGCTCGCAGGGCTTTGGGAAGCGGGCTACAGCTTGGTGATCACGGGCGGGCTCGGGCCGACGGTGGATGATCTCACTCGCCCAGCATGCGCGAAACTCTTGGGCTGCGAACTGCGCGGCCACCCTGAAGCACTCGACCTGCTGCGCGAGTTTCGCCGCAAAGCTGGGCGCGACGATCCGGACATGAGCGAATCGCAGCTTCAGGTGCCGGTGCTCGCCGAGCCGATTCTGAATCACCACGGCACGGCGACGGGGATTCAGTATTGGGAAGATGCGCGCTTCATCTTGGCCTTCCCCGGCGTGCCGCGCGAGCTGAAGGGGATGTGGAGCGATTCGGTTCTCGCTCGACTGAAGCAGCGATACAGCGAGGGCTCCGAGTTCTCGCGCGAGCTGCTGAGCTTCGGCATCTTCGAGCGTTCGATGAATGACCTGCTGATCAAGCAGTTGGATCACGGGATCGCGGGGATCGATGCGAGCATCTTGATCAACGACATCGTGGTGCGCGTGGCGTGGTCGACGCGCGATGCTGGACTGCGCGGCGAAGTTGAGCGCTTGGAAGCCGAGGCGATTGCGTTGATCGGCGACCGTCTGATTCATCGCACGCAGAGTGACGGCGATCCTTCGATGCTGACGCAGCAGGGCGCGGATGCGATTGCTGCGATTGTTGTAGCGCTTCTCGAAGAGCGCGAAGAGCGCGTCGCCTTCGCCGAAAGCTGCACCGGTGGGATGGCCAGCGAGCTGATCACGAGCGTGCCCGGATCGTCGAGCGTGCTCGACGGCAGCGTGGTGAGTTATGCGAATCGCATCAAGCAGGATTGGCTCGGCGTTTCTGCGGAGATTCTCGAAGAACATGGCGCGGTGAGCGAAGCTGTGGTGCTCGCGATGGCATCCGGCGTGCGCGCGATGACCGGCGCTGATTGGGGTGTGAGCTTCTCCGGCGTTGCCGGGCCAGGTGGGGGATCGGATGAGAAGCCCGTCGGCTCCGTCTGGATCGGCGTGGACTCGCCCTTCGGCAAAGGCGCGTGGCTCTTTCACTCCGCCGGCGATCGCCACATGGTCCGCTGGCGCGCAGCTCGCAGCGGCATCAACCTGATCCGCCTCGCCATCCAACACGAAGCGCTGCCCCCCGCCGACTACACGCTCGTGCTCTGAGCGCAGTGGAACCGGCGCTCCCGGCTTGTCCGAGAACTCCGATCCGGCCCTTCTTCCGCTTGCGGGCGGAGCTGGCTGAGACTCAGGAAGAGTCGATGTCGGAAGAGGGCTCTCTTGCTCTCAAACCCAGGAACATCGTGGCATCAAAGCGATTCTGCTCGCTTCGCGAGCACCCGCTCATCTGACCTCGCTACGCGCGGCCACCTTCTCCCCCAAGGGGAAGAAGGTGCTGTAGCAGCAATGACGGACAAGCGCGCAGCGCGTTAACCCGACCGGAGGCGCGGCCGCAGGGGAGGGTCCCTTTTGAATCCGCCGAAACATCTCCATAAGGCTCTGCGTTGCGTTCGCCAAAACGCAATGCACCACGTTCACCACATACCCGCTTCTCGAAAAGGGATCCCTCCCTTCCGCTTCGCTCCAGTCGGGATGACGGAGGTCCAAACGTATGCGCGCAGCTCCGTCATCCCGACAGAGGGCGCAGCCCGACGAGGGATCTCCCTTGCGCGACGTATCGCTTTCTACGATTGCACACGAAACGCGCTTCAGACAGCACTTTTGATTCCCCGTCACCCCGCGTTCAATCGCAGTAGAAACGTGGCTTTGGGGCGCTTTTGATCGCTGCGCGATCATGCCCCCTCAGTCTCGCTTCGCTCGACAGCTCCCCCGACTTCGTCGGTGGAGCGGCTTCTCGCATCAGCAACGATCGACTATTCCCAACCCAGGCGCGAGTTACTCGTCTTCGTCGCCGCCAGTCGCTGAGTCGGGCGTGCCGCCGAGCGCAGGCACTTGGCGGGCGGCGTCGGGCAGATGGCGGTAGTACACCTCAAGCATCAGGATCGCGAAGGTCGTCGAGTAGATCGTGCCGTAGCTGCGGCCAAACCAAGCGCCGACTGGCTGCCACGCCCCGGCAGCAGCGCCCGTCGTTTCCTGATTCGTAAGCAGCATGGAGCGCGTCGTTTCGTTCCACGTCGTCCAATGCTCGCCTTGGCCACCGGTTGCCTGAAACATTCCAAGTTGCGCGTAGTAGTAGCCATACATCGTATGGAACTCCGCGCCGCGCGAGTTGGAGATACCGCGCAGCTTGTTCCAGCTTGGCAGATCATTGAGCAGGCGTTGGCCTGCCTTGCCATCAACTTCCTGCCAGCTTTGCGGCGCGATCATGCGGCGTGTGGCGAGACCGACTGCAGTCATGCCGAAGCCTTTGCGCTCGTCGCCCCAGCCGCGCATGGCGTAGCTTGTTTCGCCGGAGTCTTCGTCGGTGAGCTTGCGCGTGCAGGAGCGCAGTCGGCGCAGCGTCGCTGAGCGCACATCGATGCCGACTTCTTCCGCCGTGGCGAAAGCGAGCGCGACCCAGCCATTGATCGATCCATCCGAGCGTTGCGTTTCGAGAACCGTGGAGCCTGGACCTGACTTGTAAGTCCAGCCGCCATCGGTGTTCTGCGACTTCTCGAAGAACTTGATGCCGTTGCGCGCAGCCTTGCGGTAGTCCTTGCCGAACTCTTCGCTGTGCATGCCGGTTGCTTCGCAAAAGCAAAGGGTCACGACGGCTACGTCATACACTTCGTTCGTAGTATCTAGGCTGCGTCCATTGCGATCGCGCAATGAGCCATTGCTGCGCTGCGCATCGAGCAAGAAGGCCAAGCCCTTCTCAACGCATTCCTGATGATCACCCTGCTCCGCGTTGTAGCCCGCACCGAGAAAGGCGAGCATGGCGAGCGCCGTTAGACCGCAATCGGATTCCGTGCGAACGCCAATCCAATCGAAAGGCTCGCGTTCGTCTTCGTTGTAGAGCGCGACCGAGTTGCTCCACGATCCATCGCTGAGCTGATAGCGCTTGAGGAAGCGCAGGCCTTTCTCGACGGCTTCCTGCGTTTGCTGATTGCCGCCGAAACGCTTGAGCGCATCGGCCTTCGCATCACCGACGCGATTGCTGAATGCATCCGGCGTGTGGCCGACTTGCTCGACCGCACTCTCTTCGGCCTTCACCGTCTCGGCCTTGCGAACTCGCTCCGGCGCGTTGCGCGAGATGCGGGCGGAGAGCGGATCGCGGTTCTGCTTCGCAGCAAAATCCGTGCGCAGAGCGGGTTGATCAACGCGAGTTGGATCGGGCAGCGGAGCGTCGTTGCTGCGCACACGCTCGTCCATGACTTGCGGTTCTTGCTCAGTCTCTTCAACGCGCTGAGTTGATGCATCGGGAAGCTGGTCGTCAGCGCCAAGCTCGCTTTGATCGGCGGGCGCGGTTGGCGTGCCGATGACTTGGGGCAGCGCGACGTTGATCGTTTCAGGTTCTGCTTCGTGCAGATTGCGGAAGACATAGAAGCCGGCCGCCGTCAGCAAGATGAAGTAGAAGAGGAACACGCCGCTCATCGATTGCGCTAGCGTCTTGCGTCGTTCGCTGCGCTCAGCGTCGCTTGTGCCGAGAGCTGACATCCAGCTCCAGGCACGAGAGACGCTCATCGCAACGCCCTTGGCAGGCGCAGCAGTCAGGGCTTTCGCAAAATCTACGCGCGTGCGGCCTTTGACCGGCAGGCGATCCGTGCCGTGTTTGCGCTGATGCTCAAGCGCATCGATGCGCTCGATCACCTTGACGGCGAGGCGTTCGTAGATTTCAGGATCAAGTCGAGATCGCTGCTTCACCTTTGGGTGAGCGCGTTCGAGCACGGCGGCCATCGACCGATCAGTGATGACGGGCTGGCACATCGAGCAGCGATTCTGAGCGCCGAGCGGGGACTGGCACCGAGGGCAGAGCAATACTTCCATGCGAGCCTCCTCTGGGGTGGGCTCGTGGCGGGGAACCTGATTATTGTAACCCCAGAGCTGAGCAAATGTAACTCCGCGAAGTGCGGGGCAAAGCTTGCAGCAGATGTATGATGCTGAACCAAAGCTCATGGCCGCGCAGACCGGACTTCCACTCCGGACTTCTAATAAGGAAGAAGCGTTGAATTCTGATAGCTCGCCAGAAGAGATCACCGATGCAGCGCCGCCAGCGCATGATGCGCGCCGCGTTGGCGTGTGGGGTATCGGTCGCTTGGGCGCGAGTCTCGCTTACTGGCTGAGCAAGTCCGGCATCACGCCGAGCGTGTTGGTGACGCGCACGCAAGCTAAGGGCGCTGAGCTAGCGCGGGTGATCGCTGACGAGTCGGGCGACTCTGCCAATGCAGCGGCGATTCGCGTGACCTCGGCCTTGGATCAAGCTTTTGAAGCCTGCGATTTGCTCTTCGTGTGCTTGCCTGATCGCTTGCTGGGAGGCGTGCCTCAGCTATTGCAGGGCTTGCAGCTTGATGGACGCGAGCTGGTGCACACTTCGGGGGCGACGCCAGCCTCCATTCTTGATCCGCTGCGAGATCAGGGAGCGGGAGTTGGAGCTTTTCATCCAATACAAAGTTTCGGGCCATTTGAACCAAGCGCACATAATCCATTTTCGAACATTTCGATTGGTTGCGAGGCAGCGCAGCCGCTCATGATAGAGCTTGAGCGAGTTGCGAAAATGCTCGGCGCGCAGGTCGTGCGAGTCGCGAGTGATATCAAAGCGCGTGCTTGCTACCACGCCAGCGCGGTGATCGCCAGCAATGCGCTGGTCACGCTGATGGACGCGAGCATTCAGGTGATGGGGCTTGCTGGCATAGATCCTGATGCCGCTCGCCAAGCGCTGATCCCCTTAATGCGCGGCTCCGTCGAGAATCTGGCGAAGCTCTCCCCCGGCGAGGCGCTGACGGGCCCTGTAGCGCGGGGCGATGTTGACACGATCGAGCGCCATCTTTTGGCCTTGCGAGATGCGCCAGAGCTGGCGTCGCTCTATGCAGATCTTTGCGCGCGAACGGTGCTGCTGGCGGAGGGAGCTGGTCGGATTTCTGCCAGTCAGCGGGAGCATTTCGTCGCACTCCTGATGCGCGAGATGAACGCGCTGGATGAATAACGCTCTGCCTGAAATCAAATTGCCCTGATTCGTGAATGCAGATCCTTCTCCGCATGTCATTTCGGCAATACTCTTCGGTCATGAAGTCACCATGAAATACTGGCTGTAATGTTTTTTGCGCGGACTTTCAACACGCCAAGTGTGACGTAATGCGGAAAGCGAGTGCCACATTTGCATCTTCATGGAGTGTGAACGTGAATTGCCATTGACACAGCAAAATCACGGTGCAAAGTCGTGTTTCGTCTGTTTCCACATGGAGAGGATCGGGTGTACCCGAGCCTTCCCGATGTCGTTCCCACGGTCTGTGAGCATCCGTTGGGAAAATGTTGCATGCCGAATTCCTGGCGCTCTATCGCGATTCCGCAGGGAAGAGCGGGCCAACGCCAGGCGAGGCAAACAGTTTGATGTGGCAAGTTGGCACGACCGGCAAACCATACGCTCACCTAAGTCTGGTTGGAGGAACTCCATGGCGACCGCCGATAAACTTCGCCGCATGAAGGATTACACCAAGGCGCTCGTTGACGCCTTGACGGACCGGATGGAGCTTGAAGATCCAAGCTCAACACCCGATCCGAAGCTGGCCGAACGTCTGATTGATCTGCGAGTCGCAGCAATCAAGGCGCTCGAGATTGCTGATTCACCCGTCAAGATTGGCGTGGTGGGTGAGTACTCCAGCGGTAAGACTTCAATGCTTAGCGCCCTGATCGGACGCGCGGATTCAGACGCCCTTCCTATCAAGGAAGTGGCGACCACGGGTAACGTGACCGCGCTGCACTTCACACCGATTGATCAGCTTCAGACAACTCAGGTCGGCCCGTTCACGGTCGAATTCCTGATGCGCGAAGAAGTTGCGTTGACCTTCAAGCACATGCTTGGTGAAGCGGCACAGCGCGCGGACCTTGCAAACCTGCCTGACGAAATGGTCGAGCAAGTCGGCGCACTCGATCCGAACGAGCGCGACTTCGTCGATCAGATCGAACGCTGGGGTGAGAACGCCTGGAAGCAAAGCGACAACCCTGGACTGCGCTTCCTGATCCGCGAGCTGCTGACCATGGCCCGCTCCTATGCGAGTTGTGGAGGAGCGCTTTGCGGCAACAAGACGGTTGTGGATGCCGACGTCGCCGAAGACGGCCTGACGCTCTCCGATCCTGAAACCGACATGAAGGCTATGCCCTTCAGCAAGCTGATGCCCGCGCCGGAATACATGGCGCAGATGCCGCAACGCATCACGGCGGACCAGCTGCAAGGTGCCTTCTCGCTGATCAAGCGCGTGCGCGTTGATGTCAAGCTTTCGCGCGACATCTGGGACCTGGTGAACTTCACCGGCGACAACGAGTTCGTGCTGCTTGACTTCCCGGGTCTGGGCGCTGCCTTCTCCGGCGTGCGCGATACCTACCTGTGTATGTCTGAGCTTGCGCACGTGCAGACGATTCTCGTGCTGCTCAATGGCCGCAACCCCTCGTCGGGTGGCTGCGCGCCGATCGTGAACGAGATGCAACGCTCGCGTAAGGGCCAAGACATCAAGGACTGCATCTTGGTGGCCGTCGGCCGCTTCGATGACATCCCCTCGGTGGAGCTTGCGCTCGACAACGTGATCAAGGCTGGCAAAGAAGCTGGCGGCGAAGTCTTCGACGACGACGACGTCTACGATCGCATCGACGTGCTGCAAAACCTGGTCGCCGTTGCTCAGTCCTTCACTTCGGACAAGAGCCGCGTGGCCTTCATCTCGCCGGTCATCTCGCTGCATGATGCTGAAGGCAAGTGGCCTGACATCGAAGTCTCAGATGGTCTCTTCAAGAAGCAGATGGAGAAGATCATCCCGGGCGCTGAGAAGATGCGCGACAAGTGGCGCGAAGCAGCCACGACGGTGAATGACTCCGGCATCCTGAAGACTTGGCTCAACGCCTTTTCGGAAGACGGCGGCATCACTCGCCTGCGCCAACTGATCGAAGATCACGTCACCGCCCACGGTGTGCGCCAGTTGATGGAACACGCCGAACGCGAAGTGCGCAACGTAACGCGCATGCACGCACAGATCATCGAAGAGTTTGGTCTGGCCGAAGAAGACGGTGGCACCTCGATCGCTACCGACGTCGTGCGCAAGACGCTTGACGGCATCGCTCGCAAGTACTCGGACTTCAAGGTCAAGTACTGCGAAATGGCGCCGCCGCTGATGTTCCAGCACGATGGCGAGAAGCAGCTTGTCTCCGGCGCCGTGGAAGAGGATGTGGTCTACCGCGTCTTCTCATGGGTGGAGTGGATCAGCCTGCTTGACCGCGTCGAAGATGGCTACGTCGAAGCGAAGGCTGGCATGTCTTCGTCAGACTCGCTGATTGATCTCTCCGGCTTCCAAGACGGGGTGCCGGATCAAGCGGAAGACTTCTACGACCGCTTTACCGCTACGGTTGAGCGTTGCGAAGAGTACGCGAAAGACTGCGTGCGCCGCGCGATCAACGAGTTGTTGGTTGAGATGGAGGCGGATGTCGCTGCCATTCGCCAGCCGCTGCAAAAGATCATCGAGAATGCGGACATCAAGAAGAGTGCGATTGCCACGCTGAAAGCGGAAGGCGAGCGCTACTTCGAAGTGCTGCGTGCTGCAAGCTATCCGCAACGCTTTGAGAACAAGCTGCAAAATGTGTGCGGCGTCGTCAAAGCCGGCTCGGAGAACATGGACTGGGATCGCCTGGCGAAGATTCAAAAGCTCTTCCCGCTCCCGCGTCCCGATGAAGGTCACGACAAGGGTCAAAGCTTCGCTTGGACCGACCTGGGCGGCGTGGCGAAAGACCTGATGCCCGCGCGCCACTCGCGTCACCAAGTGCAAGTCCAGCGTATCCGCGACACACTGGTCAGCTCCGCGGTGCGTCACATTGTGCGTGAAGTGAACGAGGCGAATGAGAGGATGCAGAAGGTGCTCTCCGATACCTTTGCGATCATCCACGCCAACCTCACGAACGCTGCAAGGACTGACCTCTTTGTGCGCTGCCTGGCTGATCCGGACAGCGTGCCCGGTGCTCAGCCGAGCCCGCTCCAGAAAATCGCGTTGCAGGTCGCTTCGATCGACAAACCCTTCTAAACCTGCGCAGGAGACTACGACATGCCCATCAACATCAAGGCAGAGAAGCAGTTCCAACTGCGCATCGAGGGTGGAGTCCTTCAGCTCCCGAAGGTTCACCTCGTACCGACACCGGCTAACTTGCCGCACCTTTCCAAGGCGTCGGTAAAGGCGGAAGGAACCGACGACACGCTCGCCGAGCGCATCCAAGAAAGCTACATCGGCTTCGATGCGTCCGTGCGTGGTGGTGAGTTCAAGCTGCCGGAGCCAACGCCCTTCAATCAGCAGCGCCTCTATGCTGACGAAGCGATTCCCGCCGACACCAAGATCACGTTGACCGTGGAAGTGGTGTACTACGATTCCGACGCCGACGGCCAGCCGATCAAGGACGTGCCGCGCACTGAGACGACGGAGATTCTGCTCTTCGCCGGTCGCGTGCCGGTTGAGATCACGCCCAAGGAGCTCACTGTCGTTGACGGTGGCGAGCGCGTGCGCTTGCAGCTCACCGTGCCGAAGCGTCCGCCGGAAATGCGTCCAGCCATGCGCCTCGCCAATCCGGAAGATATCCCTGATCCGGATATCCGCCGCGAAGTGAACTCTGCTCTGCGCCGTGGTTTTGCGCTGGTTTCGAAGGACGAGACCGAAGGTCTTGAGACCTTTGAAGCGTGGCTGCACACCGATCTGCCGGAACGCGCCAAGCGCTACCTTTTCTATCGCGACGCTGCGGACAATCCGCTCTACATCGCTGTGCGCACGGAGATTGGCGACTACGCCAGCGCCGACCACACGATCCGCCTGAAGAGTGGCGAAATCCACTACCCAGGTTGGGCCGCGATCGACTTCGGTACGTCAAACTCGACCGTGACGCTCTTCGATCCGCGTCAGTCGGTGGCCTTCACCGGCCTGCCGAAGGAGCAAGAGGCTCGCCTGCGTAAGCTGATGAGCAGCTGGCTGCTGCAAACGCCTTCGGAAGCGGCACCTGGCGCGAGCGAAGCCGAGTGGTGGGACATGCTCTCCGCGATGCCCGTCGCTCGCGATGGCCGCGAAGTGCACGAGCAACTCGCTGAGATCCTGCGCAACGGCGAGGCTGACGATGTTCACGGCCTGATCCGGTCGATCGAAATCGCCATGTCGAACAAGTCGGAGGTCTTCCGCAAGGCTGTCTCCAACCGCTTGCGCGACATCTATGAAGAAGCCTTCCGCGTGCCGCCGCTCGAAGCGCTCCACCTTTACCCGGTGGAACTCGACGGCGTGCGCCAAGCCAATGACATCCCGAGTGAGATGGAACTGCTGGGTCGCGAAGTCGGCAAACTGAACGTGCTGATGGGCTTCCGCGCCCGCCAGAACCGCAACGAAGCGATTCGCAAGGCGAGCGAAGCGGAGATCGCGGGTATCAACCAGCGCTTCTTCCAATCGCCCAAGCGCACCTTTGGCTCGAACAAGGTGATGGCCCGCGCAATCGGTGCCAACTCCGACCCGATCACTTCAAACGACCTGATGCAAGCTGCTTGGGATCATCTGCTGATCCTCACGGACGAGTCTCGTGGCCGCCATCAAGGCATGTACTCGGATGGCCGCATTAGCCGCGTGTGTATCACTTACCCGACCGTCAGCCCTCCGCAGGTGCGCGAAGAAGCTGAGCGCCTGGTGCGTGAGCTGGGCATTACGGATGTGCGTACGGACTACGACGAAGCCGTTTCCGCCGCCATCTTCTACATGATGCGCGAATTCGGTGGCTCGGTCGACGTGGGCCTCGGTCTGGAAAGCTTCAAGGCGCGCTCGCAGCGCGTGCTTGATCAAGACGGCAACGTCTCCAACTGGTTCCAGAACGTGCTGGTCTTCGACATCGGTGGTGGTACCACTGACTGCGCCTTGATCCGCATCAAGATGGAAGAGATTGATCCCTTCGATCCTGAAGAGGATCGTGGCCTCGGCGGACGGTGCTACCGCATCACGCCTGAGCTGTTGGGGGCCTCCGGTCACCTGCAACTCGGTGGCGAGCTGGTCAGCCTGCACATGTACCGCTTGGTCAAGGTGGCGATTGCTGACGGCGTGATGAGCGCCATCGTCAAGCGCCAGATGCAGAACGACAAGATGCTCACCCTGATGAGCAAGCTGCCTTCAAAGTTCCTCGACAAGGATCGTCGCTTCAAGCCCGGCTCGTTGCTGGCCTGCGTTGACAATGTCGAAGCTCAAAGCGCTGCTTACGACGAAGATTACATCCAAGCTCTCGATGTGGCCGAGCAGATTGTCCCCACCCGCTGGGCGGATTCGCCGCAACTGCTGCGTTCCTTCTACGCGATCTGGGAACATGCGGAAGCCGCCAAGATTCACTTGGGCAAGAGCGAAACCAGCACGGCCTACGACATCCGTCCCGAGCAAGTCGGCGCGATTCTCAAGGCCGCCGGCTACCACAGCTCTTCAAACCGCGGTCAATTGCCGCGCATCAACATCGACCGCTTGATGTTCGAACGCGCTGTGATGCCTGTGGTGACTGAGGCTTTGGGCATTGCTCACGGCTTGCTCTCACTGCTGCCGCAAAGCGAAATGGGCGAGCAGGAAGAGCTTGATTGGTTGATCCTCTCCGGCAAGACCTGCGGAAACTACGTCGTGCAGCGTGAGATGCGCAAGCTCTTCTCGCGTGACGAGCGCTTTGTTTGGACGCCGGATACCGTCACCTTTGTGCCGGAGTACGCGAAGCTCGCCACCTCGATGGGTGCTTGCTATGCCGAGCGTCTGCGCCAGCTCTCCTTCGATCCTGCCGGAACGAAGGACGATCTCAAGCGCGGCGTTTCTCAGGTTCACTTCCAGATCCGCAATCTCTCCTTCTTCCTGCCCTGCAGCTTCCGCCTGGAAGGTGCTGCCTCGAATGAAGGCGATACGATCTTTGAAGCGGGCGCGGAGTTCCTGAAGCTCGACGCTGAGAACATCGGCAAGATTCGTGGCCCGTGGCGCTACATTCAGCTCAAGTCCACGGTCATGCGACAGGACTACGATGGAGCCACGATGCAGCTTTGGGGTCACTTCGACGGCGGCAAGCTGGCGAGCGATCTCAACCTGCGCGACGATCAATGGCGTCGCCAGATCAAGGTACAGTTCCAGATCGACCAAAAGCTGCGCATCGACATGATGCTCTGCAACGGTACGCCGCAGCACATTGCGGAAGGCGACTACCTCGACATCTATCAGAAGATGGAAGGTGCGACCGGCGGCGATCTCTATGCGGATGAAGAAGAAGCTGCGAGCTTGCCCTACGACATCGCGATCAACGTGCATGACGTCGAGCGCTTGGGCTACAACGCACCCGCCGATGTGCTTTACCGCCACGGCACGCCGCTCGAAGCGAACTTCCACGTTTCTCATGGCAATGAGGACGAGGTGGTCAAGGGCTTCATCGGCGAGCCTGTCCGCTTGATCGAAGAGGATCCGGAAGGTGAACGCCCGACTGAGCTGCTGCTCTGGGCGCGTCGTCCGGAAAGCGAGTGGGAAGAGCTTGGCGTGCTGCCAATCCCCTCCCACGACTCCGAGATCCCGCTCCAACACCGCATTGTGGTGGATGCTGATGGCAAGCTGCGTCTGGTTGCAGGCGAAGTGGGCTACTGGCACTCCAGCGACAAGAAGGTGTTGGTCAACAACCCTGGTTGCGTGTACTTCACGGAACTTGAGTTGCAGCCGCGCAAGATCGACGAAGATCGCGATCCCTTCTGCGGACGTCACTAGGCAGATGAGCGCGCCCGGCGGGTGGTCGGGCGCGCTTTCGCCACTTACCCTTTTCCCAAGGTCTGCGGGAGACACCCATGGACGCATTCCGCAAGTTGCTTGACCGTAAGGGCACTCCCCTTGAAAGCGCCTTGCGGCAAGGTCTGCGCACGCTGCAACGGGACTTGAAAGACGCTCTCGAAAAGGAGGGTGGATTTGCTCCCGGCGCCAGCGACGCGCAATTTTTGATCGATGAGATCTCACCATTGATCGGAACCGTGCGAAGTGACTCCCTCCGCTTGGAGAAGAGTGCGCTCGAAACGCGCGGCCTGCTGCCTCTACCGGAAGACGTTGCCGCTGCCGCCGCTCAAAAAGAAGCGGCTGCTGCTCCGGCCCCCGCACAGACTGAAACGCCAGCCAAGCCAGAGCCTGCCGGCCACGGTTTTGGCACGCCCGGCGCGCTTGAGCCGAGCGAAGGCACAGCCAGCGCGTGGGGAGCTCCCGCGCCTGCTGCACCTGCAACTTCTGCGCAACCCGCAGCGACTCCTGCTCCCGCCAACGCGCCTGACAGCAGCGCTGCCGTCGGTTGGGGAGCGCCAGCCGTGGAACCCGAAGCACCTGCGCCGCAGGCTGAAGCGCCGAAGCCCGAGCCCAGCGCGAATGCTGGGGGATGGACTCCGCCCGGACCAATCGGCCCGCGCCAAGAAGCACTGCCGCCAACTCCCACTCCAGCTGCTGAAGTTGAATCTGAAACTGGTGATAGCTCGACGGAAGACGAGCCTGCTTCGAGCGGCGTGAGCTGGGGAGCTGCGCCCTATACCGAAGCTTCAACGCCAACGCCAACGCCAACGCCCAAAAGCTCGCCCTCGACGGGCTCCTTCCCTTCTGCCTTCAAGCCTGCGGCGCCCACTCCAGCGCCAGCGCAGCCGGAGCCGGTGGCCGAGCCCGAACCCCTCACGGAAGTCGAAATTCCCGCAACGCCTGAGCCCGACGCGGCCGTAGCTGCTGTGGGGCCGACGCCCGAACTCGCCGCTGAGATTGCACCCGCGCTGAGTGATTCCTCAGCTGAGCCTGAGGCTCGCGAGGAAGTCACTCCTCCCTCGCTGGACAACGATCAAGACGTACAACGCGACCTCAGCGGTGACAGTCTTGCTGCGTCTGAGGAAGCGCCAGAACTTCAAAGTGATGTTAGCGATGCAGGGGCGGGCGAAGCACATACTTCAGCTCTGGCAGGAGACGAAGCGTCGACAGAAGTTGAAGCGGAAGCTGCAGCGCCAGAAGTCGAAGAGCTAACGCCTGCGATCGAAGACAGCGCCGCTGATAGTGAAGATGCTGATGCCCCGGCTGAGGAGTCTGCGCCGGAGCTTTCAGCAACCGAAGCTGAACCCGAACCCGAGCCTGCGCCTGCGCCCGCCGGAGAAGAAGCTCATGCTGAGCCTGACGCGGAAGCTGCGCCGGAGCTCGCTTCAGACGAAGAAGATGATCCCTTCGAAGCACCTTCGTTGATCGTCGCGCAGCCGGAAGCTGAACCCGAAGCGGAGCCGGTCGCAGAAGCACTCGCTCCAGAATTTGAATCACTTGCTGAGCCTGAAGCGGTCGATGCGGAATCACCTGAGCTGATCGCTGAGGATGCGCCCGCCGCGGAGCCTCTAGGTGAAGCAGAGGACGAGTCTGAAGCCGCGCCCGAACTTTCCGCTGAGCCGGAAATGCTCGCGGCTGAAGCTGAAGCCGAAGAGCCAGCCGACGCCGACGATCTAGAGCCAGCCGACGCGCAACCGATCGAAAGTGTTGCCGAAGCATTGGCAGAAGCTCCCGCGCTTGAGCCGGCATCAGCCAACGAAGACGCTTCCTCAGAATACGCTGACCAAGGCACAGATGATTCGTCAGCAGGCGAAGCTGAAGCGGAGCTCGACCTCTCGCTCGATCCCGAAGATGACGTCGCGCTCGAAGACGACTTCGAAGGCGACTTCGAAGGCGATGCCGAGCTTGCAGGCGACGAATCGTCGGAAGTTGAAGCGCAGACCGAGCTGTCTGCCGAAGACGAGAGTGATGCTCCAGCCGCTGAAGCGGAGATCGAGCCGCTTGCCAGCAACGGCGGCGAGATTGACCACTACGACATGCCTGACCCGGCGTTCCTAGCCACCGTGCCAGATGCCGAGGATCCTGAGTTGCCTGCTAGCCTGAGCGAAGAGGGCGCAGACACCGAGTTCTTCGAGCCCGAACCCGTTGACGACGAAAGCCCCGAAGCTGAAGCGGAGCTGGACGCGCAATTTGAGGCCGAGGGCGAGCAGCAAACATCGCTTGAAGCCGATGGGTCCGAGGCTGAGGCCGAGCCCATCGTTGCTCCCACCGAACCTGCGCCCGCGCCGGATGCAGCGCCAGAAGGCGGGTTGAGGCTCGCTTCGCTCAAGCAAGAGTTCGAAGACGACTTCCTGATCAGAGAGCAGCTCGTCGATTTTGAATTGAACGACAGCAACGACCGCGAGCTTTGGCAGGACGTGAACCTCAAGCTCTTGCGCATCGCCATGCCGCACGCCGACGAGTGGCGAGCGCGAGCGCATCAAATCGGATTGGATGCTGGCGGCGAACGGCGTGGTTCTCCTACCGACGACATCATCGGCCCAGAAGAAGTGCTGCTCTTCAGCGGTATCAACTTCCCCGGCGTCGATCCGGATTCCCAGCCGCGCGGCTTGCGCTTGTCGGATGAAGTGCCGATGGATCCGCGGATGGGCGAGATGCCCAGCGATCCTGACATGGCGCAGCTCGCCCGCATTGTTGCAACACTCGTTTCGATGATCGGCGTTGATCCTGAGTTGCATCACGCGCTCAAGTCAGTCGATGCTTTCGCCGTCGTTCCGCTGCAAGGCGAGCAACGCGAAGAGTTTGAAGCCGAGCTGATCGAGCGCTTCCGCAGGTTGATAGACAATCTCGACAGCCCGCTCGACGCTTTCTACGCATGGCTCGATCTGGATGAAGCGCTCAACTCGATGGTCTTCCTGCCGCCCGCCGCGCCAGATAGCTGGTGGGGGATGATTCAGCAGTACGTGCGTGAAGCGACTGAGAATATGGCTGATCGCGCGCGCGCTGAAGGCCACGAGATCCACGTCTATCCCCTTTGGGGCGAGTACGCTGACGCGATCGACTACACGAGCGGCGATCTTGAGCTTGACATCGGCGGCAAGCCCGGCGATGTGCTGGCCTGCCTCCGCGTATATGCGCAAGTGGATGATGCCGTGCTGCCCGGCCGCGTGCTCTATCGCGGCGAAGGCCACTAGCGTAGCGCCTCGTCACTCTTCACGCTCATTTGAGCGAGGGGATTTCAGCATTCAACGCAGCGCTGCTGAGCTCGCAATTACGATTACTCTCCGTCGGCTGCTTCGCTGCAACCCATGATTGTCCGCAATTTGGGGGTCGCAGAAGTGCTAAAGACAAGGCATAACCAGGAGTCCGCGCTTGCAATCGGCGCGGCCGGTTCATCGAGCGCAAATGTGCTGGGGGCAGTGAACCGCGCTTCATGCTTGCATGATGAATCAAGCCTCGAAGAAGCAGGCTCGATTCATGGCGCAAGGATGCTTGCAGGGGCTAGGGGGGAGTGCTAGAGTTCCCGTCCCTCCTCACTTGGGATTGCGAAGTTTAGGTCCCTTACCTGGATCGCCAAATGGTCGACATTAGTAAGTTTTTGAGTCGTGCAGACGACGCGCTGAAGAAGCGGAACTACCAGTATGCCATCCAGATGTATCTGGAAGCGCTGGAAGTGGAGCCCACGCACGTTGGCGCCCGCCGCGATCTTCGCACCGTGCTGCTGAAGGCAGGAACTGATGGCACGAAGATCAAGGCTCCGCCGAGCAAAACGGTGGTGATGAGCCGCGACCCGAAGGTGCAGCTTGCCGAATACGAAAAAGCGGTGGTGAAAGAGCCCCGCAGCGCAAAGTTCAACAAACGCGTTGCCGGTGCCCTGCGCAAAGTTGGCGCGCACGAGGCTGCAGGATTCGTGTATCAATACGTGATTGACCACTGCGATAAAGGCAAGGAAGACGTGGAAGCGATGAAGGGCGGCGCCCAAGCTTTCATCGACGCCGGCAAGGTCGAGCAAGCGCAGAAGCTGCTCTCTCGTGCTGCCCGCCTCGTCCCGAATGACCGTGAAATTGGTGAGATCTCGCGTGATCTCTCGGCCAAGCAGACCCTCCGCAACATCGAAGGCAAGCAAACTGACGGCGGCTTCGTGCTGATGGACGCGGACACTGCGCTTGAGTCCGAGCTGCTGAAGAAGAAGAAGCTCGGCCCGACGGAGATTCCGAAGGCCTTGGCCTTTGTGGACAAGCGCCTTGAGGCGAATCCTTCCGACAAGGAAATGATCAAGAAGAAGGCAGAGCTTTACACCTTTGCCCGCAAGTACGAGCAAGCCTACGACTGGCTGATGTCGCGCTACGAAGACCTCGAAAGCCCTGCGGACATTCTTGAGCTGGCGATCAAGTACAAGAATCAGTACTTCGACTACATGCTGAAGGTTTGCAAGAAGAAGGCTGAAGAGAACCCTGAGAAGGCAAGCGCATACGCTGCCAAGGCTGAAGAATTCAAGGAAGGTCGCAAGGCTTTCCGGCTTGAGGTGTACGAGCGCCAAGTCAACGACGCTCCTGCTGACCTCGATCACCGCTGGGCTTACGGCAAAGCGCTCTTCGAAGTTGGTCGCTATCAGGACGCCGTCGAGCACCTGCAGCGTGCGATTCGCTCGCCGAAGCTGGGACGCGAAGTTGGCGTTCTGCTGGGTCGTTGCTTCTCGAGCATGGGTCGAATCGAGCTGGCGCAGCGTCAGCTTTCGAGCGTGTTGGAGCACGTCGACGAGACGCAAGAGGATCTCTTCATGGAGGTGCGCTACTGGCTCGCCGACACGGAAGAGAAGGCTGGAAACGACGCGGAGGCGAAATCCCTCTTCCAGGATCTCTTCATGCAGAATGCTTCGTTCAAAGACGTTGGAGATAGGCTGGACAAGCTGGGTGCCAAGAGCTAGATTGCTTGGCCCTTCGCACGAGGCTTGGATGCCTGTGTGAAGCAAACCGCCTTCGTGGCGGGGTATGAGACAAGATCAGACACCGCCGGATAGAGTAGAGACATGGCAAATACCAAGCAGGCCCGTAAGCGCGTGAAGACCGATGGTGAGCGCCGCCTTCGCAATCGTTCAGTCCGTAGTGCATACCGCACTGAGATCAAGCGCTTCGTGCGTCTTGTGAAAGACGGCGAGTTCGAGACCGCGGGTACGCAGGTCGGCGTGGTTGAAAGCAAGCTGGACAAGGCTGCGAAGCGCAACGTCGTGCATCACCGCACGGCTGACCGTCTCAAGTCGCGTCTGAAGACTCGCCTTTTCAAGGCTGAGGCTGCCAGCAAGGCCTAAGACGGCAACTACCGATCATCCGCAGACGCTGTTGGGGAAACTCAGCAGCGTCTGTTGGTTGTTGTGAGCCCAAGACCAAGCGCCCATGCTCAGCATTCAGCATTCCGAGTGCAAACAAAATGCTGCTGCGCAGCACGCTGCTCTCCGCCTCAGAACGCGAGACGCTGCCCAACACGCTACTTCCACATTCCGCCTCCCGTCCTAGACTCGAAGCGAACGCGAATCTCATCAGCATCAGTTTGCGAGGAAGCCAAATGCCTGAAGTCCGACTCTGTGCTGAATCCGAGCTGCCAGTCGAGGGCAAAGGCAAGTCTTTCGAGATTGCGGGCGATCCGCCTGCCAACGTTTCGCCCATGTACCGCGCGAGTCTCAAGCCCGGCATGCGCCGCTTGGCGATTTGGCTGAGTGAGGGCGAGTACCGTTGCTGCGAGGATCGCTGCCCGCATCAGGATGCACCTCTAGCGGATGGCACGGTCACAGGTGGAATTGTCACCTGCAATTTCCACTTCTGGCAGTTCGAGCTCGCAAGCGGACGTTGCCTTTTAGCTGACTGGGGAAACCTCAAGATGTATAAGGTTTCCGTGCGTGATGGCGCTGCGTGGGTGGAATTGGACGACTAAGAAAACGCGCTAGTGCGTTCCAATGCTTGACCTCCAGCCACTTTGTTGGTGGTCTGCGTGTCGTGCGCGAATGATTTTCGACCTGATGAGAGAGAAGACGGGACTGCCATGCCTATCGTCGATCTGCTGATGCCCAAAATGGGCGAGTCGGTGCAAGAGGGGACAGTCATTGAGTGGACGGTCAAAGTCGGCGATCACGTCGAAAAAGACCAGTCCATGCTCAACATTGCGACTGACAAGGTGGACACCGAAGTGCCCGCCCCGGCCAGCGGCACGGTCGTTGAAATCCTTGTCCAGCAAGATGAGACGGTGGAAGTCGGCACGCCCATCGCCCGCATCAACACTGAGGGCGGCGACGCTCCAGCGCCAGCCGCTGCAAGCAGTGCTGACGACGAAGACGACGCGCCGCGCCCGCATTTCGCGCCTCCCGCAGATGATCCAGAACCCGCGCCCGCCGCAACAAGTGGTGCCGTGGTTGACATGGTGATGCCGAAGATGGGCGAGAGCGTCCAAGAAGGCACCGTCATCGACTGGCTCGTGCAAGTCGGCGACAAGGTCGAGAAGGATCAAGCGCTGCTCAACATCGCGACCGACAAGGTGGACACGGAAGTGCCTTCGCCTGCGTCCGGCACGCTGGTTGAGATTCTCGTGCGCCAAGATCAAACGGTTGAAGTCGGCACGCCGATCGCCCGCATCTCAACGGGTGCTGGCGGCGCTCCTGCTGCTTCTGCTCCCAAGGCCAGCGCGCCTGCAGCAAGCGCAGCACCCGCCAAGGCTCAAGCCGCGCAAAGCGGTGGCGGCCCGATTGCTGGTGACTCGCAGGATGTCCCGCGTCGCGACGGCGATCGCTTCTATTCGCCACTCGTGCGTCGCATCGCCAAAGAGAACAACATCGGCGCCAAAGAGATCGCAGGCGTCAAGGGCAGCGGCCAAGGCGGGCGCGTGACCAAGGCCGACATGCTCGCCTACCTCAAAGTGCGCGGCTCAGTTCCAGCCGCTGCAAGCAGCAGCGCGCCTGCCCGCAGTGCGTCAGCTCCAGCAGCAGCGAGTGGTGCTGCGAAGACTGGGCTGGTTGGTGGTCTCGGCGAGAAGAAGACGCTCGAAGAGCTTGGCTACGATCCATCGCGCGTGACGGTCACGAAGATGAACTTCATGCGCAAGAAGATCGCCTCGCACATGCGCGAAAGCCTCGACACCTCAGCGCACGTGTACTCGGTACACGAAGCTGATATGCAGAAGGTCTTTGAGCTGCGCGAAGAGATCAAGGATGAGTTCAAGAAGGAGTTCCACTTCTCGCTCACCTACACCTCGTTCATTCTCTGGGCTGCTGCGCGCGCGCTGCGCCAGTACCCGATCGTGAACAGCCGCTTGAACGGCGACGAGGTGATCACGCCGGATTACGTCAACATCGGCATGGCCGTGGCGTTGCCGGACAACGGCTTGATCGTCCCGAAGATCAAGGATGCGGAAAACATGACGATCGCTGGCATCCAGCGCCGCGTCAACGATCTCGCGACCCGCGCCCGCGACGGCAAGCTGACGCCCGACGAACTGAGCGGCGGCACCTTCAGCCTGACCAACATGGGCAGCTACGGCACGATCTTCGGCCTGCCGATCATCAGTCAGCCTGAAGTGGCGATCATGGGCGTGGGTGCGCTTCAGCAACGCGCTGTGATCAAGCAGGGCGGCATCGCGGTTCGCTACATGATGTACCTGAGCTTGGCCTACGATCACCGCATCGTGGACGGCGCACTCGCTGCGCAGTTCCTGACGGCAGTGTGCGAAGCGCTGGAGAACGTCAACCCGATGCAACTCGGCTTCGATCGCCGCAAGCGCTAAGCGCTTGGCTACACAGGGTGGCGCTGACAATCACGTCTGCGTTCGCTAATCCGAAACCCCCGACGCCTCGCGCCGGGGGTTTTTCTTTACTTGATCGATGACCCGCCTTTGTTTGAATCGCCGCCGCCCCACGCCGTCATCCGGACTGGAGCGAAGCGGAAGGGAGGGATCCCCTTGCGATGAGCTGGCATGCGGTGAGCGCGGTGCGTTGCGGATCGCAGCGCCGTGTAACGCAACGCTGCACTTGTTGGAGAGGCGGCGAGGAATCAAAAGGGATCCCTCCCCTCCGGCTACGCCTCCGGTCGGGATGACGCGCTGTGCTTAGGACTAGGGGCGCAGCTCCTCCCCCGCGCAGCGGGCGGAGGTGGCTGAGACGCGCAGCGTCGAAGTCGGAGGGGGCCGCCCCGCGTTGAAACGCAGCAAAAACGTGGCCTCGTAGCGCGTGTGCTTGGCTAGCGCGTACCGTCTCTCGGAAGCTACGCTTCCTGCGAGTCGGCCCGTCCGTTGCGCAGCTTGCGTTGCAAGCGTGCTCACTCCCGGGTCCCCTCAGTCTCGGCTACGCCTCGACAGCTCCCCCGATTTCATCGGTGGAGCGGCTTCGCCTCCGGTCGGGATGACGCGCTAGGGGCGAAGCTCAAACTTACGCATTTGTCGCATCGGAATGCGACTCACAGACAGGAGTGTCTGTGCCACTGCGGGGGAAGCTACGCGCTATCGCGAAGCGCTTCGCGGGCTTCGGTTCTTCGCCAACTTCGCGACCCTCTCTCCACAACGCACAAAGATGAGTCGCATCGGAATGCGACTCACAGACAGGAGTGTCTGTGCCACTATCGGAACGTGGAACTGGCATGAATGC
>Ga0213866_10000466_pt1 | contig 32499 bp, 38 predicted proteins | sample PICome_11_FD_160079 | JGI IMG/M metagenome (GOLD analysis project Ga0213866, IMG submission 160079) | Coastal seawater microbial communities near Pivers Island, North Carolina, United States - PICO284 | ecosystem: Environmental > Aquatic > Marine > Coastal | place: USA: North Carolina... | reverse complement strand
AGGATTGATGGAAACTGCGCCTATCGTACCTGTGGTATCTACACCCGATACAGTAATGATGTCGCCATCTGCATCAGTATCATTTGCTAACACATCTATGTTAATTGATGCGTCCTCTGATACTGTGCCTGAATCGGCTAAGGCGACTGGAGCTTGGTTATCCGAAATAAATATGTCAAAATCACCATTTGTAAAATCTAAAATTTTAATAGCGGCATTTACCGCATTCTTAGCTGCAATTTCTATCCAGTTACTAGCTTGTGTTAATGCATACTCGGTACCACCTACGATAAGGTTGTATAGACCGGGAACCTGAGTAGAGATTGCCGTGCCCATCATCTTAAGGTTATCTAAGAAAATTCGGTTAGAGCCAACGCTATCACTTATTGTGTCATGGCCGAAATTATCTCCGTAGAAAAAATAATCATCATCTCCGCCTCCACCTTCTAAAAGATTGTCTAAGTCGTTACCGTATATGTCATCATTTCCTGAGCCAGCCTTTGCATTTTCAATATTAGAACCAAATGCGTTCCATATTTCGGTTTGTCCAACTTTTGAAGAATGGCTAACTCCCTCTCTTAAGTCTAAAGTTACATTTCCACCGAAGAACAATGTTGAATCAAGTGTATCTATACCACCAGCATCCCATAAGGCTTCACCCACTCTATTATAGGAACCTGTTATATTGCTTGAGTAATTGTTACCGTCTAAACTGTGAGTTCCATTTAAAATATGTGTATCATCCCCTGCATTATGCGACATATTGGCACCGTATATATATTGTATCGCAGCAATATCATATATCATTGGCCCTACAGGTATTGTACTTGAAACAGGTGAGCCGGGTTGAACGCCCTGATTATAAGACATTACAGTTGCTTTATATGAGTCTTCGGATGCAGGTAGCAAAGGATTAGAATCATTACCTTCATCATGCGGGTGCTTTAAACCAAGTGCGTGCCCTAGCTCATGCATTATGATTGTAAATTCCGGGGTTCCAACCTTTGGCAGCACTAACTCACTTTGATCTAATAATACATCTGCTTTTTCAATAAGGTCACCAGTAGTATCTATGTCCGATGGAAGGGTTGGAATAGAGGCGCCAACAATTCCAAAGTTCATACTGGTTTGCCTGAGAACAATATCGGTGTTGTCACCTTCGGTAGTTCCAACATTGGTAAAAGAAATATTTGCAACTTTTGACCATGCTGCAAATGCACTATCAATTGCATCGCGTTGAGGTGCGTTTAAGATATTCATTGGACCTGAAACTATTAATGCATGTTCTAAAGGTCTTTGATTCTCAACTCCATATTCCCAAGTTGACAGGTCATAGCTATAGGTAATGGTCGTTGGCGTGCCAACTGTTCCTGTCCAAGTATATCCCATCATTAATGCTTGTATGTAATATGGTTGATCTAATGCGTTTATTGCCATGTTATTCCTAACTAACGTTTATTTATCTTTTCATTTAATACTGCATTTAGCTAAATAACGCTTTTACATTTGTCAATTATATTGTTAGATCCTGTCTTAAGGGAGAATTTAAAATCATAATAAAAATGCTGTAAGCCGTAACGTATCAAGAACCTTTGTGATTTTTGGTGCTTTGGTAGTGCCTTGATTTTACTGGAAAGAATGCGCTGTGGAAAGCGAGATATGGATATGCGTTGAATGTTCTATTATAAAAGACACTTTGGTAATATTCAAATAAAACTGTTGACACATTTTTGAATCATGATAATAATTCCGTAACTTTTGCTTTATTAAAAGTTAAACGAACTTTCGAACGAGATACAAAATGTTGGCTAAGCCTGAAAGCAAAGATTTAAGAGCTAAGATATTCTTAAATGATTATTTATACTTTGCGAGCATAATTATAATTTTCATTTCTTTTATAATTGGTTGGAACATATGGTCATCATATAATGCTGATAAAGAATATAAGAAGGTTCAAATCTCAACCAATACTCAAAGACTGAATAATTCATTTAAGGAAAGCTTTGATTACGTAAATGATTTTATGCGTTATATGAGTAAGAAAATCTCTCAAAGTGGTTTTAACTCAACGAAAGATCTATTGCCGTTTATTGCTGATGCAATAAATAGTACTGAATCAAATCACAATATTTTCACATGGACCGGCTTTGATTTTGTTACGCCTGAAGGATATACCATTGCAAGTAGTGGTCAGGGTATAATAGAAAATCCCAAACTTGTTACAAGCGACAGACGAAGCTGGATGATAACAGCTAAGAAAAAGCCGGGAGTTTTGCAGCATTCAAAAGCTGATTTAGGTATTCTCAGTAATGAGCCGATGATACCGGTTGCAATAGGAATTGAAGATAAAAATTCAAATTTCTTAGGGTATATCTCAATGGGCTTTGATATCAATAAGGTAAGGAATAAAATCGAAAGAACGCTAAGTGATCAGAATATAGTATTTGTTATTTTAGATAATGATAATAATGTAGTTATGCAATCTTCTAATCAAACAAAAGCTATCTATAAAGATTTCTTTACTCATGAACATCTCGATATAAAGGAAGGAAATGAAAGTGGTGAGTTTAAAAAAGCAATTAAATTTGGTGAAATTGAGTTCACTAATTTTATAAAGGTAAGTAATTATCCTTACACCATTCTTACCGGAAGGAACACTCTTTTATCCTCAATTAATTTTAAAAAACAGGTTATGCCTGATATTATAAACCTGCTTGGAGTGACTGCAACATTCCTGCTTATATTATTTATGTATCGCAGAAGCATAATAAAACCAATATTTGACCTAAGCACGGCGGCTGGCAGGTTCTCAGAAGGGGAAAAAATAAAACGTCTTCCACGGAGTAACTCATTAGAAGTTATGGCTTTATCAAAGAAATTTTTAAAAGCAATTCGTTTTATGAATCACGAAAGAATTAAAGCAAGGAAGGCTGAAAAAGAAAAGCTGAAGATTGAAGAAAAAATCACCATACATAAAGAACATGATAAGGAAAAAGAAGAGTTCCTGCGTGATATGTATAGTGAATTAAACACACCTCTTAATGCAATAATAAATGGCGCAGACATAGCACGTGGTAAATTATTAGGTGACGATATTGAAAGTTATACGGAATATTTTGATGCTATGTATGATGCAGGTATTCAGCTAAAGTGTTTCACAACTGAGCTTTTGTACCCGCAGCTTCTTAACATAAATGATATCATCGAGAAATGTGTAAAAATACAACGTAAATTTGCCTCAGAGCAAAAATCACAACTCGATTATAAGAAGTGTGATAAAATACCTGAAATATGGGTTGATAAAATACGGATAAAGCAAATAATACTTAGCACTTTGTATCACTCATTATTTTATGTTCCTGCAAGTAAGAAATGTACTATATCAACAAAAGTTGAGTATCTAGCTGGTGGAGAGCCTGCTTGCCTTATTATCAAAGTTGAAGATAATGGCTGGGGGTATGATGAGAAAATGCGTAGCGATGATTGGGACGTAAGGTTTGGAAAAGAAGCAACCAGTTCATTTAGTCGCAACCCGGACATGATGAAACTTAGCATATCGACAATCAGGAACATGGTTAAACTGCATCATGGAAGTTTTGATATGCAAGCCAAGTCAGGTTCAGGTTCTATCTTTACTATAAGAATTCCATATCTTTCAAAAGAAGACCTTATAGTCCACCCGGATGACTACACTAAACCAAGTGAAAAAGACACAGTTCAAAACCAATCGAATGTCGTTTCGTTTACTAGGTAGAATTTTTAGGTTTGGCTTTTCAAATAAGATAATTAACGAATAAGTTCATTGTTCTTACGGTCGGCTCTTTCTGCTAATGCTTTTTGCATTCTTTGTACATGGGAGTCTTCAGCCGGATTTGTATTTAACCTATTTTTATGAAAAGCTGAGTTTAAATTTTCTTCGACCTGCGTGCTTTTTTCGCCACTTTTTTTTAGGCTCTGCTCCATTGTAACGGTGGCTATTTCCGCAAGCGAACTTTTGCTTGCTTCAGCCCTTTCTGTAGCTTCTCGCTCACGGTTATCGGAACTTAAGCTATTGATTTTATCAAGATGATGTTGAGATAGTTCTGTAGGGTTTGTACCAAAAGGAAAATTTTCTGAGGTTAAAAGAAGGCCTCCATACTCGATAGTGGGTTCTACAACACTATCTTTAACTAATTGGGCGGGCTTTTTGGTTGATAGGTAGCCCATAGAATCAAAGACATAATTTGCATCTCGTGCTGACATATATGCATCAGTAATAGATGTGCTTTCAGATAGCTGGTTTACAAATTTGTCGATAGATTTTTCATTCGATCGTAGTGAAAGTAGTTCTATAGATTTCAGGCTGCCAATTCCCTCAAGAGTATCTGTAAGTCGCTTTGATTTTTTTGGAGTATTTAAATTTAGATTCTTAATTGTAAGAGATTCAACAGATGTATCTGTTTTACCAAGCGCCTCCAATAATTCAAAAGTTTTATTTTGACCAAACTTATTAGCGTCAATAGTAAGTCCAGTTACAGCTGTACCATTTGAACCCCAGTTATATCGATCGTTGAATCTGTCAATAATAGCTTCCTTGGGTTTTTTATTGCTTCTAGGTGGTGGGTTGTCATTTCTCTCGAAGTAACCAGTGCCATTAATGGAATCAGTTACATTATTTAAATCAAAGCCAAATCCCGGCTTTAATTTGGAAACGTCTAGGATAAGTTTTTCGTTATCCCTTAACTTACGTGCTATTTGTTCTTGAAGTTTTCTTGGGGTATAATAGCTTTCGGTTTCGATATATAATGTCATAATAATATTTCTTTCAAATTCTAATTACATACTATTTAAATATTACGTTCATTTGAGTCGCTTTTTTGGCGTTTAGTTCTTTCTTCAAAGGTGCCTTGAGGTTCTATTTCTTTTTTTCGTTTAACTGGTCTTGTAACATTACTTTCCGATTCAATTGTAGAATTATCCGGATTCATGGCAGCTACGGCTTGGTTCTCGGGAGCTACTCGTGATAAAGAAGCGTCATTGCCCGTTTCTTGAGATGAAGCTTCGTTATTTTTCATTGTTCTTGTGGTTTCGTACACGCTATTTAATTTTTGCGCCTCTGGGTATGTTCTTGTATCAACAGACTGGAAAACTTCTGACGTTTTCTTATTAACTTTACTCATTGCTTCTACGGATGCATCATCAATAAGCTTGGAAAGGGTTTCGACGGCACCTCCATCTGCTGAGAATTGGGATGTAATTTCTTCTCCAGCACCTGTAGACTTCATAAAAGATTCAACGAACTTATGCCCCTTCTTGCTGTCATATCGATGATCGGATTGTTTAGGGAAAAGATCATTCTTCTTTTTATTTGCAGATAAGTGACTTGCAACTGATCTATTAAATCTGTCGACCATTCCCTGAGTCATTCCGCTACCTTCCTTTGTAACAGTGATAGATTCCATAGTATCACTAGAAAGGATTGCCGTTGCTAAGTTGGCAAGCTTTTGGCCCTTATCTCGCCTTCCGTTGAAGGGCTCGTTAATTTGCGCTCTTTGAAGTGGCATTCCATTTGAGATTGCTCTTGTAATTATGGATAGTGAATCATTGGAAGCTAATGATACACCGGCAGCTTGGCTCCTTACTAGCTGATCTGCCACTTCTTCCGAAGTGCTGTGGCGTAATGCTGCTTGAGATTGGTAAAATTCAATATCTTTATTTCTTAAAATTCCTTCTTCTGATTGGCTCATTGCTTCGACGAAGGTTTCTAAGCTATTTCTTGCCACCATTGTCTCTGTATTTTGAGTTTTTACAGCGCTAACATTAATTTTTTCAATATTTTTATTACTTGCGGCAGAAGTTAAGCATGCCTTGTATTTATCTAAATCGTCTTGGTTTCTAACAGAATATGCAGCTGTCCTATCACCATGAGAACCTCCGGAAAGCTTCATATCTTTATCATTACTTTGTCTTATTTGTGTGGTTATTTCTTCCTGCGATTGGTTTAAATCAACTATCATGCTTTATTCTCTTTAATACTTCTATCTTGTTTAGAGTTGTTATAAATGTTAAAAGGGTTAATATTTTAACATTTCTTCCAAGGGAAGTAAATTATTTTAACAAAACTGAGATGTTGTTGTGATTGGATGTTAAGGTGAGTTTTGTTAAATATTATACAAATTTAGCAATGCTTTAACATCCGAATTATGTATTGGTTACACTATAATTCAACTCTATCAAATTTAGGAACTGTTACCTTATCAAGGGCTTTTTCATTATATAGTAACATTATTTCATCCCCAATACTTAATCCTTCTGTAAAATGTTGTGGAATGCCTTTAATAGTCGCACTATGAGAGACTAATTCCTTGTCTTTAAAAGTAACTATAAAGTCACATCGCCAGTGCTTATATCCTTCACCATCATCGCATTCATAACAAGAAATATCCGATATAATTCCATTAGTTTTAGAGCCTGTTTTATATAAATGAGTTTTTGAAAAAGAGTCTTTGAGAAAACAGTGTAAACACCACAAAAGTAGTAAAAGAATTAGATTATTAGAAATTATAAGTATGACAGAATCAATTTTATATGATGGTACTGTGAATAGTTCATAATTAAAAAACATTAATAGTATAATAAAAACTAGTAGAATTCCTATCGTTACCCAAATTAAAGGGTTATGTTTAATACTAAATTTTTTTACTCCATCGTTCATATTTGGTATTGTAACTTCTTGCTGTCCTTCCCCTTTTTGTTGAAAAATTCCATTGGGTATGATTTTTCTAAAAATATCAGTTAAAGGTACAGTTTTGCTATAGCCTTCCTTCTTTGGTTGAAAAATTTTATTGGGAATTTTTCTTATGGTGCCATTCGAGGAGTTAGTCTTCTTCCGGTTTCTAGAATAGTAAGAAATCCCTGATATTAACCCTGCAATTAAATACATTGGGATGAAAATCATCCAAAATAGTTCCTCTCCGAAGATTCTTTTGTATCTAAAATCTATAAGAGAAAATATAGTTGTGAGTAATATAATGGTTATTAAACCACAAAATAAACCACAGAGGGCATAATGAAGGGGATGTTGTAATTGTAATCTTAATCTTTTATTTAAATAACATATTATAAGGTATGGTATAATGCTAAGTAAAATATTGATTAATATAATATATAACCCATGTTTCTCAATAATACTCATTCCATACGCAGTATTATCATAATTAATTACTAAGGCTAACAATAGGACTATAAACACTATAGAGCCAAATGTTGCAGAAGGTAAGAATTTTAGAAAAAAAGATTTCATAATAAAAATGTAACACATTTCTTGGTGCGTGACAAGAATCGATGAAAGTATATCGCAACATGATTCCGTAAAACACATGCATATGACATATTTTCCAGTTCGACAAATTATGATAAACGCCAAATGTTAGGATATGTGTTTTCGAACTTAGAATTAGACGGTAAAAATCTAAGGTATATCTTGCAAGAATCCTTCAATTTGTGTGCTGATTTAGCCACTTGTCAAAATTGGCCTGCCCGAGAGGATTCGAACCTCTGACCCACAGCTTAGAAGGCTGTTGCTCTATCCAGCTGAGCTACGGGCAGGTATAAGGATAGATTAATTAAAATCAAGAATGCTTTAATAAACTACAAAAGCTTTACACTCAAGAAAAAATTGAAAATTATTCTAAATCAACGAACATCAGGCATGCTAAATCAGTGAAATTCAGGTCATAGGTGGTGTTAATGGTTGATGTCCCGGGTGGGTTGCTACCAAATTCATTGCTGTTTGCTACTGTGCAATTTGGTGAGAAATTTCCACTTGTACCAGACATGTCAACAACCGAGCCTTGAAAAGGAAGGCCATCATCAAGTTTGGTATCAAGGTTAAATTGTTGTTTTGGAGTAAATGCATATGCATTATTGAACCATGTTCCGCCAGGACTTATTGTAGGGTTGGTAAAGGCGATAATATTTCTGTTTTGATTAGTGGCGCGTCCTTGCCATGCTTTGCCGCCAAATGTAGTGACCGAAAATGCTATCCAGCCTGTACCTGTGACAGAACCAGCTGGTGAGTTTATCCCCGGTTGCATGCACATATGGGTTACATTACATAAAGCGTTGTTGCTATATCCTGAGAAATTTCCTGCTATTAGTCCTGCATTTTCAAGATGTTTCCAAAAATGCCAAGGCTCATATTCTCTGTTGCTTGTATCAGGAGCGTGCATATATGCTATTTTTTTACTACCGTCGCCATTGCATGTGTTGGTAGAGCCTGTAGTGTCGGCATAGCAACTAGCTGCTTGCCCCCAATAGTCAGCGGCTCTATTATGGTCACCAGGTAGGCTGTTATACTCTAGCTTATAGGCGTTTACGGCCAATTTTATCTTGTTCATCTGGCCTATTACCTGGCGAATCTTTGCCTGCTCAACTAATGTTTGCCCACCGACAACGCCCGCGACAATAAGACCTATTATCACTATCACGATTGATAGCTCTATTAGTGTGAAGCCTGAGTAGGCCTTTTTATGCATGAACTCAATTTCCTTATAGTTTTAGAGTGCTGTAATATAATGATACAGTGGAATAATTAACACTTTGTTAATTATTCCTGTAAGCTTTTGTTTTTTACAAGGAATTATTCTAGGTCAACAAACATTATGCAGGCGATGTCGGTATAACTAAGGTTATATTCAGCATTTATAGAGCTTGTACCCGGTGGATTGCTTGCAAACTCATTGCTATTTATTGTAGCACAATTTGGGGAGTAAGCTGCTGGCGCTCCTGACATATCAACTATAGCTCCTTTATAAGGAAAGCCATCATCAACTTTGGTATCAATACTATTTTGATTCTTTGGAGTTAGCACAAATGCCCACCCATGCCAAGTCCCATTAGCATTAGCAGCTGAGGGGTTCGTGAAGGCCATCATATTTCTATCCCTGTTCGTACTCCTACCCTGCCATTGATACTTACCTCCTTCATTAAATGTTTTAATAGAAAATGTAACCCAACCTGAACCGTTAAAAGGCCCTTGAGGTACATTAATACCAGGTTGCATACATCTATTACTTTCTGGGCATTGAGTATTATCACTAAAACCAGTAAAACTGCCTTCAATTAATTCTGCATTATTTAGATGTTTCCAAAAGTGCCATGGTTCATATCTTACACCAGAGTTATCGTTAGGATGCATATATGATAGATATCTGTTGCCATTGCCATTACAAGTGTTTGTTGAACCAGTTGTATCTGCATAGCAGTTTGCTGCTTGTCCCCAATAATCAGTTGCGTTAGCATGGTCGCCTGGTAGGGCGTCATACTCTAGCTTATAGGCGTTTACGGCCAATTTTATCTTGTTCATCTGGCCTATTACCTGGCGAATCTTTGCCTGCTCAACTAATGTTTGCCCACCGACAACGCCTGCGACAATAAGACCTATTATGACTATAACGATTGATAGCTCGACTAGTGTGAATCCTGATGAATTTTTGTTATTATGCATCATAATACTATATATTTATCCATATTTGACTATATACTGTAGTGATTAATAATTGGTTAATATGTAACGTAAATGTGCCTAAGGTGGTATGAAACAACACTTTGAGAACCTTGCTGGTGAAATTGAGAGGCTTCCTGATATTCATTATTTCGGGCGGGTTAAGTCCGTTAAAGGCTTGCTTGCGGAATGTTCAGGCTTGCAAAAAGTGGTTAGTGTTGGTTCAAGGTGCAAAATAATTGCTCGCAATCATAAAGAAATCATAGCCGAGGTGGTGGGCTTTCGTGATGATACGGTTTTGCTTATGCCATTTAGCGACCTTGAGGGGGTTGGCATGGGCTGCAAAGTGTGGCTTATCGATGAGGCTTCTGTGGTTTATCCGTGTGAGGCATGGCGTGGCAGGGTTATAAACGCCATGGGTGAACCGGTTGATGGCAAAGGTGCATTGCCAAAGGGCGATGTGAGCTATCCTTTCCGTAATAATCCGCCATCGGCACATTCACGCAAAAGAGTTAAGGGCAAAATAGATTTGGGCGTGAAGGCACTAAATACCTTCCTTACATGTTGTAAAGGCCAAAGAATGGGCATATTTGCAGGTTCGGGAGTGGGTAAGTCGGTTTTGCTTTCAATGCTGACCAAATATTGTGATGCGGATATTAAGGTTATCGGGCTTATCGGTGAGCGTGGGCGTGAGGTGCAGGAATTCTTGCAAGAATATCTGGGCGATGAAGGTTTGAAGAACGCTGTTGTTATCGTGGCTACTGGTGATGAATCGGCATTAATGAGAAGGCAGGCAGCATATTTGACCTTGGCGGTTTCTGAATATTTCAGAGATAGGGGGCGGGATGTGCTGTGTATGATGGATTCAGTCACACGTTTTGCGATGGCACAAAGGGAAATAGGCCTTTCAGCCGGAGAGCCGCCAACGACAAAGGGCTATACGCCAACGGTTTTTGCCGAATTGCCAAAATTATTGGAAAGAGCAGGGCCGGGGACGCATGATGCGGGCATTACGGGTATATTCTCAATTTTAGTTGAAGGTGATGACCATAATGAGCCGATAGCAGATGCGGCAAGGGGAATTCTGGACGGGCATATTGTGCTAGAACGTTCAATTGCCGAGCGTGGGCGTTTTCCTGCGGTGAATATTTTGAAGAGTATTTCACGTACTATGCCGGGATGTAATTCAGATGCGGAGAACAAGCTTGTGCAGCGTGCAAAGTCGATTATGGCAACATATAATGATATGGCCGAGCTTATAAGGCTAGGGGCGTATAAGGCGGGATCTGATGCTGCGGTGGATGAGGCGATTAAGTATCATGACCAGATAGAAGAATTTTTAAAACAAGCACCTACAGAAAAGGCAGCTTTGGCGGATTGCTATAAGCGGTTGGAGGGGATTTTGAGTCAGTAGTTCATCGTCATTGCGAACGCAAGTGAAGCAATCTATTTGGGGTATAAGTATTATTATAAGATGCTGAAACAAGTTCAGCATGACAGCTATTAGATCAAGAGATTACTTCGTCATTTCATTCCTCGTAATGACGTTTATTTTAATTATATTTATGTTTCATAATATGTTACAATAAAACATTGTAGATATTTTTGAGAATAATATGATAAATAACAAAGGTTTTACACTAATAGAGCTATCAATCGTGATAGTGATAATAGGTCTTATTGTCGCAGGTGTGGTTGGTGGGCAGGCTTTAGTAAGACAGGCTCAATTTCGTGGTTCAATCAAAGAGCTGACAAGCTATGAGCTTGCTTTAAATGCATTTAGGCTGGAATATGATTCAATTCCAGGTGACATGGTCAATGCTACGGCATATTGGGGAGGAGCTACAGTAGATGGAGATGGTAACGATATAATAGCCTATTCAACAGAAGGTTATCGGGCTTGGCAGCATTTGAGCTTAGCTAAGATACTTCCAGGCAGTTACCTTGGTGTTCAACAAGGGGCTGATACTCTAGGTTCGGCTTTACCAAAAGCTTCAATTCCAAGTGCAGGCTACGGTTTTTTTAATCTTAATCTTGCTGCGGTAATGCTATGGACAGGAAGTGGAAGTAATCAAAGTTATAATCTTATACGTGTGGGGCCTCTTATTGTAGATGGTGCTAACACTAGAATAGGACGAGGGCACTTAAGACCGAATGAAGCTAAACTTATTGATGAAAAACTTGATGATGGTTATCCAGGTCTTGGAAAGCTTATAATGCAATATAATTGGTCTACAAACTGTGTAACTTCCGATGATATGCTAACATCTGAATATGACTTTAGCAATTCAGTGGACGATTGTGCGCCTCAGTATGTTTGGCAAAGAAGGAAGTAAGGTTTTTCTTAATCGTCATACTCCGCCAGAGGCGGAGTATCCAAGTTATGTGAAAGATGATCTTGGATTCCAGCTTTCTCTGGAATGACATTCGGTTGCGTCGTTACTAATTGCAATGACGCGTTAGAATTTAAGACAGCGCCTTTCTTATTCCTGCGGCATATTCAGGATCGGCTTTTTCGAAATGAACCAGCTGTTTTTCGATGATGTCTTGCGGAACGCCTTGCATAGCACCTGCAATGTTGCTGAACAAACGTTCTTTTTGTGCATCGTCAAACATGCGGAATAGATTGCCTGCTTGCGTATAATCGTCATTGCCGTCACGATGGTTATATCTATCCGCATCACCTGATATTTTCAAAGGTGGCTCTTGGAATTTAGCATCTTCGGTTGGACCTTCAAAATTGCTAGGCTCGTAATATGCTGAATCACCTGCCGGCACGTCATATTTCATGCCTCCATCCTTGTGATAGTGGTTCACAGGGCATTTTGGACGGTTTACAGGTAAGGACTCATAATGCGTACCCACACGATAGCGGTGTGCGTCTGCATATGAGAATATCCTTGCCTGCAAAACCTTATCAGGAGAAAAACCAACACCCGGAATTATATTTGAAGGAGAGAATGAGGATTGTTCCATCTCAGCAAAATAATTCTCAGGATTACGGTTTAGTTCAAACTCGCCGACATCTATCAAAGGATAGTCCGCATGTGGCCATACTTTTGTAAGGTCGAATGGGTTTATATGGTAGTTTTCAGCATCTTTTTCAGGCATTACTTGAACCTTGAATGACCATTTAGGATTATCGCCACGCTCAATTGCCTCAAAAAGGTCTTTTTGCGAGCTTTCACGGTCTTCACCGATTACTTTGGCCGCCTCTTCATTTGTCCAGTGCTTGTGCCCTTGCTGGTTTTTGAAGTGGAACTTAACCCAAAAACGCTCATTATCAGCATTTATGAAGCTATATGTGTGACTTCCATAGCCGTTAACATGGCGGTAGCTTTGCGGAAGACCACGGTCGCTGAACAAGATGGTTATTTGGTGCATTGCCTCAGGTGCTTTTGACCAAAAGTCCCACATAGCAGTTGTGCTACGCATGTTAGTTTGTGGGTGACGCTTTTGTGTGCGAACAAAATCAGGGAATTTCATCGGGTCACGGATGAAAAACACAGGTGTGTTGTTGCCCACTATGTCCCAATTGCCTTCATCTGTGTAGAATTTAAGTGCAAAACCACGCACGTCACGCTCGGCTTCGGCTGCTCCCATCTCTCCTGCTACGGTAGAAAAACGTAATAATAACTCGGTTTCTTTGCCTACTTCAGAGAATATATCAGCTTTTGTATATTTTGTGATGTCGTGAGTAACTTTGAACGTGCCATATGCACCCGAACCTTTAGCGTGCACAACACGCTCAGGAATACGCTCACGGTTCTGGTGAGCTAGTTTTTCTATCAATTGATAGTCCTGCATTAATAGAGGCCCACGTTCTCCCGCACTCAAAGAGTTCTGGTTATCCCCTATGGGATTTCCAGCGCTGGTTGTCATATATGGACATTGTTTTTTAGTCATTTTTAACTCCTGATTAATAGTTGGTTTTTAATTTATAGGTTATTATTATAATGTTTAAATCATTCCGTTTAAGCTATGTAGAGCCTGTCTTATGCCGTTAGCGTATGATGGACACATGCTTTCAAAATACATTATTCTGCTTTGAACGAAGCTACCATGTACTCCTTGTAAAGCAGATGCAATGCTTTCATAAAAAATATTCTTTTCTTCGTCACTAAGTTTGCTTAATCTTTCTTTTAAATCTACGCTATCCCCAAACATTTTTAATTCTCCTTATAAGTTTTATTGTGCTTATAGTTTTAGTATATATGATTTGCATCATATATATAATATATTGATTTTATGGTATCGATAAGTTTTTCTTATGATGGGTGGTGCTTTGTTGAATTTTACGAGAATCTTACAATAGATGCGTTATAACTGGTTGTGGTGACATAAGGCTATTATTTAGAAATAGTGGCAGAGTTAGTGCTTTCTTGTAAGGCTTGCACATGGCTTTGGGATGTTTTTCTGTTAAATAAAGCCCTCCATTGGCTATTGCTTTTACTATTTTCAATCAAGAAAGATAATGCCTTATTTCCTTGATTTTGCTGTCTTTTGCTGACTTCTTCAGATGCTTCAAGCATTTGTTCTCTATGTAATGGGTCTGATGAAATTGCTCGGAAGATTATTTTTGCATTTGTTCTAGCTAATTGGTTAGAACTATTTGCATCATTGCCAATTTTAGATGCAAGCCTTTTATATGGGTTCCATAATTCACCGTTAGATTCGGATAAACTTTCTTTAAGTTGCTCTTGATTTGTTTTGATGGGATTTTTTCGGGCGTTTTTATAGCTTTTATCAAGAGCGTTGGATTGCTTAGAAATGTCAATAATGGCATTATTGGATGTCAGGTTTCTAATAGGCTCGTTAACATCGTTTGTTTTGCGTAGGTTTGCACCAGCTTCTGTAAGTAGGGCAAATGTTTTCGCGTCTCCTTTAATTGCAGGAGATAATATTGCAGTTTCACCGAATGAATTCCTTATATCGGTAGCAGAACCTGTTTGAAGCACCTGCCTTGTCAGTTCAAGGCTTTCTTCTGCAGCAATATGTAAGGGGGTGTTATTAAAGGTTGGTTCTTGTGAATCTATGTTCTCTTTATTTGAAATAGCCTGTTTTAAATAATCTTTTATTTCATTCACAATAGAATCCTTCCACTTTTGTTAAACTGAAGGGATATTATTATATGAATTTGAGTGGATTAATACAAAAAAATTAGTACTGGTATTTAAAGTCCCAATTCATAATAGGATTTTTGCCTTTGCCATTTAATGCCATATCATCTGAGAAATCTATAGAGCCGCCCATGCCGATGGTGTCACCAATGTTTCCGCCTAGGCCACCAAAATTCTTGAAGAATTTAAGTGTACCACCACCTGGACCCCACATTTGTAATAGTCCGTGCTCAAGTATGTTATGAGTTCCCATGAATGTTGTAAGGAACTGATTTGGCTGATTTGGTAGCTTCATACGAAGGTCAGCTTGACGTATTGTACCATATGCATAGTGACGGCAAAAGTTATATGTGTCTTTCCACGCCTTATAGTACACGGGGTTTTCGCGTAAAACAGGATCTTGTTTAAAAGAGTAAAAAGTTTTGTATGCTGTATTTGTCATTGAAGATAGTCCGCTTTCGCAGCCATCTTTCCAACCTAGCTTATATTTGTTCGGCGCATCTTGCGGGACTTGTTTGAATAACCAGCCATGTGGTTTTACCGCGTGAGGGGCGCTATAGCAGCCTGAAAGTAAGAATATTGTAGCTAGTATTGTTAAATATTTCATAATGTTACCTCAACTCGTTAGGACATAATACACATAGGTTGTTGTCCAGTGGGTGTCCTGTATGATCGAAAGAATCCCAAGCATAACGGAATGCATATTGTCTGCAATATGTGTAAGAATCTTTCCATGCCTTATAATAAACGGGATTATTTTGTGATTTGTAAGCATCCTGTTGAAATGCGTAAAAGCTTTTATAATAGCCCGGAACCATTGTTGAAAGACCTGTGTTACAACCATCTTCCCAACCTTGCCTGTAATCAGGGTGAGCATCTTTTGGCGGTTGTCCAATCCTTAAAGGCTTTGGTGCAAGAGGGTTGTCCGGGGAGAATATCTGCCCTGCACAGCCTGAAACAATAAATCCTACTAATAATATTAAAACAACTTTTTTCATATTTATAATATGTTCCTTCTTAAATATTGGAAAACATAACGCTGACAGTAATTGAACGCAGCTTTCCAGCCTTTATAATATACCGGATCCTGTGCCAGTACGAAGTCCTGCTTAAAGTGGTAGAAATGTGCCTGCAATCTGTTTGAAGTTGCGGATATACCAGTTTCGCAACCATCTCTCCATCCTTTGCGGAAGTTAGTTGGGCCTTCAGGTCCTTGTGTTAACATGTCCTGCATCCAAGGAGCACCAACTCTAGGTCGGAACTCTTTGTCGCAAGAAGTTAGAAAAAGTGATAATATACATAATAATAGTAATTTCCTCATTATTACCTCCAGTTCCCTAAACCGTGGGAGCCTTCCATCATCGATTTAATTGCGCAATAAGCGTATGCGTCTTTCCATATTTTATAGTAAACCCTGTTCTGTGCTAATTTAGGGTTTTGTTTCCACGACCAGTACATTTTTCTTAAGCTTCCCTTATATCCTGACTTACCACTTTCGCAGCCATCTAAGTAGCCTTGCTGGTATATTTTTGGCCCAGCAGGGGCAACATTTGACCTTCCACCTGGGTGAAACCTTGTATAGTTTACGCAGCCACTCATAAATATACTTATTAATAATAATAGAATAAATTTCCTCATAATCATTATACCTCTTAGTGTACTTCCCAATCCAGTGTTAAAGTACAATATGTTGACGCATCCTGATATCCCCTTAGATACCATGGGTTGGCAGATAACTCTTCTGCATCTACGTTGTGTCCTCTTATCCTTGCAAGACCACTACCCATTACGCTTGCAAATGTCTGGCATCCAGCCTGAAAACCCTTTTCATAGCTTTGATCCTGATCAACCTTATTTGCATATTTGGGTCTTCCCACATATGTTATGTGACTTTTCTGGTTCTCGTATATTGCTTCAGCATCATGTCTTGGAGCTGGCACGTGGTCGAAATGTTGATTTCTATATGCCCTTGGCTTGAACTGCTCTATATTTACTAAGCCCATGAACTTTTGTGGGCCGGGAACATACTCCCTGTCAAACCTTTTGCACCCCAAAAGGCTAGTTGAAATAATTGCTAATATTAATAATTTTTTTATCAAATTTATTACACCCCTTAGTTACCATTTTTTTGATAACGGCTATAGTATAACAGATTTTGGCGCAAATTACATCACATTTTTTACATAAAAATTAAGTAAAATAGGTTTTTCTGTAACTTTTAATTGAGCTTTTGGCGTCAAAATGAACCTATGGGTGCGGATATCATTAAGGCAAGGCTTTCTGATAGCCCTTTTAACTGCATTCCTATATAAGGAAGGAAGATTATCATGGATAAAAATATGGCTATAATCTTAGGTACGAAAGATAATGTCATCTCCTGAATCTGCGTTAAAGCCTGAAAAAGCGACACGGTAAGTCCTACTACAAGAGCCACTAGCATAAGTGGTAAAGATATCTTAAGTAGGACGTAAATTGACTCTTTTCCTATGTCTAAAGCTGTGCTTGGATCCATAATCTCACTAAATAGGCATTCTTAAAATTTCCTGATGGGCACTTATTAGCTTGTCCCTAACTTCAATAACAGTTCTTAATGTTACCTCTGCCTTTGTAATAGCTGAAACTACATCAGTCAAGTCTGCTTGTTTTACAAGTGACTTTGATGTCACGTTCTCAGCGGCTTGTAAGGTTTCTTTAGCGTCGCCTATCTTATTGATGAATGCACCACCTATAGCGCCGATACCGCCTGTGCTACCTGAGGATGAATCATTTTCACCCTCTATCTTGTTAGCAAATGGATTAACGGGCATTTTTGCAGCTTTGTTATAAGCGTTCAGTGCAGCATTAAAACTTGACGGTATAGATGACATTGTAATTACCTTAATTATAAGTTTTATGTTAACAAACTTCCTGCAATTATGCTGGAGGTGCTACTTATTAAATATAAAAAGGGCTACATGCCTTTTGAAAAGTTGCCTATCTTAGCAACTCTAAAGTACTCATATACATTCTCTTAGTGGTTTCTACCGCACCAAGATTTGCTTCATAGCTACGTTCAGCTTCTTTCATGTCAACATTCTCTAAAGAGCGGTTAACGTTTGAAAGAAGTATATAGCCATCTTCATCAGCGGCAGGGTGACCAGGGTCAAACCTTGCCTTGAATTTGGTTTTGTAATCACGAGATATTTTGTCGACCATGATAACTTCATTACCTGTTACAGGGTCTATCTGGTTCTTAAAGAATATAGTTTTGCGCCTATATGGTAATTCACCAGGAGAAGAGGCCGTAGAATCAGAGTTTGCGATATTCTGAGATATTACCTTCATGCGCTGACTTTGAACTTTCATTCCTGCGGCAGATCTTGAAAATGCATCTTCAAGGCCGGCGGCATTTGAATAAAATGGAGCAATCAATATGCTAGCTATTAAAAGATATCTCATTATTGTTGCCTCCCGATAGCTGACCTTACAAGGCCATTAAACTGTCGCAGAACCCCTAAGGTTTTGTTATACTCCAGATCATTCTGTGCCATCTTTGTCATTTGCTCTTCTAGAACCACATTGTTACCGTCAAGTGATGTGTCATATGCGGATTTTTGTTTTATGGTCTTAAAGTGTGAAGGCGAGCCTATTGTTGCAATGTGACCCGGCGCAGTTGCCATTAGTTGAATGCTTTTTACGCCTGTGCTTGATTTTCTAGGGCGTAATTGCTCCAAGTCGCGGGCTTTATATCCAGGGGTATCTGCATTGGCAATATTTTGTGAAAGTACCGATTGACGTTCATTTAAATATTTTAATTTTAAAGAAAGTGCGGAGAGCAAGTTGCTTTCTGCCAAAGAAAGCGACGGCAATAAAACAAAAAATGATGCAATAAAAGCGAGTTTCTTCATGATACTAAAGCATTATCTTAATTATATTATAAAATAACGCCTAGCTACTTGCCCGGCTTGAAAGGATGTTATCACAACAGATTGTGTATTGCCAGTATTTTTTCCACTAAATGTAGTTGTCTGCGATAAATCTAGGTATTAGAGTAAATTAAGTTTGATTCCTAATTAAGTTGATATTAGTTGTTAAATTTTTATAGAGTTGACAATGCAAAAAAAATACCCGCATAAAACGGGCACTTTTTAAAAAAGTTGTATTTTTGCGATGAATTAAAGGTTCAAAACATCATCATGTGTGCTTGCGGCTATTGTCATTACTTCGTCTTGTAAGTCATCAGGGACATTTAAATCTTGTAAAGTTGTCTTTAGGTGTCCTGCAACAGCATTGAAATGATCTTCGGTCAGAGGAATGTTTTGATGAACTTTGCGCATGCTTTCGCCTGAGTAATTAGGGGAGCCACCGAATGCATAGGTTAAAAATACCCTCATCTTAGCCATTTGCCTTGGCATGTTGGTTTTTTCAAAAAAGTGGTTAACGCTGTCATCAGCCATAACTTTTTTGTAAAAAATCTCTACAGCGGCATCTAAGGCTTCTTTGCCGCCAAGTTTTTCAAATAATGATGTCATGAATATTACCTATGGTTATTTTATTGCGAACTATAGGTGCGATATTCTGCCAAAAGTTGACTTAAGTCAATAGAATTTCAACTAAACTTCAATGGCTTCTACGGATTCAACTTCCGGCACATAATGTTTTAGCATGTTCTCAATCCCGTTTTTCAAAGTAATAGTTGAGCTAGGACAGCCTGAGCATGCGCCGTGCATTTCAAGTTTTACGATACCGTCTTCAAAGCCGTGGAATATTATATCGCCCCCATCTTGGGCAACAGATGGGCGAACACGAGTGTCGATAAGCTCTCTTATTTGCTTTACTATTTCGTCATCATCTTCGTTTGATTCATCTTTTTTATCTGAGTCCGACATTATAGGCTTGCCTGAAACGTAATGCTCCATAATAGTTGTTAGGACTTCTGTTTTTAGGTGCGACCAGTCATCGTTGTCAGACTTTGTAACTGAAATGAAATCACCACCTAAGAAAACAGCCTCAACTCCATTAATATCGAATAAAGATAATGCTAAAGGAGAGTTGTCCGCATCTTCCTTTTTGTTGAAATTAGCTGTTGAATTGCCTAAAACATCCTCGCCGGGAATGAATTTTAAAGTTGCAGGGTTTGGAGTTGTTTCAGTTTGTATGAACATTTGCTTACTCGTATATCTTAGTAATTTTGTCGGATATATTTAATGTATTTTTAAACTATTGTCAACCAACGCCTAAGTGCTTAAGCCCTTACTAGCATATATATTTTTATTAAGCGCTTTTTCTTAAGCGGCAAGAGGGTCGCTAATTGTTATTTTATGGTCTGTCTTAACTAGCTCTTCGTTGCATGAACTTATAAGTTGGTCAGTTATCTCATATGCGGTTTTGCCTTTAAAAGCGCCATCTACCGGGCATTGCCAATTTGGAGCTATCTGAGCAAGAGGCACTAATGCAAATGGTCTAGTGTATAAGTGTTTATGAGGAATTGTAAGCTCGTCATTATCAATTGTGAGGCTGTCGTAAGCTAAAATATCTATATCAATCTCACGTGGCGCCCAAATCCCTCTGTCCTGACGGCCAATCTCTTTTTCTATCATCTTTATCTGTTTTAAAAGCTCAGAAGGAGAAAGATGGGTTTCTCCACGCACTGCCATATTAAGGAATTTTTGGTTCCAGTTATCGGGGGAGCCGTTCTTTAAAACTGCGTAAGATTCATAAATAGGTGATAGCTCAATAGCCGCAATCACAGACTTGCTTAGCTTATTAGCGGCTTTACTCAAATATTCAAGCCTTTCACCTAGGTTTGAACCCAATCCTAAAATAACCATTATATAAAATCTCCTTAAAAGTCAGCGTACTCAAAACATGCTCCACCCAACATACCTTCAATAGGTGGATTGCATTTTTCGGCTTTTAGCCATATTTTAATATTATCAGGTGCAACTTCTCGAATTTTTTTGTGTAATTCAAAGCACAAATACTCAAGTAGACTAACTTTATTAACTTTGCAATAGTTAGATACTATGTTAGCTATTTTATGGTAGCAGACAGTATCTTCAATATTATCCGTTTTACACCCTTCGGGACGATCTTTGTAAAAAAGCTTGAAGCTTATTTTTACGTCCTGCGGTACATCTCGCTCTTCATTTGTTACGCCAATGTTGGCTTTTATTAACAGGTCATTCAGTGAAACAACCGAGTTGTATCCTTCTTTCATATACAAATTTGTATTTTTTATTTATAATAATGCATCTATATACACTATAATTGAATATTAGGAAACCTTTATTTTGTCAAAAAACAGTAACAGTCGCGATGTTTATATTAACGGTGAGCTTTTTCAGCATGATAAGGCACTGATTAATATTAATGATAGGGGCTTTAGATATGGAGATGGCGTTTTTGAGACAATTAGAGTAAATGATGGAAACTTATTTCGTTTTAACAGTCACTTACAAAGGCTCGAAAGTGGCCTTAAAGCTATTAAGGTAGACTTTGATGTTTCAAAAATGGAGGCTTCTTGCCATGATTTGTTAAATAAAAATCAAATTGTAAATGGGTTTCTAAGGATTTCGATAAGTCGTGGAGAGGGAAGCTTAGGCTATCTGCCAAAAGAGGGAAATAAGCCTACAATAGTAATGCAAACCGTTGAAATGGGTGATGTGGATAATAAGCCCGTTGACCTATGGCTTAGCTCTTATAGGAAAATCCCGGATATATGCCTGCCTGCAAATATAAAGTCTGCTCAAGGACTAAATTCAACTCTTGCAAGAATGGAAGCTAGGGAAAATAAATGTTTTGAAGCTTTGTTGCTAAGTGTTGATGGGAAAATATGTGAAGGCAGTTCGGGCAATATATTTTGGTTTAAAGGTGGCAAATTATATACTCCCGAAAATAATATATTAAAAGGTGTTATGCGCGAGGCTGTTATTGAAAAGTCACCTTATGATGTCGTAACGGATGATTTTGACCTTGATGAATTAAGTGACGCTGAGGAAGTCTTTATGACTAATGTTGCTTGGGTGATAAAGCCGATCTCATCATTGCAGCCTGAAGGAATTAAATGGCAAGAAACAAAAGTATCTGAACAAATGAGAGAGCTTGTTTTGTAAAAAAGGCTTATACTTTTTGTTGCTATTTCTTTTAATGTAGCTATATACACGATCCAAAACAGTATAATAGATTAAGGAAGTGTAAAATGGATAATCTAAAAGGTGCAATTAATAAAGATAATAAAAATGATAACCCATATTTTGCAGATATGGCTGAAACAGAGGCTTTAGCTAACCCTAGTCCGAAGAAAAAAGCTAAAAAATCAGAAGATCCAGGTTTTGACAAGCTAATGAGAGGTTTTGATGCTCAGGCAAAAAGAAATTCGAAAAGTTTTGCAAAAGCTGCAGATAAGATGGCAAAGGAGATGGACTTAAAAGCAAAAGACGACTTAAAGGAGTTTGAGGAGAGTCTAAAGCAGGACGGGATAAATATAGATAGTGATAATGAAAGTGAAACCAAATGGGCTGATAAAGTACAGCTTCCTAGGGGATACTCTGATATTTCACTAAATTCACTAAATTCGTTTTCATCGTTGCCGCGCTCTAAATAGCAATCTAACAATATCCGTCAATCCATACGCTTTCATCAGGATTGTTGCGGTTATATAGGATATTTATCTCATCACCGGGTTTTATTTTGGTGGTGTTCTTATAAGGGACTGAATGGGTCTGGCCTTGGTAGTTTTTGTTATTTTGGTATGTGAAGTAGTATTTTACAGTTACACTGGTCGGCCGACCGTTCGTTCTGCCGGTAATGTGCATGTCTGTTATGGTCGCCTTGGACGACATACCTGTTTTGAATAGGCGTATTATTCTTCTGGCTCGTTTTATGGCAAAAAATATCATAACATAGCCGACTGATATGAATAATAGCATGGCTGCTGATGCAAATATTGTTTTAAAGGTCAGGCCATTATCATTGATAATTCCTTCATCTGTAAAAAAGGCATATAAAAATATTGAAGTGAACAAAGACCAAATAACGCCGAAGGTAAAAGAAAAATCTTTGATGATAATTTTAGTAAATTTAGGAGGTCTGCTTCTGATTCTCATTCGTTAATTACCTGTATTGATCTATCCAGATGTTTTCATCAGGTTTTTTGGGGTTGTATAATATATTAATTGTAGCATCATCTATTAGTTCGGATTCAGTTATGGTCATATAAGAGGAATCAAAGGTAAGTTTAGTTCCGGGTTTTAGGAAGCTAGCGATATCTTTGTAATATAATTGTTCTGTAATATATTTTCCGTCATTGCCTTTTATTTGTTGACCTTGCTTGTCTTGAAACTGGTAACTTATAGTAGCCGTCATAGGCAGTGTTTCCTCATTAATATGTATTTCATCACACAGTTCGATTTTATATATTTTGGCTTTTGTATTAATGCCGTTTTGAAATAAGTTAAACACAATTCTAGCTTTTCTTACTGTATCCAGAAGTATTATGGTAGGAGTTAAAACTAAAACAACAAATACAAAAACAAGAGTGGGTACTCCTTCAAAATAGTCTACTTTAAGTTCTTGGGGTAGGAAGCTTTCTTTTGGGTTATGTGGGGCGTAAAAGATGGCGATTGTATCGCCGGGTGCAATCTTGTTTGTATAAGATGGTTTTGTACTTATCGTGTTTTTTATAATATCACCGTTGATAGATGTGAATTCATATTCAATAGTTCTTGGGCTATATTTTTTAATTATTGTTGCATTTGCCGGAACGGTGGATGCGATGAATTCTTTATCACTGATAACCTCATTAACTTTACTCAATGCTAGGGAGATAAATATTATAGTTACAACTGCAGTGGAAATTCCCCAGAACTTAAAAGAGCCGTTCTTATTTAAAATATGTTTAAAAGTTGGTGTCTTATCATTTTTTGAATTATCCATATTGATCTATCCAGATATTTTCCTCAGGGCTTTTGGGGTTATATAAGATGTTAATTATCGGGCTTTCTATTAGTTCAGTTTCTGGAATTGGCAAGAAGTCAGAAGAAAAAGACATAGCGCTCTCAGGCTTGATAAAATGAAATATGTCTTTAAAGTAAGCATTTTTTGAATCACCTTGCTTTTGCTGGCCTTGTTTATCATGAAAGAAGTAATTTATCGTTGCTGAATGTGGGCGGCCATTTACGTAGCTTGTTATTTTTATTTCATATATCTTTGCTTTAGCTTTTGTACCTTCTTTAAATAAGTTCAGTATAATTTTTGCTTCTTTTATACATTTGATGACGGCTATAGCGGGGCCTAAAACAAAGATGATAAATAAAAAAACTATAAGAGGGACGCCTTCAAAATATTCGACTTTAAGTTCTTGGGGCAGAAAGCTTTCTTTTGGATTAAATGGATCGTAAAAAATAGTTAGAGTATTTCCTTTATTTACTGTTCGTATGTATGAGGGGTTTGTGCGGATAGTGTTTTTTATGTTTTTTCCATCATTAGTGGTGAATTCATATTCAATATTCGAGGCGTTATGTAATCTTAATACGGTTGCATTTGCCGGAATGGTGGATGCGATAAATTCTTTATCACTTTTGACCTGATAAATTTTATTTACCGTTAGCCCAATGACTACAAAACAAGATATTGTAAGAAAAATTATCCAGAACTTAAAAGATGGGTTTTTAAGTAAAATGGATTTTACTGTCGGCATGGTATATTTTGTTTTCAAAATTAATTCTCCATTATGGTTGATTAATTATAGAGATCCGCCCAGACGCTTTGTTTTGGTTTTTTGGGGTTGTATAATACGTTTATTTCAGGCTTTTCTATCAATTCAGATCGTTTTATCACAGTAGACTCGCTGTGTAGCAAGCCGAGCTTTTCTTTTTTTACAAAGGGTCTTATGGCATCTATTGGTATGTAGTAGGTTTTTCCTTTGTATTTTTTATTACTGGTGTCAGTGAAGGAATATTTTATCTCAGCGGATTTAGGTGCGTGTATTTTTATTTTGATTATTTTAGCTTTGGTAGCATTGCCGATTCTAAATAGTCTGTATTTTATAAATGAGTCTATTGTAAAGGACGTTGCATAAAGAAGGACAAACATTGTTATAAATATAACAAGGCCAACAAGCTCGGTGTCGTCGGAGTCAAGGTCGAAGTTGAAATATTCTACTTTTAGCTCTTGGGGTAAGAAGCTTTCTTTCGGGTTATGAGGGTCGTAAAAAATGGTTAATGTGTCTCCTGCCTTAATCTTGCTAATGTAACCCTGCTTAGTATTTATCTTACTCCTTATTTGCTCTCCGCCTTGAGTTGTGTAATCAAATTCAATTACCCTTACATTATGCTTTTTTATTATTGTAGCGCTTGCTGGAATAGTGGATGCGATAAATTCTTTATCAGCTTTGATTCGATTTGCTTCAGAAATAATGTAAAATGTTAATAATGGTATAGTTACCAAAATGCCGATGGCAATTTTCTTAAAATATGTATTTTTAAGTAAAATGGTTAGTAAGCTAGGAATGTTTTGTTTATTGTGCAATTTTAGTTCCCTAAGTAATCAAGTATTTATAAATCATAATATATTATAAAAGTGCTACATTAACAAATAATTAATGATTCGGTTCTTGACACCAGCATGCTCATGCCCCATATAAAGGTTACTATCGTAACAAGATTTTTTAATATAAATGGAGGCTCATAATGAGTGTTTTAGTTGGAAAGGAAGCTCCGGATTTTACAGCTCCGGCGGTAATGCCAGATAATCAAATTGAAGATAAGTTTAATCTTAAATCTTATCTTAAAGGAAAAGTAGGTATATTATTTTTCTACCCACTGGACTTTACGTTTGTTTGCCCATCAGAAATAATTTCATTCAACAACAAGCTTAACGAATTTAAAACTCGTGGTGTTGAAGTTATCGGTGTTAGTGTTGACTCACACTTTACTCACCTTGCGTGGAAAAATACGGAAGTTAATAGCGGTGGTATCGGACAGGTTCAATATCCTCTAGTTGCTGACCTTACTAAGCAAATTGCTAAAGATTACGACGTATTGATTGAAGAGGCCGGTGTTGCTCTTCGTGGTACTTTCTTAATTGACAAAGAAGGTGTAGTTCGTAACCAAGTTGTTAATGACCTTCCTCTTGGACGTAGCATTGATGAAGCTATACGTATAGTTGATGCCCTTAACTTCCATGAAGAAAATGGTGAAGTTTGTCCTGCTGGCTGGAACAGAGGTTCTGAAGGTATGGAAGCATCTCCAGAAGGCGTTGCAAAATATCTGGATAAAAATTCAGAGGCACTATAATTAATTAGTTGTCAATTATCCTGTGACCAGAGTTCAGTGTGCTTTTGTACCGGACTCTGGTCGCTAAGAATAAAGAAGTAAATCACTGAGGAATAAAAATGGCTGAACATCGTACAAAAATGTTAATTATAGGTTCTGGACCAGCAGGATATACTGCTGCAATATATGCTGCACGTGCTAGCATAGAGCCTATTGTGGTGCAGGGTATGCAACCAGGTGGACAGCTTACCATTACAACCGATGTGGAGAACTATCCGGGCTTTGAAAGTGCTATACAAGGGCCTTGGCTTATGGAGCAAATGCAAAAGCAAGCGGAAAATGTTGGTACTAAAGTTATTTTTGACCATATTAAGGATGTTGATTTTTCGTCACGCCCGTTTAAATGTGTATCCGAAGCAGGTGATGAATTCATAGCAGATACTGTGGTTATCTCGACAGGGGCGCAGGCAAAATGGTTGGGTCTTGAAAGTGAGACCAAGTTCCAAGGATATGGCGTTTCAGGCTGTGCTACTTGTGATGGGTTCTTCTATAAAGGTAAAGAGGTTTTTGTAATCGGTGGTGGTAATACTGCCGTAGAAGAAGCTTTGTTCCTTACTAACCATGCAAGTAAAGTAACCTTGGTTCATAGGCGTGACTCACTTCGTGCGGAGAAAGTCTTGCAGGAAAGGTTGTTCAATCATGAAAAAGTTGAGATTATATGGGATCACACATTAGAGGAAATAACTGGAGATGAAAATCCGCTAAATGTTACCGGAGTCAGATTGAAAAGCACTAAGACCGGAGAAATCACCGAAAAGTCAACGCATGGTGTTTTCATAGCTATTGGACATAAGCCTAATACTGGAATATTCCAAGGAAAGCTAGATATGGATGATGAGGGGTATATTAAAGTAACACCGGGCACTACCGATACTAATGTTAAGGGAGTATTTGCCGCAGGTGATGTGCAGGATAAAAAATACCGTCAGGCGGTAACGGCTGCTGCAATGGGATGTATGGCTGCATTGGATGCTGAAAAGCTACTTGCCGAACAGGAGTCTAATGTTGAGCAAAAAGCCTCTGCTTAAGCCTAGTTTATCAAAAAATGAAAGCGGTTCTTTTTTTCAGGTGATTGCCTCATTATATGTCTGAAAGTATATTGTCATTGTTACCAGAAGGCAGGAGGAATTGCGTCAGATGAAAGGTTCGCCAATATATTTGCAACAAGACTTATTGCCCAAATCTTTGCAGTGTTTTTAGTATTAGGTGATACTAAAAAAGTTGATCGTTTAAGTTGGGTGTAATTTGTCGAAATAAACGTTATGCTTTTATATCGGTTTTTATTGACTTATCCACATAAAACACTACAATTTATCGCCCTCAATAGGGAGGCGTTTAAAATTAGTAAAATAGCAAGAGGATAAAATGCAACTAAGCGGTGCGGCAATAGTTATAAAGGCTTTGGTAGACCAAGGGGTGGATACTATATTCGGATACCCAGGTGGTGCGGTCTTGCCTCTATATGATGAATTGTTCAAACAAAATCAGCTAAGGCATATTTTGGTGCGTCACGAGCAAGGTGCTGTGCATGCGGCTGAAGGTTATGCCCGTTCAACAGGAAAGATTGGTGCGGTGTTAGTTACATCAGGACCAGGGGCGACAAATACCGTTACAGGCTTAGCCGATGCGTTGTTAGATAGTATCCCTATTATTTGCATCACAGGCCAGGTTCCGTCTCCACTAATTGGTTCAGATGCGTTCCAAGAAGCTGACGTTGTGGGTATCACAAGGCCGTGTACAAAGCATAATTATCTTATAAAAGATGTTAACCTGATTGAGCATACGGTAAAAGAGGCTGTTCATATTGCCTCAACCGGACGTCCGGGGCCTGTGGTTGTTGACATTCCTAAGAATATTCAGAACATGCCTGCCGAATATAAGAGTTTGAAGAATGTAACTCGTGAGTCATATAAATTTGATTTAGGTGGCGATGAAGAGGCGATTAAAAAAGCTGTTCATATGATAGCTAAGGCCAAAAAGCCTGTTTTCTATACTGGTGGTGGTGTTATAAATTCAGGCGTGAAGGCTTCTGAACTTTTGACTAAGTTCGTGAAAATGACAAATGCTCCTATCACTAACACCTTGATGGGTTTTGGTGGATATCCTGCAAATGATGACCAGTTCTTAGGCATGCTTGGTATGCACGGCTCATATGAGGCCAATTTATGTATGGCTCAGTGTGACGTTATGATAAATATCGGCGCAAGGTTTGATGACCGTATAACGGGAAGGTTAGATGCGTTCTCGGTTGATTCTAAAAAAATCCATATTGATATTGACCCTTCATCTATCAATAAGAATGTGATGGTTGATGTGCCTGTAGTTGGTGACGTTGCTCATGTTCTGGAGCGTATGATTGATATCTGGGAAAAAGAAAAACTATCATGCGATAAGGGTGCACTGGATAAATGGTGGAAACAAGTTGAGCAGTGGCGTGGAAAAAACAGCTTCGGTTATACTCAAAAAGGTAGCCAGATAAAACCACAATATGCATTGGATAGATTAAATGAAGCATTGCAGGGCGATGATTTCTTCATGACAACTGACGTTGGGCAGCACCAAATGTGGGCGGCTCAATATACAAAATTCGATAAGCCTAACCGTTGGATGACATCGGGTGGTTTGGGAACAATGGGCTATGGTCTGCCTGCGGCAATCGGTGTGCAAATTGGTAACCCTGACAAGCCTGTGGTTTGTGTTTCAGGTGAAGCATCAATCATGATGAATATTCAGGAAATGGCAACAGCGGTGCAATATCGTTTGCCTGTAAAAATATTCCTGATGAATAACAGCTATATGGGAATGGTTCGCCAGTGGCAGGAATTATTCCATGGCGACAGGCATTCAGAAAGCTATATGGAAGCATTGCCTGACTTTAAGGAGTTAGCGAAAGCGTTCGGCTTTACTGGTATAGTTTGTAATAAGCCTGAAAATGTAGATGCGGCAATTAAGGAAATGCTTGAAACTGACGGCCCGGTATTTTTGGACATGCATGTTGATAAGGCGGAAAATGTTTACCCTATGATTCCAGCGGGCGCAGCGCATTATGAAATTGAGTTCTGCCCTGAAGATAAGATTGAGGTGGATGAAGAAGTTGCAAGGCAGAGGGTGTAACTAAATTATCTTAAGTTTAGACATTGTCGGTGTTCAACTCCATCTTATAGTCTAATTCTTAAGCTAATTTGTTATGTGATTTAATAAAAAGTAGCATTGAAAATGAAGTTATATTCTCCAAATCAAGCTATGATTGCTTTTTTTTTCGGAGGAGTTGCTGCGATACCGATTATTATGGTAAATAATTGGAATTATTTTGGAGAGTATAGATATAATAAAATAGTTTTTTTATTTGGTTTTTTAGCGTTATTGGGTTTTTCTATATTTTGCTATTTAAATCCTAAGGCGGATCTTTTTTTGCTCCGCCTTACTGTAGCGGGAGGTGTATATTCTGCGGTGGCAGATGAACTTCTTAAAAAGAAGGTTTCATTGAAATATGTAAAAAACGAAACACATAGTTGGTTTAATGTTATAATTGTTGCAGTTCTATGTTTTTTATTAACTGTTGCACTTACCTTATCTGTTTATTTTATTTTTGGTACGATTTGAGTATTAGGTGAGAATATAATAATAAGGTAAAATAATAAATTGGAAGAAAAATGACAGAAGCGGTTATAGAAAATAAGAAAAAATTATATACGCCGGGGCAGGTTGCTTTGGGCAGTTTTTTAGGTGGTGTGCTAACTGCATCATATTTGCTGTATAAGAATTTTAATTATTTTGGTGAAAATAAAAAACATAAGCTAATTATAGTAATAGGGCTGCTGCTTTTATTGGGTATGTCCGGTGCGATGTTAATATATGGTTTTGATATAACATCTGTGTCGGTTGGCATGGGGGCGGTTATGTATATTTATGTTAGGGCTGATTTAACAAATCGTGATGTTCAAAGTGAAGAATTGAATAACGTAAAGCAAAGCTGGTTTAATGTCATAGTAATGACCATAGGGTTCTTTATGATATCAACGTTTTTGCTTTTAGCGAATGCTATGCTGTTAGATGCATTGGGAATAATAAATTTTGAAATAATGGAATAGTGATGACAGAACAAACACAAGAAAGACATATTTTAGCAGTTTTAGTTGATAATGAGGCTGGAGTTTTGGGGCGAGTGGTTGGCTTGTTCTCAGGGCGTGGCTATAATATTGATAGCCTTACTGTGTCTGAAGTTGATAAGGAAAAAGGGCTTTCACGCATAACAATCACCACTCTTGCCGAGCGTAAGGTGGTTGACCATATCGTTACTCTTATTGAAAGAATCGTACCAGTGCATAAGGTTCATAACCTAACAGTTGATGGTGCTTATGTTGAGCGTACACTTGCTTTGGTAAAGGTGAAAGCTGTTACTGCCAAGAGAGCTGAGATATTGCATCTGGCAGATAGCTTCAAAGCCAAGGAAGTTGACTCAACTGAAAAGTCATTCGTATTTGAAATTGCTGACAACCCAAGCCTAGTTAATGAGTTTTTAGCATCAATGCAGCAATATGGAATATTAGAGTTTTCACGTACGGGAATAACTGCCATTGCCCGTGGTGCGGAAGAATTTTAATTATCTGCTATTTCTTGAAAGGCTTGATGCCACGGAATTACATAAATGTAGTTGACTAAATCTACCTAAGCTCATTTTAGGGGACTTGTTACCTGATTTTATTGTTTTCTCAGATTTTATACTATTTTCAGAAAGAACAGATTGATTAGATGAGTCTATATCCAGGCCAACCTTGCCGCTGGGGCTTGTGCTTAAGCTATCGCTTCGAAACATTCTTTGTGTCCATCCTTCGCCGCTAGCTGTACTGCTGCCTGGGCTATTCTCTTTTTCATCTAATTGTATATCATTAAGCTTCTGAGTTACATGTTCAACAAAGCTATTAGATCTTGGCGCTAATGGAGGGGTGCTATTGCTTGGAGTTCTTGAGTGATGCTTTTCTTGTTTTGCGATATTTTGTGGTTTCGCTTTTTTGGGTATGGGAGGTATGAAAAGTTCTAAACTTGGAATTCTTTGTAGCTCGATAGGGAACTCCCATTCAATTTCACCCCATACTGGGAGGTTAAGTGGAGTATATTCGGGTTCTCTGGCTGGCGGCTTCTTTTGTTCTATTGATGACTTTTCATCTTCTGTTCCATTGCCCCCGCTTGTTGCTGGAATCTCACCAAAGAATTCCCAGCCAAGACTATATTCGCTGCTGCTGACACTACTGATACTACTTCCACAGCTCATATCGTCACTAGTTAGACTATGACCGACAAAATCAACGCTCTTGGCCTCGAAGTCTTCTTCATTGAATGGTTCAATCCATTGAATATCAGAGTTCAATTTATCATAATCGATACTTTGTCCGTTAATAAAAGAGCTTATACTTTTTGTACTATGCTTTCTACTTCCAAGAGAATTTGTTGCGCTTGCGTGTCTTTTGTCAGAGTTGCCTTGCTTCATAATTTATTCCTTACATTTGAAATGTGAAAGTTAAAAAATTTATGAATAACACTATTTTAAATGTTTTAAAGTTTTTTTACAAAAATGAAAATTTTTCGAAAATTGCAAAAATAATATTTGTATTATTATGATGGCGATGTGATTTTTAATGTTTTGCCAAATGTGGAAATGTAAAGTAATTGCAACAAGAGTTTGATATAATGTCTTCGATCAAATAAAAACCGGAAGTCATATGTTTTCAAAGAAGAAGCCTCAAACCATTAAGCAGAATTTAGATGCTGTAATTATTGTAGGGCAGCGGATAAATCCTAAAATATATGATGAGATGATGCATAAGGCGCAATCTAAAGGGGTCAAGGTGCGTATTTTAACGGCAGGCCAACATGGGCTTAAGAGCAAAGACATAAAAAAGATGAAGGGGTGGGTAAATCAGGATACCGTTTTTCATGTTGATATTCACGGGGGGGCGGAAAAAAATAGTAAAGGAGAATATAGCCGACACAATAAAAGTTCCCTTTTGACAAAGGTTAAGCATGCAATTAACCCCCGAAAGTTTCCTATAGCAGAAGATACATCGGAAATCCTTAAAAATATATCAAACCTCACTCAAGATGCTAATAAAGATAATGATAAAAATACTGAGGTACATTTATATTCTTGCCAAGGTGGAACTGCTGTCAAAAATGTTCCAAAAGGAATTAAATTATATGCACATGGAGGTAAGGACAAAGCGACATATCAAGATATATTATTAAAATATGTCGAGCATGATCTTAAAGCGCATAGCAATTCACATGACAGAACCGCCGCCGATATTGAACGGCTTTCTACAGAAATCCCTTATGCCACATATGTTGCAGAACATAAAGGGGGAAAGACACCAGATATTACGGAAATTCCAGAGCCTAAAACAGAGCGTGATTTTAAATACTTAAATATTTTTAAGAATGTAAACTTTAAGAAATTTAAAGGTGATACACCCAAAAAAAATAATATTGAAGAAGAGAATCCTCAGGAATATTTAAATTCATATTTAACAAGTGCTGTACGAGGACAAGACACAGAAAAAGCTAATGTTTCTATTAATGCAGG
>Ga0213866_10000465_pt1 | contig 32504 bp, 34 predicted proteins | sample PICome_11_FD_160079 | JGI IMG/M metagenome (GOLD analysis project Ga0213866, IMG submission 160079) | Coastal seawater microbial communities near Pivers Island, North Carolina, United States - PICO284 | ecosystem: Environmental > Aquatic > Marine > Coastal | place: USA: North Carolina... | reverse complement strand
AGTGGCAAAAAAATTGATAATAGACGTTTAAAGAATTTTGAAAACATTATTAAAAATAAAAAAAATGACCGAAATAAAAGTTTGGGAAAGATAGAAGATATGACCACAGAATCTGAACATTCATCTAGTGATGACAGTGATGATGATGATGACAGTGATGATGATGATGACAGTGATGATGATGATGAAATTATAGAAATTGGCACTGAGGAAACAGTACAACAAAAGCCAATAGTAAACAAAAAAAACAAAAAAAAAGAATCGAATGAGATATGTCCATATGAAATGAAATTTGCATGTGACACAATATTCACTCAATTTCATGCAAAACGTATTCAATCATTGGCTAATATATTAAATGCAAATGTCTCTATGGATTGGGTAAAAGTTGTTGCATCCAAAATAAAGCCAGAACAACACGACGATTCTGGCTTCAAAATGTTACACCGTCACAAAAATAATAAAAAAGAAAATCGCCATATCCATATTTATGGAACTGTTAAAGAATTTATCAAACAATATATCAATGCTACAGATGACAATATAATCACATTTTCTCTATACAATTCTGAAGAAGCCATACACATTCAAGATTTAAAGAAACAACTCCAAAAATTTATCAGTGTATCCTCCGACGAGACATCTTCACTACTATTACTAATGGCGAGTTGCTCCATCGGTATACCTACACGAAAGATGTATACACCTAAAGAATTCATGACAAAATGGAAAAATTGCAAATATAAAAAAGTGAATAATAGTAACATTGTTTGCACAATCCTAAAAGGAAAGGTATCATTTGACGAAAACATCAATGGTGTTGAATACCAACAATTGATACATAATTACAATAAGAACAAACAGTATTTTTTAGTGAGCGAAAATAAAAATAAAACACCACTAGGATATTTTGCCACACAATGGTATTCATATCCCGATGATAGTGACTTAAGAAATATCTTCACACACCTTAATGACGTCATAAGGAATTGTATGAATTGAATATTAATTACATATTCCGAAAAAAAATTTAAATACTATTTAAGTATCACAAATAATTATAATATAATACAGACATGTCTGCAATAAAACAACATGAATTATGGGATATAGTACATGGAGACGATATCATGTATTCCAACGAAAGTGGTGAACAAACAATGAAATGCAAACGATTATTAGTATCTAGGCAACGACCATCACAATGTCAAGTTTTTGCCGAATCAGAAAATACTGGCAGTATATCATCTTCAAATACTCAGATATATCCCGGAAAAATTAGTTCAAGCGTACCCAATGACGTTGGTTCAGAATTTACAGTCAAAACAAAAGTAGCTGGTGAAGTAAAGGAGTTGAAATTTAAATCTGTAAGGTCTCAAAACTCAGAATGTATTATATCTTAATTTAGAATTTGTGTTTTACTACGTTTATTATGACATTCATCAAATATCATATTAGTACTATCTCTTTTTTTCCCTATTTCTTTATTATTCTGCCTTTTCTGTAGTTTTTCCTTTTCACGTGTACTTGTAATGATGTATTCAGCCATTTCTCGCATATCCTTGTTAGTGGCACTTGCTTGCATATTTAACCCACGTGGTAACTCTGTGTATATTTTATAACAAAAAGCACTTGTTTCTGGTGTCATTTTTAAAAATTCTACAATTTTTCGAGTATCAATAATGTAGATATCTCGTACGTATTGTTGCTTTTTATCATAACGTATAAATATAGTAATTGTTTCCTGACGCCCTTTACCCATATAAATTTCAGCATATCGTACCATATCGAACCACATCATACCTTGGCCTTTTTTTATTTCAATAAAGGTTTCATCAATATGAGCATCAGAATATCTTCCATCATTGAGTTTCCATCCCATCAATTTACAAAAGTCCTTTTCATATGCATTTTTTGGTATAACCCAATGACCAGACATCATGTCAATATATTTTTCACATTGCTTTGAGATGGAATACATTTTTTCATTAAATGGTACATGTGCTTTATCGATGATATTAATTTTACAGGTATTAATTTCAATGGGTATGGTTTCTTCAGTATGTATATTTTCTTCAGTATGTATATCCAAAGAATCATTAGAAAATGCCGATATATCAGAATCAATAGAGACATCCAAAGAATCAATAGAGATATCCGAATCAATTACTTCTCCAGTATTGAAAACACTGTCGAACATATCTTATTCACGTGTAACATAACTACAAAAACATTATATTACATATGACCAAAATAAGTTGATATACAACTAAAAACTATTTACTTAATTGTATATTTCGTTTCTCTAATTTGCGTATAAGTTCTTTCTGCGCTTTTATTTTATATTCTAACGGTGGCCATATGGATGTTGATGACGAGCTGCCTGATGGTGGTCCGTAAGAAATGACATCTTTCCATGTCCAATCTGGTTCAGCATCATTCCAGTAATATGGTATGGCATATTTGGGTCGAGTTGGTGTAAAACTAACAAACTTGACTGGTATTGCACGTTTTTCATACTCGTCATCTGAATCATAGGTATCCTCCACTATAATTTTTATATTGGGATTATTAAAGTTGCACATATTTTGGATGAACTGTATGATGTGTTTACTCATCTCTCTTTTTTCAAATATGATAAATGCCAGATTGTATTTTGATATTTTTTTGTATGCAGCATCGACTATTCTTTGAAAACAAAATTCGATAGAATCTTTCACTGTGACAGGATATCCCCATTCTTTATGGTAAATAGGATTTACACATTCATCCGTATTTGTTATGAAGCGATGTCGTTTCATAATAGTAATATGTGATGAATGTTTTATATGATATTTAATATATATGCATCATATGAAAAATTTAACAGATATAATGAATGAAAAACAACCAGCCATTTAATTCTTTGAAACGTAAAGTTTGAACGTCGGTGGAGCTTCCTGCCATCCAATTAATTTTAAAGGCGCGAGTATTAATGATTTTAAGGGATGAGCTATCTTTTCCAATTCATTTTTAAGTTTGACGTCTTTTACTTCTTCCGCGTTCCAACGCTCCTTGTTTTTGGAGCAGTTATTGTCAGTGACAAATATTTCAGTGTCCAATGACAAACTAAATTCCCACTTAATGGACTTGTCGTTTTCGTATTTTTGTGTAAAATACCCCTTTAAATGTCGTTCAACCCATTGATTTGAAACTTTCTCATATACAGTCCTTTCTTTTACGTAAGCATTTTCTTCATAGCTCTTTTCGATATATAATTCTGTAGTATCATCAAAGTAATGGCTCTCATTTTTTAATTGTAGACTTTTACACTCAGCTTCGTGTTTCATCTTTAATTTGTACCAGGTCATTTATTTCAGTCGTGCCCTATTTATAGGTTAACTGCACAACTCAAATAGTCTGATGTTTTACATAATCATTTATGCATCATAATCATATAAAAAAATAACATATATAATAGATGAAATACATATTGTATGTCAGTAGCATTATATGCGTACCGTGTGCGAAAAATGTTTATTCAAATGTGTAACGAGATAGATAGTGATGATTTAAAAATACTTAATATTGATGAATTAAAAAAAGAATGTGAAAGAAAAGTTAGAAAATATGAAAAAAAAGAGCAAAAAGAACCTATACAAATTTCAAACGAAAAAGAATCGTACAACATTATGATGATTGCAAAAAAAGAGCTATCTTCTATTTGGGTTGATAGGTTGAAAACAAATATATCATATAAATATCTATACAATATATTTGAAGGATGGACACGAGACAAAAGTACCAGAAATACGATGAAGAATCACCAAAAAGGAAAAAATAAAAACTACGTATACGAGCAATCTTTCACTAAAGAAAATGTCAAAGAAGAATTTCCACCAAAGAATGATTTAATAAAATATAACGACGATAAAGCTCATATAGTACGAGGTTACAATAACCCCGACGGCTCATATTCATCTGTCTTTACTTTAGTGGAATACCAAAAAAATATATGCATAATTAAACGCACAATTGGAAACGAAAACTCTGCTGATAATAATGATACCGACAATCATCATATACTATATGAAATCATGACACAAGCATTCCTTTATGAAAAAACAAAAAATCAAAAAAAAGATGCTTATACTCATATCGTTATTCCTAAAATTATTTTTGTCCAAATGGCCCCAAAAAAGAAAGAAGAAGAACCAACAAAAGTCGATATATGCATGCAAAGAGCGGAAGGTTATACACTATCTAGTTATGTTGAAAAATACCAACTCATTGCATTTGCACATGTGCTCAAAGCTTTATGGTATCTACAAACTGATTATTATTTTATGCACAGGGACTTATCTGACAGCAATGTATTTTATGAAATTGAATCAAAAAAAGTAACTTTTATTGATTTTGGATTTTCATGTGTCAAAATAAACAACGATACTGACACATACGAATCCTGGCAAAATGCTGACGAAGGATTTTACAAAAGGGATGGCTCCAATAATTTTGCTTCAAATTGTAAAAATCGGTCATTTGACGCATGTGTTTTAATTATGTCTTTAAGTAATGATACCTCCGATGGAGGATTTTTCAAAAATGAAGCAGAAAACATTAAAAAAGAGATAAAAAAAACATATGATAAAAATGCACAAGAGAAAAACAAAATTAACAAAGGGCGTTATACTAATACAACAGTTGATGACTGGTATCCTGGCAACGGTCCACGAGGTGATGGGAAAAATGCTGGACAGAGTCACCATTGGATATATGAGTTTGTCGAATTTCCAATGGAGAATTGGTACCCAGAAAATATATTGAAACGTCTATTGCCACATATCGAACAAAAAGAGTGGCGTTACATACGTAGTAATTGGGAGAACATATTTGATAAGATATTTGATAACATTTAAAATCATATTAATTATTATATTTATAATATACGTGAGACATTTACGTGCCATTGATTAACATTTACGTGCCATAACTAAAACCTGAGCATAAATAACCCAACCAAGTACTGTCTTTGCAAAAATAGATAAGAAAATATAAGAAGCCTCCGAATTTCTACCAATACAATTATAAAACACATTGCAACGTTTATCACTGCAATACATTTGCGCCAATTGTACCACACCAAACGAATTAAACAATACAAACATAGTAATAACAATAGCATGAACAAAATCCGGAGCACCATTACCATTCGATGCATTAGCATTAGCTAATCCATAATACACCCAAATAATAGCATATGATGTCATAAGTGTGAGCCATCCAACAATATGAGAAACATGCTGAACAACTGGCAACAAATTTTCAGCAAATAGAGTCTCTGCAACATATCCAAAAAATTGACATGCTGCACACAAAACAGCAATAGATAGTAAAAGATTTGCATCACGAATTCCTGTCAAAAGAGCAATACATACCAACATGATAGATGCTGAAATGCTATATTCAAAAAAACGAATTGGATTACGACCTTTTTTGACATATTCAATGTAAGGATACTCCAATTTATTTCCACACACTTTCATATTAGCACATCGTTTTAAGTAGCAACATGCTGACTCACTGTCAAACAAAACGGGAATGATTTGAAAAATAAATGATAGAGAATGAAATCCCACAATCAACCAATGTAATGATAATACACTTGCATTCGTTGTTTTCATATGAATGGATGCAGTACCATTCGTTGCGTTCCAAGAAGCATAATTACGTGTTAATTGATAACATACATCTTTTTCCACAACATTTTTGTCATCTGGCGTGTAAAACATTGCAATCATAATAATTGCATTCCCCAAATGCAGGAATGATGCAATTAAATTCCATAACCAAATTGGACTGATTGTATAATTACCACACAAGATATCATCTGAACATGAAAATCGACATGTAAAAATATTTTTACAACAACCCATGCATGAGTTTTCTTTTTTTCTTTTTTGAGCAATTGGTATTTGATTATAGGAAAGTTGATTAGTGGACATATTTATTTAATATAAAATACCAATATTTATAGTTATAAAATGCAAACTATGTTATAACATTACACATTTATAGGACCACTAATTTCCTCACTACCCACATCTCCATCACACATCTGAAACAATTTATCAATATTTTTAGTATCAATAGTATTTTTAGTTTGCATATTGACAACATGTACATCTTGTGTTTGACCAATACGCCATATTCTTCCAATAGCCTGTTTACGAATAGAATAATCATGACATGGTTCCATAAACACAATAGTCGAAGCAGCCGTCAAAGTAATACCAACAGCAGCAGTTTTCAAAGTCATCAAAAATACTTTAATGTCATTATCATGTTGAAAAGCATTAATAGAATCTTTTCTACGTTTTGGTGACATATGTCCTTGAATGGACACGTATTTAATCTTCGACTTTTCCATTTCATGACATAAATATTTACATACTGTATGATATTTAGTAAAGACGACAACCTTTTCTTTGTTTCCAGTAATAATACTTTTCAACTGTTCAATTTTAGAACTTGCTTTATCAAAATCAGATACTATTTCATTATACTGACCAATAGACATCTCAATATTTCGACCACTTTCATCAATAGCATTCCACTTATCATCATCTGCTTTAACCTTTTCACCAACAGTTAATTCTTTGAGACATTGGGTACCAGCAGGTGTTCTACACAATGGACATTTTCTCATTGAATCGAATTGGTAAGCAGACTGTATACATTCATAACAAAACATATGATGACATGGTGTCAACGTTGCTCTCTCCATAGCATCCATACATATTGTACATTTTTCATTACCATTACTCCAAGAATCAATCGTATCACGAAGAGAACTATCCCATGAATTTTCACCCAATGTCGAAACAAATGATTCAACTGTGTCATTTTCTGTTTTATATTCGGAATTTGTTGTAGGAATACCATAACAAGAGACTGGTAACAAAGATGGATGTATTGTAGCAATTGATAACCATCGTTTATAATGCAATTCTCTACATTTTGCAGAGTTATTCGTCTGAGTTTCTCTATCAATTTTCATCCTAGCTCTTACAGCATTAATTAAATGCATATAAGATTTACCAAACATACAATTTTGTTCATTTGTGTCATAAGTAATATCTGGCAAATTCATCATCGACTTATTTTTCTTTTGCCACCAAGTCAATGTAATTAATAATTTTCTAATGATATGTGCATTACGAGGACAAGTAGGTACATTTAATGACGAGACATCCATACTATTTTTATATTGCATAACATTCAAAAAAGCTAAAGCAGTTGAAAGATTATCACATTGACCTGCAAATGGAGTAGCAGAAACACACCATTTGGACGGCGCATATAGATTACATATAGCAGCAGCAGCCACAGAATTCATTCCTTTCATTTCGTGTGATTCGTCCAAAATAATACGCCCCCAACGAATAGAGCCCAAAGTTGGGACATGTTTTTTACTTTCATTAGCCACAATTCGATATGTTGTACAAACAATATCAGCTGTACGGATGTCATCTATTTTACGTCTCGCACCATGAAATTTGACAGTTTTGAGTGAAGGAACGTGTCTTTTTGCTTCGATAATCCATATTGGTAACATAGTTGTTGGCATTATCACTAATGTAGGCCCTGGCATACTTGTAGAGGCTATCAATGCCAACATTTCTACTGTTTTTCCCATTCCAACATCCTGTGCTAGAATACCGCCTCTTACATTATTATGTGGTGCTGTGTGGGATATTTGACCAAAGTCGGAAGTGTGAAATGTGAAGCCATCTTCTAATTCATGTCTGTGCCATCCCCAATCTGAAATTGCGGGTGCTTCTGTTTCACGCCATTTTAACCAACCCAATGTTTTTTTTTGATATGGGAGAAGTGTTGAGACGAAGATTTTTGATGGCTCCGTCATTACATGTTTCTTTGTTGACATGCGTAGGGTGCTGTTGAAAAAATTTTCGTTAATTATTGTTACTGGGGTTGGTGGCTGTTCTGGGTGATTGAATATCGATGAAAAAATACTTTGAAAATATCTATATTTTAAAGTATCGTCATTTTGAAGTTGGACAAATGTCATGTCATGGAAATTCACATTGATATACAGATAATCTTCATCGTTTTTTTCAATATCAAAAAAGAGAAGAGGTAAACAATCTTTATCCCATTCGTTCTTTTTTTCTTGTAAATGGCTCTGTGGGAATTTCCACATATTAATTTTTTGACGAAGTTTTGTATGTTCAGTTTGTGGAAATAAATTCAAAATTTCATTTGTATTATTCTCATACATCATTAAATTAAACTTATCCGCATCGATATTATAAATATCACACAATGCCACAAAATAAGTCGTTAACTCGACACGAAAACGATGAATATCACGCGCATTTGTACCGTGAGGAGGTGGGCGACCAGGCAAATGGTGTAAACGGCTTGTAAATGCGCGAATAGCGGAGACAGCATAATTATATGGCGAATTAGATACCATTATCAATCTACTAACGAAATTTTCATCATTAAGAGTAGAATCATAATTACTTATATTATTTTTTGATATTTTCAATGTTCCAAGGACACGTATCCATGAAATAAGAGGTACTATATGTTCATGATTATTATGATTTACAACAATCCATTCCAATCGCGCGTCTGAAATATGTATCCAACGAGATACATTAATAGCATTAGTAATTCGAACTATAGCATGTTTTTTATCAAAATCATCAACTTTCCAAGTAATGCCATCGAAATTTATTTCAGAACCATAATAAGTCTCTTCGGAAACTCTATTAATACAAAGGCGCTTGGGGACTCGACCAACATGCTCTTTCGTCATTAACCAATGACATCCACTGTGCAAATCGTCACCAAAACGGTCGACAGCTTCAGAAGACAACGAATCAGAAAAGCCCATTTCAATATAACGTTGCATTTTTTTTGATGATAAGTTTGTGTACTTATACAGAAAATAATATGTTCTTATCATATGTGTTACTTGACTATTTGAATGCCGTAGCACGTAATTTATACAAAAGGGGTGTGTTTATAAAATAGTAGTTATTAATTAAATATAAAATTATTATTTATTTTTCTTCAAATGGTCGTACTTCGGTGTACTTTTGAAGATGGTCATTTTCATTCTCTGTTTGTTTAAGTTTTAATTCTTTATGCATCGATAACATTGGATGTTGTCCGATGTATTTTTCTTCTGTACTTTCTTCTTCCTCTTCGAAGCTTTCTTCAATCATCGTAGGTGTGGGTTCTTTAGCAAGACGTGACATATATATTTGAGAATGGAATCACCAAATATATAGTGTAAATAAACTGATTTTGTCTACACCACATATGGTGACATATTTCATAGAAAATATATATAAGTATGGAATATTTTTTTCTATTTTATTCAACTTGTTGTTCGATAGTATAAATGACTGGAGAAATTTGATAGTAATATGTCTATTTCTTTTCCAAATTTATTGCCTATGTATATTGACTCGGGATATTGTCACCAAAGGTGGCTTGTCATTAATGTTGAAAATGATGTTACAAATACTGATACAATTATTGAGAAGCTTCATTCGAATGGACTCGAGGCAAGTAAGGAAGATGGGTATTTTGGGAATTATAATGAAATTGTCTGTCAAGTTGAAACCAATACTGGACCACCTTTTTTAGGAACATCTTTGTTGGTTCCTAGTATGAACTCTACTGGAAGAAGAAAACTGGCATTAAATATAGAATGTTATAAAATTTATGACGATGCGCAAAAATTTATTACATGTATTAGGAATAAAAGTAAGGTCAGAATCACACATTTGAAGTTAGATTCCATTTTTGACACTATACAATGTGCTTTAAATGGTAATGTTATTGACCCAAAGAACTTTGTTCCTGAAATCAAAAATCATACTGTAGTATTTTAATAGTATGCGGAAATATTTCATTCAATTTTTTAGTAATTTCTTCAATATACATTTCACATTTAATGTAGTAACTAGTTGTACTCCCATATTTACTTTCCTTTATATCCTTTATATGTAGTTCTGATGCTATTTTATTCATAGCCTCTTTGTTTTCAGAAATAATCCATGAGTACATATCTTCACGTTTCAATGTGACATGCACAGGGAATTCGTATTTAGATGGTTTTGTAGGAATATCGCTAGGTTCATATACAGGTTCATATACCATTGTCTTAAATTGTGACATGATATACTATTGATTAATATTAATATATGTCAATTTTACAAAACGCGTCAGAGATACCCAAATATGAAAATATAAAAATAATTTGTTTAAATTTCATTAATTATATTGCTATTTTTTACTAAAACACTCCTTTCTTTCAACAACTTTCTGATAGTATCTCTATCATTTGCTTCTCTGGCATTTTTTAACATCGTTTCAAAATCTTCCATATCAAATGAATATGCCATTTCTCTTACAGATGGATTTTTTTGAATATCACAAATAAATTTTTTATATATTTTCTTAGCTAAATCCTTAGATTCTGCCAAATATTTCCCAGATTTTTCCGAAATAAATTGTCGTGTGAAAGGGTCTTTTGGCGGACACCGTCCAAAATCACCAAGGTGTAACCCTTCTAATAATTTTTTCTTTGTATCTTCTGAATAGGATTGCTCTCTAATAATCCAAGGATTTGCCACAAATGTTTTGGATATACAGTCGAACAATAGCGAGTCAAATTCATGTAAGTTAATGTTAGCAATCATTGTTTCTAAAAATATGTACCTTTTCTTTTTGAATAATTTCCATGCATATTTTATAAATTTTTTTTTGATGATATCTTTATCAATGAATTTTAAGAGTATGCCATTTGTATCATGTTTGTATAATAAATTCCAGTTTACAATATTGATGTATTCTGCCACAGCAATAGCGGCAATGTAATCGTCACTTCTCATTAGTGATTTAATCATCTTCCTGGCTTCATTGTTTGTTTTAAAGTTTGTAGGTAATCCCCAAATATACAATTCTCTTTTATTTTGTTCTAATTCAACAAATGTTCCATGTCTGACATCATTTTCATATGTACCCTTATAAATTTTGGTGCCAGTTTTTTCCTGAAATTCACCTTGTCTATGGCCATATTCCCATTTACCAGTAAATGTTGTGCCATTTTCAAATAATTCACCATTACCATGATACTCATTTTCATACCAACTACCGCAATAGTGACCATTTTCATAAAAAAGAGTCCCCATCCCATGACACATACCATTTTTCCAATTACCATTATACACAACATCATCCAATATATTCACACCGACACCATGACGCTTCCCATCACGCCATCTACCAGTATATTCTCCATGAATAACAGATATTGATTGACCATGACCGGAGCGTTTACCACGTACCCAATTCCCACTATAAACACTTAAAGGTGTTGTTTCTCTACCATTGCCTTGTCTAAAACCACGTCTCCATTGACCAATATATGTATTACCATTTTTATTGTGGCAAGAACCATGACCATGTCTGTAATTGTTGAAAAATTCACCAACGTATTTTTCTGTTGATTTTTGTTCAACACCGTGACCGTGACGAATGCCATTTAACCAATCACCATCGTAAGTATATCCGTCTGTTTTAATTAATTTTCCCTTTCCATTATAAAGTGATTTTGTAAAGGAACCTTGATATATATTTCCATTTGATAGTGTGAGTTTACCTTGACCACACCAATCACCATCTACCCAATCTCCAATATAACTATATCCATCATCTCTGACTTCTACACCGTAACCGTGTTTCTTTCCATTTTTAAAAGAACCAGTATAACGTAATCCGTTACTTGACGTCAGGGTACCAGTACCTGATGGTATGTCATTGTAAACGGAACCATTATAGATATTATCATTATCTAATATAATGATGACGTTTTTCGAACAACGGCGTCTTTTATGACCTTTCATTCTATTATGACATGTTTTACAGTGTGGACGTTTCATTAGTTTTTTCAAAAAAAATATCTATTTATTAATTTTATTGTTATATACTTCTATTATTATATACTCCATTACATAGAAAGGATGCATTATAAATGGATACTTACTCCTCCCCCGACTCTGTGCGACGTCTCTTAGGTTTTCTTACTTTCAATGACTCTTTTGTTGTTGTATGGTCACGTTTATATTGTTCCAAATCTGCGGGATTTTCAATAATTTCTTCAAGTGTTTTCATATTTACTTTGACTGATGTTTTCTCTTCTCTTTCAAAGGTAACTCCGCCAATATCAGCAGACATGATATTATTTTCCCGCATGTATGAATGAATTTTCTCTAGACGTTCCTTTTGTGCTTTGTTGCAATTTTTTAGTTGTGTTTTTAAAGCCTCGATTTCAGGAAGAGCATCGATGTATTCTTTTTTTAAATCGTCAAATTCTTCTGTGGACATTTTTTTTATAATTTTATTGGTACATATTTAAAAAAAATATATCATATTCTTAAATCATTCTACTTTTTTTGAGATTGAATATTTTTAGGAATTTCCTTCAAGACTCATACACGTGTGTTTAGTTTTTAAGTATTTTAAGTGCCAACCGTCGCCGTATATAGCTTTAGCCATTCAAAAGAATGCAACCGACAAAAGAAACGTCTGTTTGTTTTTGGCGCCATGGCGTTACCGTACACATGCGCGTTTTCGAGCTAGAAACATGCCGAGCTATCCAGTGGTGGTACGAAGGCACATTCACCGGTCGAGTTGCCACCGATTCCGACACCTATAGACATTCTACTTTTTTTGAGATTGAATATGTTCGACAGCTTTACGGAGCATTTCCTTGACAACGGGATGATTTTGATTCTCATAGAATTCTTTCATGTCCTGCTCCATTGTATCTATACATCCATGTACTTCTCGTATATAATTTGGTACCATTTCATCCATTGATGTTACATTTTGGAGTACCCGTATTTTTGCTTGTTCCGATTCTGTATCTCTAATTGGCATTTGTAAGCGATGTATCCATGAAAATGTTTTGACAACCAATGACTGCATGGAATGAGAATCAAAAGCATTGTTGCGCAATCTCTGTTCAAAAAATTGTATATCAAAATCTTCAAGAAGAGCTTTATATGCATTGCCATTCTTATTAAATAACATTTGAGCTAATCTATCACGTATTTCTTTGTATAAACGCACAATATAATCGAAATCATTGTTGGTAATGGCGTGTTTAATAATGTTATAAAAAGCAGCATTCATGTTTTCTTTTATTTGATTTTCCATACCTTTTTCAATCTTTATCTCATCTAAATACTACAATTTTTTTGACTTTTATGTCGTTCAAAATTCGGAAACATCATAATGTGAATATATAAATGTCCCACAACCCATGTGAAGATGTTAAGAATTTGTCGGTCACGTCTCCATGGTCTTGGCCTCTTTACAAATCGTCACGTGCTCAAAGGTGACCAGGTGTGTAAGCTGGACGTACATTACGGCTCGCGCGTCCCTGCGTTTGATGATTATTATGGGCGCTTCATCAATCACTCGTGCATGCCATCTTGCAAGCTTTATGGATACTGTTTACACGCACAGTGTGACCTACAGCCTGGAGATGAAATTACACTCGACTATACTACTATGAATATATCTATACCCATCCACAAATCATATGATGATTATGTACGTAACACACACAAACTCAATATTAATCCAAATATGTAGAGAATATGTAAATATTTAATGCTTTATGAGTATAAGGAACAAAATAAAAATGTCTAATTTTAATTATCAACCATCAAAAAGTTCTTTGCGTGCTGATACTGTTGTCGAGTTTGTTAGTCGTTCGTTGCTTGATTTTAAGATGAACGAAATTCCTGGTATGGGTCCTGCTTCTATTCAGAAGTTTGCTGACCATGGAATTTATACCCCTGCGCAAATCGTGGCTAAGTTTCTTTCGTTTGTCGATTCTCAGGACGTGACAGCTCAAAATGTATGTGAGGAATTCTATAATTGGGCAAATCCTATTATGGGTAAAGCAAATACACATAATTTGACTTTTGCTTTAGCTAATTATGCAGGGGAACATGGTTTGTTCCGTTATGAATAATTTATATGTGGTGAAGCAATAAAATAAATATAATTAATTCTAAGTAATTCTAAATAATTCTAAATAAATATAAACAGTAACATGTCTTTTTTTTTATTACATTTATATTTGTAAACATATCCACATCGATATTAATAACATAAATCCAATTGAAGTATATATTAAAATGACATTTGACGTAAATATACCATAAATAGACAAAGAACTAAATAGTATCATTAATAACAACGTAGAAAATACATTTGAACTATTATCTTGTTTTGGCGACATAGCCTTTGATTCAACTTTCTGAAAATTCAATATTGTATATTCCGGTGTATACAGGTTCCTCTTTGTTCTTCCATTTCCATATCTGACAGACATCAATATACATATAAAATTCTCCTTTAATACTACAAACAGAAAGAAACAGCGCAGTATCAATTTTACATTTTCAAAAATATATCATATGGTAATTATATGATAAATGTCTAATTACATTCCATCTGTATCAGCAAGCATCATTATGCCCAAATCTCTATCAAAATGTAAAATTGAAGTACTTAAAATTATGTGTGTAAAGCAAAGTCCATATTATGGAGCTTGGGCGTTAGTCGAATTTAAATCTGGCCAAGTCATTGAAAAATGTACTGGTAAGTTTAATTGTGAAAAGGACATGATTGTTGTTGGTCAAATGTATTCTGGCAATTTATATAGAAAAGAATATAAAGGTAAAATGCAATGGTGTTTTGATGGTAAGCCTTCGAATAGATTGAATCATATGTTTAAATATCAGTTACACAGGGCTAGTGTCAATGAAAGAATTAGAAAAATATTGTTTGATACATTTTCTGTAAAAAAGTTATTTAATATTCTCGAAAATAAGAGATGGAATCAGTTGACATCTTTGCCTGGGATTGGTCGTAAAGTTGTAAAGAATATAGAGAAAGCATATGATTCATATAAAAAATGTACTGACAAATCTAAAAAATTGTTTGATGAATTTCCAAATTTTTGTGAAATACTGACACAAGAACATAAAGAAGCTTTAAACGAGTGGTTGGGTGAACAAAATAAGATTATCGATTTTTTAAGAGATGACCCTTATAAAATTGTTTATGATAATGAATTCAGTTCTCTTGATTGTTGTCATTCTCGCGCAAAATTCTTGAAAGCTACAAAACAAAAAACCAGAATAAACATGGCCGAAGCAGCCGCGAAAGATTTGAATTTATCTCATGATTATATTGGTAGGAAACGGTATTTAGCTATCGATGCTGTCAATAAATACATAAAAGGTACCGGTAATTATTGGATGCCGATGGCTATATTTTCATTAAAAATTAAACAATATGAAGAGAATTGGCCATTCGTAGAACATCAAAACCATATAACACTACAAAAATATAATGAAATTGAGCGCACACTCGAAAGAATATTCGAAGAGATATATTTAACACCGAAAATGCAAGATAATATTACGATATCCTCCGAAATATTGGACGAACATCAATGCAAAGCAGTCACAATGGCATGTGAAAAGCCATTATTTATTTTGCAGGGTGGTGCGGGAGTTGGAAAAACTACAACTTGTAAAGAAATTGTCAAATGTTTGGATAATAAAGTTACATGTGCGGCGCCTACTGGTAAAGCGGCTCAACGGTTGCAAGAATTGACAGGAATAGAAGCTTATACTACTCATCGTTTATTCCATTCGAATTCTATCAAAGTTCATCCCAATATTTTATTAGATGAACAGTCTATGCAGGAGCCGGAAATTTTGGCAAAAATGTTGAATAAATATATGAAATGTAAAAATATCCAAGATGAACGTAACTGTAACAGTGGATTAGAAATTTGTAAAATCATTTTTGTGGGAGATATTGGGCAATTAACATCGGTTGGACCTGGGCAATTTTTTAAAGATATATGTAGTTCAAATATTCCATCGGTTGAACTTACACATATTTATCGCTCTGGTCCGGACTCTTTTATTGCATCAAATGGTCAAAAAATTCGTAATGGTGATATCTTGTTGGATACATCACCGGAATCTTTCGAAATTATTCCTTTTGAAAATGATAAAGCGATTATTGATAAAGTTATTGAAATTCATAAAAATACAAATGTGGCACCAATGGTATTATGTAATACAAATAAAGAAGTAGCTAATCTTAATCCATTATTGAGGAAGTATTTTAATGATATAGATTCAAGAGGAGAGCATGAAAAAAGCCCACCAATTAATTTAGGTTTCATTTCTTCGCAAAATTCATATCTTTATCCAGATTACATTTTTGCTGTTGGTGATAAAGTTCAAAATATTAAAAATAAATATGAACAGTCAGAATTGGATGATGGGCAATCTTTAGTGACATTGACGGTGGCAAATGGAGATGTTGGTGTAATCGTTGGTATATCGAAATATGTAACAGTTGATGAAACAGGCAAAAATGTGACTATTAATCAAATTAGAGTGGGGTTTGATTATAGTGGATACATTACTTATTCGGGTGTTAATGAATTTAATGAATATATAAGACCTGCATATGCGTTAACTGTTAATAAAGCTCAAGGTAGTGAGTACAGTCATGTGATTTATAAGGCATGTTATACATTTGGTGATAATCATGAAAGATTTTATACAGGTGAAAGTCGTGGTAAGCAAAAGTGTACGATATATGAAGTAAATGGTGCTATAGAAAAATGTATAAAAGCAAAAAAGTCATATCGTAAAACTTTTTTGTGTAGAGATGGTTGGTCACTTACATGTGATTAGTCATCTAAAAATAATAAAATGTTATCGGATATAGAGTTATCAGATTCTGAAAAAGATGATTTGAATCTTGATTAAGTATAAAGATTGTTATGAAGAATAACATATTACTTAAAAAATATATTTTTGTAAAGAGTTGACACATATAACACATTCAAAAATATTATGATATTAATTAAGCCCTATGTTTTTTTCTATTACTATTATAAATCCATCAGACTAAAAAAAGTTCCATAATACACTATAAGCACTCACGCATTATGAAGACCATGTTGACATCATTCGACGATAGAGTAACGCTCATTAAGAGAAATGGTACAGGTCAACGCTTTTCATCGAGTAAATTTAAACGATTTTTAACTAATTTAATTCAAAAAACACCTCCTTTAGAAGAAATAGATATTAAACTTGTTATGAATAAAATTACGATGGGAAATGATATGAGTACGGTTTCTTTAGCTGAACATATAGCGGAAATTTGTGCATCTCTCACCGTTCAAAATTATCAATATGCTCTACTAGGTGGTCGGGTTCTCATTTCATTACTTCATAGAAAATCACCTTCGAGTTTTACCGAATGTATGGCTATGCTTGAAGATACTTTATCGGTTGATTTCCTAAAATGTTGTCTTAAAAATGCTCAAATATTTGATGAAATGATTCAAAATGATAGAGATTATCAGTACAATATCATGGGGGTACGAACATTACAACGCTCGTATTTATTAAAAAAACAGGGTATTATCATAGAGAGACCACAATATATGTTGATGCGTGTAGCAATTGCTTTACATGGAGATGATATAGATATGGTACGCCAAACATATGAAGCAACATCTACATTAAAATATACTCATGCTACACCGACACTTTTTCATTCCGGTCTATCAAAACAACAATTAGCTTCATGTTTTTTAATGAGTATGACAGATGACTCTATTGAAGGAATTTTCGAAACATTGAAACGTTGCGCTTTGATATCTAAAGGGGCTGGTGGCATAGGTCTGTCAGTTTCTAATATTCGTGCAACTGGTTCACGTATTTTAGGAACAAATGGTGTTTCAAATGGCCTGGCTCCTATGTTGCGTGTCTATAATGATACGGCCAGGTTTGTTGACCAAGGTGGTGGTAAAAGAAAGGGTTCATTTGCTGTTTTTTTAGAACCACATCATCCGGATATTTTGAGTTTCTTAGAGCTCAAGAAAAATCATGGTGTGGATTCTGAGAAAGCGCGTGATTTATTTTATGGGTTATGGATATCTGACCTATTTATGAAGAGAGTTAAAGATAATGCTCAATGGTCTGTTATTTGTCCGACTCAATGTAAGGAGTTACAGGATGCTGTTGCAGATGATTATGAAAAGTTATATGTGGAATGTGAAAAATCTGGTCAAGTCATTAAGACATTTGAGTCTGCTAGAGAAATTTGGTTTGCTATTCTAGAATCTCAGATTGAAACAGGTACGCCATATATTATGTATAAAGACCACTGTAATCGTAAATCGAATCAACAAAATTTAGGAACAATACGTGGTTCCAATCTTTGTTGTGAAATAGTTGAATATACATCTCCAGATGAAGTCGCTGTTTGTACTTTGGCATCTATCTCTTTACCAGTTTGTGTCGATGATTCTGGGAAATTTGACTTTCAACAGTTAGAACGTGTGACAAGATTAGTCACTATTAATTTGAATAAAACTATAGATGTCAATTATTATCCTATTGAACAAGCACGTGTATCGAATATGAAACATAGACCCATTGGTATTGGTGTTCAGGGTTTGGCAGATGTTTTCCAAAAAATGAAGATGCCATATGATAGTAAAAAAGCGCGCATATTGAATAAAAATATTTTTGAAACTATCTATTACTGTGCTTTACATGAATCAGTCAAATTAGCAAAAAAATATGGGGCATATGAGTCATTTAATGGTTCTCCATTTTCACAGGGGAAAACACAAATTGAATTGTGGGGAGTTGAACATTCTGATGAAAGATATCCTTGGTCACAGTTGAGACGAGATTTAGTTCAATATGGTGCGAGAAATTCTTTACTAACTGCGCCTATGCCTACTGCTTCGACTGCGCAGATTATGGGGAATACTGAATCTTTTGAACCGAGGACTTCTAATCTATATACAAGAAGAGTTCTTTCGGGTGAGTATATTGTCATTAATCAATATTTGCAGAAAACTTTGACCAAATTGGGAATTTGGTCCGAAAATATACAGAGAGATTTGATTGAACATAGGGGGTCCGTGCAAAATATTAAAGGTATTCCTGCTCATATTAAAGAGATTTTTCGTACTGTGTGGGAAATATCTCAAAGGTCTATTATTGATATGGCTGCTGACCGTGGCATCTATATTGACCAGTCGCAGTCTTTGAATTTGCATATCGAACAACCTTCGCCGGCTGTACTTACTTCAGTTCATTTCCATACTTGGTCAAAGGGGTTGAAAACTGGTCAATACTATTTGCGCACTCAGCCGAAGGCTAAAGCTATACAATTTACAGTTGCGACAAAAAGGCAGAAAATTATGGAAAAGGATGAATCTGATTGTTTAATGTGTAGTGCTTAAATTATATTTATTAAAACTATTTATTATATATCGTCGATTTTAATTTATTCTATGGTAGTTGGCAGTTTGTTTTCTATATCTTCTTTTTCTTCTATATGTGTCAATTCTGTATATTTTGTAGATGAGTTTTTGAATGTGTAGTCCTTTGGATATAGGTGGTCATGAATAAAGTGAATAAGTAATGTTATCCAGGTTATTATCATGATTAGATTTAACCATATTAATACACTTTCGGAGTGAATAGTAGTAAAGAATTGAACAGACCATAAAAGTGTCACAATCGTTGTTATTAATGATAATAACAACATAATGGTTGATATATATTATTATATATACTCATATCCACAAATTGTACGTCGATTAATCGATTAATATAGCGGCAATTATCTGACTAATCTGTGGACTGACACCCATATTTATCAATGTGTCGTTCCAGTTCTCTAGTTGCATTTTTATAGACAAACAATATATAATTACTATCAATATTGATAAAATACCAGCTATTAGGAAGCCTAATGGCCCTCCTTCTTCATGTACCATTTCAAAAACAGAAAATTCAGATTCTGCCATCATAAAGTGGGTTGTATTTTCGACTTTGTTTGTTTGCGTAGTTGGTAAATGTGTTTTTTGAGATATGTATGCTTTTATTTTCTTACGTATTTCCAATTTTTTGAATTCGTCTTGTATTAGTTTAATAATGTGTGATTTATTTGATTTATTTAATTTTTGTTCCTTAATCTGTTTTTGTATTTTACCGACAATTTGTCCAATTTCATGTCCAAAATATTTCTTTAATATTGATGCTATTTTCTGGAATAAACCATTTTCTCTTTTTTTTAATTCCTTTTCTATTTTTTCTTTAAATAAATTTAAAGTTCCATATTCATAAGAGTCTTTTTGTATTCTTTTCTTTCTTGCTTTTTTTTGGTTCAGTGAGTTTTGTATTTTTTTCAATTCCTTTTTTAATACATCGTCACTCACTTTCCCTAAATATGATTCCCATTGTTCCAAGTCTTGATGATTTTTCATATCATTTTCGAATTGTTCGTCCCAATATTTAAATTTGTACATCGAAGGGGCTTCACTTGGAATAAATTGTCGGAATAGTGATGACGAAGACATTTATTTTTCATTTGACTTTATTTATACGTACATTTTTAAAAAACAATATACAAAGATATGATAAACACGAATGGGCAGTAGACAAACAAAAAACACATGTACAGTTAAGCGATTTTTTAAAAATATTATAACCTTTTGAAATTTTTACCCTATAAATACGCCGAACTACAATAAAATGTTTCGGACATTTGCATCGGCGGAATTTAAACATAGTATGGTTGACGACTCTTATATTCAACAATTTAAACATCTGCTAAAATTATACAAATTATACAACGATAATAAAGAAATGATAAAAAATGATGCGAAAGAGTATTTCAAAAATAACCAATGGTTCGAATGGTCATCAATCAAAGAAAATAATACACATGCATGGGAACAAATTTATAATTCAAAAAAATTTCATTACAATGATATCTTCAATGTATACAATTGGTTAAAGAATGATGTTGATGTTGATGTTGAGATGTTGGGGACTTTGCCTGATAAGTTACAAGTGCTGGCTGCAGAGAAGTTACAAGTGTTGGCTGCAGTGGCACAGGATGGTTGGGCACTAAGGTACGCTTCCACTGAGTTGAAAAATGACAAAGAGGTTGTCATGGCTGCAGTGGCACAGGATGCTTGGGCACTGAAATACGCTTCCGACGACTTAAAAAATAACAAAGAGGTTGTCATGGCTGCAGCGGCAAAGAGTGGTTGGGCACTGAAATATGCTTCCGAGGAGTTGAAAAACGACAAAAAAATTGTGTTGACTGCAGTGGCACAGTATGGTTATGCACTGGAGTATGCTTCCAATGATATGAAAAACGACAAAGAGGTTGTCATGGCTGCTGTTGCAGAGAATGGTTGGGCACTGAAATACGCTTCCACTGAGTTGAAAAACGACAAAGATGTTGTCATGGCTGCAGTGGCACAGAATGGTTGGGCACTGCAGTTTGCTTCCGAGGAGTTGAAAAATGACAAAGAGTTTGTGCTGGCTGCAGTGGCACAGGATGCTCGTGCACTGAAATATGCTTCTGATAAGTTGAAAAAGGAAATGGATTTGAGAAAGGAAATGGATGCTGTGGAAAAGAATTGGTTGATAAATGTACTACCCTACCTACGATGATAGATTCTATTATACAGAGGGATATCCATTACCAATTGAGTTGTTTAAAGAGTGTATGACAAATATAGTATAAAAGATTATATGTTTTACAATAAAATGTTTCATACATTTGCATCGGCTAAAAAGGTTGTGCTGACTGCTAATCATGGAAAGAATACATATATATGTATTCCCTTGTCCGACATGCAAAGTTGAAGTGTTTCATAATATTAATTTGTTAATGCTTTAATACGTTTAAGTAACAACTCCTTCTCATTTTCTAATTGTTTTACTCTGGCTTCGGCCGCAGCCTTTTCTTCAATCAAAAGTTGAATATCTTCTTGTTGTCGACGGATAATGTCGCTTGTGTGCATCTTGGTTTCGCTCTCCTTAAGCTTGTCGATGGTGTACATTCTCAATGACATTTTTCGTTGTCGGACCGCTTAAATAGCCGCATATTTTGTCTCTCGGAATGAGACTGGCTAATGCCATTATTGGATGACATGCATGCCGATATTAAGCAAGTCGGCTTTCATATGAATGGCGAGACACTCAAAAAACATAATAGAAATAGATTACTAGAAGCTATACGAAGAAGAAAATAAATTCATGCCATTGCTTGTTCGTTCATTTGTCTATCCGCTTCCTCTTTTCTCTTTTTATGCCATGCGATGTACCAATCAACCAACTTAAGTCGGTCGACTCTATTTAAAATTTTTTGAAGCCAGGCCCGACGACTTTTGACTTGATAGGGTTTGTGATGATTGTCGACTTCCATATGCCAGATGCCCGAAGGCCAATGTGTCTCGTGCGCGTCATCTGGGTTCATGATGGCGTCTTTTAAAAATTTGTCTTGATTCTCTCGCGTTAGGTGCTCGAGCGCGTATGCAGATTTACAAACTGCGTTTCTCATCATGTCGTCTGTTCTATTTGTTATAGGGACGTATTTAATTGCACCAGGTGATGAGTGAACCGCGATTTCATACAAACGTTGTTTATTGGCGTCAATACTCATAGGTACATCGCGAAGCAGGTAACCGTTTAAAGTCAGTGCTTTTGCAGCATACTTGGCCTTTTGGTTCTGCGAAAGACTTTGGTAATACTCTATTACATCCGACGAATGTTGTATCTTAAAGCTACGAAACAGTTCATCTTTTTCAAAAAATAGTAACGGCACGTGACTGAACACGTATCGTATAGATTGTAATGTTTTACTGTCATCATCTAATAGTGAACAAGTTCTGTCGTATATTTTGGACGCATCTTTGTCTGACATATGTTGCTCTACAATTTCAGTTAGTTTTTCCAACACGATTTTCTCTTTTAACGCGCGCGGCCACCAGTATTTGATATATTTCACAATGTCGTACATAGATTTTCCGTTGATTTCGCTTGAATTCAAATAATCAATGGTTCTGTTCTTGTGCCGAATGTCGGTATTTATTTCGCTTGCTTTATTCGTAACCCATGTAAGAAATTTGGACATTTTTACTCAGCGTGACAATTTTTATACTGGTAAAATTTTGATTTGATTCAAATCAAAATCAGTATAAAAATATTCTTATTTTTTGAAAGTCATATACGCGGCCCGAGCGAAAATTTTTAATTAGACAGCGTGGTATGATACGCCTTGCCAGACCTAGGACTGACACCTGTATCAGTGTTGAAGAGAGCCACGGCCAAAATAACCATGGAACTAAAACTAAAGACTACACTGGTCATTTTCTTATGAAAATTACAATTATAAAACAAGAAAGAAGCAGTGTGTGTATTTAAAAATATTTTTTGTTTATTACGTTTTCTATTTTCTAAAAGCATTTTATTCGTCTTATTCACATTGTGTATTAAAACTTTTGGTCCAATTCTTGCTCAAGTTCTCCACACCCCACCCCAGTTGTCTGTGATGTATTTGAGAGCTTCTGGATTTTGTGTGACTGCCGCTACGAGCAATGCTTTGTCCACAACACCATATGATGCTTCCACAACACCATATGAATAGTATCTAGGCGTTGTAAGAGTCACCTGTTCGGTATGAAACCGTTCTCCTCGGAACGATTGAGATATATGCATAATAGCCATGCCATTATTGGAGACCGCTGTTAAATTAAGGTCGTAATCCATGCGCAACTTATAGGGTAAACATTCAAGCAATAAACCATCGTTACTCACAGCCGCAAATGCTATGGCTCTGACGTTCTGCAAATCTGGCGTGATGTACTTGTAAATTTGAGGCCATTGTTCAATCAAGGGCATTAAAAAATCTTCGGTCTGAATGTCGTGAGGGACGTGAATAATGGCTTGCCAATGGTACTCGACACATCTGCGACAGAAATCCTCCGTTTTTAATTCGTCAACGGCAAATGAGAGTGCGTCCCAATGCTCTTGCGCCGCACGCAATACAATGTCTGGCAAGGCACGAAAATACTTTGGAAGATATTCGAATGGGCTGGTCATTGTATGGGGGAAGTATAACTCAGCGTCTGGGTTGAATCGTGGAACAGAAAGCAATGCCATCACGACATCCATGTCATTGCTGTCAAGACTTTTCACCATAATAGGACACATAACATCGTCAATATAATCGTGCATTTCACAATCCACCATTACGGAACCTTTGGCACGGTCCCATATTTCACGACGGAGGGCCGTGAGTATGAATAGCTTGATTTCCTCTTCATCCCAATCATAATCATATCTGTAGTAATTCCACCACTTATTCAAAAGAAGACCCCCATGTGGCCAACTTGCAATTGTCAATATAATTCTTGGTTCGCTCCACATTTCATCAGAAATATCTCTTTTTAAGAACTCGTAGAAGTCCTCATGATTAATATCACCCCATTTTTCAGGATGGTTGTCAGGGTGAGAGCCAACGCTGCCGTAGCGTTCATGAATCGGTGTATACTGACCAGGAAGCCAGTATTTCCGATTATCAAACGCGTCACAAAGTTGGAAAAACTTGTCACAAAGTGTTTGTGCATTTTCTTTTTCGTCTTCAAACTCTTCATCGTCACTATCTGGTTCATGGATATCATAAAGCACGACATTCATGAACTCATCACGTGTAATACGAGGCGCGTTCGTTTCATAATCGTATGCGTGTGTGTGCAATTGTTCGACTTTTGCTTTCTTTGCATCGGGTGCTTGCAATTGTTCGACTTTTCTTTTGACTGCCGAGGAAATTTGTTCGACGGCCCCACCACTTTCTTTGGCACAAACGCCGTCGTTGGATATAATGACACCAAATGGCGTATCGGTGGTCGTTTTGGAGTCAGAATCGCTTCCAACTGCGATTTGTGTGTCTTTTAGACGTGACTGTGATACCGTTGGCATTTGAGCAGGGCTTGTTTCTGACATTACGAACTTGGAATATTGTTATGAAATGAATGAGAAATATTATACAAACATCGACAGTCTATTCAAAAAATATATTATGATGAACCTAAGTGTTTTTTATTACGAATGATACTTCACACTATTGAGATGTTTTCATATGATGCTTTGGAAAATATTTGGTCGATAGCTGTAAGTTGTCGAAGAAAATACCCCCATACATATTGTAATTTATTATTAGATGAACGTTTGGCTATATTACCATTATTAAACGAACCGATACAATCAACACTGCATCAAATTATACAAGGAAAAGTGGAGCCAGGAACAAAATGTATCTATCAAAATTGCGACAATAAATTGGACAAAATTGGCCATTGTGGATGTGAGCAATATGGCAAAACAATTATACAAGATATAATGTTCTGTAAAAATTGCGATAGATATGGATTTCCTTGTCCGACATGCAAAGTTGAAGTGTTTCATAATCAATTATCAAATACAGTAGAAGATTATTAAAACGACAAATAATCAATAATAAAAATAAAAAAAAACTTAATCAAATATGAATATTATATTTACGCAAACCTTTTTTAATCATAAACAATGTAACTTTTATATTAGGATGACCATCCCATTTTTTTCGAACAGCTTTAGTAATTTTCTTCGACAATCCAAAATCAATAATTCTTAAACAACCATTACTATCGACCATCAAATTCAGTGCATTACCATCATTATGAAGAATATCCAACTCATCTAATTTATTCATAATAAACTCCAAATCCTCTTTCAATTTATCAGAAGAACCTTCCAACACATCAACAACTCTAGATTCCATAGGTTCCATAAAAATACGACGTTTAACCAAATCAACATGCATAACTTCCGGCGCAATACCAGCATCTGCAGCAATCCTTTGAAAATCAGCCTCTTGTTTAATACGAGCAGTCGACTTACTTTTCTTAAACTGTTTCATAGCGGATTTCAACCCATTAGGGAATTCAACCAACGACACGACACCCTGAGCACCATCTTCACCCATCTGTTTAAGAACCTTAAAATCGTCCATAATTTTTATTTGATAAAAATAGTAGAGATTATATATACTTATCTTATGACTAACATATATGATTTTTTTGCAAATATGTAATAATTTTCAAGTGTATCTGTTTAATTGTTGTGTCCTGTATATTAAAGTGTTTTTTGTACTCTTTGAATGAGATTTTCTATACCTGATACTTTGTAACTTAATATTTGGTGTATTGCTCTTGTAGGATTGTTTAGGCTATCGTATGTTACTGTAGGTGCTATTTCTTTTATAATTTCAACAGTTATCATTGTATAAAGTTTCATTAATTGATTGGTGGGAACAGATATGAGGAAATCCCACAACAAAAAAATTTCGTCAAAATTGACTGTTTGTGTAAACCATAGCATGAACCATTTAACAGTGATAAGAGAAGAAAACATTTCCATTTCTTTAGTTAACATTTCTGAGATGATTGGACGATTTCTACGTATTTTCTTTTTAAAAACGTCAAACCAATGTATACGATACCATTCAAACCATTTTGTATTGAAATCTGGCATCAATGGTCGAATAATACCAACAATTCTAGAAAAACACCACCAAGTATCAGCACGTGCATGTTGTGTTGACTTAAAAACATTCCATAATACAGTCATTATATAATTAAATCCTTGTAAATAAGAATCTCCTTGATTTGTTGCAGCATATTCAATTAAAAGTTCTTGAATGACATGGTCACAAATTCCTGGATGTTCTGGCCATGTTCGTGGCATATCAGCGGCTATATCATGACGTACACTACTGCTGATATTTTGACGATTACAAATAAATTCATAGTAGACACGACGCTTTGATAAAATGTCATTACCATTACCCATTAATTTTTGTCTCCATATCGAACATCTTGTTGATTTTGTATTTGACATCAATAACATAACTAATACATGGTTATATATGAACAAAAAATATCATTGACTTCTCATACAAACATTTTTTTTGAATCCAAACATATTTTTTTTGAATCCAAACATCGAAAGAAAACAAGCGTATTTAAGGTTGATATCAAACATATATAAAAATGTTTTCAAAATTATTATTTTTAACCGTACTCACCGTTTCATCTGCTATTGAATTGACTCCTGACAATTGGGAGTCTGAAACTAATGGTAAATCAGTTTTTGTCAAATTTATGGCTCCATGGTGTGGTCATTGTAAAGCCATGAAACCTGCATGGGATTCGTTAATGGAGGAGTATGAAAATAATCAACAAGTTCTTATTGGAGATGTGGACTGTATTGGTAGTGGTAAAGAATTGTGTGAAGCTAATGGTGTGAAAGGGTTTCCTACTGTGAAATATGGTAATCCTGGAGACTTGAAAGATTATAAAGGTGCTCGCGATGTTGATGCTTTGAAAGAATTTGCAAAAGGCTTGAAGCCACCTTGTAATGTGGAAACTCTCGAAAATTGTGATGAGAGTGAAATTGAAGCTGTTGGAAAGTTGAAAGATGTATCGAAGTTTGATTTGAGTGGTAGAATTTCTGTTTTTGACCAGACGCGTACTGGAATTGAAACTGAATTTGCATCATCTGTTCAGAAATTACAGAGTCAGTATTCAGAATTGGTTGCAGAAAAAGATAAAAAGTTATTAGATTTAAAAAAATCTTCTAATATTGGTATTGTTAAGGCTCTTCTACGAAAAATTGAGAGTAAGGAAGATGCGAAATCTGAAGATGCGAAATCTGAACTTTAATTTCTGAAATTAAAGTTGGTTAGTGTCATTGCTTGTCATTGGAAAATGATGGTTAATGATTTGGTTAGTAGTTAGTGTTAATGATTTTATAATAAAATAAATCCATGAATTATGTTGTGTGTTATTGTATCTAATACCTGGAAGTACAAATTCTCTCGCGTGCGCAATCTCGCACCTAAAGTTTAAGTTTTTCAAGGGACGCACCGCAGAAACGACATGCTTGGTATTGTACTTCCTCGTAGAATTCCATTTGTTGTCCACCATGATACGCTCCTCCCCTGTAAGCCCCTCTCTTTGTTTTTGTCACTGTGCCAAACGGGTGGTTGTATTTCGTACAAATTTCGTTCAGTTTTTCGTCAAATTCGGGTCTGGTACTAGTATCGGTTGAAAATGCAGTCATCAGCGCCGACATTTCACACAGTACATTTTCTTGATTGCATTGTGAAGTTGATTTTATAGTCGACATTTTAAGAGTATGGGACAAGTGTTTATACTGACGTTTGACAACTTAAACACCACTGTTAATTTTTTCTGTACGATATGTCATTAGAAAATGATGGTTAATGATTTGGTTAGTAGTTAGTGTTAATGATTTTATAATAAAATAAATCCATGAATTATGTTGTGTGTTATTGTATCTAAAGGTTAATGAATGATTTATGAATGTTATGTATTAATCTTTTGTTTAAATTAATCTTTGTATTTATTGGTGTTTGTGCTGTCTTTTTATATACGCGGATTTTTGTTGATATTTATCACACATATGGAAGTCCTAATATTCCTTTCTCCAAATCAAAGGCATATAATGTATCGTTACAACTTGTTGATTGTATACAAAGGAAAGATAGAGAAGAACACTGGGAAAAAATTAAAACATGTCTACAAAATGCGCATGTGTATTCTGTCAGAAATGGTCGTATACCATATATGTGGCGTAGAAGTTTGCCTGTAGCATGGGTACAACCTAAAATTTCTTCAACATCTGTTTTTTTAACATCTTTATATATAAATAAAAATGTGTTCTATCAAGCATTAGTCATGGTACATGAATGTTCACATTTATCATTAGGAACCAAAGATATTGCATATGTATTTGAGAAAGAATTTTTAAAACTTAGTTATGAACAACATTTAAAGAATGCTGATTCATATTTATATAGAATATATAAATACTGTATTAACGATGGTACTTCGTCATAATTAACGACGGCGCTTATTTCTATAATTATTATTTTCTCTACGTTTATTACGTTCACTTCTTCTAACTGGCCATTCTGGTACATCAGATGAGCATTTCTTCGATGCAAATAGTGGTGACATAGCTCTTTTCCTTTTTCTATAATCATTACTAGAACTGTATTGATTATAATCATCAGAATAATATTCCTCTTCAGCTGACTCTACAGATGATTCTGACTCTACCTCTTCAGCTGACTCTACAGATGATTCTGACTCAACATATTCATCGTCACTTTTTTTCTGTTCAAATGTCAGATTCATTTTACGACGATTATTGCGTCGATGATTGTCACGATTTATTCTTCGTCGATTGTCGATGCGCGAGTGTTTGCGTGGAGATGTATGCGAGTATGACTGTGAATCTCTATGACCACGTTCAAATGTCAGTTTCATTGCTTTATTACCACGAATATTTGAACTTGAACTGGAACTGTTTTTCTTTCTGACAGGTGGTGCTTTCTTTTTTCTTTCATAAGGTTCAGGTGTAGTATATGATGAACGATATGTTTGCCACCACTTTAAATTTTGAGTTCGTTTTAATCTTCTTCCTTTCTGACACTCATAAATAACATCTCGAGCAATATCCAATTTAGAGTCACTACATTGCTTAATTATTTTTTTTCTTATAGATTCAGAATATCGAAACCCATAATCAAGGATATCATCCACACATACAACAAAATTTTTAAATTCATCAGAACCATGCTTTAATCCAATATCGATAGCCAAATCTGCAGACATATTTACCACAATATCAATGTTCTTATATACTATTTTCGGTAATTAAAAAAAATATATGTGATAATTATATTAAAAAATAAGAATATATATGTGTTTCATATTTATTTATTTTACATTGAAATGCCTGTTGTAAGAGGTTGTTTGTATTGTGGAAAGTACTTTGTCACTTCGTCATATGGTTTAATATTCCATACAGAAAAATGCGCAAAAATTAAAAAACAAAATCATATTAAAATTTTACAAAAAAAAACCACTATTAAAGAGTCTAAACAAAAGTATGCACATGACAACGATAAAAAGTAAAGGTAGAGTGAGAGATAGGCGAGTTTTTTGGCTATTATGAGTTATCAACAATGGTTCTTTATTGGATATATACATTTATTCTATTTACATTACTTATATACAATATTCACCACACAAATATCAAATGTTGATTAAAATCCCACTCCTCCAAAAAGAGTATTTAACAAATATTGCATTAATAAAATAATGCGATACAATATAGTGTTTGTAGGTTCGGTAGGAGCTGGTAAAACATCTATCATTCACAAATATCACAATGGTACACACAACACAAATACAAAGTCAACAATAGCAGTCGATTTTGTCCAAATGAAAGTCGGCGATTATGAAATATCTGTCTGGGATACATGTGGACAAGAAAGATTTATGTCATTATCAAGTTCCTATTTTTCACGGGGTCATGTTTTCATCCTAGTACATGATATATCAAAAAAGGACATCAACACGGACTTAAAAAAATGGTATCAACGCATCATTGATAAAAAACCAGCACGACACAATCCAATTGTCATAGTTGTCTCTAACAAAACCGATTTAAATCCATTCTGTCAACATGATATGAAAAGTTGGATTGAAAAGAATCAATTCGACCATATTTACACGTCAGTTGTCAATGGTGAAGGTATTAACGAATTATTCAATCAAATTGCTAATGCTATTAAAGTTCATCAATTTGATTGGGATGCACCTTCATTACCTACACTCATAGCCACTGACCAACTTCGAACTGCACCTGGATGTGCATGTTGATATATTTCATACATTTTTGTATGTAATTCGTCCAATACATTTTGTATATATGGTCCTAAAGTATCGACATCAATATCTATAATACATTTATAGACATGTAAATATAAAAATTGTACTTCATTTTCATTCTCCACCCAATTAAGAGTCATATCAAAAATATTACTTCTATATTGTTGTTTCCACGAATGTAATTTTCTTAAAATTTGTATCTCTGGTGCTATAAGTACATCATGTACAGATGGTGTCTTGATTCTATACCATGAACCAGATGCGGTTACTTTAGTAGAACTGATTGACAATGGTGCGCAGAAGGATTGTATTTGTCCATGACTTATACGTGACATTTTTTTTAAGTGATATACAATTACTTTTATAGGCTATTGTGATTAAAAAAGCCATTTAAATGATTGGATGTGCCATGTATCAAATCTGCTGCATATTGTCTCCATGATGTGTGTGACGCATCTTCCACAATTTGATTAATACGTATTCCAGCTTCATCATCCCATTCACCAGGTACAAAACAATCATGGATATGATTACGAATCTTACTAATTGGACGTTTCTTATCTTGAAATATAATGTATTCAGCGGAAAGTAACATATACCAAAATGATGAATAAAGTCTCATGGAGTCATAAGCTTTTCGTGTTATGGATGTAAATTCGTGGAAAGTTGTGGAATCACGGCCACCCATAGCTTCCACCATATCGTCAGTGATACGCATAGATTTTTTGATGTTTTTTGGGTCTTCACCAAGTATATATCCAAAATCAACATGAGCTACATGTGCTCTTGGTGTCACCATAATATTTTCTAAATGTCGGTCGCCTAATCCCATTGTAAATGCTAGTAAACATGCGCCTCCACATGATTTGATAAATCGTTCACGAATGTTTTTTATTGTATCGTCTTGATTTGTACGTAATATATAATTTGTTAATGTTGTGCGACGGCGGATGTCATATAATGTTTTGGCTTCGTTCATCATTACTACACATCCGCTGCTGGTATCAAGTGGGAAAACTTGATAGGTGTGAACCAGTACATCTTGAGTTAAATTGTTTATCCAATATCCTATGGTCATAGCTAATCGGTCTGTTCGTACATCTTCATTCTTTAATAAACAGTGTAATACGTGACCATTTGTTAATTGCATTGATACTCGGACCGGTCGGGTGGATGATTGTAATTTTTTCATATTGAAAATTTTAGTGACGGATAAGTTGGGATTCCATGGTAAACGTACTGATGAATATCTTTTGAAAAAAAATTGCGGGGATATGCCTAAAATTAATTGCTTTAATACTCCTTGGAATAATATTGATTTTTTTAATTCTATTAACATTGATTGACTAATTGTTTCACATAAACGATTCTGCATATAAATCAACATTTTGAAATCATTTTTATTTTTGGATATATCACATTCAAACCAAAGGGCATATATCATGCTTTTATTTTTTATGCATATTCCTAATAGAGCTTGCTCATATAATGGTGGATATTTTATACACATGTGTACCCACCAAAACATCATATTAATATGAACAATAGGTTGAATCTTACTCCATGTTCTTTTTACTAATTTCATAATACGAACAATTTTTAATGTGGGTGATAATCGAAGAATATCACTTACAAAAAGAGTCTTTCGACATGTGCGACTACATAGCAATTGACGACAACTGTTAGTATTTGTGTCAGTATGTTGTATTAAAATTGCTTTATTCTGTTG
>Ga0213866_10000464_pt1 | contig 32548 bp, 18 predicted proteins | sample PICome_11_FD_160079 | JGI IMG/M metagenome (GOLD analysis project Ga0213866, IMG submission 160079) | Coastal seawater microbial communities near Pivers Island, North Carolina, United States - PICO284 | ecosystem: Environmental > Aquatic > Marine > Coastal | place: USA: North Carolina... | reverse complement strand
CGAGGCGGTGACCGGGGCGTACGCGGTGTTCTCGGTGATGCAGGACCTGGCCGACCAGTTCCTGGCCCAGGACAACGCGTTCTTCCGCGAGCGCGTCAGCGACATCTATGACCTCAAGCGTCGCTTGCTCGAAAAGCTCGTCGGCGAGCAGCAGTCGGCGCTGTCGGGCCTGACCGAGCCGGCCATCGTGATTGCCCACGACCTGACCCCCAGCCAGACCGCATCGCTGGACCGCAAGCTGATCCGTGGCCTGGCGACCGACATCGGCGGTCGAACCAGCCACACCGCCATCCTGGCACACGCGCTGGGCATCCCTGCGGTCGTCGGCCTACACGACATTACCAAGCGCGCCGCGACCGGCGACACGATCATCCTCGACGGCCACCGCGGCCACGCCATCCTTCAACCCGATGCCGCTCAGCTCCTCGAGTCCCGCCAGGAGGCCCGCGCCTTCCGTGAGGAAGAGAAGGCACTCAAGAAGCTCCGCGACCAGCCGTCCGTCACGACCGATGGCACGCAGATCGAACTGCTGGCCAACATCGAGTTCACCGACGAGGTACCCGAGGCCTTGGAGTTCGGCGCCCAGGGCATCGGTCTGTACCGCACCGAGTTTCTGTTCATGGACGCCAACGGCGTGCCCACCGAGCAGGAGCAGTACGAGACCTACAAAGAGGCGATCAAATCGCTGGGCGGTCGGCCCCTGACCATCCGCACGCTGGACCTGGGTGCGGACAAGATCGCGCCGGGCCTGGCCGACCTGCACGACGAGGCCGAGCCCAACCCGTTCCTGGGCTGCCGCTCGATCCGGCTGTGCCTGCAGCACCTGGACCTATTCCGGACCCAGTTGCGAGCGATCCTGCGGGCCTCGGCGGAGGGTCCGGTACGGATTATGTTCCCGCTGATCTGCAACATCATGGAGCTCCGCCAGGCGAAGATGGTGCTCTCCGACGTCCGGGAAGACCTTGAGGATCAGGGCGTGGAGGTCGGTGATGTGCCCGTGGGGGTCATGATCGAGGTGCCTTCAGCGGCATTACAGGCCTCAGCGCTCGCCAAGGAGGTTGATTTCTTCTCGGTCGGCACCAACGACCTGATTCAGTACACTGTGGCGGTTGACCGATCCAATGAACGGATCGCGAGCCTGTACACCGGGGCCCACCCGGCCGTACTGGAGCTGATCAAGAACGTGGTCCGGGCCGCCAACCACGCCAAGATCGGGGTCAGTTTGTGCGGCGAGATGGCCGGCGACCCCGAATTTACCCTGCTGTTGCTGGGTTTTGGATTGAGGACATTGTCGATCACCCCGCCTGCGATTCCAGGCATCAAGCGGGTGGTCCGGTCGGTCGGGATCGAACGATGCAAGCGCATCGCCCGTAAGGCCAGTAGCTTCGATAACGACCGAGAGGTGTTGAACTACCTCCGAGAGGAACTGAATCGAATAACGCCCGGGGCCGTTGCTGGACGGTCCATGAACTATTGACCCCGGGACAACCGAACTGGCCCTTCGTACGATCGCCGCGCGGACCTGCGCCGGCTGAGCGGAAGGAGGGCCCCAAGACAAGGAAGTCTTGAGGCATGAAACTTGGAGCTTGTTTTACATCCGTACCGCGTCCCGCGCCACCCAGGCGCCGCGCTGTCCGTTTGTAACTGCTAGCGAAACGTTTCGGGCCTCAGGCCTTAACACATCGTGTCAAAAGAAATGCTCATCAACTTCGTGCCCGGCGAGGAGTGCCGGATCGCCATCGCTGAAGACGGCAAGCTCGAAGAGTACTACCAGGAACGGGCCTCCGCCCAGTCACACGTCTCCAACATCTACAAGGGACGTGTCACCAACATCGAGCCGGCCATCCAGGCCGCGTTTATCGACTTCGGTCTTGAACGCAACGGCTTCCTGCACATCTCCGACCTGCACCCAAAGTACTTCCCGGGCAAGGACCGCGAAGCCTTCGAGAAGGTCGGCAAGAAGACCGCGCGTCGCGACCGCCCGCCGATCCAGAAATGCCTGCGACGCGGCGACGAGGTGCTCGTACAGGTGCTCAAGGAAGGCATCGGTACCAAGGGCCCGACGCTCACCAGCTACCTGTCGATCCCCGGCCGGTTCCTCGTGATGATGCCGGACATGAAACAGCTCGGCGTCTCACGCAAGGTCGAAGACGACGAGGCCCGCAAGGAAACCCGCAAGATCCTCAAAGAGCTCGAGCCGCCGGGTGACTTCGGCTTCATCGTCCGCACCGCGGGCATCGGCCAGACCAAGACCGACCTCAAGCGCGACCTGTCCTACCTGGTCCGCCTGTGGAAGAACATCGAACGCAATCAGAAGAAGATCAAACGCACCGGCGAACTCTACGCCGAGTCGGACCTGGTCATCCGAACGATCCGTGATGTGTTTACCAGCGACACCGAGCGCGTCATCGTTGATGACCTGGGTGCCGCACGGCGCGCCGCAGACTTCCTGCGTGTCGCCAGTCCGCGATCCAAGACCGAGGTCGTGTACTACGATGACCCGGTACCGCTGCTGCACCGTAAGGGCATCGAGACCCAGATCGGGCTCATCGGCGCCCGCGAGGTGCCCCTGCCCTCCGGCGGCGCGCTGGTCATCGACCAGACCGAGGCGCTCGTGGCGATCGACGTGAACTCCGGAAAGAGCCGCAAGGCCCGTGACGCTGAGTCCAACGCGCTGAACACCAACCTCGAAGCGGTCGACGAGATCTGCCGGCAACTGCGCTTGCGCGACCTGGGCGGGATCATCGTTAACGACCTGATCGACATGCGTCCGGCCGGCAACCGCCGCAAGGTCGAGACCCGGATGCGCGACAACCTCAAGAAGGACCGCGCAAAAACACGCGTCGGCCCGATCAGCGGGTTCGGCCTGTTGGAGATGACGCGACAGCGCATGCGGCCGTCATTGCGGAAGTCGATCCACGCCGAGTGCCGGCACTGCGCGGGGCTCGGCTACACGCAGTCCAGCGAGTCAGTCGTGCTCAACGTCATGCGACGCCTGGCCCTGGTCATGCAGCGCGACGACGTCGCACGCGTCGAGCTGACCATCAGCCCCGACGTGGCCTTCCAACTGCTCAACCGCAAACGCAACGAGCTGACCCACCTCGAAGAGACGCACGGCAAAGCGGTGCTCGTCCGTGTCGGCGGCGGCCGGCTCGACTACATCGCCATCGATGCCTTCGACAGCCGCAATCAGGCCCTTGCGACCGAGGAAGAGGACACCCTCAAGAATTTGCGCAAGGCAACGGCGAACACCTACCGCCAGCTCGATGACCCGGACCTGCCCGAGACGATCGCAACGGTCGTCGCCGACGAAGACGAGTCCGCAGATGCCCAGCCCTCGATCGAAGACCGCAGCCACGACGACGAAGAGATCGAAACGATCGGCGGCGATGATGAGGAAGGCGACGATGGCGACAAGCCGAAGAAGAAACGCCGACGCAGACGACGCCGACGCGGCAAATCCGCGAAGAGCGAAGATGTCCAGGACGGCGATCAGGATGCCGATGCTGACGCAGACGGCGAAGCGACGGGAGCAGACGCCCAGCCCTCCGAGACCGAAGGATCGGACGCGACGGACGAGCAGGCACCTGACTCGGATGCCGACGGCGAAAGCGACGAAGACAAGCCGAAGAAGAAACGCCGGCGACGGCGGCGCGGTGGTCGTGGCCGACGTAAAAAGAGTGGCGATTCCGAAGAAGCGGGCGATAACGCCGAGGCCTCGGAAGATTCCGCAGAGCAAGACGTCTCCGCCGAGACGAGTGACCCGTCAGATTCAGACGGAGACGAGAACGCGGGGGATGAGAAGCCCAAGCGCAAGCGTTCGCGCCGCCGCTCCAAGAAGAAGACCGGTGAAGAAGGCGACAGCGGGTCCGCAGGCGACAATCCTTCGGCAGAAGCGAGCGATGCGTCCGAACCTGACGAGCCAGAGGCCGCCGCAAAGGAAGAGAAGCCGGCACGGGCCAAGCCTTCGAAGAAAAAGAAGATCGTGAAGCGCAACGCGCCGCCGCCGGACGCGGTGAGTGCCGGCTACTCCAACCGCCGCATCGACGAACGAGACTAGCGTGAGCCATTCCTCCGACCAGCCCCGCCGCCTCATCGTGCTCGGCTCGACCGGGTCGATCGGTGCCAATACGCTCAGCGTGGTCGATCACCTGACGCGCAACGGCAGCGAGATCGAAATCGTCGGCTTGGCGGCACGCTCATCGACCACGTCGCTAATCGAGCAGGCCAAGCGATTCAACGTCCAGCACTTGGCCGTCGCCGACAAAGCCAGCGCCGCGAAGCTGCAAGAAGCACTGCCCGATGCCAAGGTCTTCGCGGGCTGGGACGCGGCCTACCAACTGGTCAAGAACACCGAGTGCACGGACGTCGCCGCGGCGATCGTCGGTATCGCGGGCCTGCCCGCCACCCTCGCGGCGGTGGAGTTGGGTCGGCGCATCCACCTGTCGAACAAAGAAACCCTCGTCGCGGCGGGCGACCTGATCACCCGGCACGCCGCCAAGAGCGGTGCGGTGCTGCTGCCCGTTGATTCGGAGCACTCGGCGATCTTCCAGTGCCTGGCCGGCGTGAAAGATCAACCACGGTCCAAGTCCGTCCGCCGCCTTGTACTGACCGCGTCCGGCGGCGCCTTCCGTGAACGTTCACTTGAGCAGATCGCTGACAGCACCCCTGAAGACGCACTCAAGCACCCGACCTGGGACATGGGCCCGAAGGTCACGATCGACTCGGCGACAATGATGAACAAGGGGCTCGAAGTCATCGAAGCCCACTGGCTCTTCGGCGTCAGCCCCGACAAAATCCAGCCTTTGATCCACCCCCAGTCGCTGGTGCACAGCTTCGTCGAGTTCATCGACGGCTCGGTACTCGCTCAGCTGAACCCCCCGGACATGCGCTCGCCGATCCAGTTCGCCCTGACTTGGCCCCACCGGACCGCAGGCTGCGGCGACAAGCTGGACTGGACCAAGCTCAGCGACCTGAATTTCTACCCACCGGACCCCGCCCGTTACCCTGCGATCGAGCTGTGCTATCGGGCGCTACAGTTGGGCGGGACCGCGCCCGCGGTGCTGAACGCCGCAAACGAGGCCGCGGTACAGGCCTTTTTAGAACGCAAGATCGCCTTCGGCCGTATCGTGGAACTGGTCGCCCACGCCCTTGAGACGACTAAGCCCCAATCGGCCGATAGCCTGACTACGATCCTTAACGCCGACCAGGCCGCGCGTGACTGCGTCGCCGAAGAACTGACCGCCAAACACGGATAACCGCTGATTATGCTCGGATTCCCCCTCTTTGAATTTATCTTGCTGGTACTCGGCTTCGGGTTCCTTATCTTCGTCCACGAACTGGGGCACTTTGCTGTCGCCAAGTGGGTCGGCATCCGCTGCCCCCAGTTCGCCATCGGCTTCGGCAAAGCGATGTTCTCGTGGCGCAAAGGCATCGGCGTTATGCGCGGCTCGACCGAGGCGGAGTACGAACGCCGCTGCGTCGAAAAGCTCAAAGCCGACGGCATCGAGCCCGAGGCGGACGGCCCACACACCGGCACCGCGCGCTACGACGACGTTGAAGTCAAAGAGCAGCACAACCGCAAGTACACCGGCAAGCAGATGTTCGCGGTCGGTGACGGGCTGGGCTTGGGCGCCACGGAGTATCGCCTGAACTACCTGCCACTGGGCGGCTACGTCAAAATGCTCGGCCAGGAGGATATGGACCCCAACGCCAAGTCTGACGACCCCAACGCGTACAACAACAAGCCGATCTGGGCGCGGGCCTGCGTGATCTCGGCGGGCGTCGTCATGAACATGATCTTCGGGGCGATCTTCCTCGCAATCGCGTTCTCGATCGGCGTTGAGTTCCCCCGCGCGACCGTTGGCCAGGTCATCCCCGACATGCCCGCCACCACGACCTACGCCCAGGGCCACGAAGACGACCCGAGCTACCTCGGCTTTAAGGAAGGCGATGTCATCCTCAGCGTCAACGGCAAAGAGCCCGAAGACTTCAAGGATGTAAAAATCGCGATCGCGCTGAGCGGCAGCGGCGACGACGTCACCATCGTCGTCAAGCGCCGCGGCATCGAAGAGCCGCTGACCTATGTCTGCTCGCTGAAGCGTGGCAAAGACGCGGAGAAACTCCTGTCCGTCGGCCTGGGCCCGGGGCCTGGGCTGGACATCGCCAGCTTCAAGGAAGCCGAAGGCGCCCCCGCCGAGTGGTACCGCAAGCGACTTGAGCTCGTGCCAGCCGAGCAACGACAGAAGGGCCAATCGATCCGGATCCACGCGGTCAACGGCCAGGAAGTCACCAACTACCCCGAGTACCTCGCGGCGTTCGATGCATCCAACGGCCAGCCCGTTCAGGTCACCCTCTGGGACGATGCGGAGCCCAACGCGTCCAGTGCGTTTGCCGTTAACGCCCTACCCACCCTGACACGAACCATCGGGCAGCCCGACAACCTGCTGGGGATGGTCCCGGCGGGCGCGTTGAGCGTGGTGGCAGAAAAATCGCCTGCAGAGGAAGCGGGCCTGAAGGTCGGCGATGTGCTGGTTCAGGTGGGCAGCCTTGAGTGGCCCACGCAGACCATGGCGATCGCTGAAGAAGTCGCAAAAGACAAATCTGCGCCGCTGAAAGTTGTGGTCCTGCGCGACGGCAAGCAGGTCGATATCGGCGAACTGAAGCCGAACAAGGACGGCAAGCTCGGCATCGTCATCGGACCCGCGAAACGTGCGGTCATTGGCGAGGTGCTTGAAGACCTGCCCGCTCAAGCCCTCAACAAGGGCGACCCCTTCATGCCCGGCACCACGATCACGCGCATCAATGACACCGTCATAACCACCTGGGCCGAAGCACAGCGCGTGCTCAAATCGCTCAGCACGCAAGAGGCCCAGCCCACCCCGATCACACTGACGTATCGGCTGCCCGTCGCCAGCTCGCTGCCCGAGCAGGTCAAGCTCGAACTCTCCGCCGACGATCACCTCGCCCTCGCCGCCGCGGGCTGGGCACCGGACCACTCGTCTTACTTCCCGGTGACCGACTACACACTGCTCAAAGCGACCGGCCTGGGCGATGCGCTCATGATCGGCATGGACAAGACACAGGACTTTGTGCTGCAGACCTACATCACGCTCGCCCGCCTGATCCAGGGCGACGTGAAGCTCTACAACCTCCGCGGGCCGGTCGGCATCATCTCGACAGGCACGCAGGTCGCTCAGCAGGGCATCCCGTACCTGCTGTTCTTCCTCGGGCTCATCAGCGTGAACCTGGCGGTGATCAACTTCCTACCGATTCCGATCGTCGATGGCGGGCACATGGTCTTCCTCTTCTGGGAGAAGATCACCGGCTCGCCGCCTAGCGAGAAGATCCAGGCGTGGTCGCTGTACGCCGGCCTAGCCCTGATCGGATTCGTGTTCATCGCGACGTTCTACTTCGATGTGATGCGTGAACTGAGCAAGCTGTTCTGAGGCAGGCTACCGCGTGATTCCATAACACTGGGCGGAAGCCCGTGCGAGCGGCAACAAACAGTTTTTGTCTTCTTGTTGGCCGAGGACTCGTGGATATCCACGAACGGGCTTCCGCCCGGTGTTATAGGCAATAACGCTGATTTCATGGCTCCACGCCCGTCGCAATCGACGCCGCTTTTGTATACTGCCCGGCTTGTCAAACAACGCCAACAAACCGTCGCTCCTGCGAATCTTCGTCCCGCTCATCGTTGCGCTGGTCGGGGTCATGGTGATCCTGAGCCTGATGAATCCGCCCAAGGAGGATCCGGACGCCACCGATACAGACACCCCCATCGCACAGCAGCCCGGGCAGGCTCCCGCCGATGCCGACGACCCGGACGATGCGACCGAGGGCCCCGACCCGGCGACCGCTGACACGGGCGAGGAAGACGCAGACACCGAGCCATCGGACCCGGTTGATGAGACCGACCCCGCGACCGCCGAGGCAACGGATGAAGATGACGATTCGGCCGAAGACAACACGGGCATCCTCTCGAATCTCCGCCCCGCCTTCCCCGACACGTTCGCAACGCTCGGCAGCGAAGACCCCAAAGACATCATCAAGATCGGCAGCGCCGACCCCGAATCGGGTTACGAACTCTTTGCGGAGATCAACCCGTACCGCGCCTGCGTCCACCGCGTCACACTCAGCAACGTCAAGCAAGACGTCGCCGCGCCCGACCGCTACATCCTGCTGCACCCGGTCGACCTGAGCCGCAAGGGCATCAACTACCCGACCATCGGCTCGTACGCCGCGCAGTCGATCCAGATCAACAGCATCGCCGTCCCGCTTGCGACGCCCGACCCCGGCGGCGCCGCATGGCTCGGCCACTGGAACGTCGAGTCCACCAGCGACAAGCACGCGACCCTCTCCCTCACGATCCAGGGCGGCCCGGACGACGCGCCGGTTGATGTTGTCAAGATCACGCGCACCTACCGCGTCGCGCCCGAGTCGCACACCATCGTGCTCGATCAGAACGTCGAGAACCTCACCGATGAACAGTTCTCGATCAAGTGGGGCCAACTCGCACAAAGCGATGTCCACTACGAGACCAACGACTACCTCCGCGGCCGCAGCCGGCAGTACGTCACCGGCTACTTCCGTGACGACTACGACGAGAGCCGCTTTTCGATCTACGTCGACGACGGCTTCATCGCCCGCCCGGACCTGATCGGCAAGCTCAAAGACACGGACAACCCCAAGTGGAAGTCCGTCTGGCCCAACCCCAAGGTCAACGAAGGCGACAACACCCTCGCCTGGCTCGCCTCGGAGAACCGCTACTTCGTCGTCATCAGCTCGCCCCACATTAAGGCCGACACGCAAGAGACCGGCGACGTCCCCGCGTTGGAAGAGGTCTACCCGAAGATCAGCACGACGATCTACCCCGATGCCAAGGCCGACAAGGACCTGCCCGACGACGCGCGTCACGTGCTCATCGGATTGACCAGCCAGAGCCTGCAACTCAAACCGGGCCAGTCCACCCAACCCGCCGACCTCTCGCTGGACCTGTTCGTTGGCCCGCGTGAAGACGTTATTTTCGCCCAGGCGCCCTACAAGGCGATGAAGTTCGAGAAGACCATCCGCTACTCGCTCGGCGGGTTCTGCGGCGTGTGCACCTTCCAGTGGCTGGCCAACCTGCTGCTGAGTTTCCTCGAGCTGCTGCACTCGGTCGTCTTCGACTGGGGCATCGCAATCGTCATCCTTGTGATCGTTGTCAGACTGATCCTGCACCCGCTGACCAAGCGTGGGCAAATCGGCATGATGAAGATGGGTAAACAGATGGCCGCGGTCCAGCCCGAAATCGCAAAGCTCAAGAAGAAGTACGCCGACGACCCTCGGCAGATGCAGGCCGAGCAGATGAAGCTGTTCCGCGAGAAGGGGATCAACCCCGCATCCGGCGCGCTGGGCTGCCTACCGATGTTCCTGCAGATGCCGATCTGGATCGCGCTGTACGCGATGCTGTACTACGCGATTGAGCTGCGGCACGAGCCGGCGTTCTACGGCGTGTTCCAGGCGTTCGCCGACTGGCCCTTCCTCGCAGACCTGTCCAGTGCCGACCGGTTCATCCCACTGTTCGCCAATGATGGCGGGCACGTATTCAACCTGCTGTTCATCCGGCTGGACTATTCGTCGATCAACATCCTACCGATCCTCATGGGTATCACGTTCTTCATCAATATGAAGTTCACCACGCCCCCGCCGATGAACGATCAGCAGGCAACCCAGCAGAAGATCATGCGGGTCATGCCGTTGCTCTTCCCGTTCTTCCTCTACTCCGCGCCCGCGGGCCTGACGCTGTACATCTGCGCGTCGACCATGGCCGGCATCGTCGACAGCTACATCGTCCGCAAGCACGTCAGGGAACTCGAAGAGTCCGGCGACCTGTTCAAGCCCAAGGAGCGCAAGCCCGGCGGGTTCATGGACCGTCTGCAGAAGGCCGCCGAAGCCAAGCAGGCGCAGATGGAAGAACTCAAGAAGCAGCAGAACAAGGGCCCGCAGAACTACAAGAAGCGCAAACGATAAGCCCATCGCCCGTTTAGCGGGCGGGCTTGCTTGCCTTCGCGTTCTCTCACCCTTTCGCGGATATGCAGTCTTCCACCGACACCATCGTCGCAGTCAGCTCACCGCCGGGGCAGTCCGCGCGTGGCCTCATCCGCATCAGCGGGCCGGGCGTCGCACAGGTGCTTGACCACCTGCTCATCGATGCCGCAAGCCCGCCGCGCGAGCTTACGCCCGTCCATCTGCGAAGCCCTTGCATCCCCGCCCTGCTACTGCGGTTCGAGTCGCCAGCGAGTTACACCGGCGATGACCTGGCCGAGCTGCAACTGCCCGGGTGCGCCGCCCTGCTCGATCGCGTGCTCCACGACGCCATCAACACACCAGACCTTAGTGCACGACTGGCCGAGCCCGGCGAGTTCACTTTCCGCGCCTACACCGCCGGCAAGCTCGACCTCACCCAGGCCGAGGGCGTCGGCGCGACGATCGCCGCGGTCAGCGACAGCCAACTCGCCGCCGCCGGGCTGCTGCGGCAAGGCAAGCTAGGCCAGACTGCTGAATCACTCGTCGATCAACTCGGCAACCTGCTCGCACTCGTCGAGGCCGGCATCGATTTCACCGACCAGGACGATGTCACCCCGATTGCGCCGGACTTGCTGGCAGAAAAAGTCCATGCCATCGCAGAAGAGCTCGACGCCCTGCTGACGCGCAGCCGATCGTGGGGCGCGATCGAGGCCTTGCCCCGCGTCGTCCTTGTCGGTCCGCCCAGCGCCGGCAAGAGCACGCTCTTCAACGCCCTGCTCGCGCGCGAACGCGCCGTCATCGCCCCCACTCCCGGTACGACACGCGACGCATTGGCCGAGTCGCTTCGATTGATCGACCGCGAGGGCCGACCGGTCGAAGTCATGCTCGTCGACCTGGCGGGGATCGACGACGCGTTGACGCCGAGCGCACTCACGCCGGATCACGACGCCCAACGAGTTGTTAATGACGCTATCAAGCAGGCCGACTTGCTGTTGCGCATCTCAGATAGCGCGACAGAATGGGTCTCCGTCGAGACGCAGGCCCCAACACTTAACGTGCTCAGCAAATGCGATAAACACGCTCAGCCCGACGCCCTTTCCGGCGAGATCCACGTCAGCGCCCACCAGAACATCGGCCTCGACGCGCTACGTAGCGCGATTGTTGATGCCCTCGCGGACCAGGCCGTCAGCGTGCAGGCCGACCTGCTTGCGCTGCAGCCCCGCCACGAGCAGGCACTCAACCACGCTGCCGAAGCGCTGCATCAAACACACGACTTGCTTGCCCCCGCCGTCGGCACGACCCGCCTTCCCGACATCGAACTGCTCGCCGACGCGATGCGCGGCGGCCTCGACGCGCTCGCTTCCCTCGGCGGCCGACTCACCCCCGATGAGGTCATCGGCCGGGTCTTCGCGACGTTCTGTGTTGGGAAGTGAGGGCGTGGGCCAAAGGGTTTTGGGCGTAGGCTCAAGTACCTACACCCTAAGCCATACAGCCCACGCCCTGCACAGCTAGAATAGCTCGCTTCGCTTCGCAGAAACCGCACACCATGGGCAAAGGCAAGAACAAAAAGAAAACCAACCTCGCGCCGAGGATCGAGAATCGTCGGGCCAAGCGCGACTACAACCTCTCGGGCCACCTCGAGTGCGGGATCGTGCTGCGCGGCAGCGAGGTCAAGAGCGTCCGGCATTCCCGCGTCTCCATCGCCGAGGGATACGCCGCGGTCAACCCGCACACGATGGAGCTCTGGCTGCACAACGTCGACATCGCCCTGTACCCCCAGGCCGGCCCGCTGCAGCACGTCCCCAAGAACGCCCGCAAATTGCTCGTCCACAAACAGCAGGTCAAGAAGCTCTTCGGCGCCACCACGAACAAGGGCGTCACGCTGATCCCGACAGCGATGTACTTCAAGGACGGCCGAGTCAAAGTCGAGATCGCCATCGCCGAGGGCAAACGCCACTATGACAAGCGCGATGACATCAAGAAGAAAGAGATGGACCGCGACATCAAACGCGGCATGACACGCAAGACGCTTTAACCCAGGGCAAGTTGAACCGCTAAGGCAATATGGCCGTTCTCACGCAGAGGCGCAAAGTTAAGGCACTTTGAAACCGCAGATAGACGCAGATGGATGACCCAAGCAATAACCCGCCTGACGGGATAGATCTATGGATCGACCAGGATGTCATCATGATCAAGGCCTTGGATGAATGTAAAGATCCAATCGAGTTAAATGCGCATGAGTCGCAACAACTGATTGAAGCTTTATCTAAGTGCATTCAGCAAATTGAAAAGGAATGATCCGCGTTTATCTGCGTCTATCTGCGGTTCGATAATGCCTTGATGCCTCAACTTTGCGATTTTGCGTGAGGGGGTGAAGGCAACGCAGCAAAATAGAAAAGCAGAACAGCAGAACAGCAGAAAATGAAAGGCTGGGATGGGGGATGGGCTGGTCTAGGCCTGCGGCCTGATGACAGAAAGGAATGTCCGTCCTACTGGATCAACTACCCGTGACTTCGGAGAGGGCTTCCAACGCGCGCTCGCGGGCTTCTTTGTGGTCGACGATCGGCTCGGGGTAGTCTTCGCCGAGGGTGACGCCAGCGGCTTGTAATTCGAGCGGTGGGCACTCCCAGGGTTTGTGGATGTATTTCTTGGGGACATCTTTGAGTTCGGGGCACCACTTCTTGACGTACTCGCCGTCGACGTCGAACTTTTCGCCCTGGGTCATGGGGTTGAAGATGCGGAAGTACGGGGCGGCGTCGGCACCGCAGCCGCCGGCCCATTGCCAGCCGAGGGTGTTGCTGGCGAGGTCGGCGTCGACGAGGGTGTCCCAGAACCACTTGGCGCCCTCGGTCCAGTTGATGAGCAGGTGCTTGACGAGGAAGGAGGCGACGACCATGCGGACGCGGTTGTGCATCCAGCCGGTGTGCCAGAGTTCGCGCATGCCGGCGTCGACGATGGGGTAGCCGGTCTGGCCGCGCTGCCATGCCGTTAAAGCGGCACGGCCCAGTTTTGTTTTGACCGACACCCAGGGGAATTTTTCATACTTCTCGCGTAGCGGCCTTCCGGGGGTGTGCGGGAAGTGGTAGATCAGGTGGTAGCCGAACTCGCGCCAGAGAACCTCGCTGATAAAGTGCTGGATGCTCTTCTTTTCGCTACTGCCCGTCGCATTGTTTAGACATTTGGCGGCGGCGTGATAGGCCTGGCACGGGCTGACCTCACCATGGTGCAGATACGGAGAGAGCTTCGAATTGCCGGGCTTGGCGGGGAACTCGCGGTCATACTTGTAGGTATCGATCGGGCCATTGATAAAGGCCTTGAGGCGCTTGGCCCCGCCCTGCTCGCCTGACTGCCATTCGTCAGCCATACCTTCGTACCATTTGATCGGGGGCATCAGGCCTAAGTCCTCAAGTCGGTCCGACTTGGGCCACGTTGATGGCGGAGCCAACCGCTTGGGCGCAGGCGTCGGCCTGTCCGGTTCGGGCAGCGCCTCAACGAACCGACAAAACGGCGAATAGACCTGGTACGGCCTGCCCTGCTTGGTTTGAGCTTCCCAAGGCTCGAAGAGTAGCGCACCGTTGAAACTCTTGGCTTGGAGCCCCAAATCGGCCACGCCTTGCTTAACAGACTTGTCCGAGGCGATCAGCGCCGGCTCATACCGCCGGTTCCAGACAACTGCTTCGGCCTTGGTCGACTTAGCAAGGTCTTGCAGCACCGGCAGAGGCTCACCCCGCCGCAGGATCAGGCGTGAACCAAGCTTCTCAAGCGATGCTGTTAATGCTGCAAGCGATTGATGCAACCACCACCGCGATGCCCCGCCAGGCTGCCAGGTGCCGTGCTCTTCTGGATGCCAAACAAAAACAGGCACGACCTCGCCCTGCTCAGCGGCGTACTTGAGCGCGGGGTTGTCAGCCAGCCGCAGGTCGTTGCGGAACCAGTGGATCGTTGTAGGCATGGACAAGTTTAGGCACGGGCGAGTTCGTGGTGCAGCGCCTCATCAAGATCGGCAAACTGATACGAAAAACCTGCATCAAGCAGACGCTTGGGTACGACGCGGATACTGCCAAGCACAAGAGCATCGGCACACTCGCTGCCGTAAAGCAGCTTTGGCGCAAAACCCGGAACGGGCAAAACCGTCGGCCGCCCCAAGACCTTGCCCAGCGCCTTGGTGAACTCTCGATTCGTTGCCGGCTCGGGCGCAACCGCATTGATCGGCCCGCCGATCTCCGGCGTGTCGATCGCATATTCGAGGATACGAGCCAGGTCCGTCAGCGCGACCCAGCTCATCCACTGCTTGCCACTGCCCACGACGCCGCCAAGGCCAAGCTTGAACGGCGGGAGCATCGCAGCCAGCGCCCCGCCGGCCGGGCTGAGCACGATCCCGATACGGACATGGACGACACGGATGCCGGCCTCACGGGCGGGCTCGGCGGCCTGTTCCCATTGCACGCAGACATCGGCGAGGAAATCGTTCTCGGGGTCGCCAGGCGGGTCATCTTCCGTGCGGGCCTCGTTTTGACCTGTATCGCCGTAGTAGCCGATGGCGGAGGCGACAATGAGTGTGCGCGGGCCATTGGATAGGCCAGCGAGCGTGGCTGCCAATGCGTGCGTGCTCCTCACCCTGCTGTCGCGGACGCGCTGCTTCTTCTCGTCGGTCCACCGGCCCATGATGCCCTCCCCGGCGAGGTGGACGACCGCGTCGCAATCGGCCAAGGCGTTAGTATCGAAACTCTGGTGCTCGGTGTCCCAGAGGATCTCCTTATCGCCGCCCGCGTTGCCACGCACGATCGGGCGGATATCCCTCCCTTGTTGTTTGAGGCGTTCGCACAGGGCCGAGCCGACCAATCCGGTCGAGCCGGATACGGCGATGCGCATGAGTCGGTCGGGGGTGGGATCGGCCATGCCTTTACTTTAGGTCGATCCCCGATCTCACGACGAGGCGAATGCCAGAATCTTCTGTCGTCTCAGCGTCTAGAATCTACGCATGCCATTCCAGACCGAAGCACGCCCGTTCCAACTCGTCAGCGAGTTCACGCCAACCGGCGATCAGCCCGGCGCGATCGATGCGCTGACCGACGGGCTCGAGGCCGGGGCCAGGCACCAGACCCTGCTGGGCGCGACGGGCACGGGCAAGACCTTCACGATGGCTAACACCATCGCTCGCACGAACCGGCCGACGCTCATCATCAGCCACAACAAGACGCTGGCCGCCCAGCTCTACGAAGAGATGAAGGAGCTGTTTCCCAACAACGCGGTGAGCTACTTCGTCTCCTACTACGACTACTACCAGCCCGAGGCGTACATCCCGCAGCGCGATATCTACATCGAGAAAGACTCGTCCCGCAACGACGATCTGGACCGCTTGCGCATGGCGGCCACGACCAACCTTGTCTCCCGCGATGATTGTATTGTCGTCGCCTCGGTGTCGTGCATCTTCGGCCTGGGCTCACCAACCGAGTACAAAAAGTCCGTCATCACCCTCGAAAAGGGCCAGACCATCGAGCGGCGCGACTTCCTCTTGAATCTTGCCGACCTGCAGTACCAGCGGTCGCAGTACGAGCTGAACCGCGGCAAGTTCCGCGTGCGTGGTGATGTGATCGAGCTGGTACCCGCGGCCGAGGAATACGCCTACCGCATCGAGTTGTTCGGCGACGAGATCGACTCACTCGCGCTGATCAACCCGACGACCGGCGAACTGCTCGCGGAAGATGACAAGTTGCACATCTACCCGGCGGTGCAGTACGTGATGCCCGAAGACCAGCAGGCCCTGGCGATCGAACAGATCAAGGCCGAGCTTGAAGGGCGTGCCGGCGAGCTGCGCACCGAGGGCAAGCTGCTCGAAGCCCAGCGCCTGCAGGCCCGCACGAAGTACGACCTGGAGATGCTCGAAGAGGTCGGCTTCTGCTCGGGGATCGAAAACTACTCACGGCACTTCGATGGCAGGCCGCCGGGCAGTCGGCCGTGGACGTTGATTGATTACTTCCGTGAGTGCGACCCCGAGAAGTGGCTGCTGATTATCGATGAGAGCCACGTGACGATCCCGCAGATCGGCGCGATGTACAACGGCGACCAGGCGCGCAAGAAGACGCTGGTCGAGCACGGCTTTCGCCTGCCCTCTGCTCTGGACAACCGGCCGCTCAAGTTCGAAGAGTTCGAGGAGATGGCCAACCAGGTCGTTTACGTCAGTGCGACGCCCGGGCCTTACGAACTGGAGAAGACCCAGGGCACGGTGACCGAGCAGATCATCCGCCCGACAGGCCTAGTCGACCCGGTGATTGAGGTGCGCCCCGCCGACGGTCAGGTGCCCGATCTCTTGAAGCTCGTCAAGGAGCGCGTCGAGAACGGCGAGCGCACGCTTGTTACGACGCTGACCAAAAGATTGGCCGAGGACTTTTCGAAGTACCTCAAGGATCAGGACATCAAGTGCCGGTACCTGCACAGCGATATCGAGACGCTGGACCGCGTAACGATCCTGCGCGAGCTGCGCGAGGGGCTGTTCGATGTGCTGGTGGGCGTGAACCTATTGCGTGAGGGCCTGGACCTGCCGGAGGTGTCGCTCGTCGCGATCATGGACGCGGACAAGACGGGGTTCCTGCGCAGCGGTACGTCGTTGATCCAGCAGATCGGCCGAGCCGCGCGCAACGAGAACGCGTTCGTCGTGTTGTATGGCGACGAGGTCTCGCCCGCGATGCAGCAGGCAATCGACGAGACCGAACGCCGACGCGCGATCCAGGTTGCGTATAACCAGGAGCACGGCATCACGCCGAAGACCATCAAGAAAGCGATCCGTAAGGGCATCGAACTCGAACTGCGGGCACGGAAGACGGCCAAGGCCGCGCTGTCCGGCGACGAGAAAGAATACGACCGTGCCGAGTTGATGTCGGAACTGGAGTCGGCGATGCTCGAGGCGGCCCAGAGCCTGGAGTTCGAGAAGGCGGCCTCGATCCGCGACAAACTCGCCGAGGTCAAGGCAGCCCCGGCGCTCGACAAGGTCAAGATGAGCAAAAGCAAGGCCACAGAGATCGCGCCCGGCACGCCAGGGGAAATGCCACGCCGCAAACGCAAGAAGAAGTTCCGGTAGTTTTGAATTGAAGCGACGCGGTTTATCACGCACTCCGCGTGCGAACGCCACCTGTAATCAGCGCTGCTAGATGCTCCCCAGCGTGTGCTGCAGAGGCGATGCCGTGTGAGCCGTGGCCAAGCGTGGCGTACAAGCCAGGCTCGATCTGCTCCGCATAGCAGCGATGCGTCGGCGTGGTCGTGCGGAGGCCTACCCAGCCGGCGGGGCTGTCGGCCTGACGGATCCGATCCGCTTCTTGAGGTAGTAGTCGCGCGAGCTTGTCGCAGCAGATGTCATGCTCGCTCTCACGCCATTCGAGAGCCGCATCACCGGGCATGAAAGAAGCGCCGAGCGTCAGTGTTTGCAAACCGCCTGCCCCCGGCAGGACATATCCGCCGTAGAAGATTGCCCGCCGCAGGCCCGCAAGTTGACCTGCCGCATCGATCAGTGATATCTGTCCACGCACCGGCTTAAACGACAGATGTGAGGCGGCATCGAAACGCATCGCATCCAACGCATTCGCGAGCACGACCACCCGGGTGATCCCGCTACGATCATAGAAACCGAACTTCCAAACATCGTCGCTATCCCGCTTGATGGACGGGACCTCGCTGCCGTACCGCACGTTGATTAACAGGTGGTCGAGCAGCCCCGCGCACAGACCCGCCGGCTTGAGCACCCCCGCATCATCGATGATCAGCCCGGCGACCGGCAGCGCCACGCCGACCTCGGCCTCCGTCTGCTCGGCATCGATCCATCGGCACAGACCCAACCCGCCGAACTGCTTATGAAATCGACGCAGCCGGCGCTCAGCGCGCTCATCGTGCGCCGCTTGGAAGCTGCCGCAGGCATCCCAACCCGCGCGTTCCGCTAACGCCGAATCACCGCGCAGCATGCGGTCGGCGTAGGCATAGCCATCTCGCAACCAACGGCCTGCGGGATCGGATGCATCGTTGATCTTTGGTTGCAGCGCGGAGACCCGTGGCACCAAACTCGGCAACTCTAACTCCGTCGATTTCTGACGATCGTGCACGATCACCGCGACGTCGCGTTCGGCCAGTGACCGCGCGGCGAACGCCCCCGCGATCGAGCCGCCAATGACAATGGCGGAAGCAGGCGGATCAACACGTTGGCGTGGCAATTTAAAATTCCCCACCGTCATGTCGCGCTTGGTGCCGAAGCCCGCGCATTTTTCAATCTCATAGCCGACCGCCCCGAGCCCGCGGCGGACGTGGCCCGCGGCGGTATAGGTCGCGAGCGTTGCATCACCCGCAGACAACCGCGCGATCTCGCCGAATACGTTTTCGCTCCACATGTCGGCGTTGCGCGACGGTGCGAAGCCATCCAGGAACCAGGCGTCGACATTGGCGTCGATCGAACCCAGCGCCTCGGCTGCCTCCCCGACCAACACCGTCAACCGCACCCGTCCCTGCGCGAAACGGAACCGATGCATGCCCGGCCAGAGCGCCCCCCACTGCTGCAACAACGCCTCGCGGTACGCCTCAAGCTCCGGCCAGGGAGAGAGCGCTCGACGCATTTTATCTGTGTCCAGCGGCCAACCTTCGACCGAGACAAACTCGAGCCTGCGGCTTCGCAATGCTTTCTGCTCAAAGAGTTGCCAGGCGGCGAGAAAGTTCAGCCCCGTGCCGAAGCCGGTCTCGCCGATGGTGAAGCAGTCGCCGATGCCAAGCTCGGCAAGCCTCGCCGCTAAACGGTTGCCTTCTAGAAAAACGTGTTGGGTCTCAGCCAGGCCGTCTTCGGAGGAGAAGTAGACGTCGTTGTACTTGGGTGCAATGAGCCGGCCGGCGTCGTCGAAGTGTGGCTCATCGTCGGGCATAGCGGCAATACCCCCGGCAGGACTCGAACCTGCAACCTGCGCATTAGAAGTGCGCTGCTCTATCCAGTTGAGCTACGGGGGCTTTGGCTTAACAATATAGGTCACCTGAGGGCTCTGGGCACCCGCAGGACTGTAATGAGCGGCGGGCGATCCAGTCGATCTAGAGATCGGAGGTTCTCCCCGTTAAAGTGGCCATGAAAACACCAACCACCCCAAAGCACATCGGCTGGCTGGCACTCCTAGGGGTGGTGGTGTCCGCGATCACATCGGTGCGAGCGGCTGGGCCTGACACCGGTCAATTCGCGCCCGCGAATCAGGCGTCGCAGCACGAGCGTCTCCAGCGCGGCGCTGCGATCTACACCAAGCAGTGCCTCGAGTGCCACGGCGACAAGGGCCAAGGGGTTGAAGGCGCGTACGAGAAGCCGCTGGCCGGTGATCGTTCGCTTGATTGGCTGGCCCAGCGGATCGAGAAGACGATGCCCGAGGGCGAGGAGGAGAAGTGTGTCGGGGAAGACGCAGCCGCGGTCGCAGTCTACCTGCACGAGGCGTTCTACCTGCCAAGCATGCAAGCCAAACGTACGCTCCAGCACCTGACCGTAGAGCAGCACCGCCAGAGCCTCGCCGACCTGGTCGCCACGTTCCGCAAGAGCGAACCGCTCAAACCCGAGCGCGGGTTGTGGACGCAAGTCTACCACGGCCGGGAGATGAACAAGAAGACCAAACCGATCGCCGAAGAGGTCGCCCCGACGCTCGACGCGACGTATACCCCCGAGCACCCGCTGTACGCGCAGTTCCACAAGCTGGGTCATTCGGTGCGGTGGAGCGGCTCGCTGCTCGCGCCCGAGACCGGCGAGTACGAGATCGTTGTGCGAACCGACACCGCTATGCGACTCTGGTTCAACGATGGCCAGGCGGTCGGCGGCGTGGCCAACAATGAAATATCCGACTACAAAAGTGTCGCGTTCTTTGATGGCTGGCTGCAGTCCGATGAAAAGACTGAATTCCGCAAAAGGGTCTTCCTACTCGCCGGCCGGGCCTACCCGTTGATGCTCGAGTTCTCGGCCCACAACCAGGGTGTCGGGAATAAGAAGGAACAAGAAAAACAGCAAAGCAAAAAGACCAGCAAAATCAAGCTGCAGTGGGTCCCGCCGGGCGGGGTCGAAGCCGTCATCCCCCAGCGGCATCTCTCGCCTCAGCGGATGCCCGAGGTCCACATCGCCTCCGCCCCGCTCCCCCCCGCCGACGCGAGCATGGGGTTCATCACCGGCGCGGCCGTATCCGAGGCCTGGCTCGATGCCGCGACCAAGGCTGCGATTCAGACCGCGGACCACGTCGTGGCCAACCTCGACGAACTGGTAGGCACGAACCCGAAGGCGAAGGACCGCCGACACCGCGTGATGCGGTTCTGCCGTTCGTTCGTCGAGCGTGCGTTCCGTCGGCCGATCAGCGATGAAGAAAACAAGCAATACGTCGCGCGCCACTTCGCCGACTGGGCCGAGATCAAGCCCGCGGTCAAGCGCGTCGTGTTGTCCGCGCTGATCTCGCCCCGCTTCCTCTACCCCACGACGACAACCCAACAGACCGACGCGTTCGACACCGCATCACGGCTCGCCCTCGCGCTGTGGGACGGGCTGCCGGACACCAAGCTCTGGTACGCCGCTGCAGATGGCGAACTGAACGACCCAACGAAGCGCCTCACCCACGCCCGCAGGATGCTCGACGACCCGCGTGCGAAGGCGAAGTTGATGCGATTTTTCCATCACTGGCTGGAATTGGAGCGGGCCGAGTACGCCGACAAGGACAAGGACCTGTTCCCCGAGTTCGACGAGCACCTGCTGGCCGACCTCCGCACCTCGCTGGACCTCTTCATCGAGCACGCGGTCTTCAGCGAGCGTTCGGACTACCGCGAGCTGCTGTTGGCCGACTACCTGTACGTCAACGATCGCTTGGCGGAAGTCTACGGCATCGGTCGCGGCGACAGCGCGGGCAAAGGCTTTACCCTTGCCAAGGCCCCCGCCGACCGCCGCAGCGGGCTGATCACCCACCCCTACCTGCTCACGGCCTTCGCGTACCACAACAGCACCTCGCCGATCCACCGCGGCGTGTTCCTGACGCGCAACATCATCGGCCGACCGCTCAACCCCCCGCCCAACGCGATCGCGTTCGAGGACACGAAGTTCGACCCGTCGATGACGATGCGCGAAAAAGTCACCGCCTTCACACGCGACTCGGCCTGCATGTCCTGCCACCAGACGATCAACCCGCTGGGCTTCTCGCTGGAGCACTACGACAGCATCGGGCGCTGGCGTGCGAAAGAGAAAGACAGGCCCATCAACGCCGAGAGCGACTTCACCGGCGATGACGGGGAGCAGCTTAAGCTCAAGGGCGCCCGCGATGTCGCGGCCTTTGCTGTCGGCTCGACGACCGCCCAGCAGGGCTTCGTCCGCCAGCTCTTCCAACACAGCGTCAACCGCGACCCCTCGGTACTGGGAGCTGACGCGCTGGACCGCTTGACCAAGGGCTTTGAGGCCAACGGATACCACATCCGCGAACTTTTCATGCAGATCGCCTTGGAAGCAGCGACACAGAGGCTAAACTTAGAGCAAGGCGCGGCGGGCGATCCTGCTGAACCGACGAGAAAGGCTGACTGATGCACCCCGTTTCACGCCGACGATTTCTACGCGACTACGGCCTGCCCGCCGCGGCGGCGCCTTTCCTCTTTGGGCTTCCTTCGGTCAACGGCGCAACGCTCGACCCTAAGCCCAAGCGGCTTATCGTCGTCTTCTCCGCCAACGGCGTGGTCGGCGACGCGATGTGGCCCGACCAAACAGGGGCGATCGAGAAGTTCAAACCCATCCTCGAACCGCTCGAGCCCTTCCGCACGCGGGTGTCGACCCTGCAAGGCGTCAACAACAAGGTCCGCGGGCTGGGCGACAACCACATGCGCGGCATGAGTTGCCTGCTCACCGGCAACGAATTGTTCCCCGGCAACATCGTCGGCGGCGGCGGCACCACCCCCGCCGGCTGGGCCAAGAGCATCTCCATCGATCAGCAGCTCAAGAACCTGCTGCAGGACAATGACGCCACCCGCACACGCTTCGGCTCCCTGGAGTTCGGCGTCGCGGTCCCCAACCGCAGCGACACCTGGACCCGCATGTCCTACGCCGGTCCGAACCAGCCCGTCGCGCCGATCAGCGACCCGCGCCTCATGGTCGACAAGCTCTATGGCGAAACCAAAGACAAAGAATCGCTGCTCAGCATCGTTGACGGCGTCAAGGACGACCTCAAAAGAGTGTCCGGCAAGCTCAGCCCCGAGGACCGCGAGCTCCTCGACCGGCACCTGCAACTGGTCGCCGACATGCAGGCCAAGCTCGAGCTCGCCGACGAGAACGACTCGCGCCACCACCCCGTCCCCGAGGTGGACCCGCACATCGAGCTGGTCAACGACAACACCCCCGAGGTCTCGCGCATCCAGCTGGACCTGGTTGTCAACAGCCTTGCCAACGACATGGCCCGCGTCGCGACGGTCCAGTACATGCGCTCAGTCAGCCAGGCCCGCATGAAGTGGCTGGACATCGAGGAGGGCCACCACGGTCTGTCCCACGAACCGGACAACAACAAAGACGCCCGCGAGAAACTTATCAAGATCAACCGCTGGTTCGCCGGCGAGCTGGCCTACCTTGCCAAGCAGCTCGCGGACACGCCCGAGCCCGGCGGCGTTGGCGGGTCGATGCTCGACAACACGCTCATCGTCTGGACCAATGAACTGGGCAAGGGCAACAGCCACTCGCACACCGATGTGCCATTCGTGCTGATCGGTGGCGAGAATCTGGGCATGAAACAGGGCCGGGCGCTCAACTACGAGCCGAAGGTCGCGCACAACCGATTGCTGCTGGCACTGGCCAAGGTGATGGGCCACGAACTGGAGAGCTTTGGCCAGAAGAAGCTGAGCCAGGGCGGCGCGCTGGACCTGAGCTGAGCCCGACGGATTCATAACACCGGGCGGAAGCCCGTGCCTGGATTCCCGAACAGCGTGTGCACCTGATCGACAAAGAGATTTGCCGCCCCAGGCATGGGCTGCCGTCCGGGGTTATCGCTTGTGACAAATGCCCGCGAGAGGATTCGAACCTCTGACCTGCGCTTTAGGAAAGCGCTGCTCTATCCTGCTGAGCTACGCGGGCGGCGGGTCGCGATTCTAGCAAGATGCAACCAACTGACTGACGCGATTGCCGGGCGGCATCGCACCTTGTGTACATCCAAGGCGCGTGCAGTTAGAGCAAGTCGCGCAACAACCTTGTCCCGAAGATAAAGACACGCTGACCGAGATATATAAAAGGCCCAGCCGACCTACCCCTTGCTAGCTAGCTACTGTTCGCCAATCTGCTTTCGCAGTGCGTTTCGTTGTACTAATTGGGCAGGATCTGTATTAACTTTCAATATCGAAGGAGCACTTCTTTTGCCACTTGGTGGGCGCTCAAAACACAAACAACACATGAATGCGTAGGAGCAAAATGATGAAGAAGACACTTGGATCCTTGGCGGCCATTACGCTGGCTTCAAGCGCCGCTAACGCCGCTGTTGTACAGAACGCCACCTCTGAGGGCGCTTCCAGTTGGGGTGGGACGCACACCGGCACCATCCAGGCTCTCTCCGGCGACCTGCTGGAAGATCCAGGCATCACGTTCAATGACGCCAGCGCAACCAATGCAGGTGGACAATACGGCCCCAGCACCATGACGGATGGCAGTATCAATACCGGCTGGAACACACCTGCGGGAACCTATGGCGACGCCGGCGGAGCAGACTTTGCCGAGTACATCCTCGACACTTCAACAAACACACTCGGCTATGACATCAGCGAGATCATCATCATCCACCTCTCTGGCGATGCCACCAATCGCCCCAACGCGAACGTCGATATCGAGTTCGGCTTTGTTGGCGGCGGCTCGGCCGCGATCCACAGCACCGGTCCAGTCGGTGCCGGTGCACAGCAAGTCAACAAGATCTCACTCACCGATAACAGCGGTTTGCTTGGAACCGGCGTCAACCGGATTAAGTTCATTTTCTTGGACACCGGCGGCTCCAGCGGAACCAACCTTGACTGGACTTGGTACCGTGAACTAGATGCCGTTGGTACGGCGACTGTCCCCGAGCCTTCTTCCCTCGCCCTGCTGGGGCTGGGCGGGCTGCTGATCGCTCGGCGTCGTCGCGGCTAAGCACGGCCATCCAACTTTGAAACACGACAGCCCCGGCTCACCCCCGGGGCTGTTTTACGTGCGGTATTGGGGTACGCTGGTCGCATGAGCGGATCGGGACTCACCTACGGCATCATCGGCAGCGGAGCGCTGGGCGGATACTACGGCGGGCGGCTCGCACACGGCGGGGCCGAACTGCACTTCCTGCTGCACTCGGACTACGACTACGTCGCCGAGCACGGGCTCGTTGTCGAGTCGACACAGCACGGCAACATCACCCTGCCCGAGGTGTCGGCCTACCGCTGCGTCTCGGACATGCCTCGCTGCGATGTCGTGATCGTGGGGCTCAAGTCGACGAGCAATGCACTGCTGCCCGAGCTACTGCCGCCGGTCGTGAAGGACGATGGGGTGGTGCTGACGCTGCAGAACGGGCTTGGGCCGGAGGACGACACGGCGGCGATCGTCGGGCCGCAGCGCGTGCTCGGTGGGCTGTGCTTCCTCTGCTCAAACAAGGTCGGGCCCGGACACATCTGCCAGGACCGCTTCGACCACATCAAGCTCGGCGAGCACAGCCAGCGCGGCGTGACCGAACGGATGAAACAGATCGCGTCGGACTTCGGGGCCGGTGGTGTCCGCGTGCAGTTGGCTGAAGACCTGCCGGCGGCGCGGTGGGACAAGCTGGTGTGGAACGTGCCGTACAACGGGCTCAGCGCGGTGCACGGGGTGGATTGCTCGGTGCTGATGGCCGAGCACGAGCCGCTGGTGACGGAGCTGATGCTTGAGGTCGTCTCGGGGGCCAAGGCGGTGATCGGGCATACGATCCCCGGGGCGTTTGTCGAGACGATGCTGACGAACACGCGGAAGATGTCCGCCTACAAGCCGAGCATGATGATCGACCGTGAGATGGGCCGGCCCATGGAGGTCGAGGCGATCTACGGCGAACCGTTACGCCGCGCGGAGGCGGCGGGATGCGCGGTCCCGAAGATGCGGATGCTTTACGAACAATTGAAACTGCTTGATGCGCAACGATAAAGCCCACGCTTGAAAAAAGTGGGCTTCTGTTGCGTGTTCGATTTGAAAGGCGCGGCGTCAGTCGGCGAGCTTGATCTCGTCGTTACCTGCATCCCGGCTGGGCAGCTTCCCGCCTTCAAGCTGCGCGAGAACCAGCTCGACGTAGCCGGTGCGTGACTCGCGTTTGGCCTCGCTGACCATCTCGACGAACTTGGCCTTGTTGAGGTCGCGTGAGATCAGGTAGTCGATGAACTGCAGCTCGGTGATGCCTTTACCAATCGTCGCGGCTGGCAGCGCGGTCACGGTCCGGTCTTCGACCTTGACAATGACCAACTGCAGACCATCGGCCTTCGCGTTCTCGCTGGGCCAGCGGGCGTCTTCCTTGAGTGCACCGGTCGCGAACCCCTTGACGACCCAGGTGTAGCGGGCGTACACGCTGTCGCGCTGGCGACGCGCCGCTGCTTCACGCGACTCAAAGCCCCAGTCGATCGCCTCATTTTCCGCGTTTCGGCGTGTCAACACGCCGTCACCCCGGTTGCGTTTCCAATTCCTGCGATCGCGGTCGCGGATCGCGTCGTCGATGTCTCCGAGCAGTTCGCCCCAGAGCTTTTCTTTCAGCTCCTGCTTCTCTTCCTTCACCGCATCGGTGTCGACCAGCCAGACCTCTTCGAGCTCGACGGTCTTATCGTCGGTGATTGACTCGATGTTGCCCGAGTGGATGTAGCCGTACTGCCCCGGCTCGACCTTCGGGATCAGGGCGACGGCGGCGAATGCCTCTTCTTCGGGCTTGACCAGCTTGCGGGAAGTCTTGTTGCCGCGTTCATCGGTGTACTCCTGCTCCCAGGCGGAGTCGCTGCGGTGGGCGCTGATCGATAGGCCGGTGCTGCTGGGCGATCGGCGGTCGTAGTTGGGGACGCTGATGAAGTCGCCCTCGTATTCGACGTAGAACGGGGCAAACTGACGCCAGGACATGTTCCAGAGTCGTTCGACCCGGGCCTCCTCGCGGCGTTCTTCGATGGTCTTCTCGGCCTCGGTGTCCTGAGCCAGTGCGGACAGGGGCGACAGAAGGACCCCGAGCGTCAGGAGAGGGGCTGCGATGAGAGATACGGCGGTTTTCATCTGGGTCGGCTCCAAGCGGTCGCGTGAATCCATAGGCCAACGCGGTATTGAATCGGTTTATTGCGTCTCAAATGATAGCGCAATCATCGATGTTAGGGGGTACCCGCGGGTGGCGGAAAGGTTGCAGGGGCTCGATTCTCGTCGGCTTGACCGATCTGCCCGGATTCGGGACAATGCTCGGCCCGGTTGAGATACCGACGTATGCGTGTGGGCGCGGCGTCAGGCGTGGGTCAATCGGGGCCCTACACCTTCCTCCCCACGGAACCCATAACCAACGCCCCACAGCAACCTTGCCTTAAGGAGGCAACGGCCATGGCTGACGATACGACCACTGTTGACGAAACCGAAGAAGGCCTGAAATTCGACGTGAAGATCGAAGACGCGGGCCCCGCGTGCAAGTCCCTGACGATCACGATCCCTGAGGATCAGATCAAGGACAAGATCGAGAACAGCTACGGCTCGCTCGAAGACGAAGCGGTCGTACCCGGCTTCCGCCGTGGCCGAGCCCCCCGCCGACTGCTCGAGAAGCGCTTCGCCAGCCACGTCCGCGACGACGTGAAGAACCAGTTGCTGAGCGAGAGCTACACCAAGGCCGTGGAAGACAACGAACTGGACCCGCTGAGCGACCCCGAGGTCCAAGAGGCCGAGAGCCTTGAGCTGCCCGAGTCCGGCGACCTGACCTTCACCGTCAAGGTCGAGATCACGCCCAACGTCGAGCTTCCAAAGTACGACAGCCTCGAGGTCACCAAGACCCTCACCGAAATCGGTGACAGCGACGTCGACGAAGAGGTCGAGCGGATGTGCCAGCAGAGCGGCAAGCCCACGACCCCCGAGGGCGCAAAGATCGAAGAAGGCGACTACGCCGGCGTCGAGGTCAAGATTCTTGCCGGCGAAGACGCGGGAGATGACGCTGAAGTGATCCAGGAGGTCCCGCTGGACCACGTGCTGGTCAACGGCAAGTCGGCCGAGTACAAGGGCCACGTCGCGGGCATCGTCGTCGACGACTTGGGAAAGAAGCTGACCGGCAAGACCGCGGGCGACGAAGTCGTCGTGTCCATGACCGGCCCATCTGCCCACGAGAACGAGCAGATCAAGGACCAGCCGATCACCATCAAGCTGACCATCGGCACGGTGCACCGCATCGAGCCGGCGAGCGTTGAATCGATCACCGAGCAGATGGGCCTGGCCAGCGAAGACGAGCTGAAGGAGCGTGTCCGCACGATGCTCGAGCAGCGTAACGAGCAGAACACGCAGGCCGACCTGTACCAGCAGCTCACCGAGAAGCTGGTGGATGCGGTCGAGCTCGAACTGCCCGCAGGAATCACGAGCAATCAGGCGTCGCGCGTGCTGCAGCGTCAGGGCATGGAGATGATGTACCGCGGCGTGCCGGAAGAAGAGGTCAAGGCCAAGCTCGCCGAGATGCGCAGCGAGAGCGAAGAGCAGGCCGCGCGTCAGCTCAAGCAATTCTTCATCCTGGACAAGGCCAGCAAAGAGCTGGAGATCGACGTCGACGAGCAGGAACTCAACGGCCGGATCGCGATGATGGCGATGCAGCAGGGCCGACGCCCCGACAAGCTGCGCCAGGAGATGGCCAAGCAGGGCCAGATCGAGCAGCTCTACCTGCAGATCCGTGAGCAAAAGACGCTGGACAAGATCCTCGAGTCCGCCAAGGTGAACGAGGTTGCGGGCGACAAGGCCGACGACGCCAAGCCCGAGGCCAAGAAGAAGTCGACGAAGAAGAAGTCGTCGAAGAAGAAGACCACCAATAAGAAGACGACCGCGAAGAAGAAGGACGACGAGTAAGTCGTTCCAATCTCAGCAAGTGATTGACCAGGCCACCTCGTTTAAGCGGGGTGGCCTGTTTCATATCAAGCACGCGATAACACCGGGCGGAAGCCTGGGCCTGAATGAACAATTCACTGCGGCTGCCGACCGCACCATACGTCTTCGGAACCGCAGGCACGGGCTTCCGCCCGGTGTTATCGAGGGTGCTAAACTGTCCGCATGCCCGGCACACTGCTTCAACCCGCCCTGCTTCTCGCTCAGGAGAAGCCGCGCTTCAGCTCCGAGGTCCTCATATGGCTGGGCATCATCTTGGTGCTGGCGTTCACGCTGGGGATCTTCGCAATGTGGCTGCGCCGCCGGCTGCTGACTGAAAACGAGCCGACCGTCCCCTTGGGCTTCACCCTCAAGGACCTGCGTGAATTGCACGCCCTGGGGCAGATCAGCGACGAAGAATTGGCCCTGGCGGAGGCCAAGGCCCTGGCCAAGAGCCGATCGCTATACCTCGGGGACGGGGAAAACGGACCCGAGGAGCCGGAGGACATAGGTCATTTATCCACAGAAGGTTCCGACGATGAGGCGGGCGGGACCGAGAACCCAAACGGGTCCTCCGATAAGAACCTTGGCGATGGGCCGTCGTCGTAATTCGCGGTTTTCAGCGTGAAAAACGATCACTTTCGCTGGGCAACCCGGGGATTTGGGTTATGATTCTTAGACCGGTTGGCGCGTAAGTTTTTATCCAACCGTGTGTTTGATCGGCTGCATCTGCCGGAGCGGGCTAAGGGCTGATCTGAATCTGGACGATGGGTTTCTAGACGCCCTGCCGACTCATCGGCTGGGCTCATGATTTCACTCGGAGGCGACGTTAGTCGCGGTAAAGGCAAGTCTATGGCGGATCGCGACGGCAGCAACGGATCGGGACCAAGCAACGACGCCGGCTCGGGCGAAGGCTTCAAGGGCAAGCGGGTGACCACCTGCTCGTTCTGCGGCAAGAGCTCGCGGGAAGTCGGCCCGATGGTCGAAGGCCCCAACGACGTCTATATCTGCAGCAACTGCACCGAGCTGTGCCAGAACATCTTCAAGCAGGAACGCCGACGCGTTCACTCCGGCCGGCCCGCGATGGGGTCCATCCCCTCGCCGCGCCAGCTCAAGGAGTTCCTGGACCAGTACGTGATCGGCCAGAAGACCGCCAAGCGCGCCCTCTCCGTCGCCGTGCACAACCACTACAAACGACTCAGCGCCGCTGAGAAAGACAGCCCCATCGAGTTGGACAAGTCCAATGTCCTGCTCATCGGCCCCACCGGCTCGGGCAAGACGCTGCTGGCTAAGACCCTGGCACGCACGCTCAACGTCCCCTTCGCCATCGGCGACGCGACGACGCTTACCGAAGCGGGCTACGTCGGCGAAGACGTCGAGAACCTGCTGCTCAAGCTGCTGCAGGCCGCGGACTACGACCTGGAAGCCGCCCAGCGTGGCATCATCTACATCGATGAAATTGACAAGATCGGTAAGACCTCGCAGAACGTCTCCATCACCCGTGACGTGTCGGGCGAAGGCGTGCAGCAGGCCCTGCTGAAACTGCTCGAAGGCACCACCGCTAACGTCCCGCCCCAAGGCGGCCGCAAGCACCCCGAGCAGCAGTACATCCAGATCGATACCTCCAACATCCTCTTCATCTGCGCCGGCTCGTTCGTCGGCCTAGAAGACATCATCCGCCAGCGACTGGGCCAGAAGGCCATCGGTTTCACCGCCGAGCAAACGTCGGGCCGGAAGATCAAGGACGACGAGGCCGTGCTCCAGCACGTCACCCAGGACGACGTCCTGCACTTCGGCATGATCCCCGAGTTGATTGGCCGCCTGCCGGTCATCACCCCGCTGGATCGCCTGACGCCCGATACGCTGGTCCGCATCCTGACCGAGCCGAAGAACGCGGTCGTCCGCCAGTACGAGCACTTCTTCCAGATGGAAGAGGCCGAGATCGAGTTTACCGAGGACGCGCTGTACGCTCTGGCTCAGCGGGCCATCGAACGCGACACCGGGGCCCGCGCCCTGCGGTCGGTGATGGAAGACCTGATGCTCGACCTGATGTACGACCTGCCCGACGAGAACAACAAGGGCGTGAAGTACGTAATTGATGAGTCGGCGGTCAACAACCCCCGGCCGCTCAAGGAACTGGGTCACCGGATCCAGAAAGAGTCGGCCTGACCGACCCAGCCGCCCGACACGGCGGACGTGAAGCCCTCACAACCCGCCCCACGGCGGGTTTTTTCATACCAGTCTGAGAAATCCACCCCCTACTCTCCGCGTCCCTAGAATAGACTTTCAAGCACTCCCTTTACGCACACCGAGGTGCCCCCTTGATACGATCCGGCAAGCTCTCTTTTGGCCTCCGCACCGCGACACTGTCCGCCCTGCTCCTGGCCGCCTGCTCCAACGCCGTCCCCGACGCCACCGCCCAGCAGCCCGCTGAACCCCAGGCCGCCATCGCCCCGCTGAACGTGCCCGACCAGATCGTCGATCTGGCCGAGCGTGGCAAGTTCGCCGAGTTGGGCCACATCATCAACCGCCTGCCCGACAGCCCCGAGACCAAGTCCCTGGGCGCGACGATCGACGCCTACCTCGACCACCTCAACGATCGCAAGGCCACCAAGCTCGCCGCGCACAAAGAAGCACTCGACGAAGCCTTCAAGCTGATCGAGGAAGACAAGCCCGAAGAGGCGATGGTCAAGGTCATCGAGGCCCACTCATTGGCCGAGCACCCCGACAAGCTTCTGGCCGACGAGCGCGTCGACGCACTGATCAAGTCCGTCGCCGACAAAGCGGCCAAAGCCTACGAAGGCAACGACTTCGTCGAATCGCTGAGCCTCTACCGGCTGCTCGACCTGCTCTACGAAAAGACCCGCGACTACAAAAAACAATTCGAAGACGCCGCGACGCACATCCGTGTGCTCCAGCTCTACAACCCCAAGCAGCTTCGCGAGCTCTACAAGCAGCGCGCCAAGCGACTGGGCAACGAAGACGAGCTGGCCCTCTTCGAAGAAGCGGGCGAGCAGGAGATCGAGGACTGGAACGTGAAGCTAGAAGGCATCACCGCCTCGATGCTCGGCCAGGTCTTCGCACACGCCGCCACCCGGCACATCGACCGTGACGGCTACGTCGCGCTCGTCCGCGGCGCCGCGACCAGCCTGGGCATCATGATCCAGACCGAGGGCATCGAAACCGTCTTCCCCGGCCTTGCCGATGAGAAGAAACGCGATGCGCTTCAAACCAAACTCGATGAAGTCACCGCCGACCTGCAGCGCCCGGGCCGCAACCTCAACCGCTCGACCGCGATGTCCATCATCGCCGACATCATGCAGACCAACCTCGAGACGATCGACCTGCCCGAGAGCGTGATCATCTACGAGCTCACCCAGGGCGCCGCCACCGAGCTCGACCAGTTCACCGCACCGATCTGGCCCGAGGAGCTCAAGCAGTTCGCCCGCACCATGTCCGGCAAGTTCGTCGGCATCGGCGTGCAGATCCAGAAAATCGACGGCAAGCTCACCGTCGTCACCCCCCTGGAAGGCACCCCCGCGATGAAGGCAGGCCTCAAGGCCAACGACGTCATCGCCAAGGTCGAGGGCGTCCCCACGGGCACATGGACCGTCGACAAGGCCGTCCGCGAGATCACCGGCCCGGAGAACTCCAAGGTCACCCTCACGATGCTCCGCGAAGGCCAGGACGCCTTCGACGTCACCCTCACCCGCAAGCCCATCAACATCGAGTCCATCAAGGGCTTTGCTCACCGCGACACCGGCGGCTGGGACTACTGGATCGATAAGGACGCGGGCATCGGCTACATCCGCATGACCCAGTTCCTCCGCCAGACCGCCGACGACATGGACAAGGCCGTCGTGCAGATGGAAAAGGAAGGCGACCTGAACGCCATCGTCCTGGACCTGCGCTTCAACCCCGGCGGGCTGCTGTCCACCGCGATCGGCGTCGTTGACCGGTTTATTGATAGCGGGCGCATCGTCTCCACCGTCAACGCCGAGGGCATCGCCACCTCCAGCCAGTCCGCCAGCCGTCGCAACACCTACAAAGACGACATCCAGCTGGTCATCCTCATCAACCAGGGCTCAGCCAGCGCCTCCGAGATCGTCTCCGGCGCGCTGCAGGACTACGAACGCGCGATCGTCCTAGGCGAAAATTCCTATGGCAAGGGGTCGGTCCAGGACATCTTCCCGATCGGCCGAGGCGAAGCGCTCTTCAAGTGCACCACCCAGTACTACCAGCTGCCCAAGGGCGACATCATCCATCGCAAGGACGACTCGACCGAGTGGGGCATCAAGCCCGACCTCGAGATCAAGATGACCAACAAGGAAGTCGCCGACTGGCTCGAAGCCCGCCGCGACGCGGACATCATCATCGACCCCGCTGACCGCGACCCCGAGAACCCGCAGACCAACCCCCGCGACATCCTCAACGATGGCCTGGACCCGCAGCTCGAGGCGGCAGTGCTGCTGCTCAAGGCGAAGCAGCTCAGCAGCAGCGTGG
>Ga0213866_10000463_pt1 | contig 32622 bp, 17 predicted proteins | sample PICome_11_FD_160079 | JGI IMG/M metagenome (GOLD analysis project Ga0213866, IMG submission 160079) | Coastal seawater microbial communities near Pivers Island, North Carolina, United States - PICO284 | ecosystem: Environmental > Aquatic > Marine > Coastal | place: USA: North Carolina... | reverse complement strand
CTGCCGCTACGATAAAGTGAGTCCTTTCTTTATCAGCCTTTTCAAACAACCTACCTATTTGTTCGTCTACATATTCAATACTGCTTACCTGAGCATGCTTTAGCATTTTCATTTTTTCATCAGTAACAAACTCGCTCCACTGAAGCTCAAGTGCATTTTTTGGGTTATTCATTTTCTTAACTACACCATGAACACCGGATATAATTGGCAAAGTCTCATCAACCAAGCGGTACGGATAGTGTGTCTCACCAAGGTTAAGAAAATAATAGTTAGTAATATCCTCATCAGGCGGCAAATCAATCTCATCAACCATTTCTTTGAACATGTTATGCCCCGGCATTAACTTATAATCATCAAAGTCTCTAGCAAATGTTGTATTTGGGTTAAGTACCGGCATAGATACGCGTGCAAATGTTTCATAGCCAAAGTCAGCTAGTACCTTAGGCAACGAAAGATGCGGAAGGAACACTTTAAAATCAATCCCCGCAAGGCCAGTTCTTTCTTCCCAATCAATATACTCATCCTTATAAACTTCAGAGGCAAGTACTTTCGTAGGGCTTCCGTGTGGTAATAAACCCATTGCAAAAGTATTATGAGATGGCGCTGTCCATGTTGCGTAAGAATAACGCCTTTGAACCTGACCAAGTTTATCTATATTTGGCGTTTTAGCTTCTAAAAAAGAATCGAAGCGACAACTATCCATAACGATACAAACAATGTGATTTGCTGTTTTATCATCCAACATTTTTATTTCCTTCACTATTATTAAATAATTTTATTTTATCTTCTGACATCCAGTTGTTAATTTCCTTACTAAAGTCTTTTAACAGCTCCATCAAATTTTTACCTTGATAAGCTCTCCCTCCTGACTTTGATAGGTCGGACATCTGAATTATATCTTCTTTAGGCTCAATGAATAATGCATCTATTTGGCTAATATTATCCATCGAAAGTGAGCCTATAGACTTCCAAAACTCAAGAACTCCCTTTACATACTCATACCTTGCATTATTTACCTCGGCCTGAGCATCAAGCACATTTAATGTTGCTTCAAGAAGGTCTGTCTTAGTTTTAATACGCGACTTAGTTCCTGTCTTCACAGCGTCATAATCAGACTTCGCAGCTTTTAACAAAGAAGCCGAGGCATCAACCTTTGCGGACAACGCTATCAGGCCACGAGAAGTGTTTTTAGCATTTAAACGAACAATGTCACGTTCATACTCTAACTGCTTTTGTGCTGATAGGTATCTGTTCTTTGCAGCTTTCACCCTTCCCCTATTACTTCCCCCTGCAAATAACTTCCAATTCAGCCTGACACCAACAGTTTCAGTTGAAAAATGGCCATTATCAGCGGAAGCGACACCATTACGATCAATGTCACTATCATAGTCAGTATGGTTTGCAAAAACATCAACAGTAGGCAAATACTTTGCTTGCTCAGACTTTACGTCATATCTTAAAACTTGCTCTGATAACTGGCTTCTAATCAGATTTAAATTTGACTGCTCTGCAACTTCAGCCCAATGCTCAGGAGATGCTGACTCAACTAGTGTTAAAGTTACATTATCCTTTATCACTAGTAATTTATCATTAGCAATATCTCTATCGAATATACTCTTTAACCTTTCTTTAGCTGCTATAAAATTATTTTCAGCACTTATCTTATTGGCCTTCGCATTATTGAGCTTTGCATTGAGTTTATTTACTTCCCTTTGTGTATTTACTTTATTTGAAAAAGCTACGTCAGTTTCCTTTTTCAACGCCCTATAAAGCTTTACCTCACCCTTGGAATATTCATAATTGCTCTTAGCAGATAATACATCAAGGTACGTTACGATAACTCTATATATAAGGTCTTCTTTAGCAATTTCATAATTTGCATCATCACGACTAACAGATGCACGCCACATTCTGCAATCTGCAAGTTTTGGTAAGTCTATAATTGACTGCTCCAAAGTGACTCCCACTGATGATTGGTTACCACTTATTGCGCCATTAGTATTGGCCGTACCGTCACCTAAAACTGAACCTGCTTCATCTTGCTCATAATCAACATAAGAACTCTTTAACGTAAGTTGTGGAAAGAGTTTACCGCAAGCATCACTCTTATCACCTCTTGTTGCGTATCTTTGGTAATCCGCACTACTTAATAAAGGGTCTTTCTTTACGGCAACATCATACACATCCTTAAGGCTTGCACCGTAAGATACAGAAGATAGCATAAAGAATGTCGTTAAGCTAAAAATACATTTTTTCATTATGGAATCCATGCCCAAAGTTCAACAGTAATAAATCTATATATAGAATGAGTCAAAACTTCCCAAACCATGAATGTTCCGCCATCTACCTTTGCATACCCAGATAACCCTGACTTTAGCGACTCATCATCAGACTTGAATGATATAATCATCCTGATCATTTTCATTCCGTCTTTTTCTTCAACATCCGGCTCTATAACCTTTACTATTGCTTTAAATGTTTTGCCTGGATACGCAGGGGTTTTAACATCAACTTCAGAACCTACCTTGACATATGCTAATTCCGATTCTGGTAACTTCAAAACAGCTTTAAAACTCTTATCATCTTGTGCAAGGGCAAATGGCTCGCCTTTATCAAGGAATTGCCCCTGACGCTCTTTAAGGCTCAAAGTAGCTAGCTTTCCATCAAAAGGCATTCTCAATTGGCTACGCTCAATTTTATCTTGATACATTTTTATCTCAGCTTCTAATGGCAACAATGAAAGTTCTGCAACTGCAATTTCTTCTTGCGAAGCACCAGATAGAACCTTATCCAATTGAGCCTCCGAAATTAAGACCTGTTGTTGGTCATAATTACAAGCCTCTTCAATTTTTGCCATTTCAGACTGAGAAATAGAACCAGACTCATGAAGGGGTCTTTGACGCTCACACTCTTCACCACTAAATCTGACATTAACATAAGCAAGTTCAAGCTGCTCTTCTGCTATTGAAACATCTTCTGGCCTAGGGAATGATTTTAACCTATCCACCTGTGCAGCCTTTTCTTGTAGTTTTGCTTGAAGTATATTTAACTCAGCCTGATAATCATTTGTTGATAGCTTAGCTATAACAGTTCCTTCTTGTAAGAATTCTCCACCTTCAAAATACACCTCGTTAACAATACCTGATATATCAGTACTTATTTTTTGCTGAGTAAAAGGAAGCATAATGACCTGGCCGCTTGGCTGATAATTATATGGCAATATTAAAAATACTAACGAACTAGCTAGTAATAACCTTTTTTTATAGTTAGGCTTTACTACTTCTTTTTTTGCCTCTTCAGGTTTTGTAGGAAAAGCACCATCACGCCATCTTACAAAATTTAGATTACGGTGATACTCCTCGTTCACTTCTCTTGCTTCTTTACCTACCCTATACATAAAACCTGCAACTAAAGCTGCTATTATAAACAGAGCATTCTGACCTATCTCAATAGAGAACCAATGATAAGCAATTATAAAAACTGTAGCCGCCAAACCAAAAGTAAAGAACATACATATAACTGCATATGCAACTAATATGCTACGGTCTGAGGTCGTATGAACATCCTTATTGACCTTATTTAGAAAGGCAGTTACCGATTTTCCCCACAAATTAGGTTCATTAAAGAACTCTACTAAGAATCTATAACCGTTACTTTTATAAAAAGGGCAAGACGCAACAAAGAATGAAACTAAAGAGGTAAGAGCAAGTAATGCCGAAAACTCACTTATAATATTGCCTAAATATCTTGAATTATACCACATTATGACACCAAGGCAGAAAACTCCCAAACGTGCTATCAATGGCGTTGCATGTAACCATAATTTCTGTTTGCGGTTTAACTTTGCCGTATCTTCAATTATTGGAGTAAACCTTGGAATAAAGCCAAAAAACAATATTACAGATATCGCTCTCACAGTACTGCTATATGCATGAGCAACACACGCTGTTGCAAATGTTGTTACCAAACTAACTGTTACCAAACCAAAGAATAGGTGCGTAAATATTCCAAACCCATGCAAGACCTGAACAAAATCTCTGCTCACCATCTCTGGGTTTTGCAATAAAATAAACAAAGATGCCATCAAAACTAGTGGCAAGGGGTATAGAAGATACTTACCTAAAAGGATTGTATTTTTATGCTTACCTAAAAACTTGGTAGGATTAAATAAAGCTTTAATTGTTGCAGCTTTGGGATCAATTTCAACTTCACCTTCTTCTGCTTCACTTTTTTCAATATCAGACCAATTTTGCTGTTCTTTAAATACTTGCTTGGCGTCAGCTTTCACTCGTTCAACTAATGAGGAAAACTTACCTTGCAGGCCTTTATTTTCATTTGCAGCCTCTTGAGTAGTCTTATTATTTCCTACATCAGATGCTTTTATTAAATTAACAGTCTTTGCTTCACCAGTGTAAAATGGCTTTGTAAGTGGATGTTTAGGAGCATTTTCTTTATCGAACAATTTCCTTTGCCTTATTCGCTCCAACAATACATCAATATCATGCTGCTTCAAATTAAGACCAAATCTATCATTTGTATTTACAAGCAAGGTTTCGTATTTATCACCGCCAAACGAAAATAATGCATTTAAAACGTGATATTCCCATTCTTGTAATTTGAATACTACATCATCACCTAGCTCAAGTTGATACTCATCTCCCCCTTTAGCCTTTAATAAAGACAGTTTTTTCCCGCCTATCTCTTTTATTATAACAGGTGGAATAATAAAAACCTGACGCTCATCATTTTTAAATTCAGACTGCTTACTCATTACGACCTCATACCGATACTATTCTTTTTATTACCAAGGAAAACTTCACAGCCTCCCCTTGGGTTATTTACATAACGACCTTCTTTAAATGACCAAACTTTTGGCCCAAACAAATTCCCCGTTCCAACGAACAGGCCATATGGCGTGGATGCAAATGTTCTTATTCCAATATTATAAGGATTTGACATTCCATTATTTGTTACCCTTACCCAATTCTCTCCATCGAAGCTTCTATATACACCACATCCACCATTATTCCTAAGGATAAATTCATTTCCCAGTTCATTCATAACGTTGCAAAATTCCTGTGGCCAGCCGTCACGCCTTGCATAAGGCAAAGTTACGCTCCAATCAAATGTTGAAAGATATAACCAGCCATCATGCACGCACATACGCCAAAAATATCCGGCGAACCAGTTATCAAAACCGTCGCCCCAACCAGATAACGGTTTTTTATAGCCATCGGGAGTATCTCTTTCACTGCCAACTATCAAATCCCAACTGCCATCGGTATTTACCCTGATTAGTTCAGATGCGGCAGGGCCAACATTATTTTGCGTATCAACTCCGCCACCTTGAATGGCACTACCAACATATAAAGCCCCCTTAAACGGCATCATTGAACAAGCTATCTGGTTCTCTTCGCCTCTATAAGCACCTTTTTCGATTATTTTTTCCCACTTATATGGCTTTTCGCCTTCCATATCAGAACGCCAAACTTGAAAACCTTCTAAGTTAAATGTCCCTACATAGAGATATTCACCAAATGCGACCATTTCAAAAATAGTTTTATTTTCAGCATCACCAAAACCAAAATCACTGGCCGGTGTCCAATTACCTTTAGCAGGGTCAGCACTTTCATATACAATTGAGTGCGATGCTACGTTGGGGTTTCCTCCTCTTGAGCCAGAAGGCGTGGTATATAACTTACCCTTATGCTCCACCATTGAGCGAATCGCCGTAACAGGAAGCCCCATTAATCCCGGCTCGCATGTAGTTTCGTAATTTAAACCATCTTCTGTTCTTAAAATTAAAGGCCCGGGGCCTGCCGCTGGCGACCATGTGGTAACATAAAGAGCATCTTTGAAAACCACCATTCCTCTATGCCCTAGTGACTGAGGAATTTCTTTGCCGTTACTACCCATAATAGTCGGCGATTTATAAACCTTTTTCCAAGTTTTTTCCCTTGGGTTATATCGCCAAATTTCAGAATTTAGTCCCAAATCAAACGGATCCTTAGGGCACTCAATTGGCCACGGATCCATACCAATTGGCAAGCGTTTCCGCATTAAAGCAAGGTTTCCACGGGTAGTTCCAACATAAAGATACCCTTTGAACCAAGCCATGGAGTGAGCATAGGCATTAGTGCCATCGCCAAAGCCCTGCTTAGCGATAAGCTCAAAATCTTCCTCACTTAGTCCCGGCCAAACGCCTGCCCTGTTGGCTACGCTGTTTGGATCTTTATGCTCTTTCAAAAATATCTCCAATGTTTATACCACCGACTACCTATGTCAGTCTATGTCACCCTGAACTCGTTTCAGGGTCTATTAAAACAATAGATGCTGAAATAAATTCAGCATGACAAATAAATAGTTTCTTCTAAAACTAACCTTCAGATACCTTCTTCAAATCATCATTTGAGTGCGGCATATACTTTAAGCACTCGTAATTATTAATTAACTTTTCAAACTTTTGCTTATCCCAAAAAGCCTCGCATAGCTGCATAACCATTTGCGGATATGCCTTAGGGAAGAAATGTCCAGCATTTTCAATTGTCACAAAATCTTTATCAGGCCACAATGAATTTAAGTAATCTGACGTAGCCATTGAATGAGAGTTCTCTCCATATAACGCCAAAACTGGGCATTTAATTTTATATAAATTATTAGCAGATAAATTATCCGCCGCAGTCAGTTCATCTAACGCCTTAGTGCCTTCCATTAAATCAAGCCACTTAATCGCAGGGCGGTTGCTGTTTCCTTCAAATATTCTTTGTACCCAAGGGGCTAAAACTTCGGGAATCTCCCTTCCCTCTTTTTTGAACCTTGCCACCTCAGTCATTAAATGATAGCCAAAATATGGGTGCTTGGTATCAATCTTGATGCCACATTCTTTTAAAGCATTTTGCAAAGCATCAGCCGAATGCCAGCCATTGCTTTTAACCATTGCTCGCCCGATGTTCACTTGAGTATCCATCAACACAAGTGATGAAACCCTCTCAGGATTGTTAAACACATAGTTCATAGCAACCACGCCGCCAAAACTATGTGAAACAATATGTGCCTTTTCAATACCCAGAGTCTCAAGCAACTCTTTTAAGTCAAATGCCAGATTTTCAGGCGTGTAACCATCATTGGTCAAACCCGACCTGCCGTGTCCTCGCAGGTCAAATAATGTTACACGGAACTTATTCGTAAATTGTTTGGCATAATCACCAAGCCAGAATGCCATATTAGATGCGAGCCCATGAACCATAACCAAGTCCTCGGGCTTTCCCTCACCTTTATATGCAAGCTGGGTGCAATTTATTTTAGTTCCGTTAACATTTAAAATCGGCATTTTATACTCTTTTCGTTATGTCACCCTGAACTTGTTTCAGGGTCTTCTATAAATTTACTAGAGATGCTGAAATAAATTCAGCATGACATTAAGTTAAAACCTAATCCGCATAACCAAGTGCAGATAATTGTGCTAGCAATGCCTCTTTTTCCTCAGCCGACATATCTTTCGTGCTTGAGTTAACAGGTGGCAATGTTTCAGCACCAATTTCAACAGGATTTGCTTGCAAATACTCTTCAGTAAACACCTCAGTCGGCACCTCACCTTCAAAGTCAGATGGTACAGGCAGTCCAACGCTATAAAGCAATGTTGAAGCCACATCCACAATATTGCGACGCTCAATTTCAACACCTTGCTTAATGCCCGGCCCATAGGCTATAAAAATTCCATCTGGGTGGTGAGTTCCAATCGGGTGACCCAATTTTTGCACCACAGGCAGCTCATCTTTAGTAGACACAAAACCATGGTCACGCAAAGTCAGCAACAAGTCAGGTGCATCACCCATAGCAAGCCCTGGGAAAGCCTCTTCCCTTACCGTGATATTTGTGATGATACGCTCACCAGTTTCGCTATCAACCAAAGCCTCCAAATCGGCAATTAGTTTTTCACGAACAGCCTTATATTCCTCAGGCTTCACACCTGTTTCACCCGGGTTACGAGCAATACGGATATTAATTCCGTTACTTGATGACGTTTTGCAATAAGCGATAGTTTCATTAACATCAACAGTAGATAAAAAATCACTCTTTGAAGGATCAGGGTTCTCTTTATATTTAAGATAACCTTTCTCTTTCAAATATGAGTTAATTCTAACTGCTTCAAATTGAGTAGTAAATCCGTGGTCAGATGCCATAAACACTTGCGTATCAGGCCCCGCAGATTCAATTAAGTCTTTTAAATAACCATCAAGCAATGAGAAATATTTAAGTGATATCTCACGCATTTCATTATAATAAGCATCAGGCTCATCAGGTTCCAAGCCCGGTGCAATAAACCTCCAGATCTGGTGCTGCAATTTATCTGTTCCGTCAAACATAACCGCCATAAGGTCAGTATTTTCATTTTGTAGAACATATTTAGCAACGTTGAACCACTGTTCTTCTCTTGGAAGGTGATAAAGTACCCAGTCCTTACGCTCTTCATCAGTTAAGTGCTGAATTGATTTTTCTTCTTTTCAAAATCCCAAGCAAGCTCCTTAGGGTCAAAGCCCGGCAAGTCAGTCTTTAGCTTAGTATAGAAATCTTTTGGTTGCGTGTTTCTACGCAGGTGCTTCCACGGAATAAAGCCCGGAAGAATAATTCCATTCAAATCCCTTGGAGGAGGAGCAGTAAAAGGCAAGTTCAAAGCCGCAACTCTTTTGCCCTGACGTGAAGCAATTGACCAAATCATCTCAACTTGGCAATCAGTTGCACTATAAAGCTCAGTATATAATTCTCCGCCAACTTCTGTGCTTTTCAAAAAGTCATAAAGCCCATGATTTCCCGGGCTTCTACCAGTCATCAACGAAACCCAAGCAGGAGGCGTAAGCGGATTAGGAGTTGAAAGCAACTGTCCTATAGTACCTTCTTTGAAAATTTTAGCCATAAATGGCATTACAGGGTTATCGCCTGCGGTAAGCTCGTTTAATATAGTGAATGTTGAACCATCCATTCCTAAAAATAATGTTTTGGTCATGCTACGTTACTCTCCTGTGTGTTATCTGTATTTGATTTTAATTGTTTTAGTACGAACACTATTACCTGTCCTAAACTTAGGTCATCCACGAACTTATCGTCCTGAACCACTAGTTCTTGGAATTTAAATTCCACATAATTATAATGCTCTGAAACAGCTGCAAATAGTTGCATAGTATCTGATGAGTCAAAACCAATATCGGCCTTTAGCATTGTAGATTTGTTCACGTCCAAATCATCCAAGCCCCAATCTTCTACAAAATCGTTCACCAATCCTATTACTACTTCTTCAACTGTTTTTGTCATATTTATACTCCGTCTTCGTTTTTTTATTTTATTCTTTTCCTTAAACCGTCATTCCACGGATTTGTTTAGTAAAACAAATCATAGTGGAATCCACGTTCTAAAAAGTTAGGAAACTTTTTAGAATATTGAAAAGGTTTCCTAACCTTTTCAAATTGGATACCATGGTAAAAAATTTTCCTAAATTTTTTCCATAGTATGACACTTCAACAACCTCAACCAACATACCTTTGTTCACCAAGCCCACCTGCCTGCAAGCTTGCATAGCACTCATTATTACCTAATTGAATTTGTATTTGCGGTGCATCCATAAGGAAATACTCATCTGCACACCACCAACCATCGGCATGTAAATTACCTTGTTCATCTTGTATAATTTCTATATCTGTAGGATATAACAACTCGCCCGTCTGCTGGTTTATCAGATAACGAACCGCCTCTTTTGCACATATCCTTGCAAACAGCCAGTTGATTTTATCGTCAATATTATTTGCCTTTAGCTGCTGCCAAACCACTCGCTCATTTTCATTTAAATAGCAATTAGCAATCAGACGAAGAAGAACATTATCCGACCTGCCCAAAAGCTCCTTTTCAACAAACGGCACATGCCATTGCAAAGAACCGCCATTATCATTTATCGGGCTGCCAAGCCAACCGGTTAATGGGTTTGTACGGCACTCATAAACGTTATAAGGAATCATAAAGAATACATTTTGCAACCCTTTAACCCTGATGAATGGATTGTTATCGCCGTCTACACATTCAATATCCCACATTCCGTCATCTTTGCCAGATCCTGCATGTTGTCTGCGTGCCTTATTTTTCAAGCCGTCAACATTTTCAGGACATTGACCAAAGAACTCAATACGCTCAATTTTTGTTGGGAAGCTCTGATAATTTGGCCCCACATCATTTGCCACCCAGAAAACAGCCGATTGATTAAGTGAATCCATCAAGACAGGGTTAATTACAGTGCTTGGAACTTCTCCATCACGGAAGAAATTCTCAACGCTTACTGGCGACAACCAAGCATCAAGCCCCTGCTCGTTCCATTTATCAATATTCTTTATTGTCTGGAATATCGGCCCATGGAACATGCCAATGTTATATTCTTCATATTCACCCTGCCACCTGTAAGGAGTCGGGCTATTTTCTATATCAGCCAGTGGAGCAGTTAATTGCAAATTTTGCTCACCAAATAAATAATCGGCACTAACAACCCTTTGCCCATTATTAAATATTTCAGCTCTAAAGGCATTATTTTTGCCCGCAATCTTTACAGCTCGCACCTGCAAATTAACATCACCTTCATCTAGCATTATCCAGTTAAATGTTTTCACATCTTCAATAACTCGCAAATCAATGCGGCCTGCTATCACAGCGCAAGCTTCCGCCATAATCTCTAATGAAACCATAAGCGGAACACAGCCCAAGCCATATAATTCAGAATCAGTATCCGTCACCGCACCAGATATAACATGGTCTTGCAGGAAGTTATCATCAGCCATTGAAAGATAAGCATGCCCTACAAAATTATCAGCCGTCAGTTCATTAATTTCAGTAAAGAACGGACGATATTCAGGGTATAAATCTTGAACATCCTTCGCTGCCTCCGCACCCTGCGTTGCAACCTCTTGTGTTTTGGCAGGCTGAATCTTATTCAAAGCTTCCGCTAGCTCATCTGTCGCACGCAGGCGAGGCAAGCTATTATCTAAGAACATTCCTTTAGGCTTAGCTTTTTTCAAATTGCTAAAGTCTAGTTTTTGAACTTCCCTATCTGCAAATAACTTTTCAACATTAACCTTATCATTCACATAAAGCTTAGCTATCAAAGTCAAGAATTGGTGCAAGCCCGGTTTTGAGTTCAGGTTACTTGATGAAATAACACAACCCTCATCTTTTTTACTATTTCGCAAAACTTGCTCAGCAAATGATGCTAACTTACTTGATGGGCCAACCTCAACAAAATAACGCACACCATCTTCATGCATTTTTTCAATAGTCTCAATAAAACGAACTTTTTGCGTCCATTGATCAGCAGCAATCTCCCTAACATCGCTCTGCTTAGCTGGGAATAAACTAGCCGACGCACATGAATAAAGCGGAATTTCAGGAGCTTTAAGCCCAATTTCTTCATAATATTTTATGAAGCCTTCTTTCATCGGCGAAAATGCGTCAGTATGATAGCCTCTATCAAACGGCAACATTTCACAAACTGCACCTTCTTTTATCAACACCTTTGAAAGTTTTTCAACATCTTCTTCGCTACCATAAACAATGGTTTGAGTCGGGCAGTTCTCCATTGCCACAACAACCTTTGTGCCTTCAATATGCTTCTGGATTTTCTCTTGCGAAATAAGAGCAATAGCCATCAATCTGCCACGCTCAATGCCGCCTTCTTTTTCAATAATATTATAAATCCCGTTTAACTTACGTACCAATGCCGCAAGTTCTTTTCTGTCTTTCCACGGGATTGAACGGGCAGCCACAAGTGCTGAATTTTCACCACTACTATGCCCCACCATCACATCAGGATTTAAATCAAAATGCTTCAATAATTCAAACATCGCCTGACCTGCCACAAACACAGCCTCAGAGCCAACATCCATATCATGAATACGTTTTTGAATATAAGCTTCCCTTTCTGGCGTCAATTCACTTGCTACCGGGAATACAATATCCGTACGGCTTGAACCCGGAACTTCGTCATAAATTCCATGCCAAAAATCAAACCACTGACGCACAGGCTCAAAATGTATCGCCAAGTCAGATAGCATATTTACATATTGCGAACCTTCACCGGGGAACATAAAGCCAAGCTTACCCTTAACAGGGTCTTTACTAAATATAACCCCATTTTTACCCATGAATGGCTCATCACTTTTTGCTAATCGCTTTTTAGCTTGAGTGATTTTCTTTGCTAACTCCTGCAAGCTGCCAGCCATCAAAGCAAGGCGACAATTTCCATTATTTTCTCCAGCCTTATCGAACAAAGTAAATGCAACATCTTCAATTGCAGCATCGTCAATATGGCTTATGTAGGTTGCAACTTCATCTAAAGATTTTTGCAACTGCTCAATGTTCTCACCTTTGAAAATGAATAACTCAAACTCCCACGGAGAGCACTTCAAAGGCTTTTTCGCAGTCTTAGGGGCTTCTTCTAAAATTCCATGAGCATTAACACCGCCAAAACCAAATGAATTAATCGCTGCACGGCAAGGCTCATCTTCCTTCCTTATCCACGGCTTAGCCTTAGTGTTTATATACATCGCTGTGTCTTGTATGCCAAGTTCCGCATTAACTTCATCGCATAAAGTAGGCGGCAAAATTTTATGATAAAGCGAAAGGCTCATTTTAATGAAACTTGCAATTCCCGCTGCTGGAATAGTATGACTTATCATTGACTTAACCGAACCAACGGCAATATTTCCCTGTTCGCCCAAACGCTCACCGAAAATTTCTTTTAGTGAATTAATTTCTGTCTGATCACCAAGAGCAATTCCTGTTCCGTGTGCCTCAATCAGGCTAATTGTATTTGGGTCAATACCTGTTGAATCATAAGCACGCTGGATAGCCAAAGCCTCGCCCAATTCACTTGGTGCAAGCAGGCTTGTGCCTTTTCCGTCACTTGATTGCCCAACCCCATGCACAACCGAATATATACGGTCGCCATCTTCTAATGCATCGGATAATCTTTTAAGCACAACAACGCCCAAACCTTCACCAAGCAACGTTCCATCACTATTTGATGAAAATGGCGTTACCGCTCCCTTGTCGCTGAGTGCATCAAGCATTGTGAAAATCACCGCAACCTCCGCAGGCAATGATGCATTCACACCACCGGCTAGCATCATACGGCTTTTGCCGTTCCTAAGCTCATCAATCGCTGCATTTACCGAAAGAAGGGAAGAAGCACAGGCTGCATCAATCAAATAATTAGGCCCTGTAAAATTCAGCCTGTTAGCAATACGCCCAGTCATAACATTTGGCACCATGGCTGGGCATGTATCCGGCGTAAAAGTCGGAAGTTGCTTTTTCAAAATATCATAAATTTGCGAACTTTGCTCATCGGTCATTGAAGGCAAAACAAGTTTCAAAATCTCAATTGTCTGGTCAACTGCAATGCAGTGCTGTCCGCCATTAATCTGGCCACGGTGCAAATAAGTACTATGCCCCAAGATAATCCCAGTATCTCTATGGTCATAAGCCTCGTCCAGATATTGCTCACCCGCATCTTCTAACGCGCGCTTTGCAACCTCCAACGCCAAAAATTGGTCAGGCTCGCCACCATCAACCGAGCTTGGCATAACACCAAACTGCATGGGGTTAAACCTATACAAATCTCTTAAATATCCACCCTTAGACGTTGAAACATAACCTTTATCAATATAACGGTCAGCTTCCCATTGCTCTAGCGGATCACCAACAGCATTTACTTCGTTCAAAATATTTTGCCAATAGGTTTTCATATTCGGAGCTTTAGGGAAAATACACTCCATCCCAATAACAGCTATCGGCTCTTTACTTTCGCTCACTTTACCACTTACATTTCTAGTCATAACAATCTCTTACAAAAAACTTTTAAGCACAAAACTTAAACTTTTACTCTTGTCATGCTGAACTCGTTTCAGCATCTAACAGCCCTCAAACAGATACTGAAATAAATTCAGTATGACTCAATAATTAAGCCGCTAACTTATCTTTTTTCACACCTACTTTGTGATTTTTACTAACTACATGTTGCATGGATTCAATCAATAGCAACAACTTGCCATTCTCATCTTCAAAATACACGTTAACCGTTATAGCGTCTTGATTCTCATCAATTACGATATAATTCATTATAACTTTTTCAGGCAATGAATCACTAAATCGGGAAATACGTCCAAACTTCATTGGAAGTGCGAATAAGTTACGTTTCACCGCCATCCACAATACGCTCATGTGAGCTGCGGCATCAATCACCGCAGGGTCAAATAACCAACCATTTTCCGCCTTATTACCAAGTAATCCTGCCTGATTAGTTGTGCGAATCACACATTTTGCACCCTGGTCTGAAAACTCATCAATCGAATCTATAACCTGAAAGGTCTTCCCGTGGAAAAGCCAGTCATTATAAGCCTCAGAGGTTGAGAACTTTACACTATCACGCCAGATAATCTCAGGCGAATCTTCAACAGCTTCAGACAAAACAGGCGATAAAATTATCGTAGCACCATAATGTGGCAACGGCTTGCCCTCGGCTGCGACTATTTTCGCCTTAACAATAGAGTGCCCATCCATGCCATGTGACGTCATGCTCATTTTAACAGTTAGGGGGTAATCATCTTTATTTACAAAAACACCTTTGAAAAGTTGAGCATCTTTTATTTCAGAGACCTGCCAACCCTCGCCATAAGCCTTCTTCACAGATTCAGCCATAATTTCCATAGCCACCGCCATTGGTAAAACAGGGTCTTCATCAATTATGTGATCTTGCAAATATGGTTGATTCTTGTTCAATGTTATATCAATCGAACTATCATCTTGCGAAATTTCTTTAACATCGGCATCGCCTAATATATCAGCATCAGCATTGGTTAATTTAAACTGACCAATTCTTGCCTCAGAATCTTCCCACGGTGCTTCACCGCATATAATTTCAGGGTCTTGTGCAGCTTTTGAATTCACAACTTGATAGCGGAACAATATACGCCCCAATTCAGCAGTAACTAAATGCACGCCATGCTTACTGAATTTTGCTTCAGTTGCAGCAGTCACCATGCCCGCTCCAAACTTGGTTTTGCCCCAAGGCCCCCAACATAAGGCACTAACCTTAACATTATTATTCCAGCTTTTTTGTAACTGACTGCATACACGGTTCATCAATTCATTGGCCGTTGCATAATTGCTTTGACCAGTGTTTCCATAACGCCCAGCTACCGAGCTGAAAACCGCAAAGAATTTTAGCTTTGATTCATCAACGAATTTTTGCAACAACAACATGCCGATAACCTTAGTGTTAACCACACGTGACCAGCTGTCTGACTCAATGTCAGCCAAGAACTTATCTTCAATAATCCCCGCACCGTGAACTATACCATCAATTTTGCCATATTTTTTATAAAGCGTTTCAAACATTTGCTTCATAGCTTTTTCGTCAGTCACATCTACTGCGTAATATTCAACATCAGCACCGCTATTTTTAAAGTCCTCAATATTGTCAACAATTTCACGAGCAGCTAAAACTGAGTTTGCCTTCTTGCGTGCCTCGCCTAATCCTAGTGATTGATTTTTAACAAAATGCCTAGCTAATGATTTTTCATCAGTAAGCGATGCCAAAACCGCATCATCACGCAAAATTTTCTCAGCCCCCGGCAATGGACTACGTCCTGTCAGAATCAGCGTATTGCCATTTTTAGCAACTTCACGAAGTACCTCCGCTGTTACTCCCCTAGCTCCGCCAGTTGCCAAAATAACCAATCCTGACTCTGCCACTTCTTCTGCCAAATCATCCATCGGAGTATAAATAGTTTTGAAAACAGTCCTCACACCCTTAGGGTATCCAACCTCCTGACGTCCGCCAACAAGTTCAAGCTCCGCAAATAAATTATCCGCAATAGCTTTTGCTTTTTGCGAGGCATCAACATCAACAATTTTGCCTCTTAGCTCATCACGTTCTTTGCATAATGACTTCAACATTCCAACGCTACCTGCTTGCAAGCTCAAACCTTTATCGCAAGTTTTTTCACGCCCGAACTGACCGCCCAATGAGCTAGCTGATAAAATATGACCGTCTTTTTTAATTTTTGAACTAAATTTTTTGATTAGTAAAAATAACGTTTTCTCGTTAGCAAAAATCTGCTCTTGCCAATCTTTTGTGCCCGAATCGAGGCTAAGTGGCTTAGTTCCAATTGCAGATAAATGAATTATCCCTGCAACCGAATCAATCTTAGGCTCATTTTCAGCACACCAGTTCCAAAGCTCCCCTTCATCTTTTAGGACGTCCTTTGGAATAATAATAGCTTTTGAACCTTTAGCTTCAATTAGCTTTGCAATTTGAGCAGACACCTTCAAAGCATCTTCTGTAATTATGAAATTACCCGCATTTAAACCTCTTGCAGCATCGGCAGGAATAGCCTGCACCTCGCAAGAGATTTTAGCACGGGATTTATCAAGCCGAGGCGAGTAGCTGGAAGCATTAGAAGCCTCAACTATACTCTGGCTCACCTCGGCAATATTAAAATTTACAGATGCAGCTCCTGCCTTATCAAGTATATCAAGCATATCCTGCAAAGTAGTCGCAGTGTTCAGCTTTGTTCTGCCTTCTTCGCCCAAGCCGTTTTTGAAAGCATCAGGCAAAGCATCTAAAACACCGCCAACAATATCAACACGCTTAATTGAATCAACGCCCAAATCAGCTTCTAAATTCTGATTAAACTCAATCATGTCAGCTTCATAACCAGTTTTTTCAGTTACAATATCAAGCATAATCCCGCGGATGGCATTAGCATCTAGCTTTTCAGCCTTAGGTGCTGCACTTGCAGCAGAAGCAGGGCTGTTATTATTTGCAGCAGCAGCTGTTAAAACCTCAAGCATTATGTCCAAAGTCGTCGCAGTGTTCAGCTTTGTACGTCCTTCATCACCTAAAGCATTTTTGTATGACTCAGGTAGAGAATCCAAAACACCACCAACAATATCAACACGCTTAATTGAATCAACGCCCAAATCAGCTTCTAAATTCTGATTAAACTCAATCATGTCAGCTTCATAACCAGTTTTTTCAGTCACTATGTTTAAGATAATGTCTTTAATTTTATCCTGACCGATTTCAGCCGATGCACTTGCCGCAGGTGCAGCCGCTTGAACAGGTGCAACAACAGGCTGCGCTATAGGAGCTTGTGCAACTGGGGCAACCGCCTGAATTGGAGTAGCAGCAACGGGACGAGATGCCGCATTTCTAACAGGCAAAGTCGCAACATTTCTTGCACCACCTGCACTTGCAGGTCTAGCAGCAACAGGTCTACGAGTTGCCTGTGCTTGAGTTTCTTGTGTTGAACCGATATCAACACCCAGTTCGGCCAATGCAACATCACGTGCATTATCCAACTGTTGTGACACAAGGTCAAAATACGCCTGAGTCACGGAACTTTCGGTATGTTTGTTCCTCATATTATTCCTCTGTTTGGTTTGAGTTTTTATTACTGGTTTGCGAATAAGTTTTCTATTAGAAGCAACAGCTGGCTTTGCAATTGCTTCATTAATAACTGGCTGACTTACATTCAAAGGAGCAGCACTAACCGCAGATTTTTTGCGTGCCTGCACCTCTTCAACCGTAGTGCCAATTTGCTTCACAGGCTCACCTGCCCTTCTTGCCCTGCTGCCATTTAGCAACCAAGCGTGCTTTGGCACAACCGGAGTACGTTTTGCAGCTACAATTTTATCAATCGCCAAATCCAAGCAATCACGCCCTTCAAATAATTTAGCAATGTTCACCCCAACACCACTAGCTAGCAATTGAGCAAATGCGTTCAACATACCGTTTATGCCTGAACCATTATCGTCAATGGCAATTGATGTGTAAGACTTGTCGCCTAAAATTTGGCCAACAAGTTTAGCCAAAACATTCTTAGGGCCAAGCTCTAAGAATACCCTAGCACCATCGGCATACATATTCTCAATTTGAGAAACAAATTCAACCGGGCCAGTCAAGTGAGCAGCCATTGCCTCTTTTGCGTTGGTGTGTGGTTTTGCGGTATTATTTGAATATACTGCAATGTCAGTTTTTTCATTCCATTTTACTTGGTTAATCACCTCTTACAGCGAAGAACGGGCAGGCTCAACAAAGCTTGAATGGAATGCCGCTGAAACTGGCAAAGGCACAGTTTTACAACCACTTGCCACAAGCTTCTCACAGGCTAATTTAATGCCGTCATCAGAACCAGATATAATAACCTGCTTTGGTGAATTATGGTTAGCAACCACAACGCCATCAATATCTTTTATTACCGCTTCAACATCGCCCCTAGCAGCCCTAACCGCTGCCATTGTGCCAAGTTCAAGCCCTGCATCAGCAGCCTTATCAACAATCAGGCGACCACGTGCTTCTGATATTTTCATCAGATCATCAAAGCTTATTTGCCCAGATGCATAAAGTGCCACAAACTCGCCATAGCTATGCCCTGCAAGCATATCAGCTTCCACACCAAAACTTGTCGCTAGCTCCCACAAGCCAGACTCAGCAGCACCAAGTGCAGGCTGCGCCACATCAGTGCTAGTCAATTCTTTTTCAGCAAGTTTTTTAGAATCAGCGTCATAAACACCATGTGGGAAAATAAAGCCACTTAAGTTTTTATCAAAACGTTTTTCAAACGCACCTTTTAAGCAATTATCAGCCGCCGATAACGCATCACCTACAACTGGGAAATTATATGAAAGCTCACGAATCATGCCCGTATATTGCGAACCCTGACCTGAGAACAAAACTGCAAGCTTACCTTTTTCTTTGTCAGCAGAGTAATAAAATCCTTTGGCTGGTTTTTCACCAGTTTGAATATGTGCAATTGCGTTTTGCAATTTTTCAGCCAATTTTTCAAAACTGTCTGCCACTATTGCAACAACTTGGCTTTCCACTTTGAACAACTTAGCACAAGCCTTAGCTAAATCTCGCAGATAAATATCAGGCCTTGATTCGGTAATTGCCTTTGTTTTTTCAATTGTCGCAATTAATGATTCTTTTGAATTGCCACTAAATACAAATAGCTCACTTTCCCACTTATCAGACACAGCCTGTTTTTTACTTTCTCTATATTCGCCTGCATATTCTTCTAAAACCGCATGGAAATTTGTTCCACCAAAACCAAAAGCACTAACCGCAGCACGACGAGGGTTCACACCATCAGTTATCCATGGCTTTGCCTCATCTACCAAATAAAAAGGCATATCATTTTCTAAGAAAACATGGTTAGGCTTATTCACTCCTCTGTGCGGAGGTATGGTTTTGTGATATAAAGCAAGGGCAGCTTTCGCCATTCCCGCAACGCCAGCGGTTGCTTTCGTGTGACCAATCATGGTTTTGACTGAGCCCACAACTGTGCTTTTTGGTTTAGCTCCCGCTTGTTTTACCAACGTGCTTGTGCTTTCAAGCTCGGCTGTGTCGCCTGCCACCGTTCCTGTACCATGTGCTTCAAATAACCCAACCGTATTTGGCGAGAACCCAGCTTTTTCATAAGCTCTGTTCATCGCCTGCAATTGCCCTTCAGGTAGTGGAGCACTTAGGCCTTTGGCCTTGCCGTCACTACCGCCACCAATTGCTTTGATTACTGAATATATTCTGTCGCCATCACGCTCGGCATCTTCCAAGCGTTTCAGCACCATCATAACGATGCCTTCTGAAATCACAATTCCGTCTGATGACTCATCAAACGTACGGCAACGCCCAGTTGGCGATAATGCTTGAGTCTGGCTAAAGCACATATAACCAAATGCGCCTTGCACAGTATCCGAACCACCTGTTACCACAACATCGCAATTGCCATTTTGCAGCTCATTAATTGACTGATAAACCGCACTGAGTGACGAAGCACATGCCGCATCAGTCGTGTAATTAACACCGCCTAAGTTAAGGCGATTTGAAATTCTGCCCGCCACCACATTAATCAAAATTCCTGCAAATGTATCCTCTGACCATTTGGGCAAGCCTTCATCCAAATCTTTTGGAAGTTCTCCTAAGAATCTAGGCAACTCAGAACGCACGCCATATTGCATTCCCACATCACCCGCACCACCACTAGCACCTATTATCACAGCAGTTTTCTTGCGAATTTCTTCATCATTTTCGTCAAACCCAGAATCATCCAAAGCAGCCTTAGCAACTTCCAACGTCATAAGCTGCATAGGGTCAACCGACTCAATAGATTTTGGCGTTATGCCATATTTCATCGGGTCAAAAACCATATCTTCCATAAAGCCACCCCATTTGGAATAGACCTTATCTTTCGCATCCCTATCTTCATTGAAATAAAGATTATAGTCCCAACGGTTTTTAGGAACTTCACCGATTGAATCAACCTTATCTAATATATTTTGCCAAAATTCACGGGTGTTTTTCGCCCCCGGCAACGCCACCTCAATTCCGACTATTGCTATCTGTGAACTTGGCTTTTTATTAGAGTTGCCGACCTCAGACCCGGCTGGCTTTTTATTTATCAATTTTGCAGCACCTTCAATAACTTGGCTGTGCAGATTCTCAACCTTAGTAACGCTATTTCTAAGCGGAACAACCTGCCCTAGCATATACATGCCCTGTTCTTGTTGCTCTTGTGTATTTACATCTTCAAGCTGACCTTCTTTTCTGACCACGCCTTTTGAGGCAACACGCAAAGTACCCAAAATAAGCTTATCTAAACTCTCACGAATTTCATCCGCTTTCATTTCAGATTTTTTATTATATTCTTTTTTCTTTTCAAAAAATGACTTTGCAAAAGGAGTATACGCACAACGGCTTGCATGCCCTGCACCTGATTCAAGATTAACCGTATGCTCACAATCAATAACAGTTTTCTGGAACTGCTCAACAACGCCACCACCATCAACAATTTCCTCAGTGAAAAGATAAGCACTTCCCATAATCACACCAAGCTTAACGCCTTTTTCGGCCAATGGTGCAATCATCACCTGCAACAAGGCGGACGAAAACTCATCATGGATTCCACCTGCGAACAAGCATTGCACTTCTTCACCTTTGATATTTTGTTCATCCAGCACAGTCAGCAATCTATCAATCATAGTGCTCCACAAAGTAAAGCTGCTAAGAGGGCCAATATGCCCACCGCACTCACGCCCTTCAAAAATAAAACGCCTAGCCCCACCTTTTAAGAAATTCTCTAGCAAATTAGCCGATGGCAAATGTAGGAACGATGGAATACCCTGTTTTTCCATTTCAACAGCTTGGTCAGGGCGACCACCTGCGATAATCGCATAATTAGGCTTGAAAGGTAAAGCCGCTACAATTTGCTCTTTTAGCATTTGCGGCTTAACAAAACCAAGCAGACCAATGCCCCAAGGCTTGTCGCCTAACTTATCTTTTGTTTCTTGCAATAATGTTTTAATCTTCTCAGGACTCATCAATGCAAAAGCCAGCATTGGCAACGCACCACCTTGTGCAATAGAATTTGCAAAATCCGCCGTGTCCGAAACACGAGTCATAGGGCCTTGCACTATTGGATATTTTATCCCTAGCTCCTTAGCAAGCGGACTGTTTTCAGTTAAAGGGGCTTTATCAGCAACAATTGCTCCATAAGACTTCACCGCCTTGTTTATTGCCTTTAGCAGCTTTGGAACAGTGCCATATTGCTTGCGATAGCCTTCGGCGAAACAAATATCATGCCCAACAGGTAATAGCCCAATTAGTGGATTTGCATAATCAATATAATAATCATTAACAAGCTTTTCCAGTTCGGCTTTTGACTTGCCTTCACCTCGTTCAATAAATTCTTTCGCAACCTTCAACTGAGGGCGGTTAAGAACCCTAAAATAACTCTCACCTTCACCATCACCAACTGCCACAGTTTCACTGCCTGCAAGAGGGGCAATAATTTTTTGCAAAGCACTTTGAACAGGACTTTCATCAAGCAACAAGACTTGACTGTCTAAAACGCCACCTGCGACTCCCATTTTAGCACATGCCGCCGCCACATGCGGAGTAATGCCGCCACGTACAAAAATCGGCAGCTTTGTTTTCCCGATAAATTTCTGCAAAAGGATAAAGCTACTTTCCTCACCGACAAAGCCACCGCTTTCATTTCCTTTAACTATTATGCCATCGGCATTGCTTTCTACATTGTCATCAATTTTAAACGAAGTATATTCAACGATAAGCTGAGCATTGCTGTTTATTGATTTAACAGCCTTAATATATTTTTCAGCATCGTCACTGCTAACTATTACATACTTCAAGTTTGATTCTAAATATGGCCTTAATTGCTCAACTAACTTAGCATCGAATTGCCCAAGGTGAATACCATATGCACCCTTAGCACCAGTTATAGGGTTTTCTAATTTTTGAAGTGATGGGTATATATTTTTTGTTTTTTCCTCAAGTCCAGCATCCAATACACCTATCTCACCGGCCCTACTAGCAGAAATCGCAATATTAGGACCAATAAAACCAGAAGGTGAATAAACAAAAGTCTTAAAGTTGTCTTCTACCACTACAAATACCTATCAAAAACATTTAAAAGAACAAATAAAAAGCATTAACATTTAAACCACACAAAGGTTAAAATATTCAACTTAGTTAACAGTGCGGCGAGCTTTATAATACACAAACAACAAATATGCAACAACAAAGACACACTTACTAACATGCTAAAACAAAAAGCTTTTTTCCATCATTATAAAAGTATACACTTATAAAAAACATGCCTTTAGTTGCACACTCCATTAACCACTCAACCCAAGAAAAATGCACTTTCTATTATAAAATAAGGGCTTCCTTGTCTCATACCAATGACAAACAAACGAACCTTTTACTTTTCTAGAAAACTAATTAAACAATAACATTAAAAAACACAAGTTAAATTTAAACAATTATTTTTGTAAAAGAATTAATTAATAATTCATAAACTTGTAAAATAAATTACAAAACAGAAAAAATTTAAACTTTTTAAACAACAATTCCAGAAAAGCAAGAGATACAGAAAAGTACATAAACGCACCATCTGCAAATATCAAAAAGAATATAAATAAAGGATTAAGCCACCCAATCCTAAAAACCGCACCAAAATATAAAAATTACTTTTTATACCTATCAACTGAATGTACGTGAGAATTCGTCCTAAGTGCAGTTATGATATTTGAAAGGTGCTTTGCACCCATAACATTAATGTCCACTATTAGCTCAAAGAAATCCGGTCTTCGATCGGTAATCTTAAGGTTGTTAATATTCCCACCTTCGTTAGCAACTATATTAGTTAGATTAGCAAGACTACCCGCTTTGTGAAGCAGGGTAGCTTTTATACGACCTACATAAGCCTCTTTTTCATCATTGGTATTCCCCCAAGAAACATCAACAAGCCTTTCAGGCGTGCTAGAAAAATTCGCCAGCATTTCACAATCAGCAGTATGTATTGTTATCCCTTTTCCAGTTGTAACCACACCTACAATAGTATCCCCAGGAATTGGGTGGCAACACTCCGCAAAGTAAACAGACATCCCCGGAGTCAAACCCTTTATCGGTATAGAGTCACCTTTTTTACGCCTCTCTTTTGAGAACTTAAGATTAAATATCGATAATGGACTATTTCTCTTTTTTGATATTTTCTTATCTGGAAATATTGCCTGTATAACCTCATAAGTATTTATATTACCAGCACCAATTGCCGCATAAATATCAGAAGCTTTTTTCTTTTTTAAACTTTTTAAAGCCGGTTCAATAACTTTATCGGTCATCTTCTTTCTTGAAACCGATTTAAAATCTCGTTCCAGAATATTCTTACCTAGGCTTATATGCTCTTCTCTCTGCCTCGCCCTAATAAACCTCCTTATCTCGCTCTTCGCCTTACCCGTTGCAACGAAGCCTTCCCAAGCAGGAGATGGCGATTGAGTTTCAGAAGTAATTATTTCCACCTGGTCACCATTTTGCAAAGCTGTACGCAGAGGGGCAATACGACCATTAATCTTCGCACCCGAACAATGATTACCAACTTTAGAATGAACCTCATAGGCAAAATCTACAGGTGAGGCACCTTTAGGTAATGCAACAAGCTCTCCCTTTGGGGTAAAACAAAACACCTGATCGTAATACATTTCCATTTTAGTATTTTCTAAAAACTCTTCAGGGTCGGCAGTATGTTCAAGTATATATAAAAGCTCCCTCACCCATTTATACTGCTTGCCGTCCGTACTATAATCTCTTTGCTGCTTATAAGACCAATGTGCCGCAACACCAAGCTCAGCAATCTCATGCATCTCCTGTGTTCTTATCTGAACTTCAATAAATTTCTGGCGAGGCCCCATAATAACGGTATGCAACGACTGGTAACCATTTTCCTTAGGGGTGCTTATAAAATCTTTAAAGTTCTCAGGTATCATTTTATACTTACAATGAATCGCTCCCAAAACCTGATAGCAATCAGGCACAGATTTAGTAATTATACGGAACGCCATAATGTCAGAAAGCTGCTCAAAGCTGATATTTTTTCTTTCCATTTTACGCCATATAGAACAAGGTGTTTTTATCCGCCCGGTTACCATGGCTTCTATGCCATACTCCTTAAGAGTTTCTTCCATCTCCTCCAAAATACTATCTACAAATATATCACCTTTATTTTGCAGATATTCAAGACGGCTTGAAATTGACTCTCTTATTTCAGTATGCATCTCAGCAAACGCCAAATCCTGCATTTCGTTCTTAATTTGCTGTATACCAATTCTTTCGGCAAGTGGAGCGTATATTTCCATAGTCTCATGCGCAACACGCAATCTTTTTTGAGGCGACTTAATAAAATGCAAAGTTCTCATATTGTGAAGGCGATCCGCAAGCTTTACAAGCAGAACTCTTATATCCTCAGACATTGCAACAAGAAGTTTCCTAAAGTTTTCCGCTTGCCTTTTATGCTCAGATTGAAACTCTATTTTTGCAAGCTTAGTCACACCATCGACAAGCTGCATAACTTCTCTACCAAATTTTTCCTCTATATCACTTAACGTTACATCAGTATCTTCAACCGTATCGTGAAGAAGTGCCGTAACTATTGAAGCTTGGTCAAGCTTTATATCCGCAAGGATATATGCCACTTCAAGAGGGTGGTAATAATAGGGATCGCCCGAAGCTCTTTTTTGGGTTCCATGGGACTCTTTTGAAAAGTCACAAGCATGCTCAAGCTCCTTGACGTTCAAGTCAGGAAGATAAGCTTTAACCTTTCTTACTAATCCGGTTTTACTAACCTTTACCATAAATTGCTTCTTTAAACGCTCCTGATTATCACACAAATAATAACGGATGGACTTTACATCAATACGCCACCGTTAACAATCAAAAACTTTTTAATATTAGATTACTATCGCCAAGAAAAACTCAACGAACAACCACAAGGCCACAAAACACAACATGCTGTATTACACAGATAATTCCCGACCTGAAACACCCCCCAAGCCTCCTTAACAAATCATACCATTCTGTATATTTGAATACAAGCCTAACAGTCTTCTTGACTACCTGACTTACAATTAAATTCTTTGATAACATTATTGGTTTTATCAGAGACTTTATCTATTTTAGCCTGTATTTCTTTGGCAGTACTTGCCAATTCCTCTTTCATACAATCGATATATCCCAACGCTTCCTGATGATAAGACTCAACTTCAGCCTGACATAACTGATAAGCCTCCTTATCATCATAAGTAGCTTCATTAGACGCACAACGAGGCTGTGAAGGCTGATTGCAAGCAGCCAAAGCCGCCCCGCTCGTTGAAAAAACTATTAACACCGAAAGAACAACTAATCTAATACCCATACATACCTTGCTTTTTTATTAGTAATACCAAAATTAAATTAACTACAAAATTACCATAAGTTCAAGCAGTAACAAATGTTTTGTAATAAAAAATATTTTATGCTAGAAACCTATTAAAAATATTTATCATAATAATATTTAAGGATTACTGTGAATAAGTTCGCTTTAGCTAGAGAAAACATGATTAAAGGGCAAATACTGCCTAATAAAATAGTTAACATGGATATAATTAATGTGATGTCCAAAGTTGAAAGACAAAACTTTATACCAGAACCATTTAAGTCAGTAGCATACTCTGATGAACATATTAAAATTGCTGACGATAGGTATGCAATATCTCCTGTAGTGCTATCAAGAATGATACAAGCAGTGGAAATAACTAAAAATGATGTAGTTCTTGATGTTGCATGTGGCACTGGATATTCATCGTCCATATTGTCAGGTCTTGCAAAAAAAGTGGTAGCAATTGAATCCAATCAAGATTTAGCCTCAAAAGCAAACTTAACACTTAAATCAATGGATATTGGCAATACTATAATACTTAATAACAAACTTTCTTATGGCTGCCCTGAAAGCGCTCCATACGATGTAATTTTTATAAATGGCGCCATTGAAGGAACACCTCACCATTTATTAAAACAACTTAAAGATGGTGGCAAACTTATTGTAACATTGAAAAAAAATGATTATGTTGGCTCTATAACATTATATACTAGAGAAAATGGAATAACGAATAGCATTGAATTATTCGATTCTGTAGTTCCTGTATTAAAAGAACTATAAGGTTGAAATTTTATGTTTGATACAAAGAAAATTATAATTTTTTCTGCCCTGTTTTTGCTCATCACAACCCAAGCAAAAGCAACTAGCTTCCAAGAAGCTCTTTCGATGGCGTACAACAACAACCCATTCTTAAAGGCAGAGCGTGAGAATGTAAAAATCACAGACGAACAAAGATCTCAGGCAGTTTCAGGCTTTCTACCAAATATATCAGCTAACGCCCAACGTGGAAAACGTAACACAAAGCAATTAGGAGTCTCAAACAGAAACGTCACAGAAACAAAGGAAATATCAATAACACAACCTTTGTTCAGAGGCGGACGGACATATAACAACCTAAAGCTTGCGGAAAATAACATTCAGGCCGCGAGAGAAGGCCTAAGGCAGGTTGAACAAGAAGTCCTACTAGAAGCAATTACCGCTTATATGGATATAATAAGAGATCAGGAAGTATTGGAACTAAGCAAAAGCAACGTTGCCGTTTTACAAAAACACCTTGATGTCACTCAAGAACGCTTCGATTTAGGTGAGGTTACAAAAACTGACGTTGCCCAAGCTGAGGCAAGCCTATCAATTGCAAAATCAGAACAAACCAATGCAGAAGGAGTTTTGGAATCCTCAAGGGCGAGATACTCAAGAATAGTTGGAGAAGAACCCGGTATATTAAAGCCTGTAAACAACCCTATAGTAATCGAAGCCACCTTGGATAAAATAATACAAATAGCAATGGATGAAAACCCTTCAATTTTACAAGCTTTACGCAGCGAAATGGCCGCTAAAAACAGGGTGTCCGTTGAAAAAGGACGTTTACTTCCCAGCATTGACTTTCAAGCAAGCAAAGACAAACAAAAAGGCGTTCTATTCTCATCATCCGACCTAGAAAACGATAGATTCTCCGTCAACGTATCCATCCCACTTTATCAATCGGGCGCAGAATACTCCAGTGTCAGACAAGCAAAATTCAACCACGGCAGGTTGAAGCTAGGGCTTGAAGATCAGAAAAACAAAGTAAGAGAAGCGGTTATTGAGGCATATAACAATTTTTATGTAGCAAGAGCAGTAATCAAATCAAACCAAGCAGCTATCGACGCATCAGAAGTGGCACTAGACGGCACTCAAGAAGAGGCAAAATTCGGCGCAAGAACAACATTAGACGTGCTGGATGCCGAGCAGGATTTATTTGAAGCAAAAGCTAATCTAATTCGCTCAAAAAGAGAGGAAATAGTTAGCTCATATACACTTTTATCATTTGTAGGCCGCCTAAATCCAAAAGAATTGGGTCTTTCTGTTAGCATTTACGATCCAAAAGAAAATTATAATAAACGAAAATACCAAATTATTGGTTTTTAATTTCAATCTATGATGTTATACTATTATATTGAAGGCTGGTTAATTATGCAAATTGTTCAATTTCTTAATAAAGTAGTTTAAAAACTCTATGGCTAAAGAAAAAAAACAGGATGTTGAGAACGAATCCGAAATTTTAGAGAAAGAAGATGTCGAAGGTGAAGAAGGTGTTGACAATGCCCCCACCATGGAAGATATTTTAAAATCTATTCGCGGTGTTATTTCGGGTGACGAAGAAGGCGAAGAATCTGATGAAGACGAAGATGTACTGGAGCTTACAGATATGATTGACGAAGGAAAACCTTTAGACGAAGATAAGTCAGATTCAGAAGAAGCCTCTGATGACGAAGAAAAGTCAGTTTTGGATGAAATTGACGACGTTCTGAACGAAGGTGAAGAAGAAAAGCCCGAAGAAAAAGAAGAAGAAAAAGCCGAAGAGCCCGAAGAGGAAAAGCCTGAAACCGAAGAAGCTACATCTGAAGAAGAAAGCACATCAGATGAAGAAGATAAGTCCGAAGAAAAAGAGGAAGCTACACCCGAAGAAGAAGTCGCTACTGAAGAAGAAAGCGAAGAAGAAAATGACGAAGAAGTTTTAGAGGCAAGCGAAGAAGAAAAAACTGAAGAGCCAGCCGATGATTCTCTGGAAGCAAAAGAAAAGCTTTTAATGGATGAAGTAGCTAATGAGTCTTCAGAAACATTAAAACAACTAGTCGATAACATTCCCAGGTCGCAAATAAACTCACCTTATACAACAGGTGGCACCACGTTAGAACAACTCACAATTGAAGCAATGAAACCATTCTTAGCTGAATGGCTTAATGAAAATCTATCGACCATTGTTAAACAGATTGTGAGCAAGGAAATTAAAAAACTAATCCCTGAAGATGAGGATAAATAGTAGAGCATGAAGTGTATGCCTAAATTTTTTATTAAAACTTTTTTTATATTTTCAATCTCTTTGTTTTTAGGGCTAAATGTGAATGCCTCTCAAACAAGTGAACTTTCCAATTCACATGAAGATGTAATAAGTAACTCCGATACCCCTCATAAAATAAATGGCTTAATTAAGAAGATGATAAATGTTGCATCTGACGTAATGAAAGTGCAAGGCGATGGTGACACATTTAATGCCCGCCCTATAAAAAGAGTATATACGCAAACACAAGCCAGTAACGAAGACACCCCAGAAGGTTTACCTGAAACGGTTCCAGATGTTACAAAACCACAAAAACCTTTAACAAACCGCAAGCTCACACCAACAGATCAATACGATGAATCTAATGACAGAAAAACATTAGTAGATCAATATTTTGAGAACAAAGAAAAGAAAAATACACTTGAAGATAATATCAATCCTTTATACTGGAAAAAAGTACGTGAAGAGTACTTAAAAAAGAGAGAAAAGATTGAAAAAATTATAGAAAAAAAAGAAGAAGTAAAGAAAGAGGAAAAATTATCAGTTATTGACGATGTTGACACTAAAGCCGTTACTTCAGAGGAAGGTATAGAAATATTCTTAAAAAGAAGGCCGACTGAAAACTATAGAAATGAACGCCTACCAGATATTATAAGTAAAAAAACATATCGCTCACAAAATTCACACCTACCTCTAGCTGTATATGAGGAAGAGTATAAAAGGTTATTATTAAAAAGTATATTGACCCAAGATATAGATAGCATGCGTGCTATTATAGAAAGAATGGGAACCACAGAAGTACGTGATGAAAATGGCAATACACCACTTCTATATGCAGTCATTGCTAAAAACATTGTACCAATAAGGGTTCTTGTGGGAATGGGAGCTAGTATAAACATTAAAAATAATGATGGAATAAGCCCAGTTTATATCGCCGCAAAAGACAGAGATTACAATCTATTAAAGCTTTTAATTGACGAAGGTGGAATTAGCAATGTTATCACCAATAATGGAAAAACATTATTAATGGTAGCCGCTGAGAATAACGACCCTAAGATGGTAAATCATTTTATAAAAGAAGGTCATGACGTTAATCAAAAAATGAGTGATGGTAATACGGCATTACATTTTGCCGCTATGAGAAACAGCTCTTTAATTGCTGACATACTAATCACAAACGGTGCGGCTTACGATGTTAGGAACTACAGTGGATACACTCCAATAATGATTGCTTCAGCATATGGGGCAAAAGAAACTGTAAACCTATTGATTCAGTCCGGTGCTGACATTAGAACTACAGATGCTCTAGGTCAGGATGCATATATTTTAGCTAGGAATAACAACCATAACCATATCATGTCACTTATCCTTAATGAAAGCTCTCTGACTCACCAGTACGGCTATTCTACTGATTATGTTAACCCTATAGATGAAACGTTATCAAAAGCTCCAATACCATTTAAAAGACCTGATGATCAAGAAACACAACTTATGAACAATATTGATACTTTTGATTCACAAACCACACCTGAAGATCTTAACATACGTCCTCTAGAGATGCCCCTACCTATATTTACAGACGAAGAAAAGAATCAAATGTAATAAATTACACATGACAAATCCATAGTATTTTGCTAAGGTATCCTGCAAAATAATATCTAGGATTGCTATGACTTATAAAATAAATTTAAGAAGTAATGAAAGCACACAGGGCCGTAAGATGGCAGGTGCACGAAGTTTATGGAGAGCTAACGGCGCAAAAGAAGAACATTTTGGGAAACCAATCATTGCTATCGCAAACTCTTTTACTCAATTTGTTCCGGGACATGCCCACCTTCATGAAATTGGTCAACGTGTAAAGAAAATCATAGAAAAACAAGGGTGCTTTGCCGCAGAATTCAATAGTATTGCCGTTGATGACGGAATCGCAATGGGACATGATGGAATGCTATACTCTCTTCCTTCAAGGGATTTAATAGCTGATTCTTTAGAATATATGTGTAACGCACATAAAGTTGACGCTCTGGTTTGCATATCAAATTGTGATAAGATAACACCCGGAATGTTGATGGCAGCAATGCGACTTAATATACCTACAATATTTGTTTCTGGTGGACCTATGGAAGCTGGCGTTATAGATGATAAACGTCTTGACCTTGTAGATGCAATGGTTATGGCAGCAGATAGTAGTGTAAGTGATGAAGAAGTGGCTATGGTAGAAAATGAGGCATGCCCAACATGCGGTAGTTGCTCAGGCATGTTTACAGCCAATTCAATGAACTGCCTTAATGAAGCTATAGGACTTGCTCTTCCTGGAAACGGAACAATAGTTGCAACTCACGAAAACAGAATTAAATTGTTTGAAAAAGCAGCCACACGAATTGTTGAAATGGCCAGAGAGTATTACGAAAAAGGCAACAAAGATGTTTTACCACGTTCAATAGCTACAAAAGCAGCTTTTGAAAATTCTATGTGCTTGGATGTAGCGATGGGTGGCTCAACAAATACTATTTTGCACATATTAGCCATTGCGCATGAAGCTAAAGTTGACTTTACAATGAAAGACATTGATAACCTGTCACGAAAAGTACCGTGTCTTAGTAAAGTAGCGCCAAACTCAGATTATCACATTGAGGATGTAAACCGTGCTGGTGGAATAATGGCTATTTTAGCCGAATTAGACCGAGGAGGTTTGCTTGATACATCAGTAAAAAGAGCTGACGGCCTAACATTAAAAGAAGCTATCGAGCAGTATGACATCATGGGAACCCCATCTGATGCAGCCTTAGAAGTATACCACTCTTCTCCGGCACATTCCGGGCGTAATCTTGTTATGGGCTCGCAACAATCTAAATTTAAAGAATTAGATAATGACAGAGAACAAGGCTGCATTAGGAGCATGGAAAACTGTTACTCTAAAGATGGAGGGCTTGCAGTTTTATTTGGAAATATAGCTGAGAAAGGCTGTATAGTTAAGACCGCTGGAGTTGATGAATCTATCTGGAAATTCACTGGAAAGGCAAGAGTTTTCCATTCCCAAGATGATGCATGTGATGCAATATTGGGTTATAAAATAGAAGCAGGGGACGTTGTTATAATCCGTTACGAAGGTCCAAAAGGTGGCCCAGGTATGCAAGAAATGCTATATCCTACATCTTACTTAAAATCTATTCACTTAGGTTCTCAATGTGCATTAATTACTGATGGACGTTTTTCAGGAGGAACCTCGGGGCTATCAATCGGTCACGTTTCCCCTGAGGCAGCCAGCGGCGGTAACATTGCCCTAATTGAAGATGGTGATACAATTGAAATTGATATCCCTAACCGCTCAATTAATGTATCTATCAGCGATGAAGAAATGAATAAGAGACGTGAGAAAGAATTAGCTAAGGGTAAAAAAGCTTATAAACCTGATGGGCGTGAACGAAAAATATCTAAAGCACTTAAAATATATGCTTCACTTGCTTCAAGTGCAGATATGGGAGCTATTAGAATCTTACCTGATGAGGATTAATAGTTCAAAGAACTCTAATCGTGGGTTTTAACTTATTTTTACTTCTTATCCAATTTAAGAACTGGCTTGTAGAATCGACCATATCATCATGGGGTGCATTAGGGAATCCCATAACTTCGGTTTCATAATCTACAAGCCAGTTCGCATTATCGGGTAAGAATACCCTACCCGCTTCAATAAGTGCTGTAATAGCGGCAAATCTTGATACCTTATCGTTTTTAGGGTTAATAGGTATAATAGCTAATTTAGTTTCTCTTCTCAAA